>Ga0209992_10000227_pt1 | contig 79932 bp, 72 predicted proteins | sample 2SBtaG_2_FD_182564 | JGI IMG/M metagenome (GOLD analysis project Ga0209992, IMG submission 182564) | Deep subsurface microbial communities from Kolumbo volcano to uncover new lineages of life (NeLLi) - 2SBTROV12_ACTIVE470 metaG (SPAdes)... | ecosystem: Environmental > Aquatic > Marine >... | reverse complement strand
ACTTTGCTGCCAAGCCTTCACATGCGCCTGCTTTTCTTTTGACAACATCTCCTTTTCTCCTATTCAAAAACCACGGAGAATATCAGTTCACAACTATTTCTATAGATGGTACGGACGGACGCTTACAGTTTTCTTTCTTTACCAATCACACGAGGATTAGTACAAAGTTCTTGCCATACTATATTTTTACCTTTATAAACAACAATTTATGAATTGTTGCAAGGAAGCCTATCTGAGCACGTGTAAAAAACTTCGACAGATTAATTGTGCTCAACGGATTACGTTAAACGAGCAATGACCGTTGGACTTGCGTCGAAAAGAAACTAACGGAATCGATTAGATCGCTAAGCGTTTTTTCGGATCAGATGATTTTTCTCGGCCGGCACCCTACGCTTATCCCGCTTCATCAACCACTGTCGGCGCAAACAGAGAGCGCTTTAGACCGCCAGACAGGACAAAGGATTATGACAAAACCCACCCCCAAGTGGGACAAATTGTGTTATACACCGCGTGATACTCGCTGCAGGTTACGTTTGCCAGACAAAACCCTGCCGAACTAATGAGTCTAATTCTTTTCTGCGTTCGAATTGCTAGATCTAGCTCTAATCGCAGTATGGAATAAACAGAATCTTGATCTAAATTGGAAACCGCAATAAAACCTTACATTGTTATTATTGGTACAACGAGATTTTACAGATACTATGTCAAATCCTTGAGCTAGAATTAATTGATATACTTATAATACCAACTGGATGATTATTTTGTTATTGACCTATTCCACACTACGGCAATTGCGGAAATGAAAATTTTCGTTTGCCAATCCAAACCCTATTAATCCGAAATATAATTAACAATTGAAATCAAAAACGGTCCAGTAAATTCACCACTTTTTTAGATGCTACCACAGACTGCAAATTTGAACAGACCGGAAACCGAGTCACGCTCTGAAGACTTGCACCGGGTTTTGGAAATATCCCGCCAACTCGCACTGACCAGCGACCTACAATCGTTACTCAAAGAAATTGAAAATGCGGTATTGACCGTTTTGGACTGCGAACGTGCTACTGTATTTGTCTACGACCAATCAAGCAACGAGCTGTTTAGCTGTGTAAATTCCCGTTCTGAGAATATCCGCTTACCGATAGACCGTGGCATTGCCGGCACATGCTTTAAAGACAAAATTATTCTAAATATTCCCGACGCCTACAAAGATTCCCGATTTAATCAGTCCGTCGATCAGCAAACAGGTTTTAAAACCAGGAATATGTTGGCATGCCCATTATCTATTTCCGGTCAGGAAACCTTGGGTGTACTCGAAGTGTTGAATAAACGTGATGGTGGCTTTGACATGCATGATGAAACCTTGCTGCAAACCTTCGCAGCCCAATCTGCGATTGCATTGCACCGTCAATTCTTGATGGAAGAATTCGGCGAGCACAAAAAATTGCAGGGAGAATTGGCCATCGCGCAGAAAATTCAGACCGGTTTGTTCCCGTCTGCGCCACCCCGTATTGATGGCTTCGATATTGCCGGATGGAACAAACCCGCGGATGAAACCGGTGGCGACTTTTTCGATTTTCAAGCATTGAATAATGGGAACATTTTATTGGTCATCGCCGACGTGGCCGGTCACGGTATCGGGCCCGCATTACTGGCTGCGGAATGTTCCGCGTTGCAACGTGCCATATTCTCACTAGAATCAAATCTCCCGACAGGTTTAGCGCACATCAACCGCTTATTGTGCGATCATTTTCCAACGGATCGTTTTGTTACCGCTTTCGTTGGTTCATTATCCCCCGACGACAACCGACTTGGTTTTCTTTCAGCCGGGCATGGCCCGGTTTTGGTTTATCGCCAGCGAAACGGAAAAATTACCGAATTACCGGTGAATGGACTGCCATTGGGCGTTTTGGCCAACACCAGTTATGATGCGCTCAAACATATTCTTCTGGAACCGGGCGACATCTTGATCGCGCTCACCGATGGGTTTGTTGAATGGGAAAATAGCGACGAAGTCAGCTTCGGTTTACAACGCGTTTGCGACAATATCAGACAAAACGCCGAGCTTCCCGCCGCGGCTTTGATCGAAAAGCTGTACGAAGCTCTGCTAAAACACACCCATCCGGCAAAACAAAGCGACGATCTTACTGCCATCGTGCTCAAAAACATCGACCACGAATCGCCGACGGATAAATGATTGCTCAGCGTGAGAGCGCAACATCACCACTCTACAACCCTGCGCGGGCACCTATCCTTTATAGTTTTCGGCGTTGTCCTTACGCCATTCGGGCGCGGATGGTAATCGAATACGCTTGCATTAAAATAGAATTGCGCGAGGTACTGCTGCGCGATAAACCACCGGAAATGCTCACCCTTTCGCCCAAAGGCACGGTACCAATATTACTGCTTCCCAATCAGGTCGTGATCGACGAGAGTATGGATATAATTCGGTGGGCTCTCGCACAGCATGATCCGAATGGCTGGTCAGGCAAGCAGCACAAAGATCAAGAACGATTGATCGACTGGAATGACGGCGAATTCAAGTACTACTTGGATCGCTATAAATACGCCGATAGGTATCCGACATATTCTAAACAGCACTACCGCCAAAAATGTAGCGAATTTCTCATTGAACTCCAATCCAAACTGGAGCGCACTCGATATCTCTGTGGAGACACCACGACAATGACGGATATCGCGATATTTCCTTTCGTACGCCAATTCGCCGGCGTAGATATGACATGGTTTCAATCCTCATTCGGTAACACGTTAATCACATGGTTGAGAACTCATGTCGAATCCGAACTATTCAAAAATATTATGACCAAATACCAACCTTGGATCAGCGGAGCCGATCCAATATTTATGCCTTACAAAGATTAATTTTTCTACCTGAACTTCTGAAACGCCGCCCCCATACACTCTCGATGAATACTTTAGGTGCAGTAGAATTGGATGCAGCAAGGCAGGCAGGATTCAATACCACTTGGTTAGTCCGACCGAAGGACTCTCCGTTAGACATGAAAACACTTCAATCTGTGCATCCGCTAACCAACAAGTTTTTTTTATCAACCTAGATCGATATGAGTAATCCGATTTGCACAGATCACAGATTGCATTAATCGACCGATCCATGAATTCAGACGCTGTTGCGCGACCAGCCTACATTTTTTCGATCAAATCGAGGTCTTTATTCCAATATTTTATACCCTTATGCAACATCATTGTGTGATAATGTTGTAATCAACCTTAATCGAATTGGCCGGCAGAATTTGGCTACATACATTCTAGGAAACACCACTAAATTAGATCAATTTGAATTCGGTTGAAAAATCACCGGACGGAAACCGGACAAATTTACGCGGCGCCCAGGCTTTAAGAGCCTAGACCGAGCAAACAATCATCAAAAGAGGTTCAAAATGGCAGCTTATAAGTTTTCAATTCCATCCCAAAAACATCAGCATTTCCTGACAAGTTTCCTGGCCTTAATATTTATTACCACACTATCCGGGTGCGGCAAAGACCCCGATATATCTTCCGTCGTCAAGGAAGCGCCCAAAACCAATTCAAGCGCTGTCACAATAAGTGGCTTGGTACGCGGCGAATCCGGAGTGGTTAGCGCCGGAGAGGTAAAAGTCAAAGACCGAACGGGCAAGAAAGTCACAAAAAGCATGATCGACGCAAAAGGAAGCTATAAGGTAGATATCCCGTCAGGTACCAGGTATCCGTTGTTGCTTACTGCAACCCCAGATCGAAGTCAGCAACAAAAAGGCAAATTGTCCGTCGCAGTGGTGGAACCGCTATCAACCGATCACGATCTTACCGTGATCTCGACAAAAATTGCCGAAAAAGCCAAATCGCTGGGAGGCTATACGCGCAAAAATATGATGCAAGCGGCAATGACCACCGCAGCAATGCCCGACAGAGATACCTCAGTTGGGGGATTTCGCGGCGATCCGACCAAACAATTCGGCGGCTGGCACTAAGAAAATAAACCCGCGCCAGTTACACAATTTGCAGTTTATTTTTCGTATTAAAATAATTGGCCTTGGGTTATAAAGGCATTTACAACTCATGGATGAGTTGCATACTTTTTCTTAACAATAGCGCCTTAATTTCGCGTCATCGATAGTATTCATTAGCACCCGAGTCAGCTCATGTTAAACCACCAGGCTATCCAAAATAGTAGCTTTGTCGGACACAAAACCCTGATCAAACTGACCCAGCACACCGGCGTCTTTAGCCATCTGGCGAAAATTTCCGGAACGATTGGATATATCGGATGCGACCAGCATCATTTCCAGTTCCAACGGTGACATTTGCCGCATCAAATTCTTGACCAGTTCAGGATCAACCCCATCGCCGCCGCAATCGCCCAACGCCAAAGACCTGGAAAAACCATAATACTGCTGCAATCGGCTCTCGCATAGTTTACTCAGACGCGCCCCTCTCCGACGATCGCGCAATGAAGCTTTGATCGCTATTGCAACCACCAAAGCGTTATAAAATGCATTTTGTACTCCATGCGAAAAGATCGGGTCCACAAATGCACCGGCGTCGCCAATACAATAATAATTTTCACCACAAATATTCGTAGAATAATACGAATAATCGGGCCGAAAGCTCAGCGAACCCTCAATAAAACTAGCCGGTTCCAACAAAGCCCCAAGATATTCCATAGTTGCACAACTTTGCTTGAAAAAGCTTTCGCGCTGAAACTTGTCCATCCCTTTTAATCGATCCGTATGGATAACCAAACCAACGCTGGTCTTATCGCGCAATATAATGTGCCAAGCCCAACCGTCGGAGTGCGATAACACAAAAGTAACCGGCTTGACGTCTGGCAAACTTGACGGATCGTAACTGCGTCCGTCTGCGGCAATATAACGAGCACCTCGATAGTATCCCCACAAGGCGAGGAATTTCAGCCTGGAACTGATCAATTTACGCGATTTGAACTGTCCGGCCAGCAGACTGCTGGTACCGCTGGCATCGACTACGATCTTGCAGCCAATCCGGCCTTCGACAAGATCGCCATCACGTTTATCAACGTAAATTACCTGGGGATCTTCACCATCCGCAAAATCTACCCGCTGAACCGAAATTCGCTCAAATATCTGCGCACTGCAATCACTCGCATGATCCAATAAAAGTTTATCGAAGACGTCGCGTTCCACATGCATTGCCGGCCGGTCATAACCGAATTTAGAGAACGAAAATTGATGAATACGCCCTTCCCATACGGTTATTCCACCAGCTTTATCTATAAAACCTTCACGCTCGATCTTTTCCGATACACCGCTGGTATCGGAAAATTTCCAGAAATGAGGGATTAAGCTCTCACCCACCTGGTTACGCGGGTGCCGGGCCTTTTCCAACAATACGACGTGAAATCCATCCTGCGCCAGTTTCGCTGCAGTAGTACTGCCCGCCGGACCACCGCCGATGACCAAGATATCGCAGTTCGAGGGTACCGATTCAAGCATATACAAATCAATCCTAACTTTGACGAAATACTAACTATGCAGGATCCATCTACACGATAAATTCCTGGTTACTGCGTTTCCCTCATCATTCTAGGCTGTTGCTACATATCACCCAATATCGCGTTATCGGTTGGCTGGCGCAACCATTCCGCGATATCACGCCCCAAGGTTTTCACACAGCGCCCCATGATCGCGCAAGTCCCCTTATAACCGCCAAATACGCCTCCGCCGGAAAATCGCCTTCCTTTAAATGTCCCGATTATCTTTCCGTCTTGTTCCAATCGACCCTGAACGGAAACCGATTTCCCACCGCTCCAAGTGCCGCCACCACCACCCGTCACGCTATATATTTCGGCGATAAGAATCTGTGCACCTTTGGGCGCCTTGGTAGGATCAGAAATAATCTGGCTCGAATAATCCGCAACATACTGCCGGATAAACTGGGACAACTTGTCGGGCAGCCGGCAGTCATCACGCACAGCTTGACGTACCTCTGCGTTCTGAGCAAACGGAATCTGATCCGATACGACCAGAACCGGCCCGCTACCCGATGTAACAGATGCAGAACCAGCCTCCGATTTAACACCCTTTGACCCACCACAAGAACTTAATGTGGCCAATACCAATATCACAGCTAAACGTTGCCAATTTGAAGTCATCTATTGCTCCATTCATAAAAAATAACGTGCATTAACCAATTTTCATCAAAGCATCCGCCGCAACGTTCCCGCAGCAGCAAATCGGACCGATAAAACCGTTTGACGTGTAATTGCAATGCCCGAATCTGAAGTTAACTTCAGCCAGTACCAACATATGGACGGCTCCCTCGGAATGCGCTCATGAAACAGCGGATCTAGCATACAGTTTAATAATAAATCTTTAGCGTGCAAAACCAAACTATACGGTTGGCGCCTGGCAATCCGCAACCCATAAATCAGTCGTCAAGCTCAACGGAACTTCTTTCATCGGTTTACCACTTTGTAGTGTTTTTAACAACGGTATCGCAGCGGCGGCGGGCGCTGTCTTGACGAACGTTTCCAATCCGGGCGGATACCGCGAATAGTCACTGGTCCGCTGCGGCATTGTTATTTCCGCCAATGCATTAGGATCACGATCCGACGATAAAACCAACGCACAGGCCAAACCGGTCTGGCCAATCGGTGGCGCTAAATATTGGGGCCATTCCTCATCGTAGCAGACCAGTAACAACGGCCCAGATAAAAACCTGGCCTGGATCCACGATTCTAGCATTCCCATTGCGAAAGTATCGTACTCCGCAGCAACGGCCGTTGTCGGTTCACGGCTCCCGCTGACAACACTCCAATAACCGGCAGTGGTATTGTGCACCGAATTGTGAAATTGGGTTGGTGATAACAACGCTTGGCGATCCGGCAGTAACATGCACAAACTATCGGTCACCTGAATTTCACCGCCGATCGACGCAAACACCGATGGTACTTTCGCCTTGTCGATATTCGCCGCTGCGCACGCATGGACCGCCGCGGTAACAGCCAAGCGAGTAGTCAGACTGGTACGCCGCCGAATATTGGCAGGCAACAGTGATTTATCCGGCGCGATACTTTCCAATCCATAAGCATCCAACCGCGATGAATCGGTACAGCTGATGCCATAACTGAGTATAGAAAGTGTATCAACCACGATTTTGCGCGACAATTACGCTGGTATTATTTCCGCCAAAACCAAATGCATTGCTCATCACCGAGCGTAACCCAGGTCTGCTTCTGGGTTCGGGCACTATATCGCAACGCAAGTCCGGGTCAATTTCAAGCAATCCGCAGGTTCCCGGAACAAATTCATGTTCCAAAGCCAGCAAAGCGACAATTGTCTCAATCGCTCCCGCCGCGCCCAACGTATGACCGGTAACCCCCTTTGTACCACTGCACGGCACACCGTTGGAAAAAATATCGTATACCGCTTTGGATTCCACCTTATCGTTCATCAACGTCGCGGTTCCGTGAAAATTAACGTAGTCGATATCGGCAGCGCGATATCCCGCGTGGCTTAACGCTCGTTGCATCGCGATCCTGGCACCCGCACCTTCCGGGTGGGGTGAGCTCATATGATACGCATCCGAAGACTCTCCAACGGCTAACAGATGGGGCTTATTTATATACGCTGCATTGGGTTTTTCCAATAGCAACAATCCGGCGGCTTCGCCTATGCTAATTCCGCTGCGCGACTTATCCATGGGCTGACACCGGGTATCCGAAATCAATTCCAAACTTCTAAACCCACGCAAAGTCAGCCCACACAAGCTATCTATCCCGCCGCTTAACACCGCATCGCAAACACCGGCATTGATCAGCCGTTGAGCCGCCGCAAGCGCTTTTGCACTCGATGAACACGCGGTCGAAATCGCAAAACACGGTCCGGTTAAACCCAATTCACGTTGCACTAACCGGCCAGTCGCCTGGTAGGCATGCCGGGTCAGAAAATTAAAATCGATAGGCATCGCCCGTTTTGCCAAATAAAATTCATAGGCAGATTCCGTCTCGAACAATCCAGATGTACTTGTTCCCAACACCACGCCCACTCGATCCCTGCCATATTCGGATGCGGCACGATTGACCGCATTAAGAATTCCGTCCGACTCCTGGTATAAAGCCGCCAGGGCAATTTGGGCGTTGCGCGTATTGAACTCTGTGAGATCGGACCGAAGTTGCGGCAATACTTCATTGATCTCCCCGACGAAAGTCGGAAATGCCAGTTCTAGTACGCTCGGTTTAGTCAACGCCGACCGATTGTGCCGCAACGCATCGTAAAGCGCTCCATTACCGGAACCGCAAGCGGTAACGCAGGTAAACGCCGAAACCGGTATCGGCTCTAGTTCTAAGCGCACGACCTTTGGCTCAATTGCAATCCGGCAATGATTTGTCGTGAAATATCAACCAAATTCGACTCTCGCATTACTAATGAATTACCTAAATTAATCCTAAACCCAAGATCCTGTTCATGTCGTGGGAGACGGTGGTTCATCATGTTGCCGGATCAATATCGGGCACAACAAAAAACCCAGAATCACGCCAAAAGAGACGGTACCAGATAGTGATCTGAGCGATGCGCTGTCGGCAAAAGCAAGACTGCCAAAGGCCAGCGCGCTGGTCAACATGGACACAGCCATCGCCTGGTACGTCAAGCCCTTGTTACCAGCCCGATTTTCGCTGAAGAATATCCCGTAATCAACGCAGATCGCAACAACCAACAAAAAACCAACCAAATGCAGAAAGCTCAGGGAATTTCCGCTATACGCCCAACCCGCCAGAATCGACAACGCCGAAATCAACGCCGGCATCAGGATTCTACCGGCCGTGATCAAGCTCTTGTAACGAATGATCAACATAAATAAAATAATGCACAATCCGGCTAGTAGCATCGTGACGGCCCGATTTCTGTAACGTTCGGCCATTTGGTTCAACAAATCGCGCTGGCTAAAATAAGTCACGCCATCCATACCCTCCAATCCGGCCTTAACCGCACTGGGTGAATGCATCGCCAGCCATATGATAACCAACACTTGATTCTTAGCCTGCACGAATTGACCATCGACCAAATGCCGCAACGGTGAATCGAGCAAATCTTTGGGGTTTAAACGCGCTGCCGGCGACAACGTCAATTGACCGAGTCGATCAACCGATAATTTCTGCTGTGCCAGAGCAAGGCGCCACCATTCTACATGTGTATCGGTCAGTTCCGCCCGCAACGCGTCTTCGTTACGTCGCTGCAGCTTCTGCGACAACATCCACGGGTACAAGCCATAATAATTATCCAAGTCACCTTCAACTTTTAGAGCATCCAGGCGGCGATAAACTTGTTCGGCTCGGCTCAACGCGGCCTCAACATTCCAACCTTGAACCAAGACAAAGCGACCCGGCTCGATACTGACCGTACGTGAGCGTATCAATGCATCTTGCTGTTTTAGTTTTTCCAACTCCGGGGTCAATTGCGCCAAATCGTTAATCCAATGCAAGTTGGGCAATTCAGACAACGCAACACCAAGCCCGACTATCAACAACAATACCAAACGGCGACGCCAACGACCGCACCAGTCAATCCAAACCTGCATCCCCTTCAGCGGCACGCCGAATCCATAATCTCTAGTCATCAAGCCAGGTAGCACATAACGCGTTACAATCAATGACGTCATAATGCCGCTGCCCGCGTAGACCGAAATCTGCTGGAAACCAGGAAATCCGGATAATCCCAACGCCGTATAGCCCACCAAGGTCGTCAAACCACCCAACAATAAACTGGGCCAAATACGCGCCACGATGCCTACCCGCTGGGCGACTGGAACCGAAGCGCCGTGTACCAGCGCATGGATCGGATAATCGATACACACGCCGATCAAGGTTGTTCCAACCGCCAGAGTCAACCCGTGTATATAACCAAATACAACCGCGGTTGACACGACCGCGACACAAACGGAGGACACCAATACCAGGGACACCAGAAATAAAGCGTTCAACGACCGGAAGGTCGCGATGAATAACATCAGTAATCCCAAGGTCGAAATAACAGTAACCCGCTGTATGTCGGCGCTCACCAATTTTCTTGTTGCGACTGCAAAAACCGGTACCCCGGTAAAGGCCAGAGAATAGTCTCCACCCTCACGCAAATTTTGTTGGTTGAATATCCGCTTTATATCGGCTTGAATGGGTTCCTGGACCACAGAATCCAACCCTGACCCCTGCGTTTCAAGAATCAGTGTGACATAGCGATCATCGCTCTGGTCCGACTTAAACCGGTCTGCAATACCGGCAAAGGTATTTAGACTCAGCAATAGCGGGTCTTGCTTGGCGATTTTTTTTACCGTTTGCGCTTGCGGCGATAACAACGCCTGCCGCAGCTGCCCCGCCCGCCGGTCTAGCGCATCCGGGCTGAACAAGGATTTCAAATCTGATTCGGGCCGCAGACTATATAGCTGAGAATAATGCGGCAAGTACAGCGCAATCACCTCATCCATAAATTTCGCGTCGCTGGTGGGCTGCCATACATTGTTCACCCCGGATAAATTTTTTAGCGACGATGCATACTCGGCAGAAAACGCTTTGATATCCGATTTTTTAGCGATGCTACTGCCAACCGACAATATATAACGCCGGGATAGCTTGCCGGATTGCATCTCACTGGCCAGCAAGATTTCTTCGGCGCTATCTCCAGCGACGAAAAAAGCGGATAAATCCGTCTTGACCTGAGCCTGCCAATAAACCACAGCAACCAACGCTACCAGCATCAGCAATAACAGGCGGGCTAGCCAACGCGGAGTCACGATTTACTCCCCGCGCACTTCCAGCAACAAGGCATCAATAGTATTGGCGACCGTCTCGCCCCGTTGACTCTCACCCAAACGGATTTCGTCAAAGTCGCCATCCGGTTTGGTGAGTAAAATGCGTTCGATCCTACCCCCTACCGGGCCGCTTACCGCAATTTCTGGCAATAGTTTGGAAGAATTGTTTGGCAGAGCTTGCAAATCAATTGTCCAGCGCCGGTCATCGGAGTCAAAATGCAATGCAAAAACCGATCTCAACCGGCTCAGATCACCATTTAACAAAGCCTGGAACGTGGCAACTTCACGACCGGTTGCTTCCATGTCATCGATCGATGCGTGCAGACGGATATTATTTTCCGCGCTGAAATACCACATATAGTCATCGCTAATGGCCATCACTTCACGCGACGGCTGTAGCTGCAATTTGACCAAATGCCCCGGCGGTTTGGCATAAAAATAACCCGTGCCTTTCCACGGTTCACTCATCAGAGCCAGATGGCGCACTTCCCAATAGCGGATTTGCACGCTGTCCTGATGCGCAAGCCTGGCAATCACGCTGTCCAGCGTCTCAGCCGCGCAAAGTGTCAATGGAATGCACAGTAAACCAATATTGACGAGCAACTTAGAAGCATCGGCGATCGTCAGTTTCATTGCGTCAATACGTCGCGCCAAACCTTCGGGCCATTTCTCACGATACTTTTGATCGAGTCCATCGGTGACGGAATATCAATATAGGTCAGGCGAATATGCCTAATAATATATTCAGCCACAAACAATAATCCCATCATGATAAAAAATATCACGCTGTTATAAAAAGCCCAAATTTCGTTGGAGGCCCACAATGCAAGCCCCGAAACAACAACCACATTGATCGCGAAAAACACCACCCAGGCTATAGTAACCTGACGGCAATATTCTGCGATGCCCGGCTTAAAATCCGGAAAATCCAAGCGCGCGAAATGCTCGATCAAGGATGGCCCCCGTATCAAGGTTTTTCCGAAGAAATACAGCATTCCCAAGTTAATGCCTACAGGAATCAATTTGACCATCAACGAATGCAAGTAAACCGAACCCAAAATTAGTAGCGCAGCCAATGCTAATGATCTATAGCGAACCACGGCGTTCTCAGAAACATAAGCCCGATACAGAAACACCGCGGCCATCGCAATCGGAACCAACCAACCCAAGCCCAGACTAATTCCCCGGTAAACCAAATACGGATAACCGAGAAAAACGACGACAGCAAATAATATTTTGACCAATCCCGCCACCGCTATTTGGTCTTATTTTCGTCGACAAACTTAGCCAGTGCCGCCAATGAAGCGAATATGGTCGGGTTACGATCATCTCCCGAGACGATCCGAACTCCATATTTGCGGTCGAGTATTACCGCTATTTCAAGTGCATCTATAGAATCTAAGCCCAAGCCCTCGCCAAACAATGGCGCATCTTTTTCTATTTCATTGGGTTCCACATCCTCCAAATGCAAACCCTCGATTAGCAGACCTTTTAATTCGGAAATCAGTTCCTCTCGAGTTAATTCGTTCCCCATGTCATCCTTACTTTATCTCAATACAAAATATTTCATTCTACTTCAGTTTGCAGATTCCTAAAAACATAGCGGCCTAATCGGGTCAAATTAACAGATTTTGGAGGCTTTCCCATTACTATGTTTCGCTTTGAAAATTGATGAATCCATAGTTTCCGAATGACACGGGCATACCGGGAACATATAATCGGCAGTATCAGGATAAAAATCAGCACCGAAACGGGCATTCGATGACAAAAATCACCTTTGTTAACCCACCCTACGAGCGCATTGCGCCGGGCTACGATTTTGTCCGCCATATTACCAACCGCTCGCCATCCCTGGGACTGTTGCATTTGGCCGCCCAGGTTCGGTTAGATGGCTATCAACCGTCAATTATTGAAAGCGATATCGAAGATCTGGACAGCCATCAGGTCGCCCAACGTATTATCGACGACAAACCCTCTTATGTCGGCATCACGCTATTTACCGTCGGCGTGTGGCAAGCCGCTCAAATAGCACGCCTGGTTAAATCACAATTACCCGATACGATAATCATCGTCGGTGGCCCGCATATTTCGTCGATGGGCAGTGAGACCATGCGCCGCTTCGGCGAGTTTGATCTAGCCGTGATCAACGAGGGCGAAACCGTATTGGCGGAGCTATTGCCGGTACTCGATGCGGGCAAAAAACCTTATCTGATAAACGGAATTATCTACCGCCTGGGAGACCAGGTCATCCAAACCCCCAAGGCGCCTATCGTCAAAGAACTCGACGAATTGCCGCTACCCGCCTGGGATTTGCTACCGAATTTCCCCGATGCATACTTGCCAGCAATTTACGATTATCCGCAAGGTCCGGTCGCAACCATAGCCGCCTCCAGGGGCTGTCCATTTTTGTGCAAATTTTGCGATACATCGACATTTGGCGCACGGGTACGCGCCTATTCGCCAGAATCGGTGTTTAACATGATGAAGCATCTTAACCAGCGCTACGGCATTAAACACATCATGTTTGTAGACGACTTGTTTCTGGCCAGCCGGGTTCGAACCGAAAAGCTCTGCGACCTGATTCTGCAGGAAAATCTCAACATGAGCTGGAGCTGCACGGCCCGGGTTGACACGGTCAAACCCAAAGTATTGGAGCGTATGAAAAAAGCCGGCTGTTGGGAAATCAGCTTCGGCCTGGAAACCGGCTCCAACGAACTATTGCAAAAGATGGAAAAAGCCGCCCGCGTAGAAGCATCCGAGCAGGCAATCAACTGGACTCACCAAGCCGGTATACGCAGTAAAGGCCTTTTTATGCTGGGCTATCCGGGCGAGTCCATAGAAACCATAGAAATGACCAAAAAGTTCGTACGCCGCATTCCAATGACGACCATGAACCTGACCAAATTCACACCGTACCCAGGCTCGCCGGTTTACAAAGAATTGTACGGCACCAACATCGTCGACGATCATTGGAAGCGCATGAACGGAATGAATTTTGTTTGGGCGCCCGACGGTTTGACGGTTGAACAACTGGACCGCGAATACCAAAAAATACTCATCAGTTTCTACAAACAGCACCGCGTCATGCACAAATACGTCGCCATGACCCTGCGCTATCCCATACATATCAAACGCCTGGCTAAATTTCTATCAGGTTTCGCCAAAGCCAAAATCGCCAGCTTTGTCGATGGCCGTCGCGGTATTCTAATAAAACCTGATGAAAGTAATTTAAATCAGAACCTGTCTCAAAAACAGTTATCTTAACGCGCTAAGCCAATCAAACACGCAGTCTAACGGCCCAGGTCCGACAACAAATCCGGCCAGTCAATATTGAAATTTGGCGGGGGATATGATTAGCGCTAGAATAGCGCGGCTAGTTATAGAAAAACAGCACCCATCACACAACTTAGGGGGAGGGTTATGAACGCGAACGAACTAGTTAATAATGCAAAAGGACTTGTCGAAAAAGCAAAGTCTAAAGTCGAAGAATTAAAAGCAGTCGCAGCCGATGTCAAACAACATCATGCAGAATCAAAAGATTTTGTTTCATTTTGCAAAACTGCGGTCACCAAGGAAATTATGGAGAAAAAAGAGCGTATCCCAACCGTTGGGATCACTCTGTGGATCTTGTTTCTATTGCTTTTCTTTAAATGGGATATGATCGTTGTACTGGGTATTTTACCGTTCATCATCTACTACGCGGTGCAAAGCGTAAAAGCGGCGCCCAGCGGTTAGTTCTCATCGCTAATCTTTAGATGAAATAGTTAAATCGGCATAAACTCTGGATCGCATTTGCATAGAGCGATCCAGAGTTCAGTGCCTACCCTGCCGGGATGTGATTCTATTTAAAAATACTGATTCCTGAATTCCCATCATTCTTAAAACCCCCTCTGTATTTTTCTCCGATTGAATCCGTCCTAATCGCTTAAATTTGCAACTATTCGCAGCCTTTTGCAAATGTCCACATTTTATCTTTTCAATATTCTTTGCTTATTACACATTCAAAGCTATCATAGTGCCCCAATAAAACCCGATAAACGACAAAACGCGCCATACGGCGTAGCGAGGAGACATAACAATGGGTGCAATTAGCGGATTAATTATGTTGGCCATAGCTTTTTGGTTCCACCAATCCACCATCAGCCAAAACGAATCAAAACCCGAAGACCAAAAACAAAACGCGTGGCACGCCTTCTGGATTGGTGCCGGTAGTTATTTCGGCGGCTATCTGCTGGGTTTGTTTCTAAACCGGGCAATCATATTTTTCTTTCCGGTCGACGTTGGTGTCGGCGGCTCCTTCGGCGAGGCGAGCGGTGGCGATACCGGAATCGTAGGCATTTTTTACGAATTCCTGCCGTTGATCGCGGGTATCGTGGCAGCGTATTTCGTACGGTTAAAGTTTGTATTGAAAAAAATATAGCCGACCCAAGCGCTGGGATACCGGCGCATAGACCGAGTGCCTAGTGGGCCGCAAGTCGCACCCTATCGGTTGGCTGCGTCAGACGCACAAAATACCAATGTCCGCGAGGTATTTGATTACGGTGGGCGTCAAACGCCGAAATCGTCAGTCGCTGTCGGTCGTCACCAATAGGCGTTCGATTTCGCGCGTCAAACCTTTTTGCACGTTACCCCAAAAGCGGTCCGGATTGCCCCACTTATCCAATGGTCTCGCATCCTTCGGCAGCGCTTGAAGTTTTCCGATCTGGAGATGGTTCCAATCGTTCGTATGCCGGACGACGATTGGAATCACAACATGGCCATGCTGTTAATATTTGTTCAGCGCAGCTTCCATTTCTTTAACACAATAATCCGATGCGACAAAATCCGGACTGATCAGCAATACAACGATATCAGCCTTGTCCATTTTTTCTAAAATTTGCGGATCCCACTCTCCAGCAATCATTTTTCTATCATCCCACCAATCCAGGCTTTCAAAGCGTCTTTTGATGCCTTTTAAATGCGTAGCCAAAGCGTTTTTATAGCTTTCACCTTGGTGGGAATACGAAATAAACACGGTCAGCTCGTCAACATTCAAGGCGCTACCCTTGCTTGATGGACTCGCGATCGTTTGCCGGAATTTTTGCGGCATGATTCGCAAAACGTCCGCAACGTTATAGCTGGCGCCGGATTGGGAGATATAAGTCATCTGGCCAGCTTGCTCCATTTTGAGCAATTGCAAAAAATTGGCTTTTTCCGGTTTACGATCCAACCCGCGCAAAGTTTGTTCCATGTCTTGATTCAAATCCGGATTTAACCAAATCCATTCTTGATACGGCAAATCCGCCATACGCCGCAAAATCCCGCTGATCTGGTCGCGAATCACGCTAAAATAACGGCCGATCTGCTCACCCTGGACCCAGATCGACAAGCGACGGGCCGGAATCTACAACGCCGTGCTGACCGTTCGAGACAACCTGGGCGCGACCGATAACGCCTCGATCGCAATCACAGTTAACGCGGATCCGAATGGGCCACCGGCAGCGCCGACCAATCTCAGCGCCAACAAAACGGTATCCGGCAAACGCCGCAACAAAACCATCAAGGTCGATTTGAATTGGCAGGATAACACCCAGAATGAAAGTGATTTCGTGCTGGAACGCTGTCAGCAATTGGGTAAACGTAAAAACCGGATCTGCACCTACGGCGTTTTGGCCACACTGGCACAAAACGCGGCAAGCTACACGGAAACTCTCAGTTCCGGAACTTATCAATACCGCTTGAAAGCGATCAATACTTACGGATCCAGCAGTTATTCGAATATTGTAAAGGTATCTAGCAAATAGCTGGCTTGGAGATGGGTGAACACAAGGACGTAGGCGTTTAGTAGGGATTTGGCGATCTTAGCGTCGCCAAATCCCACGCCATCCAAACCGGTAATCGAACAATACCCCGCGGCGGATCAGATCGCCCTTTGGATATTTCGAGTACAAGAAGAAAACGCGCAGAGTAGCGGGATACTTGAATTATCCACGCCGCAATCGAAAATCAACAACGCAATTGTAATGCCCAATCTTTAATCCAAAATATTGCTGACCTTGCCGTTCTTAAAGCTGACCAGAATCGTATCCCACCGGCTCTTCCAATACTTCCACTGATCGCGTTTTAAACTCGGTGTTTCGATCGCCGGTGGATAACCGCGCGCGACGATCACGGCATCCTTGCTCATACCGTTGGCAATGGTTCCGGCTTCGATGTTTTTTCTTTCCATCGCATTGAACTTGAGCATGCTGACCGGTTGCTCGCCAAACAATTTTTCGAAGGCTTGCGCGACCGAATCGTTGGTGTGTTTAATGTGATTGATGACCTCGATGGTTTCATCGGTATCCAATACCTTGACATCGAAACCCTTGCGTCCCATCTGCAACAGCTGGACTTTAGAGTTGACCGGCAAGAATATTCCGACACCGTAATTGGTCGTTCTGAAACGCCCCTTTTCGTAGTGCATCCCCACTTGGGAATAATACGTCTTTTCCAGATCAACAGACGCCGGTAAAGCTTCCGGCTTGGTATTTTTATTACAACCGCCAACCATCAAAACCGCAACCAAGACGATCAGAAACCAAAAAATTTGACCCTTCATACTACTCTCCCTATAAATTGTTCGAAGCTTGATTTTCGCATAATCTTAGACATTTCTCACCCGCGCTTTGATCCACCATATTGTGGGTAACAACCTTCAGCTATCGAACCAGGAAATCACAGGTCCCTCGGTGATACTCAGTTCGACAAAGTCTGCGTAGTCAATCACATGAATCCCGTTGATCAATTTCGATGCAGCAATTCCCCGAGCTTCCAGGTCCGGTCCCAGAACCCGAATCTCGAATTCGGCCAGCAGATTGATCAGCTCTGCGGATTCCGCTCCACCGTTCCGCGCTGAATATACCCCGTTTTCAATTAGCAACGCACAAGCACCGGGTTCGAGCCGTCCAAAACAACGCTGCACGGCGTCTACTCCACGAAGCTGAAAATTGATCAAATGCAGCACGGCTTTAGTCTGTTAGTCAAACAACAAATTAGTCACTTATTTCAGGCATTGATCACCACATCGTGCCGCGCCAACAATTCCCCAACATTGATTCTATTGAGTAATTTTGTTGCTATAGACAAATCCTCAGGATCCAGTCCATTCATGCTCAATGACTCGGATTCCACGTATAGATCTTCAACATCGTAGATCGCCAACGCATCCAATATCGGTGCGATGTCTTTGGCTTCGATCGCAGCCGGATTTTGATGTTTTTTGAGCAGCAGCGCACCTTGATCGATAAATAAAAGCCGTACCGTTTGCTCGAAAGCCGCAGCCGTTAGGATCATATCGAGCATTTCCTGCGCGTGCAGCGTGGAAAAAGGTGGCCGAGCCATGATGAACAAAAAACTTTTTTTCATCGTTATTTATCCACCGAAAACCAGCACGCGGTCGGCTTCCAATAGCGCCTCCGCCCATTGTCCCAGACCGGAAATCCTAAAACCCTCCGCCAGGTGGCATTCCACACCACGCCGTTGCGCTTCAATCGGATCCAGTAAACCGCGCCGCTGCGCCGCTGATATGCACACAACCAGATCGATATCATGATCCTTGGCAAGTTGGCTCCAACGCGCCAGAACAGGAATTTCATCATCCGGCGGTGTCATATGCGCCAACGCGTTATAAACGCCATCGAAATAGAAAAAAACCCGGTAAACAACGTAACCTTTACTCAACGCAGCACAGATAAACCGGTACGCGGTATCCGTTCCCTGATGTTGGTAAGGACTGCTGTTTATCTGTATTGCAAATTTAACTTGCTCCATAGTTTCTACACACTACGCGATTAAAATCAGGATGTCACAGAACTAAGGTAGATTCGAGGACTAATTAACTCGTAGAATGGTGACATTGACATGCAACCCCAACCGTCCAACCCAATGAACTCTGCACAGCTACGTCTGTCACAACCGCTATGCCCAAAAATCTAATACGCTTGGCGGCAATTTTTGCGATCCTTGTCGGCTCATTGACGCCGGTCGGTAATAGCGGCTACGCCCAGAAAGAAATCCTACTACCCGAAATCGGCGACCCGTCCGGCGCATTAATCACCCCTATTCAAGAGCAGCAATTGGGCGCGGCATTTTACCGCAGCCTGCATAGCCAGTTGCAAATCAACCAGGACCTCGAAGTCCACGATTTTATCGAATCCCTGGGCGAACGTCTCGCGTTGAATAGCGATAATCCACAGCAACCATTTCACTTTTTTGTGGTTATCAGCCCTGCTATCAACGCTTTCGCCGGACCGGGTGGTTACATTGGCATTAACTCAGGCCTGATCTTGAATACCGAAACCGAAAGCGAATTGGCCTCGGTGATGGCGCACGAAATCGCGCACGTGACCCAACGCCATCTGTATCGGGCCTTCGACGCCGCCCGAAAGATGACCATCCCGTCCGCGATCGCACTCTTGGGTGCGATTTTGATCGGCACGCAATCTGCTGAACTGGGCCAAGCCGCGATCATCGCCGCGCAAGCCGGAAGCATACAGAAACAAATCGACTTTACCCGCGACAACGAGCAGGAAGCCGACCGTGTCGGCATGCAAACTCTGGCGCGCGCCAATTTCGACCCGCGCGCGATGCCATTGTTCTTCGAACGCCTACAAAAATCCAGCCGTTACCTGGGCGAGGGGCCACCCGAGTTTCTGCGCACCCACCCGGTCACCTCATCACGCATCTCGGATACACGGGGACGCGCGGAAGCCTTTCCATACCGGCAATTCCCCGATTCGATCAGCTTTCAGCAATTCAAAGCCAAATTACGCGTCTTGACCGCAATTAAACCAAGTACCGCGATCAAACACTTCGAATCCCGTCTTCAGCGCGGGACCGAAACGCAAAAAGCGATCGCCCATTACGGCTACGGTCTGGCCCTGGCCGCCAACACTCAATACGACAAGGCCAGATCGATCCTTTCCCACCTGGTCAAACAGAACCCCGGTGAGCATGCATTTATCAACGCAATCGCCAAAACCGAACTCTTGGCCGGAAATTCAGAACGCGCGTTGCAGTTATATGCGTTGGCCAGTAAACGTTTTCCGCAGAACAGGGCAATCGCGCTGGACTATGCAACCGCATTGCTGAGATCCGGAAAAAACCAACCGGGTTTGGAACTACTATTGGCCTATTCGCGGCATTTTCGCTCCACCCCCGATGTCTACAATTTGATTTCCCGAGCCTACGGAGGATTGGGACAAAACGCACAATCGCACCGCTACCGCGCGGAATATTTCTACGCCATGGGTCAGACCGAACCGGCGATTTTGCAGGCGAGATTGGGCCTGAGACAATCCGGCGGCGACCATTACTTAACCGCGCTACTGGAAGACCGGTTGAAACAGTTCGTTTACGAAGAGGAAGAAAGAAAGAAAGAGAACTAAATTGACGCATCGGCCTGGATACCAATACGAACCGCCAGATTACGTGTCACTGCTGACACACAAATTCGACAGCCAACATAATGTCGAACCTATTAAACTTATTGGTCTGTGAACTAACCGAGCCGGCCAACCCCGCGCTCCACCTCACCGCGCTTGCTCAATTCTCGTTTTAAAATTTTTCCGGTCGCATTTTTGGGTAATTCTCCGACAAGATAGACCCGCCGGGGTACTTGGTGCCGTCCTAACGCATCGGCGCACCATGCCCGAATTTCAGATTCTGAAACCTCCGTGTCAGGTTCCAACACGACATAAGCGACCGGCACTTCGCCGTGCACAGCGTGCGACTCACCCACCACCGCAGCCTCAACGATCTGTTCCATTTTGTACAACACATCCTCGATCACCTTGGGGTAAACGTTCATTCCATTGACGATAACTAAATCCTTTTTCCGATCGACGATACTGAAATAACCGTCTTCATCCACGCAACCCAAATCGCCTGTCAGAAACCATTTCCCTCGAAAAACTTTTTCGGTTTCCTCGGCTTGATCCCAATATCCTTTCATGACATTGGAACCGCGCACCCCGATTTCGCCGATCTGTCCGGGTGGCAAAGCTACACCATCGTCATCGAAAATTTCCATTTCTACCCGCGGCACCGGAAGCCCAACCGTGCCCGGTTTAGTCCTACCCTCGATCGGATTCACACAAGTCACCGGAGAACACTCAGTGGGTCCGTCGCCCTCGTAGATCTTGATCCCGAATCGCTGCTCGAATTGTTGCAAAACCTTAACCGGCAGCGCCGACCCGCCGGAAACACAATATCTGAGCGTCGCGAACAGTTTGATTCGCGACGGCTTTAATCGAAGCATTACGCTATACATACTCGGTACGCCCAAAAAAATTGTGGCGCGGGTCTCGGCAACCGTCGCCGCGATCTTGTCAGGATCAAATCTCGCCACCGGCACAAACGCACAACCGCTGGCCAGTGTCGCGAGCATACCGACCGTGCCGGCAAACGCATGGAACATCGGCAATACCAACAAAATAATTTCTTCACCCGTGCGCCAGCGCATCGCTTCCAAAACGCTGCTTACATTGGCACGCAAATTCGCATGAGATAGCATCGCGCCTTTGGGATGACCCGTGGTTCCAGAAGTGTACAGGATAACCGCAAGGTCACTTTCGGTTTCTATCACCGGCAACGGCAATCGATTTTGGACCTGCAAAAAATTGGACCAGGATATGGCCTGGTTGGATTCACCACCGATCACCACGGTAAAATCCAATTGCGCCAGATTATCCCGCAATTCGGCGGCGCTTTGCTCAAAACTACTATGATAAATCAGCGTTTTGGCATCGGCATCGTTAAGGATGAATTCGATCTCAACCGGTTTCAGCAACACATTGATTGGAACGACCGTTGCGCCCGCTTTCAAGATACCGAAATAAGCAACGGCGAACTCTGCACAATTGATACAGTACAGACCGACGCGTTGGCCTTGGCTGACACCTTGCGCCAACAAAGCTGCCGCGGTCTGGTCCGAAAGCTGGTTCAGCTCGGTATAGGTCAACGTTTGACCCTGCATAATGATCGCGGCATGATCAGGGTAGCGCGCAACGCTATGCCCTAGCAGGTCCGGCAAAGTTTTCATAATATCTGCGCCCAAATATTTCTGTTTCTATCCGATATTTCGATGAATATGCTCAGATTATTCACCAATTTGCGGCATAACTCACGAATTCTAACTGTTTGATCCGGCACCGAACAAGGCACGAAATTACGATATTATCGATTCGCCTTTCGCCAACTTGGGAAGATTTCCGTCCAAACCAATGGCATAACGCATCACCTTGGTCTTGGCCGGCAGCAACCGCTGCGCGACGCCCAAACCCAGATTGCGAAAAAACTGGATTGGTTTGTGACTATTGCTGAAAACGCGATAAAACATATCCATGACTGTCATCATGAGTAAATTCTCGCGCCGCCGCATTGATTCATAGCGCCGCAGTACTTGAAGACTCCCGATATCCTGCTCCAGCAGCGTCGCATCGACCAAAATTTGCGCGAGAGCCGCTGCGTCCAGAAAACCAATATTGACCCCCTGCCCGGCCAATGGATTGATGGTATGTGCGGCATCGCCGATCAGCGCGACTCCAGGTTTGACATAAGCCTGCGCGTGCTGCCGTTTTAGCGGGAAACTGGCACGGCCCAATAGAGCTTTTATGTTGCCCAAACAATCCGGGAATGCATCCAACAATTCGCGCAAAAACAATTCATCGGACAATCCGCGCAGGCGCTTGACTTCATCCGGGCTATGGTACCAAACCAATGATGCATGCGGGCCGCTCAACGGCAAAAATGCCTGCGGTCCCGACGGCACAAAACGCTGCCAGGTAATGTCTTGCTGCTGGTAATCGGTTTCCACGGAAATGACCATCGCGTGCTGCTGGTAATCCCAACTCACCACACCAATACCCGCAGCTTGCCGCACGCGGGATTGGGCTCCATCTGCGGCGACCAGCAAACGACCTGACAATACTCGGCCATCCTCCAATTCTACCGTGGACGATTCGGCTAAATAATCTATTTTTTTGGTTTTCGCCGGGCAGATCAGATCGATATTTGAAAACCCAGCCAATCGCTCCAACAAGGCGAGTTGAATAACTCTATTTTCCACAATATAGCCCAACGAGGATCGCTGGATATCCTCGCTACGAAATATCGTATCCCCCTGATTTTCCCACACCCTCATTCGCTGAAACGGGCACGCACGCATGGATTCGATCCCGTCCCACGCTCCAAATGTTCGCATAATGGTTTGCGATGCAATACTCAGCGCGGATACTCGAAGATCGTGATCTTGCGATGGCTCGTACGCGGGCGGCTGCACCCCTTCCACCACGGCAACCTTCAATTCACTGCCCCCCAACGCGCAGGCTAACGCGGCGCCGACCATGCCGCCGCCGACAATTAGAACATCAAATCGATCTGTCATTATGAATTTAACATCGTTGGCATACTGATTTTGAGATAGGAACGATTACGCCGCAAACCGTAATTATGGTTCAAATTATGCAGTATTAATCCAGACAAATATACCCACCGCTACCGGGCCCGCATTGGGAACGTCGAAACGCCTGTTTAACATCCGCCCCCTATTGAGTCAGCATCTGTAATCAGCTTCTGTCGGTTAAGTCCATCGATGCACGGCATAATTATTCTCCCGGGCAAACGAATCCCAAACCGTGATAATATGACACGGCGTAGCAAAAACGTTACAATTCTCTGCTTTTCGTTTGAGTCTGGCTGGCAGTAATCCTCGTATATTTTTGTTTTTTATACCTAATTCCCGCTGGAAAAACGAACCGAACAACAGTTTACAAGCAAGCCCTGGGCATTGTGCCAGGAATTTGCGGACATTATTGAGGTGCACTATGAGTCATAGCGCTTTGCCAAAAAAACAAGGGTTGTATGATCCCCGTAACGAACATGATTCCTGTGGAGTCGGTTTTATTGCGCACATTAAAGGTCAAAAAAGCCATGACATTATAGCCCAGGGTTTAGACCTGTTACGAAATCTAACCCATCGAGGCGCGGTCGGCGCAGATCCACTGGCGGGTGACGGCGCGGGAATATTGCTGCAGATTCCGGACTCCTTTGTTCGTGAAGAATGCGCCGCAATCGGCATCGAACTTCCCGACTATGGACATTACGGGGTCGGTATGGCTTTTCTACCCCCCGAAACCTATAGCAAGCAGACCTGCGAAAGTCTATTACAAAAATTTATAGAAGCTGAAGGTCAACGTGTTCTGGGTTGGCGGGATGTACCGGTAATCAATAGTGGTTTGGGCGAATCGGTAATCGAGGTGGAACCCAAAGTACGCCAAATATTTATCGGCCGCGGCGCCAATTGTGCGACGCAGGAAGATTTCGAACGCAAATTGTTCGTCATCCGAAAACAAGTAGAACACGCCGTTAGAACCGCTGATATAGAGAATGCCAGCGCGTTTTATATGTCGTCATTTTCTTCCTACACCCTATTATACAAAGGAATGCTGCTGGCCGATCAGGTCGGGGTTTATTATCCGGACTTACTGGACAAGCGAATAGTTTCGGCGCTGGCTCTGGTACACCAACGCTTTTCTACGAATACCTTTCCCACCTGGGATTTGGCGCAACCATTCCGCATGATCGCGCACAACGGTGAAATCAATACGGTCCGGGGCAATGTTAACTGGATGGCTGCCAGACGCCACTCGATGTCGTCAAAATTTTTGCAAGAAGACCTGGAAAAAATCTGGCCCCTGATCGCGGAAGACCAATCCGATACGGCTTGTTTTGACAACGCGCTGGAATTGCTAGTCGCGGGCGGCTATTCGATGGCCCACGCGATGATGTTACTGATTCCGGAAGCATGGGCCGGTAACCCGCTAATGGATAAAAGTCGCCGAGCGTTTTACGAATATTATGCTGCGGTCATGGAACCCTGGGACGGACCCGCCGCAATTGCATTTACCGACGGTCGCCAAATCGGCGCCACACTGGATCGCAATGGCCTGAGACCGGCGCGTTATCTAATCACCGACGACGACATCGTGGTCATGGCGTCTGAAATGGGCGTACTGGACGTTCCGCAAGAAAAGATCGTCAAGAAGTGGCGTTTACAACCCGGCAAAATGTTCCTGATCGATACCGAGGAAGGCCGGATTATCGACGACGAAGAAATCAAATCCACGCTGGCCAACAGTGCGCCATACCAGAAATGGCTGGACGATTCACAAATTAGTGTTGAAGAATTGCCGGCCGAAATAGCCCCTATGGCACCCGACAGCAACACATTGTTGGACCGGCAACAAGCATTTGGATACACCCAGGAAGATATTAAGTTTTTTATTACACCCATGGCAGTGAGCTCTCAGGACCCGGTTGGATCGATGGGTGTTGACGCGTCTCTGGCGGTTTTATCCAATCGTTCTCGATTGCTGTACGATTATTTCAAACAGGGATTCGCCCAGGTCACCAACCCAGCCATAGATCCAATCCGCGAAGAACTGGTCATGTCGTTGGTTTCATTAATCGGACCCCGTCCCAACCTGTTAGCCCTGGACGAAGGAAGCTCTAATAAACGGCTGGAAGTACGCCAACCCATATTAACCAACAGGGATCTGGAAAAAGTCCGCCGTATTGAAGCGCGCACCCAAGGTGCATTCATCACCACAACGCTGGACATCTGCTTCCCGGCGGACAGCGGCGCCACCGGCATGCAACCCGCATTGGAAACGCTGTGCAAAGGTGCTGAGGATGCGGTCAATCAAGGCAGCAATATCCTGATATTGTCCGACCGTAACATGGACGCCGGGCGGGTCGCTATTCCCGCGCTGCTGGCAACATCATCGGTACACCATAATCTGATTAAGAAGGGTTTGCGAACCGATGTCGGTTTGGTGATCGAAACCGGAGAAGCACGCGAGGTTCATCATTTTGCGGTATTAGCAGGCTTCGGTGCTGAAGCGGTCAATCCTTACCTGGCCTTTGATACCTTAGCCAATCTGCGCGAAAAACTGCCCGAAGAAATTTCCGAAGAAGAAGCGCACAACCGTTACATTAAAGCGGTTAACAAGGGTCTACTCAAAGTCATGTCGAAAATGGGTATTTCGACCTATCAATCTTATTGCGGCGCACAAATTTTCGATGCGGTCGGGTTGACCGAATCCTTCCTCGACGCCTATTTCTGTGGTACCTCTTCCACTACTGATGGCGCCGGCCTTCAGGAAATCGCCGAAGAAACCGTACGCCGTCACCGGCAAGCATTCGGGAGTGCGCCAATCTACCGCAATGCACTGGACGTCGGCGGAGAATACGCGTATCGCTTACGCGGCGAAGACCACATGTGGACGCCGCAATCAATCGCAAAATTGCAACACGCGACGCGCGCTAACAGCAGCGAAATGTTCAGCGAATTTTCACGTATGGTCGATGAGCAAAACGAACGATTATTAACCCTTCGCGGGCTGATGACTTTCAATTTTGCCGAATCCGCTATCGCGCTGGACCAGGTGGAGCCCGCCAAAGAAATCGTCAAACGATTCGCAACCGGCGCGATGTCGTTCGGATCCATTTCTTACGAAGCACATACTACCTTAGCGATCGCAATGAACCGCATCGGCGGAAAATCCAACACCGGCGAAGGTGGGGAATTATCCGAACGATTTATCACTTTGAAAAATGGTGATTCTAAGCGGTCGGCGATCAAGCAAGTCGCTTCGGGACGTTTCGGCGTCACTACAGAATATCTGGTCAATGCTGACGATATTCAAATCAAAGTCGCACAAGGCGCGAAACCGGGTGAAGGTGGACAACTACCTGGGCACAAAGTCGATAAGGTCATCGCCAAGGTACGTCATTCTACGCCAGGGGTTGGGCTGATATCACCGCCGCCCCACCACGACATTTATTCGATCGAGGACCTGGCCCAACTGATCCACGACCTTAAGAACGTAAACCCGCAAGCACGAATCAGCGTAAAATTGGTGTCGGAAGTTGGCGTTGGCACGGTTGCAGCGGGCGTTTCTAAAGCACATGCGGACCACGTTACAATCTCAGGTTACGATGGTGGAACCGGCGCCAGCCCGATTACTTCGATAAAACACGCAGGCCTGCCATGGGAAATTGGCCTCGCCGAGACACATCAAACGCTGATACTCAACAAGCTACGCGGCCGCATAGCGGTTCAAACCGACGGCGGTCTGCGTACCGGTCGTGATGTCGTCATTGCTGCATTATTGGGCGCTGATGAATTCGGTTTTGCTACCGCACCGTTAATCGTCGAAGGTTGCCTGATGATGCGCAAATGCCACCTGAATACCTGTCCGGTTGGCGTCGCGACCCAGGACCCAGAGCTGCGCAAGCGATTTACCGGCCAGCCCGAACACGTGGTGAATTACTTTTTCTTTATTGCCGAAGAAGTCCGCCAGCTCATGGCCAAACTCGGGTTCCGTACTTTCAATGAAATGATTGGACGTTCCGACAACTTGAATATGCGCGAAGCGATTTCGCATTGGAAAGCCAAAGGGCTGGATCTTTCACGCATACTTTATAAACCGGACGTACCTGCCGATGTCGCGGCGTATAACTGCGAACAACAGGAACATAGCCTCGACAAAGCGCTGGACAATGAACTGATTGAATTGTCCCGTCCGGCATTGGAGGAAGGCCAACCGGTGCGCATAGAAACGACCATTCGCAATACCAACCGAACGTTTGGCGCGATGCTGTCCGGCGAAGTCGCCAAACGCTATGGCTACAAGGGTTTACCCGAAGATACTATCTGTATTTTGGCCAAAGGTACCGCAGGACAAAGCTTTGGCTCCTTCGTATCCGCCGGTGTCAGTATCGAATTGCAGGGTGAAGGTAACGACTATGTCGGTAAAGGACTGAGCGGCGGCAGATTGGTGATCTATCCACCCAAAGAATGCCCCATCGTTGCCGAAGAGAATATTATCGTCGGCAATACGGTATTGTACGGTGCCATCAGCGGTGAGTGCTACTTCCGCGGTGTCGCTGGAGAACGTTTTGCTGTCCGAAATTCCGGCGCCATCGCAATTGTCGAGGGTCTGGGTGACCATGGCTGCGAATATATGACCGGAGGCATTGTCGTTGTGTTAGGCACGACCGGACGCAACTTCGCCGCTGGAATGAGCGGCGGCATTGCCTATGTATTGGACGAGGCCGGGGACTTCGAACATTATTGCAATTTGGCGATGGTTGAGCTTGAGCCAATCCTTGAAGAAGATTCGGCTCTGGAACAGCTGGACCACCAAGGCGGTGACCTGGAAAGTCACGGACTTGTCGATATCATGCACGACATGACCCGCAACGACCAACTTCGATTGCATACCTTGATCACAAAACACCATCACTATACCGGCAGTACCCGTGCCGAAAAAATATTGAATAATTGGGACAGCTATCTGCCCAAATTTGTGAAAGTTATGCCCGTCGATTACCGGAAGGCGCTAGAACAAATGCAACAAAGCCATGACCAAACGGTCAGGCAACAAATCGCCTGAACAAGTTTTTACAGAGGTAACAAGAATGGGTAAACCCACTGGATTTATGGAAATCGCCCGCCAGGAGCGCAAGTATTCGTTGGCGGCGGACCGTGTACAACACTATCGTGAATTTGTTATTCCATTGGCTGAAGTGGAAGTCAGCAAACAGGGTGCGCGCTGTATGGACTGCGGAATTCCATACTGCCACCAAGGCTGTCCAATCAACAACATCATTCCCGATTGGAATGACTTGGTCTACCAAAACAACTGGCGTGAAGCACTGGATGTTTTGCATAGCACGAATAACTTTCCCGAGTTTACAGGTCGCATATGTCCAGCACCGTGCGAAGCAGCTTGTACGCTGAATTTATTCGAAGAACCGGTCACCATCAAAACCATCGAATGTTCAATTATCGATAAAGGTTGGCAAGAAGGTTGGATCCAACCGCAGGTCCCGCTTCACCGCAGCGGAAAGACCGTGGTGGTAGTCGGTTCCGGTCCGGCAGGCATGGCTTGTGCGCAACAATTGGCTCGCGCTGGTCACGAAATTACCGTATTGGAAAAATCCGATCGGATCGGCGGACTAATGCGCTACGGTATTCCGGATTTCAAAATGGAAAAACACCACATTGATCGCCGCATCGCGCAAATGCAGGCAGAAGGTGTTAATTTTCGCCCCAACAACCACGTTGGCAAGGATTTTCCACTGCAACAGTTAATCGACGAGTTCGACGCTGTCGTATTAACCGGCGGCTCGGAAAAACCCAGAGATTTACCAGTTCCTGGTAGAGATCTGGACGGCGTGCATTTCGCGATGGATTTCCTGCCCCAGCAGAATAAACGTCTCGCCGGCGCGGAGGTTCCCGAACACGAAAGCATTACAGCCGCCGGAAAACATGTCATCGTAATTGGCGGCGGCGATACCGGATCGGACTGTATCGGCACGTCAATCCGGCAAGGGGCGGCATCGGTCACGCAACTGGAGATCATGCCGAAACCTCCGGAAAAAGAAGATAAAGCTTTAACCTGGCCCGATTGGCCGAACAAGCTGCGCACCTCTTCGTCACAGGACGAAGGTTGTCGGCGGGATTGGTCAGTAACCACACGCTCGCTTGAAGGTGGAAACGGCCAAGTAAATACCATCAATTGTGCTCGCGTCGAATGGAAACAGATAGACGGCAAGATGACGATGTCAGACGTCGCCGGCAGTGAATTTAGCTTAAAGGCCGATTTGGTTCTATTGGCGATGGGCTTTGTTCATCCGATTCACGAAGGCATGCTAACCGAATTGGATATGGATCTGGACCCGCGCGGCAACGTGTTGGCCAATACCGACGATTATAAAACGAGCGTCAACAACGTTTTTGCCGCTGGAGACATGCGCCGGGGACAATCATTGGTGGTCTGGGCAATACGCGAAGGCCGTCAGGCAGCACGATCCGTCGATGAGTTTCTGATGGGTAGCACTGAATTACCGCGTTAGAAACTGTCTGTTCAAACTTGTAACGAATAGACCTCGACAGCAGGCAATCCCGGCACAAAAACCGCCTTTTACAAAAGCCTGTTAATAGGTATATATAGCGCTTCTAACACCTAACTGGGATAAGCCGCCAGACAAATGCATCCAGCAAAAACCTAGCGACGCGCAATGGCCCGCCAAGCGGAATCCCAGATCTCATGGTTGTAGGTATCGATCGGCTTTTCCAATGCACCGTCGAGTCTGAGCCGGATTGCCTGTAAGACGGTGCCGTAAAACCCTGCATAGGCGGTCATCGGATTCATACGCCGCACCTCTCCGTTTTTGATGCCATCGGCTAGCATTTCTTTAAGTCCCAAAAACGCCGGGGTTGAGTCTATCGCGGTTGCGCCGGGCAGAAATTCCCGATGGCTGGAACACAACAGAAACCGCATAACGTCAGAGGCTTCTTCGGTTAGCGTAAACAATAAATCAACAACCGCTCGGGTGCGGTCTGCGGTGCTTTCGTTGGTGCGCCGAATTTCCTCTAATGAATCACCCATGCGCCCCAGTAGGTCGTCATACAGGGCTTGTGCGATGGCTTCTTTATTTTTGAACAGATGATAAATTGATCCGCTACTAATCTCGGTATCACGCGCGATATCGGCGATTGAAGTCGTAAAATAACTTTTTTGGGTAAAAAGCTTCAACGCGGAATTAAGTATGACTTCCCTGGATTGATCTTGGTTGGCTTTTTCGCTCATTCTTCTAATTACCGGTCTTCATCACCGTTTAGCCATTCCAGCGCTAACTCGATTACCGACCCGGATTTCATTTTCCGCATGAATCCACACCACACCGCAGAACAGTGTCAATTGCCGCTCCCCGAAAGACAAGTACTGTAGCAGAATAGGTCGGCCAGGCTATACAAATCGTATAAACACCCAATTTTAAAATGTTAGGATCCTTAAAAATACAAACTACTGTCGCGTTAGCGTGGTTAACGATGCCTAGACGCAACCCATCGCGTGAAGGTTATCAATCTTAGATAGGTAACACAATGAGCCTGTGACTATGAGAACCCGGCTCAAACAACGCCAAGTAGATGGAAAACAACGGAATGATATAACGCTATTCAATGAAATTAGACTGCCAATATTCGGGGCAGAACATAGCTTAGCGCCACGAATCGAAATCGCCAATAAGGGGCCGGAATTATCGATTCGGACCATAGAATTCGCACAAATTTGCACGATGGATCAGTACTACAAATTCTGACCGATAGGGGATTTTCCGCAAACCTAACTCCCTGGCTAAATAGTTATATTTTTCTGAGTAAACTTCGACTAAGACACTGCGGATTCAGATTCAGAATTATTCAGAGACGCAACAATTTCATTAAAATCCTGAACCCGGCTTTGCCCAATAATGGCAAGCTCAAAGCCTATATCCAGTAAAGTCGACAATAAACCGGGAATTTTGGAAATCAGGTAACCAAGATAGCCTACAACGGGTATCGCAAGTAGTGTCGCCATAACACCTGGCAAACCGACCATGGTTAGAATACCGATAATTTTTGCGACCAAATCCAGCGGGATCAACACAAGCGTACCGAAATAGACCAGCACGATAAATGTAAACAGCACAAAAACAACAAACTGGAGCACTCGTACCAGAGCGATGTTCAATTTTTTCATTTCAAAAATTTACCTTCTAGGTTCTGAAAATTCTCGTTTTCCCAACACAATTAGCTTGATACCAGTATTACTACAATCCCCGACGTATTCGTGAAGCGCCGGTTAAACATGCCAATTTTGCAAAGTATTTGTCCAGCTGCGCCAACAACAATCCATGCCTGACACTCAACCACAGAATATTAGGGGCGAGGGAAGCAGTTGTTTTTCGTTTCCGTCTCTAAAACGATTGTCTGGGCCAGACAGTAATTATCGTACCAGACCAACCCCGATGAAGGACGATGCGCAAAATTTCGGCATCCGAAAGACTATTTCAAAGACTCCAAAATGCAATGAATAATTATACTAGATAGGTCCTAATTTGCGAGTATTTTGTCGCAAAAATTCATCATTCCCGCAGTTGCTCGACCTTCTCGTTGTCAATAAAAAAACGGAATAATATCGCCCCCGATACAAATCCGCCCAGGTGCCCCCACCAAGCAACGTCTAGATGGGTCTGCTCAATTAGAACCGCGGTTGTCGCCTCGTGCAGTTGAAAAATCACCCAAACACCCAAAAACGCAATGGCGGGCACCTGAATAAAAATCGGTAATAACAAAATTGGAATCCAAATGACGATCCGCGCGTACGGGAATAAAAAGAAATAAGCCCCCAGAATTCCAGCAAGCGCGCCCGACGCTCCGACCGTCGGTATTGACGAATCCGGGTTATAGATCAAATGAACCGTGGTCGCAACCAAGCCACATAGCAGAAAAAAAATGATAAAACGGGCCGTGCCCATAACGTCCTCGATATTATCTCCGAATATCCACAGCATCCACATATTCAACAATACGTGCATCCAGGACGCATGCAAAAACATACAGGTCAGAAACGGTAGATAATTATTCTGCGGGTAACCGTACAAAGAGGCCGTTTCCGGATGACTGAACCGCGACGGAACCAAACCATAGATGTGCAATATATAATTGGCCGTTTGTTCCGGAACGAGCTGCAACAGTAAAAATACCGCAAAATTTATCGCGATCAACGTCCAAGTCACGTACGGCGTTCGCGTACAGGGTATCGTATCCCGTACAGGAATCATGTTTTATCCCGGGACCCGTTGATATTGGCATCGGTTAATCGACGCTCCAAGACTGCCCGATATTTTATTCGAATCAGCGGCACGCTGATGTCTAGATAAATCAAAGCTAACAAAGTTTCTTCGCGGCGAGTCGTTGCGTGGAAATAAATGTGCCGATTCCTAGCGACCACGAATAGCACGAAAATCGAAAGTTGAATCTATAGCCCCCAACGCGGCGAAACCGGGAATCAGAATCTGAGGTACAAAAATTAGCGCAAGATACGGTATCGTCATCCAAAATTTGCTCCATTTTTTTTTCGCACCCATCCCGTGAAGCGTCGCTAATCCTTGATAAAAATACACAATCACAGCAACCATGAACAAATCCACCATCAACTCATTTTTAATTGTCCCAGCCGCCAGAAGTACAAAAACTACAGATGGCAACATCATTTTGGGCAACATCAACGACGTGAATTCCGTCTTGTAACCACCGGGATTGAACAAAAATGACTGCATCCACCGGGCTAATAACACTGTCATCATGCTCGCCAAGCCTAAAATCATTGCGACAAATCCATTCAATATCCGCAAAACGTCATCGTCCCCTATATCGTCAAAGGTTGCCCCTTCTACATTGGTAATAACCACCTTAATCCATTGATTCCACCATTCAACTACATCTCCAACCAGCAAATGCATTCCCAATACGAACAAAGCACAAACGGCACCAACCGCAATTAATGCCGCGGCTTGCGATTGAAATACCCGCAATGCTGAAGTCCCGGCTAACACAACCACCCAAATTGCGAATACCAACGGAAAAGCAATACCTGCATGAGCAGGCATTAACATGAAGGCAATAACAATCAATATTCCAGCAGTCAATCCAACCTGCGCAACTTCCGACCAACCGTTCCGCAAATGAACCAAACCAATAGATGCGCCGCTCAATATGGCCAGCGGCAGCAATATCATCGATAATGCCCCGAAAAAGGCCGTAATAAATATCGCATGGCCTCGACCACGCATAATGAATTTCGCTAACCCGCGCATTGTCTGTTTCTCCTCAAAAACTTGGCAAACATCCCGCAAAACAGCTCAAGTCAAAACTCGACACCGTGCCCAACCGCGCCAACCAAACGCGATCTCGGGAGACCATGACACAATACCGGCTTTTTAACAGATGACGAAAGATTTTTCCACCGCCGGTCGCAATGGATGTTGCCGAAACTGATTCCGGGAACAACATTCGTGGTCTCGTAAAGATCGACTGATATCATATAGAACTTGATGATTTTCAGGCATAAACAACAAACGCGTGAAATCAATTCAAGCTCGCACCATTTTTGGAATTGTTACCCGGAACACCTACTTTTTCTATATCATTGTATTCGAGCGGTACAGCCAATGCGAAATACAAAACAAAAAAACGTGAATTTAACCAAAGAAGCGGAAGTCCAGAACATCGTTCGGACCCGAATTCCCACGCAACATGGCACATTCATGTTGTATTACTATTGCAATTCCATAGACGAGAAAGAGCATATCGCGTTGGTCAAAGGCACGCCTAACAATGCAACCGGCGTACCGGTACGCGTACATTCGGAATGCTTTACCGGCGACGTGCTGGGCTCGCGGCGTTGTGATTGCCGCGATCAATTGCACATGTCGATGGGACATATCGGCGCCGCCGACTATGGTATCTTGATCTATCTGCGCCAGGAAGGGCGAGGTATTGGCCTGCTGGAGAAATTAAAAGCCTATAATTTGCAGGATCAAGGCTTGGACACGGTAGACGCCAATATCAAACTGGGGCACGGCGCGGATGAGCGCAGCTATCATATCGCGGCGCTCATACTGAAAGACCTGGAGGTTAGATCCGTGCAATTGATGACCAACAATCCGGCGAAGATATCCCAACTGCGCGAACTGGGTATTCAAGTTGATGGCCGCTTACCGGTTGAGGTTCCACAGCACAACGACAATGCAGATTATCTGAAGACCAAAGCGGAGAAAATGGACCATCTGTTGTCACTCGCCCGCAAGCCAGAGCTGCCGGAATCCTTTGTCTTCCTGCAGGCAATGTTGGATCAGCTTAATCGTAACCGCGAGAGCGACCAAGACAAACCCTTCGTCACCATTAGCTATGCGCAAAGTATAGACGGCAGCATTGCTGTCCACCGTGCCGAGTCAATCTCGTTGAGCTGTGAAAAGTCCATGGAAATGACCCACGTATTACGCTCACATCACGATGCTCTGCTGGTCGGTATCAATACGATTCTCATCGACGACCCTCAATTGAATGTGCGTTTTTACAACGGTGACAGCCCCCAACCGGTAATTTTGGACAGTCGCCTTCGCTTCCCGGCCGACGCAAAGCTGTTGTTACCCGATGCCGTACCACCGATTATCATCACCACCGATCAAGCGCCACCCAGCAAAATAAAACAACTGGAGGCAAAAGGCGCGCGCATTTATAAGGTTGTATCGGACCGGGAAAACAAAGTCGATCTGACTAGCGTTATGGCGCTGCTGACGGAGCTTGGCCTAAAAACCGTAATGGTCGAGGGCGGTGCCTCGGTAATCGGAAAATTCTTGGGCGCGGAACTGGCAAACTATTGTATCGTTACCATCGCACCACGATTGATCGGCGGTCTTAAAGCAGTCGAGCAGCTGTGTCGTCCGCAAAACACCGCACCCATCGCCATCGTCGATTGCGAATACCAGCGGCTAGACTCTGACATCATTGTTTATGGGCCGCTTGGGAAAGCCTGATGCACGCTCAGGCGATCTTCCACACCGCCCCCGAAAAAGTAGAGATAGCTGAATTAGAACTGCCGCCGTTAGCCAACGATCAGGTTTTGGTTGCAACACGCTATTCCGCGATCAGCCCCGGTACCGAAGCGATGATCTACCGCGGATCAATGCCGCTGGACCTTCCACTGGACGATAATATCACCAGCCTGACGGGTACTTTCGACTATCCATTTCGCTACGGCTATACACTGGTAGGCAGGATTGTCGAGTGTGGTGCAAATATCGATCCTGTATGGATCGACCGCTTGGTCTTCGTATTCCACCCACACCAGAATCTGCTGGTGGTTCGCTTGCAGGAATGTTTTCCGGTTCCAACCGAACTCGGAGCAGAATCAGCGTTGTTTCTGCCCAATATGGAATCTGCGCTCAATTTCGTAATGGACGCAAAACCGGTGATAGGCTATTGCGTAGGCGTATTTGGCCTGGGCGTTGTAGGACTGCTTTGTACCGCGCTGCTCAGCGAAATAGCGTTGACCGAACTTATTGCGGTAGACACGCTGCATTACCGGCGCGGAAAAGCCATGGAAATGGGAGCAAGCTCGGTGCAAGACCCAAACAATAGCGAACAATGGAACGATTTAAAAGCCCGTTTATCCAAACGCCCCGAACCAAACGGCTTGGACATCGCCTTTGAATTATCCGGCAATATGGATGCGTTAAACCGGGCTATAGAGCTGACCGGATTTGCCGGTAAAATTGTTATCGGATCCTGGTACGGCAACCAGTCCAATCCGATAGATCTGGGCGGGCGTTTTCACCGCAGCCGTATCCGTCTGATATCCAGCCAGGTCAGTTCCATCGACCCGCAGCTTTCGGCGCGCTGGACCAAGGCCAGACGCCTGCAACTGGCCTGGTCCATGATCAAGCACATCAACCCTGAAAGCCTGATCACGCACCGACTGAAATTTAGCGAATACGAAACCGCTTTTCGAATCAATGCAGACAAAACTCAAAACGTCCTGCAGACGATCTTTGAATACCCGGCCTAATAACTCTCAAAATTATGCTGGGATTTCCGATCAGCCTCTGTTGACAAAATTTCCAGCTATCGCATCCGCTGAGCTATCAATCGTCACCACCCAGCCATCGGTAAACTACCCCGGCCACAATTGCGCCGATAATCGGGGCTACCCAAAAAAGCCACAATTGGGCGGTCGCCCAATCCCCAACGAATATTGCAACACCGGTGCTACGCGCCGGATTGACCGACGTATTGGTCACCGGAATACTGATCAAATGGATCAGCGTCAAACCAAGACCGATCGCGATCGGCGCAAAACCCGTGGGCGCTCTGCGATCCGTCGAACCGAGAATAATCATTAGAAACATAAAGGTCATGACGATCTCGCAGATCAACGCAGCACCCAAATCGTAACCGCCCGGTGAATGCTCGCCGTAGCCATTGGACGCAAACCCCGCGCTCAGCTCGAATCCGGCCTTACCCGATGCGATCATATACAACACCGCCGCACCGGCAATCCCCCCCAAAACCTGGGAAACAATATAAGGCACCAGCTCCGATCCGGAAAAACGCCCCCCGGCCCAAAGCCCAATGGAAACCGCCGGATTAATGTGGCACCCCGAGATATGCCCAATCGCGTAAGCCATTGTCAGCAACGTCAGCCCAAACGCAAACGCCACCCCCATGTAGCCGATCCCCACATCAGGAACACCGGCCGCTAATACCGCGCTGCCACAACCGCCCAACACCAACCAAAACGTACCCAGAAATTCCGCACCCAATTTGTTCAACATAGTTGTACTCCCTTGCTGTAATTAACCAACCCGTTAAAAGCATCGCTTCCACTACCTACAGACAATACTCTTTGTAATTTGTGTAACTCTAGCCAGACTAGCCGCGCCAAACTATACCGCGGCTGAACCGCGTGTAACAAAGTGTTAAGCGCATCAATCCCTTACTTCCTATATTTTAGGGCCGCAAACCCCAAAACCAATCCTATTCCAAACAATCGTGGAATACGCGTATTTAAACTTTAATGCAAATACAGATTAACAAAGTAGGATGAAAATCCAATAGATTTTCGAACTAACAGTCGTTTTTTTGCGTTCGACCCAAATTACAAAACAGCAAAAATTGATGCTACCATACGAATCGGCTTATATAACAACGGATAAGGACAAATGGCTGAGCTGTTGGAAATCTCGGGTTGTAATAACGCTAATCGCCAAATCGACCTAATATTTGTGCATGGATTGGACGGAGACCCGCGCAGTACTTGGGAAAATACAGATATCGACGAAGGATTCTGGCCGAATTGGATCGCCCGTGAGTATCCCAATATCGGTGTTTGGTCACTAGACTACGAAGCTCGATCTTTGGAATGGAAAGGTCACTCCATGCCACTAGAGGACAGAGCAATGGATGTCCTAGATTATCTAGAACTACGCGAATTCGGTCAAAGACCGATAGGCTTCGTCTGCCACAGCCTAGGTGGTCTATTGGTCAAACAAGCTTTACGTCACGCAAAAGAACTCAATAAACCGGCTTGGGCATCGATACTTGACCAATCAAAATTCATCATTTTTCTCTCCACGCCGCACTCAGGCTCGAATATCGCCAATTGGATCGATCATATAGGTAGCTTAATCGGGACAACGGTCACAATCGATCAATTAAAAGCACATCACCCAACGTTACGAAACCTAAACTTATGGTTTCGAGAGAACCATTCGGCTTTGGGTATCATGACCGCGGTATATTTCGAGAAATATAAAACCAAAAAAATTATGGTCGTCGACGAAACTTCGGCCGATCCGGGAATTCAGGGGATCCTACCTATTCCGCAAGACGCGGACCATATTACAATTTGCAAACCGAAAACCAAAACTGCCGCCGTTTACCTTCGGGTTAAGAATTATATCGATTCTACATTAAACCAAACGGCAGATATCTCTCCTGACAACGCCTCGAAAACTAAATCGATTGAAACCGAGAACAATCAATCTCAAACCAGAGTAATTCGAATTGAATTTTCTGGCCCAGTGAAAATCAGTTTTTGCAAAAATCTCGGGCCTGACTGGAGATCACTTGCAGATATTTTGGAGATCGACGCCAGCGATCAAAACAAATTTGAAAAAGGCGATGAAGGCCGTGAAATCTGGGACTGGCTGGAACGACGACGAGAATTGGCAAATCTACCGACTGCGTTAGACCAAATTGACCGACCCGATCTAGCCCGGGAACTCAGGCAAAACCCCAAATAGACCCGACGGGCACATCGCCGGAACCATCGGGTCAAACCACGGCACAGTTTTACCAAGGTTGCATCGACCGTTGGTCGGGGCCACGTTTTGAGCTGGATCAACGTTTTGTGAATCTAAGCCTGCTAATTGACCAGGGCGAAGACGCTCAGGGCCAGCGTTGGCAGCAAGGCAGCGAAAAATTCGACAACCTCGACGCTGTGCTAAACAAAGTCACCGAACAAACTTTGGTGATTCTGGGCGCACCGGGTTCGGGCAAAAGCACCCTATTACGGCATTACGAGCTGGATAACAGTCGATCTGAACTCAAAGGATTGGAGTCGTCCCCGTCCAACTCCAGCCGACTGACCTTTTTCATTCAACTCAGCGACTACAAACCGACACATTCAGACGATACGCTGCCGCTGCCCCGTAAATGGCTCAACCAGCGCTGGTCCAATAGCAATCCCAATTTACCCAACCTCGATGAATTGCTCGCCCAAGGCTGCATGACCCTGCTGTTGGACGCATTAAACGAAATCCCGGCAACCGGTAAAGAAGTCATTCGGTTGTGGAAAGATTTTCTAAGCGATCTGTCGCAAGGCCCGGGTGGGAATCGGGTGATCTTTTCCTGCCGTAGCTTGGACTATAGCGCGTCTTTGTCGAGCAAGGAACGGCCGGTTCCGCAAGTTCGTATCGAACCGTTGGACGATCATCAAGTCGCGCAATTCATCGCGCATTACGCCGAAGAAAATGCAACCCAATTGTGGGCGAATCTCAAAGACACGGATCATCTAGACCTGTTCCGCTCGCCATATTATTTGAAGATGCTGGTTGAACAAAGCCGGGATGGCGAAGTCCCCGAAGGCCGCACGGGTTTATTCTCGGGATTTATCCGCCAATTGATTAAGCGTGAAGTTAACGGCGATAATCCGCTGTTCCAACCAGGAACACTACTTACTGAACGCGATACGCAGCGGTTAATCAACGCTAAACGTTGGAAATCAACCCACGAATTGCCGCAACGCGGGTTATTGATTCCGCAGCTCAGTCAATTGGCTTACCGCATGCAAAAACAACGCTCAGCAACCGAAGGCGGACAAGTACGCATCGACTACGACGAAGCGTTGGATCTGCTGGATCAAGACCGCGGTGAAGATATCATCAACGCCGCAGTTTCTATAGACGTATTGATCCATGACCTGGAAGGCGACGAAATAACCTACGTACACCAACTGATGCAGGAATTTTTCGCTGCCCGGCAACTCGCGCACCTACCTGACCCCAGCTTGGTACAACAAGAATGGCGGTGGAACCGGGTACCCGAACCCTTAAAAAAAACCCTGGCCACGCTACCCGATTCCGACCCGCTGCCACCTTTACTGGGCACTGGGTGGGAAGAAACCACGGTATTGGCCGCAGCAATGGTTGATGATCCTGAAACCATTCTCCAAGCGTTGATGCCCACCAACCTGGCACTAGCCGGGCGTTGCGCCGCGCAACCCGAGATTCAATTAAGCGACGAATTCAAAGACCAGATTGCACAAGCACTTGTCGAACGCAGCCAAGCACCCGAAGCCGATCTACGCGCACGCATCGCGGCGGGTTTGTCGCTGGGCCCTTTGGGCGATCCGCGTTTTGTGCGGGGTCAGGGACCCGATGGAGAATATCTATTACCACCGATGGTCAAAATTCCGGGTGGAACCTATACAATTGGCAGCGATGAGGGTTTATACGAACGTGAAAGTCCGCAGCATGAAGTTGCATTAGAAACCTTTGAGATTGGGCAATATTCAGTGACCAACGCCGAATGGCGTTTGTTTATAGACGCTGACGGTTACGACGATAAACGATGTTGGCAGACCGGTGAAGCCGAAGCTTCGCGAAGTGGCAAGGCCACGACCAAAGGGCCGAAACAGCAATGGCGTGAGAATAGGAAGTATTTACAGGAGAATTTTGATTCCATACGCCACGCGGTAGATCAAAATAAAATCACCACGAAACAAGCGGATGAATGGGAACAAATAGCGCAAATGAGCGATCCGGAATTTACGGACTTGCTTAACGATTGGTGCCCCCCGGGCCGCCAAATTCAACCGGCGTTCTGGAACGACGAGGCGTTTAGCAACCCGAACCAGCCAGTGGTCGGCATTTGCTGGCACGAAGCCCAGGCATATTGTGCCTGGCTCAGTATGCAGACCGACCGAAGTTTCCGGCTATCCACGGAAGCCGAATGGGAAGCAGCAGGGCGTGGGGGCAAGGTGCGCCGCTATGCGTATGGTGATGAATTTGATGCAACCCACATCAATACATTTGAAACGCATATTCGTCGCACCACGCCAATCGGTGTATTTCCGGGTGGCGAAACGCCGGAAGGATTAACCGACATGTCAGGCAACGTCTGGAATTGGACCAGCAGTCTCTTGCACGACTATCCCTACCAAATCGATGACGGGCGAGAAAAAGCTGTCTCCGGTGACGACCGCCGGGTGTTGCGCGGCGGGTCTTGGAGCAGCAATCGAGGCCGCGCGCGCGCCGCGTACCGCAGCAGCAACCGCCCCGACGACCGCAACGACGTTATCGGTTTTCGGTTGTGTTGTTTGTCCCCCATCGTTGATTAACTGATCACTGTTTGCCGCGTGAGCGGCATTTAACGCGCGTAGCGCGTTTCGCGTGAATTTTTGGGCCTCTTTTATTGTCACTGGCCTAGGCGTAGAAAACCTTGGGCAAGAGTGTCGGCGGCAGGACGCCGCTGTCAAGCGTACATGGATGTATTCACAGCGGCTCTTGCCCAAGGTTTTCTATACCGGAAGGTTGACCAATCCAATTTTTGCTATAATCAGCGGGCCGGATTCGTCCGGTGGGGCTGCCTGTGACGAGCCGCCGGGTGTTGCGCGGCGGGTCTTGGAACAACAATCAAGACAACGCGCGCGCCGCGTACCGCAACAACAACCACCCCGACAACCGCAACAACAATATCGGTTTTCGGTTGTGTTGTTCGTCCCACATCTTTATCCCCTTCAACGGCGCGGCTTGTGTATTTGGCCGTTGCGAGCGATGTGTACCACTAGGCAACACGGCGCTTCCAGAAATGGTTGCCGACCACGGTTTGCGGCCCGAGGCGAAGGTTTAATGATGGCGCAGGCCAGTCCCACCCGCACAAGATAAATCGGTCGGGTATATACAAAATCGAGGTGCCCCCTGTGCTATCGCGCTGGGGCACCTCACCTTGATTTAATCCAGGCACCCAATAACCGTCCAATTTCTGCAACCATCGTGCTAACATGCTGGAATTGCCCGTCGTTCAACCACCGCCATCGGTGTACCAAGCGAAGATAAAGCCGCAATTTGTTCAATGCCGAATCCGCAGCGCGTAAATGTTTCTGGCGAGTTGAGCCACCCTGGCTTTGCGCATCGAACAGCGCCTCTTGAAAATCCAGGGCCGAATCGAATAATCGCTGACTAACTGTGGACCGGTAACTCTTCGGAAACTGCTTGGCTTTGGGCAACAGCCAATCCAATAAATCAAAGGTCCGCGTTAAGATGACCATTTCACTTGTCATACATTTAGCTCCGTTACTATGAAACTGGTTGAGGTTGTCGATTGGACTAACCTGCTTAGGGCCTACAAGAAAGCCGCGGCCGGTAAAAGGCAACGCGATACCGTCGCACATTTCGAGCATCAACTGGCCGACCGCTTATTGGAATTACAAACCGAGCTACAAAACCGGACTTATAAACCCGGCCTCTACAAGAATTTTTACATCCATGCACCCAAGCAATGTAAAATCAGCGCGGCACCATTCCGCGACCGAGTTGTTCACCATGCGTTGTGCAATGTTATCGAGCCGTGGTTCGAACGGCGCTTTATTTACGATAGCTACGCCAACCGGCGAGGTAAAGGCACGCACCGGGCAATATCCAAACTACAATATTTTGCCCAGCGTTATCGTTATGTAATGCGTCTGGATATCGTCAAACATTTCCCATCCATCGACCACCAAATCCTGATCGATATTCTTTTCCGAGAAATTCAGGATGAAGGATTGCGCAGGCTGGTCGAAATCATCATCGCCAGCGGTAGCGGTGTACTCGACGATGAATATCAAATGACCTGGTTTCCCGGCGACGACCTTTTAGACCTGGTACGACCCAGGGGTTTGCCGATCGGTAATCTAAGTTCTCAGTTCTGGTCCAATTGCTATCTGAACAACTTCGATCATTTCGTCAAGCGAGAACTACGCTGTACAGGTTATTTGCGTTACGTCGACGATATGGCTTTTTTCAGCGACGACAAAGCCCTTTTATGGGACTGGAAACAAGCGATCATCGATCGATTGGCCACGTTGCGGCTTAGCGTACACCCCAGAGCGCAATTGTACCCGGTTGCCAACGGTATTCCCTGGTTGGGACTTATCATTTACCCAACCCATCGAAAAATAAAAGCCAGGAAAGTTCGCGATTTTGACCGTCGTTTAACGCAAAGATGGGGGGAATTTTGCGCGGGATTAATTACGTTCGCAGAATTCGACGCCAGCGTCCAGGGTTGGATCAACCATGTGCAATACGCAGACACCTGGGGGCTTCGCAAAGCGATATTGGGTAGACCCCTGCGAAAACGATCGGGGTAAATCCCTGGGTTTTATTCGCCGCTACGCGGCCGCCAGTGATCAGCTACTCACCGATGGGGGACGAACAACACAACCGAAAACCGACATGGAGTAGCGGTCGACGGGGGGGACGTTGAAGCGGTACGCGGCGCGCGCGTAGTCAGGACTGTCGTCCCAAGACCCGCCGCGCAACACCCGGCGGCCTTCGCCAGTCAATCCTTGATTTTTTGGATTATCGTAGTCATTAATACACCATTCCCAAACGTTGCCGCTCATATCCATTGCACCACAGGTGCTTACACCCTGCGGATACAATCCAACCGCGGTGGTTCGACCCAAACCGCTCTCGTGAGTGTTGGTCCGATCGGACTCGAATTCTTTACCCCAAGGATACCGATGCGCTGGATAACCGCCGGTCGCGGCTTGCTGCCATTCCCACTCGGTAGGTAAACGAATGTCGTCACCCAATTTTGCGCTAAGCCAGCGGCAACAAGCCATCGCATCATACCAACTTACGGATTCCGCAGGGTGATTGTCGACTTTGCGAAACTGATCCCAAGGTTCAGCTTCCCGACCGAGCCCATCCCACCATTGATCATTTCGGTAACCGTCTCCGGATTCAACAAAGGCGCGGTATTGTGCATAGGTCACCGGATACTTAGCGATTCTGAACGGCTGAACGTCAAAGGTACCCACCGCACGTTCAAGTTCCACAGTTCCACCCGGTACATCGCACCACACGATGTCGGGTAAACCCTTTTTTGTCCCCACACCGTCACGCCGGTCACCAATTTCGGCCAATCGATAGCCGATACGTTCGCGTTCCTGGTGGCTCAACGCCGGATTTTCCAAAGCGTCACACAATCGTTGACGCTCGGGACGGACGAATTCACGTTCGTGGGGTTCCAGCCTCGTCTTCAACGCATCCGGCATGGCTTCAACCTTGTCCAATCGCTCTTGCGGCCAGAGGTTGCTGGCGGGTTGACCATTATCATTCCACTCGGCAGCATCCGCGCGCACCTGGCGCAACAGGCAAAAATCCGCAAAGCGTTCTCTGATCCATTCATTCAGTAACGGCCAGCGAGTCAATAATGCTTCGTGCGCCACTTCCACCACGATATCTTGGTTTGCATCGCGCCGCTTGACCAACAAGCGCTGATCGGTAAACGCATCGACAAAGCGTTTGGACGCATCGGATTTGCATACCTCGTCCAATGTATCGCGTTTTCGTGTCGGGACGCCTTTTTCCTGATCCACGGTCACCAAAGCCGAGAACACATCGGCCAACGCGGTCTGCGCATCGACGTCTAATTTGTCGTAGGTTGTCTGAGCGTGCCGGCCGATAGCTTCGCGAACCCCGCCGAAACTTTGATAAGCAGCCAGAGATAACTTCTGGTCGCCGCCGCTCGCTATGTATAATTGCTCCAACGCATAGGCCATCAACGCCAACGCGCCGGGTTCGGCGGCGGTATCGTCCAAAATGCGTTCGGAGACTTCCGCTTCGAATTCCAAACCCGCCGTTTTTGCCGGATGTGTAATCATTCGGGACAACGCGGCTAAACCAGGCGCTGCCAAAACCCAGCTGCCACTATTCCACAAACGAGCCAGCGCTGGGAACGCCAAACAACGGTCGGTAAAATCCGCCCGTACAGTCAATATGATATGAATATGCGGAGATTTGACGCTTTCTTCCAGCATCACGATAAAGCGGTGATGGTATTTTGTTTGGGTAATCGTGAATAATTCTTCGAATTGATCGATAAATAACAATAATTTTGCCCCGCCCCTATCGCCAGCACCAAGACCGGCCAGATAGGGTTCGATCAGCATTGGGAGCTTGCCTGTGCGGCGTAAACTATCAGCAATGCTCTTACCGTTGAGGCTAGCATTACCCAGGATAGGTTCCAATTGGGCAGCCAACGGCAGGAACGGATCGTCGTTCAAACCACCCGGGGTAAAACGAATCGATTGCCATTTGGCCTGGCCGGCATTGTCGGGCAACCGCGGTATGACGCCAGCGCGGACCAACGATGATTTGCCCGAGCCTGAGGCACCAACAACGGCTACAAAGCGGCTTTTTGCCATCAGTTGCAGCAAGGATTGGATTTCGCTCTCGCGCCCGAAAAAAATCCGCGCCTCTTCTTCGGTAAAATCCCGCAAACCTGGATACGGAGCAGCGCTCCAAACGATATCAGGTTTGACGGAAACTTCGCTGGGTTCTTCTTGCGCCGCCAATACGTCGGTACATATATCGTCCCGACCGATATAGCTTAACGCGCCATCTAGTTCGAATAGCTTATTGTGTTGATCCAGCCATTCCCATACCGCACGGGGTTCATCGCCGACCTTGAATTCGTTTTGTTTGCTGGCAGGAATTTCAAAATAATCCGCCAGGTCCTTCCAATCTTCGCCAAGCCGTTTTTTGAAACTAATTTTTTGTTTGCCCGTATAGTCGGCCATCGATTCGGTTGCTCCGATCACAAATCCTAATTTCGATCCGCGCCAATCATAACCTTTAATCTAGTATTACCGCTAATGATCCACGGTCTATCGTTGTTTTTCTGGGCAGAGAAGTAGAAAACGGCGGATGACGCTTCGCTTATCAGCCCTTGGGGTCAATTCGCATTGCAGCTTGTAATTTTTGCATCATCTTGTATCTTAAACAGGGTATGGAAACCCTCATTCAGGCCGATAAGCTTTGCCGTTATTACGGCCCGCATTGCGCGCTCGACAATCTGAGCTTTGTATTGAATCAAGGACAGATTCTTGGGTTTCTGGGCCCCAACGGGGCCGGGAAATCGACCACGATGCAGATTGTGTGTGGAAATCTGGCGCCGACTTCCGGCGAAATACTTATCAATGGCATCAACATGCTGGAGCACCCCAGGCAGGCCAAAGCCAATTTGGGTTACCTTCCCGATACGCCACCGCTTTACCCGGATACGACCGCCGGGGAATATTTGAACTATTGTGCGCGATTACGCGGTGTTCCGTCGGCTAAGATCAAAGCTTGCGTGGATAACGCAATGGATCGCTGTGGCCTGGGGGATGTGGAAAACCGGCTGATCGGAAATTTATCCAAAGGCTTCCAGCAACGCGTGGGGATTGCACAAGCTATCGTGCACAGTCCCAACGTGATCGTGTTGGACGAACCCACGGTCGGGCTTGACCCAATACAAATGAGAGAGATCAGGAATCTGATACTCGATCTGGGCCGCGAGCACGGTATTATTCTTTCCACGCATATATTATCCGAGGTTCAGGCGACTTGCAGCCATGTACAAATTATCCATCAGGGTAAGCTGGTATTGAGCGATAAAGTCCAAGGCCTGGAGGATCGCATGCAAGCCTCGAGTCTGATTCTTTGGACCCGCCGTGCGCTCAGCAAGAACCTGCTGGAACAAGTCCCTGGCGTTGTCCAAATCGAATCCCTGCAAGACAACAAATTTAGAATTTACTTTAAGAAAAACCACGATCCCTCCGAGCAACTGGCCGAAACTGTAGTTTCTGCTGGGCTGGGCCTTTTGCAGTTGACACCCGAACACCGCTCCATGGAAGAATTTTTTGTCGAATTGATGCAAGAAGCTGACGCGGAAGCCGCATGAAAATATTGACCATCGCAGGCCAAGAACTGCGCAATTTATTTTTGTCACCGATGGCTTGGAGTTTGTTGGCTATCGTCCAAATTCTACTCGCCTATTTATTTCTTTCGCAGATAGATAATTACCTCACCAGCATTCAACCCAAGTTGAGCACACTGGGCACCACGCCGGGGGTTACCAGCCTGATCGCCGCGCCGCTTTACGGCAATGCCGCGGTTATTCTGGTACTGCTGATTCCGCTGTTGACAATGCGCTTGATCAGCGAGGAAAAGCACAATAAAACGTTGGCCTTACTGTTGAGTTCACCGGTATCGATGGCTGAGATCATACTCGGCAAATTTGTCGGCATTTTTGCCTTTCTGCTGATCCTATTGGTCATGGTCAGCCTGATGCCCCTTTCGCTGCTCGCGGGGACTCGCCTGGACCTGGGCAAACTGGCTGCTTGTGCGATCGGTCTGGCGCTATTAATGGGGGGGTCGGCTGCGTTGGGGCTTTATATGTCAAGTTTGACCCGCTATCCAACCATCGCCGGAATACTGAGCTTCGGCGCGTTGCTACTTCTGTGGATTTTGGATTGGGCGGTCGACGGCTCCGGCGACTCCGGTCAATTGTTATCCTATCTATCGACTTCTGGGCATTTCAACCGCATCGCCAGCGGGCTGGTCAATTCCAGGGATATACTCTATTACGTTCTGTTTATTTCGACCTTCCTGGTATTGAGCGTTCGAAATCTGGACAACGACCGATTGCGAGGATGAAGACAGATAAAAGTCTGCTCAGCCAGATCAAATTTCAAAATCTGATTTTTCTGCTGTTGTTCTTGAGTTTTATCAGCCTGACAGGCTGGTTGAGCACACGCTACAACCTGCAAGCAGACTGGACCTCAAACGCGCGCAAGACGCTGTCGGAAACCAGTATTAAGATACTTAATTCGATGGATGGCTCGATCGAGATAACCGCTTACGCCACCGAAAACAAGTTATTGCGCAGCCGAATCGGAGAATTTGTCGAACGTTATTTACGCTACAAACCCAATTTAGAGCTGCGCTTTATTAATCCGGATTTGGAACCGGACACAGTGCAAAATCTGGGAATTCAAGTCGACGGCGAGTTGGTTATCGAATACGACGGGCGTAGCGAAAATGTACGCGAATTGAGCGAAAGCGCGATTACTAACACGTTGCAGCGCCTGCTGCGCACGCAGGAACATTGGATCGTGTTCCTATCCGGGCACGGCGAACGATCTCCATTGGATCAAAAAAACCACGATCTGGGCCAATTTGGGATTCATCTTAGAAACAAGGGCTACAAAATCCATACCCACAACCCAGCTGCGAGCACGACGCTTCCAGATAACACGGCGCTGCTGGTCATTGCCGGTCCCCGGGTCGATTTTCTGCCGGGTGAATTGACTGAAATAGAACGCTATTTACAGCACGGCGGTAATTTGCTTTGGCTTCGGGATCCGGGCAAACATCCCAGCACGGACCCGCTGGCAAAAGTGCTGGGTATCGGCTTCTTGCCAGGCGTTGTGGTCGAGGGAAAATCTCAATCCCTGGGGATTAGCGATCCGTCGTTTGCAGTCATTGAGAATTATCCCGAACACCCGATCACGCAAGATTTTACCAGCGTCACGCTTTTTCCAATCGCCGGTGCATTGATCACTAGTGAAAGCACTGTGTTCAACGTAACGCCTATTCTGTTAAGTTCACGTCAATCCTGGACCGAAACTGGGTCGATTAAGGGCCAGATCGAATTTAACCCCGGAAGCGACGAGCGACAAGGACCGGTCGCGCTGGGGGTTGCGTTGACTCGAGAACTGCGACCTGCTGGGGACCTGGCGATTCGGCAACAACGCATCGTCGTTTTGGCGGACGGAGATTTTCTGTCCAACACCTATCTGGCCAACGGCGGTAACTTGAGCCTCGGTCTCAAGATAGTCCAATGGCTGACCGGTGACAGCAATCTAATCAGCATCCCGATCAAACAGGCGCCAGATCAAACTTTGCAGCTTTCTCGTCCGGCTACGGCTATTATTGGTCTAGGGTTCTTGATCGCGCTTCCGTTGATGTTGATCGCTATGGGATTCTTCATCTGGTTCAAACGCAGGAAACTATAACGTATGCGGTCTAAATACCTTATCAATCTGATGTTGGCCGCGGGTGTTTTAGTGCTGGCATTGGTTGCGCTTATCGAGCCGGGGATTGAGCAACAGGCGGATAACCCGCTACTGCGTATCGATCACAACAGTATTACCCGTATCGAGATAAAACGGGATCATCACAGGGATATAGTGTTGGAACAAATAAAAAACCGCTGGTTGATGACAAAGCCGTTGCAAATTGCTGCCGACCCCAAGATCGTCAAGCAACTACTGAAAATCCCCACCTCTACCAGCAGAGCAGAGTACCCCGTCGAACCTGGAGAATTGGCCAAATTTGGTCTGGAAAAACCTAGTATCGAACTCACACTGAACGATCAAACCCTAAGCTTTGGCGACACCGATCCAGTCAATTCCAGACGCTACGTCGCGGTCGATCGGAAATTGAAATTGGTCACCGACACCTTTTATCATCACCTGGTCGCCACTGCACCGCATTTTGCGCTAAAAAAATAGACACCAGCTTAATTCATAAGGCCCATTGGTTTGATCGAGACCGACGCCTGCGAAATGATTCTATGATATCGATGGTTGATCAACAAATCTCCGCATAATCCGAAATAATCCACAGACCTCGCATTTTTATTAATTTGCACCACTCATCCGGAAATCAGAACCGGAACTTCCGCAACATTGCTAAAATATTACGCTAAGTAAACGCTGCACCTTATTGTTATATATATTTTTTATAAATTTACGTCCAATACTTGATCAAAAATAATACAATCTAATTCAATAGTAGGGTTTATACGTAGTGCAGCCCATGTTGGACAATATATCCACAGCTCTATCCACAGAATCTGTTAACAAATATTACAGCTTTATGATAAGCCCGATGGCAAAATTCGATACATCGTTCTTCGGATTTTCGAGTTTTTTTAAGAGATCGATCGCATGCGTATATTGATTACCGGTGCCAGTGGTTATTTGGGACAACATCTGGCAAATCTCGCCGAAAATGATTCGGTCGTTGGTAGCTATTTCGGCAATCACGCAAAACTTCCGTCAAACATCGATAGTTTTAGACTGGATATACGCAATTCTGAAGAAGTCGCCGTAAAAATTGCAGAGATTGCACCGCATGCAATCATTCACACTGCGGCACTAAATGGCGGCAACGATGCGGACGCCTTTGAATCGATCAACGCCCAAGGCAGCGCGCATATTGCCCAAGCAGCCCACCGGACCGGCGCCCGACTGATACATATTTCTACTGATACGGTACACGATGGCCGTGCTGGACCCTACAAGGATTCTGCAGAACCTAACCCCATCAATGCCTACGGGCATTCCAAAGCAAACGCAGAGAAATATGTCATTCAACATTGTGCCAACCTGGTTATCGTTCGCACATCGCTGATTTACGATACAACCGCGATGCCGCGAAGCACTGCGAATTTTGCCAATATGCTACGAAAAAACCAACCCGTAAGCTTGTTCAGCGACGTTATACGACAACCTGTTCACCGAAATTATCTAGCACGGTCGTTGCTAAAACTTATAAAGTCTAACTATCGGGGCTACTTAAATATCGCTGGTTCACAAAGCCTTAGCCGCGATTACTACGAAAGATGCCTGATGAAATATTGGAACATCGACACCCAACAATTGGTCGAATCGACGAAGGCTGCGGATAACCACCCCTCGGTCCCGCTGGATCTCAGGCTATCGATCCACAAAGCCGTGGATATTCTTGGGATTGAAGCTGTCGATTTCGAGCAAAGTCTGACGGCAGTATCACGCCGGTAAGTTGTTTGCAGCACGATCGAGCAGCGAATCGTAAACAATAGCAACCATTGTTGTTCCGCCTTGGAATTTTTATTTTCGCTTGGATAATATCCAATAACTGAATTTAGCTGGCTATCAACCGGCACAATACTCGAAGTGAGCTTCGCTATGAATCGCCAAACCGTTTCTATCAGAATTCGTTTGTTTTCAACTGGGCTGTTTGTCTTGACCCTATTTTCGGGCTGCGCGACCGAATCGCACCGAACATTACAACCAGAATCGGTGGCTGCCGCCAAAACCCTCTATCAAGGACCCAAGCACACGCTAGTAGTAGGGAAATTTCGCAATAATTCCGCCTACCTGCGCGGTATATTTTCAGATGGAATCGACCGGTTGGGGGGCCAAGCGAAAACCATTCTGAAAACCCATCTGCAGCAATCCGGTCGTTTTGTGGTTGTTGACCGCGCCAACCTGGCGCAGATCATCGAAGAATCGGAAATTCGCGGAATTCAACAGCAATTAAAAGGTGCGCAGGTCGCCATCACCGGCGATGTGACCGAATTTGGCCGCCGCGTAACCGGAGATACACAATTGTTCGGTATTCTGGGGCACGGTAAACGTCAACTGGCCTACGCTAAGGTGGCGTTAAACGTGGTTGACGTGAATACGTCCGAAATTATTTATTCGTCACAGGGCGCCGGTGAATATGATCTAAGCAACCGGCAAATTATCGGAACCGGTTCGACGGCTGGTTACGATTCAACCTTGAACGGCAAAGTCCTTAACCTAGCGATCATGGAAGCAGTCCAACACCTCATCGATGGATTAGAGCGTGGCGAATGGACCCCCAGTACAAAAAACTAGCGCAACCGAGCTTGCGTGCAAGACTACGCCGGGTTTTGTGCATTGTGGTTCTAGTCGGCAGTGCAAGTGGTTGCACAAACTCCAAACCGCTGTATTATTGGGGCGATTACGAGGATCTGCTCTATTCCAGATTCGTAAACCCAGGTGAAGCGGATCCCACCACCCAGGTGATTAAGCTGAGCCAGGATATTCAAATCGCCCAGGATAACGGACAACGGGTACCGCCGGGTATCCACGCGCAGCTTGGTTATATGCTGTATTTGCAGGGTAACGGCGACGCCGCACTGCAAGCGTTAAAAACCGAAAAAGCACTATATCCAGAGGCCTCAGTTTTCGTCAACCGCATGATCGAACGATTAACACGATGAACGGCGAGCGGCTTAGGGTGTTTCCCATCATTGCAATGCTGGGATTGGTCTTGACCGGGTGCGGAAGCGCGCCCAAACATGATTACTCGGTTTACCGTGCCTATATGCCCCGCTCTATTTTGGTATTGCCGCCGCGTAACGAATCCACCGACGTCAATGCACCGTATATATTTTTATCGACCATCACCCGGCCGCTGGTCGACCGTGGTTATTATGTTTTCCCGGTCGCGGTCATCGACGATTTCATGAAAGATAACGGCTTACCCACCGCTTACGAAATGCACAATGTCCCGCTGAATAAATTGTACGAAGTTTTTGCAGCCGACGCAGTGCTATATGTAAATATCGAGGAATGGGGCCAGAAATACCTGGTGTTGTCGTCGTCAACCGTGGTCAAATTTGGTGCCCAACTGGTCGATTCTAAATCGGGTGAAGTGTTGTGGACGGGGCAGCAGTATGCCGTCGAAAGCAGCGGAGGGGGTGGCATCATCGGCATGGCGATCAGCGCTGCGGTCGAGCAAATCGTCGATAGTCTGGTGGAAAGAACTTACGATCTTTCGCGCAGAGCCAACTATTCCATGATCTTCAATCGACGCGATGGATTGCTGCCGGGTTATTACGAACTCAGGCGTCAAACCGAGTTACAATCCCAATAAAATTTAGCCCAGTACGCCTACTAACAGGCCGAAACCCCGCCATCCACCATGTACACACCACCGGTACAGAAACGGCTCTCATCGCTGGCGAGAAACAGCATCAATGATGCGACTTCCTGCGCTGTACCATAACGTTCCAGCGGTACGAATTCGGCAAATTTTCGTTTCGGATTTACACTGCCCTTTTGCGCAAGTTGGCTCTCCAGGTTCGTCATCATCCGGGTTTCTATGGACGCAGGATTAATGCAATTCACGCGTATACCGGTCTTCGCACATTCGACCGCGGCAGTGCGCATTAAGCCGACAACCGCATGCTTACTGGCGACATAGGCGGATAAACCCGAGAATCCTTTTATTCCGGCGGTGGAGGACGTAACCACAATACTACCGCCGTTTTGCATGACTGGGATGGCGTATTTCAATCCCAACCAAACACCACGAACATTGACCGACATCACGCGGTCAAATTCATCTTCGGGGTAGTCGGGAATCGGCAGCAGCTTACCCACCACCGCCGCATTGTTGATAAAAATATCTATACCGCCCATCTGGCTCGTCGCGTTCGCAACATATTTCTCAACCTGCGGTGCCTGGCTAACATCCGCGACGATATACGTAACGCTAGCGTTATCGATTGAATCGACGACCGATCGCAACCTGGACTCATCGGTATCGACCAATACAACGCTAGCGCCTTCTTCTGCAAACAAACTGGCAGTCGCTGCCCCGATTCCACCCGCGCCCCCGGTAATCAGCGCTGTTTTATCCCGCAACCGGTTCACGAAGCGTTAATCGAACTTGACCCACTCAAACACATAAGCTTAACTACGTTGCTAAGCCCGGCTTTCACGAACTGTAGTATCGCTGCCCATCCACCGTTCTTCGACAATCCTAACCCGTTGGGTCACACCGCAGAGCAAAGTATATGGAATGGTCGATGCGTATCTGGCGACTTCCTCGACCGGCAAACCGTCGCCCCATAACACCACCGGATCGCCGATTTCGGCCGAGGGTACCCGGGTTAAATCCAAATTGATCATATCCATGGATACCCGGCCGATCACCCGTGCACGTTGACCATTGACCAACACCGGCGTTCCCACCGCAGCGGAACGCGGATAACCGTCACCGTATCCAACCGCCACGACTCCCATGCGTAGCGGTTTGGAACAGACCCATTCACCCCCATATCCAACCGCGTCGCCAGGCTTGAGTTGTTTGATCGCAAGCAGTCTGGATTGCAACGTCATCACCGGCTTCAGGCCATGGTCGCTGCCGACTTTATCGGCAAACGGCGAAACTCCAAACAGCATAAGACCGGGTCTGACCCAATCCGTCTGGGCGTCCGGCCACCCCAGAATTCCAGCCGAATTTGCTATGCTGCGCTCGCCATCCAGTCCCTCGGTGACCCGCTTAAACTGGTTAATTTGACTAAAAGTCTTCGAATCGGTAAGCGCATCCGCGTTAGCCAGGTGGGTCATTAGTGAAATTGGGCCGGCTACCGATTGACAGACTCGTAAACGCCGGTAGGCCGCGCCGAACCCATCCTCGTCGAAACCCAAACGGTGCATACCCGAATCCAGTTTCAACCATACGTCTAGCGGCTTTGTTGCTGCGACCGATTCCAACAAATCTATATGAGCTGGCATATGAATGACCGGCTCCAATCCGAAACGGCATTGCAAATCCAGCTCATTCTGATGGATAAAACCCTGCAATATGGCAATCCTTTCGCCGACGCCCGCCTCGCGCAACCGAACACCTTCATCGACCCGAGCCACCGCAAAAGCGTCGACCCCGGTCAAGGCGGATGCAATCCGCTCCAACCCATGCCCGTATCCATTGGCTTTGATCACCGCCATGATCTTGGCACCGGGCGCACAAATACGTACTCGTCGCAGGTTGTGTTGCAACGCGGCTATATCCAAAACCGCGTGCGCTGCCGGGATCATTAGTAATCCCCGCTCGCGTAGGGATCCGCCGTATAATTCTCGAAACGTGTATATTGGCCCAAAAACGTCAACCGCGACGTACCAATAGGACCATTACGCTGCTTGCTGATGATAATTTCGGCGGTGCCTTTATCCGGGCTGTCCTCGTTGTAGACTTCATCTCGATAAATAAACACGATGACATCCGCATCCTGCTCTATAGATCCACTTTCCCTCAGATCAGACATGACCGGCCGTTTATTCGGTCGCTGCTCCAAATTCCGATTCAATTGCGATAGCGCAACCACTGGTACATCGAGTTCTTTGGCCAGCGCTTTTAACGAGCGCGAGATATGTGAAATTTCATTGACGCGGTTGTCCCCGTACCCGGGCGATTGCATCAGCTGAATATAATCCAAAACGATCATGCCAAGCTGGCCATTTTCGCGCACTAAGCGACGGGCTCTAGAGCGAACCTCCATAGGGGACATCGCCGGTGTATCATCGATAAACAATTTGGCCTCGGCCAGTATATTGATCGCCGAAGTCATACGCGGCCATTCGTCATCATCCAGGTTACCGGTCCGTACTTTGTGCTGGTCGATTCGGCCCAACGAAGACATCATGCGCATGGCCAGTTGATCCCCCGGCATTTCCATGCTGAACACGGCAACCGGCTTGTCACCTTTGATCGCAACGTTTTCAGCCAGATTCATCGCAAAACTGGTTTTGCCCATCGATGGACGCCCGGCGACAATAATCAGATCCGACGGTTGCAATCCCGAGGTCTTCTCGTCAAAATCGGTAAAACCAGTGGCAGCTCCGGTCACGGAACCTTCCTGCTGAAATAGCTTCTCGATCTTATCGACCGCATCCGCCAAAAGCGTTTTGATTGGCGTAAAACCTTTAGATCCGCGTTGGCGCTGCTCCGCAATTTGAAAAACCTTCTGCTCGGCATATTCCAATATTTCCGCGGTATCCCGCCCTTCGGTCTGAAACGCGATATTGGAAACTTCGGTACCGACGTGGATCAACTGACGCAATACCGAGCGTTCCCGCACAATATCGGCATAAGCCGCAATATTCGCCGCGCTGGGTGTATCCTTTGCGAGTGTTCCCAGATAAGCCAAGCCACCTGCATCATTCAGGCTGCCGGTCTGCTCCAGAAGTTCCGATAACGTAATGACATCGAAAGGATCCTGCTTTTCCGCCAGATCCCGAATCGCACAAAAAAGCAAACGATGATCTTTGCGGTAAAAATCCTCTTCGCCAACCCGATCAGCGATAACATCCCACATTTGATTGTCCAGCATTAACCCGCCCAACACCGATTGTTCGGCTTGTATGGAGTGCGGTGGAACCTTCATCGATTGAGGATTATCGGGATCGATACGAGCGATTTCAGGCATCAGCTTTCCTATGGCAAACGCTGCAAAGCGTAAATTGGTAAAATTTAACCCACCCCAATGGCAATTAAGGGCTTCTCAATTAATCGGACATTCCCGCGGGGCATAAAAAGTTCTAGGCTACGCGTTCTCGCGAAGGTTGTTAATGAATTTCGTCGTTGAGAATCCATCGACATAATCCATCAGGCGAACTTCGCCCCCGTTTTTCTGTACGCAATCGTAACCGGCAATATCTTCGACATTTTTATAGTCGCCGCCTTTGACCAGAACATCCGGCAGGATTTGGCATATCAATTCGCGCGGAGTTTCATCATCGAAGGAAATAACCCAATCCACGCACTCCAATGCGGCCAACATCGCCATACGCGTCGGTAACGGATTGATCGGCCGCCCCGGTCCCTTCAGACCTTGTACCGAGGCGTCACTATTGACCATAACAACGAGCCGATCGCCCAACGCCTTGGCTTGTTGCAGGTAGACTGCGTGCCCTGGGTGTAAAATGTCGAAACAACCATTGGTTGCTACAACCTTTTCTCCACCGAAACGCGCGGCTTCCAGCGTTTCCAGCAACTGTTCCAATTCGATGACACCTTTATGATGAGCCCGTTGACGGTGCAATGCATAGCGAAATTCATCCAACGCGATGGTTGCAGTACCCAATTTTCCGACCACCACACCGGCAGCCAGATTAGCCAACGACGTCGCGTCTGGCATGGAACAACCGGCTGCAAGGCTGGCGGCCAATACTGAAATTACCGTATCCCCGGCACCGGTCACATCGTAAACTTCGCGCGCTTGGGTGGGCAAATGAAACGGGTCTGAATCGCGCTGCAGTAGGCTCATGCCCTGCTCACCCCGTGTGACTAATAACGCGTCAGTTTCAATCTGATCCATTAGACCGCTGGCTTTGCTAACCAATTCGGCTTCGGAATCAAAAGCGCCGGTCACGGCTTCAAATTCACTCAAATTAGGCGTAATTAACGTCGCCCGGCGGTATTTGGAGAAATCGCTCCCTTTGGGATCCACCAAAACCGGCTTGCCCGCTTTACGCGCAATTTCTATAAATTTTTCTACCGCCCGAAGTGTGCCTTTACCGTAATCGGACAAGACCACAACATCGGTGTTGTTTAATTCTCGTCGATATGACTGCAATATACTGTCGGACGAAATCGAATGGAAGCCATCTTCAAAATCCAACCGGATCAATTGTTGATTCCGACTCAAAATTCGAAGTTTTGTAATCGTTTCACAGCGTCCGGTACGTTCGAATAAACAGCGAACCCCTTTTTTCTCCAACAAACGCATCATGGTATCGGCGTTCGCGTCATCGCCACTAAATCCCAATATCGTAACCTGAGTACCCAATGCCGCTATATTTAACGCGACGTTCCCAGCACCACCGACGCGTTCCTCAGATTCCCTGACGTGCACCACGGGAACCGGTGCTTCCGGGGAAATGCGCGATGTTCCGCCGTGCCAATATCGATCCAGCATCAGGTCTCCGACGACCAAGACCCGGGAAGAAGAAAAATCAGGAAGTTGCATTTGTTTCCATTATTCGATTGAAAGGGGCAAAATAATATCACAGAGTCCGCACTTGGAAGTTAAGCGCGGTATCAGTACTATACCCGTCACAAAATCGATTTCCACCCATAAAAGAAACGAAATATTCCAGTTAGATCGCCACGGAGACTGAAATGAGTGTCACTATTTATCATAACCCGCGCTGCAGCAAATCAAGGGCAACCCTACAATTGATACAGGATCAAGGCGTCACACCCACCGTCGTCGAATACTTGAAAACACCGCCCAACGCTCAAGAGTTGGATGATATCTTAAACAAATTGGGTGTAGAGCCACGCGACTTAATGCGCAAAGGCGAAAGCGAATACCAACAAGCCGGTTTGGATAATCAAAACCTTGACCGGGGAGCGTTGATCCAGGCTATGGTCGAAAACCCTAAGATTATTGAACGCCCTATCGTGCTGGCAAACGAAAAAGCCGCGGTCGGACGCCCGCCGGAAAATGTTCTGACCATATTATAAACATGGCTGAAATTCTAGTATTGTATTACAGCCAATACGGTTCCACAGCGGATATGGCCAATATGATCGCCCGCGGTGTAGAAGAAATTCCCGGTGCTACGGCCAAAATTAGAACGGTACCCGAAGTGACCCCGGTTTGCGAGGCGACTGAAAATGATATCCCCGATTCCGGACCACCCTACGTCACCGTTGATGATATGAAAAGCTGTGACGGCATGGCCATGGGCAGCCCGACTCATTTTGGCAATATGGCCGCACCATTGAAGTATTTGATGGACAATACCAGTGAACTCTGGTTTTCCGGCGCGCTTAGCGGCAAACCCGCCGGGGTGTTTACATCGGTATCCAGCATGCACGGCGGGCACGAAACCACGTTAATATCGATGATGCTGCCATTGCTTCATCACGGTATGGTTATCGTCGGTTTACCGTCGAGCGAACCGGCTGTTCTGAACACTAAAACTGGCGGCACGCCCTATGGCCCCAGCCAGTTATCCGTGAAGGGAAAACATGGGCTAAGCGCCGATGAAAAATCGCTTTGCCGCGCGTTGGGAACACGCTTGGCAACCATAGCAAAGGCCTTGACCCAAAGCTAGTATGGGCGCACCTTCACAACTAGCGCACCACATGGCTATTGCCGGATTTTTCGGCCTATTGTCACTTCTACTGTTGTGGCCGACGATCATTTCGCCACCGCAACGCATGCCAGTCGCTGCCGTGCTGATAGTGTCTGTATTACCGTTGATGTTACCGCTTCGTGGCTTATTGCATGGCCGGCCCACCGCCTGCACCTGGGCGGCTTATTTGAGCCTGTTTTATTTTATCCACGGCATAACCGATGTCGCGGGAAGCACTTCGGCGCAACGCATTCCGGGTGGACTAGAAATATTGGCGAGTTTGCTGTTATTTTTTGGATGCACCATGTATCTTAAATCTTTAAAAACCGGATAATTCTGTCCGCTAAGCATCGCCTCTGTCAGGCCATGCATTTGAAGCTTCGCGATAACCACGACTTTTCATGGCCGTTCAACTTCCGATTCCATTCGCGTTCCACGATAACCAGGATTTTGATGCATTTTATCCTGGTCCAAATACACAAGCGGTGGCAGCCCTCAAGGAGTGCGCCAATGGCCAAGGCGAACAACTGATTTTTTTGTGGGGCGGGCGTGGATCGGGAAAATCACACTTGCTGCAGGCAAGTTGCCAATTTGCCCGGCAGGGTATCTTTTATCTTCCATTGAAAGACTACTGGCAGCATGGACCCGCCCTGCTGGAAGGCCTAGAACAATTTCAAATGGTCTGTGTCGACGATATCCACCGTATCGCCGGCAAGCACGAATGGGAACTAGAATTTTTCAATTTCTTTAACCGCCAGCGAGATAAAGGCCATCGATTGGTTGTCAGTGCTCGATTCGCTCCGAATAAGTCCGGTATACAACTCGCCGATCTGACAACAAGATTGGCCTGGGGACTCTCGTTGCAGCTGCAACCGTTGACAGACCAGGATAAACAACTCGCACTAAAACTAAGAGCAGAGCACAAGGGGCTTGCACTACCCACGAACGTCGCTCAGTATTTACTAAACCACTATCCGCGAGATCTTCCTTCGCTGTGGACTTTACTGGACGAACTTGATCATGAAACCTTGTCAGCAAAACGTAAACTAACCATACCGTTTGTTAAATCGATTTTGCGCAAATCAGGGGTAGAAAGCACCGATTAAAACGCCGGCAATCAATCACGGCAATGACATGAAATTCGCCGAATGGATAACCGGTTTTTCTTTAAAAACATTTCAAACCTCGATTGTTTTCCAACGTCCACGCAACACTGCGGACCATTTGCCCGCCGCCTTGACCGCTGTGGTTACGTTGATGACCCACCAAATCCCAGCCGCGCCAAAACCCAATGGAAAGGCGAACAACCAGGCTAGCGGAATCCGTAGAATGTTCAGTGGTACCGACCAAAACAATATCGGCCGGGTATCGCCGGAGCCTTCCAATACCCCTTCGGCTAAGCATTCATAGGCTACAAAAAGTTGTGAAAATGCCAAAACCCGGGCATACAACACCGCCTCGGCAAGTACAGACGGATCCTGGGTAAAAACCCCGCATAATATTTCGGCTCCAAACCAAAATATTAAACCCGCAATAAGACCAACCGCGCTAAAAATTGGAAACGCCATTCGAATGCATTTATTCGCCTGATCGATTCGATTCGCACCAATGTAGCGTCCGACCAAGCTGGCGACACCCATGGACAAGCCCCAAAAAACCGGCCACGCGAATCCTTCCAACGCGGAGAAACCGATACCCAATGCCGCGATTACAGATGGGCCCAGCGGCGCAATCGATGTTTTGAGCAAAACCCAGTACACAATCGCGTACATCGCGGTCCCCCAGCTAATCGGCAAGCCAATGTGGACGATCCGCCTCAGCGACGAATCCCAAAAAAAATCCCGGGTCTGCGGGGAAAATTGTCTGCGCAATACGATCAACCCTATAAACACCGAAATTCCCCGGCTGATACCGGTTGCCAACGCGGCGCCGCCTATACCCAAATCGAATGTATAAATAAAAATGGGGTTCAACAGCACATTAAGCACAGTTGCGGCCAACTGCAGAACCATCACCAATCCCGCTCGGCCAACCGCGATAAATATCGCATCGACTATAGGCGCTAACGCCAGCGGAAAGCCGGCTAGGCTTAACCACTGTAGATAAGTGATCGCCTGACTTTTGGTTCCAGCACTCAAACCCAAACTTTCGCAAATCACCGGAGCCGCAATTCCGGTCAGCAACAATACACCGCCGCCCAATAGCACGCTACCCGACAACGCGTTGCCGATCACTTTGCGCCGCAAAACCTCGTCTTGTGCGCCGGTCGCGCGCGCAACCAAAGGACCTGTGCCGGCCGAAACCAACGCAAACAATGAAAACAATCCGATCAATATGAAGGTACACGACCCGACCGCGGCCTGCGCCTCAACGCCCAGCCATTGCACCGAATATTGATCGATTACTTTGAAGGCATTGTTTAGCAAAACAGATACCGCAGCCGGTGCGGCCAAGTACATCAAACCTTTTAATGTTACGTTTTCCACAATGAATTCAATCGATAGCGATATTGCAGATTAAGCCGATAAATCCACCAGCACAATAATCCTCTGGCTCTTATCGCACAGTCACATTGTTGTATCATCGCCGATTTTAGCCTTGGCCGTTACACGGATCTGATTGAATAAACCGTACAAATATTGCGCAGCATCACATTAAATCGAGGTAAAATGAGCTTTATTTACTGTATCAGTCCGAGTTAGTTTTGCGGCGTACCAAGCCGCGCTCTTTGCTCCAATCGGAAATCTACGATGAGATACCAGGTACATCTATTATCCAACGCGCCAATGAGTTACCAACAAATCAGTATTTTCAGGCCATTTAAAGGGCTAACACTTTTCATACTGTTCACAATACTAACAGGGTGCCAGCATCTGCGTTTTCCGGATTTCGATTTTGCATCGCGCAGGGCCAGCAAACCGGCCCCAACAATCGAAACTCTGGAAAGCCACGACTTTCGCATCGATCCTGATTCAGACTTGGTCGGTTTACCGGCGGTGTTGATCTCTGAACCTGGGAATACCCTACCCGATATAGCTCGGCACTACGGACTGGGCTTCAATGATATCAGCCGCGCAAATCCAGACCTCGATGTGTGGGTTCCCAAACCGGACACCCGGGTGGTTTTGCCGCTACAATTCGTGCTACCTGAATCGCAACGGCGAGGCATCGTACTCAATCTGGCCAATATGCGATTATTTTACTTTCCAAAAGCCGGCAAAACATTGGAAAGCAGAGTGATGACCTATCCCATCGGAATTGGCCGGCAGGGCTGGTCAACACCTACCGGTAAGGCACGCATCATCCAAAAGAAAGCCAATCCGACCTGGACGGTACCTGCTTCGATCCTGCGCGAACATCGGCTCAATGGCGACCCATTGCCGCGTGTGGTGAAGGCCGGACCGGACAACCCGCTGGGACAATATGCGATGCGCCTGAGCATGCCAAGTTATTTAATCCACGGCACAAACAAACCGTACGGCGTGGGCATGCGTATCAGTCACGGTTGCGTAAGACTTTACCCTGAAAACATCGAACGATTATTCGAGCACGTTTCGGTCGGAACCGATGTATTTATCATAAACGAACCTTATCTGGTTGGCTGGTGGCGAAATATGTTGTACGTCGAAGCGCATCAACCGTTAGACGAAAGCAAAAAGTCCAAAACCAAACTGAAGAAGGAACTGATCAGAAAGTTAAAAAAAGAGGCAAAAAAAACGGTTACCGAGGTCGACTGGGAGAAAGTTGATGCAACCATAGAACAGGCTCGCGGCATCCCGACCCCGATACTCAAATACACGCGCAGGTTGGAAGATTTGACCAAACATTGGGATATCATTGCGAGTCCTTCGCATTTTTACGGCAAACCGCCAGTTCCGCCCATCGGCCGGCACGATTGGAGCGCCATCACCGGTAGTTTCGATAACGAAATCGATGCGCAGCGCATGGCAGAAATACTAACCCACCAGGGGCCTTCGATCCCAGCACACATATCCGTATCTAGCGGACGATATGAAGTTATCGTTGGGCCGTACAAAACGCAAAGCGACATGGAAAAAGCAAAGCGCCGTCTCAGCCGGGAATTTGAGATCGAGGCCCGAATCATACAACCTATTATTTGATTTTATCGCCTCGCAACAAACACAAAACGCATCGTAAGCTGACTTTATCGCCCTTCTATTTGGATACAATCCAACCGTAACGCGGGTAGTGAAATGGCTTAAAAACACTATCCAAGCGACCAATAAATTTACCATCCAAATTTTCAAACTGCAGAAACTTTTGCTGCAATTCGGCAACTTCGGAAGGCTCTATATTTCATCACAGTCCAATAAAAAGCAATCTTTGAAAAATTCCGAATTAAACAGGCCGCAGCACATTAGAACAAACCACTACCGTCAGGATTTTCGCTGCGCATTCGTCGCCAAAACGAATCAAACTCTATACCCCAATGCTGGGATAACGTCTGGCATCTTTGTTCAATGCCAACAGTCCAATTTTCAGGCCGCTGTTTAGCCGCAAAAACCATAATATTGCGATATTCTGGGATCGACATACAAGCTGTCGTATGCTCGAATCTTCGTCTGATATTCGATAGAAAACTCGAGAATGATTGCGCATCATCAAGCATCAAATTTAAGACTAAGAAACCTTGATTGGAAAGACACTCGCGCAGGCCCGTAAGGGTTGAAAAATCGACGATCCATGTTGGCGTAAGACCGTGCTGCGCAATGTCAACGACGATCAAATCATAGCGGACTTGGCAATTATCCAGATACGTCCGTGCATCCTGCTCGAGTATACGCCAGCCGTGCCGCTCTGACGGAAAATCGAAATACTGCCGGGCAACCGTAGCAACGCGAGTAGAGATTTCTACCGCTTCGCCGCAGACCGCAGTCGGGTGCTGGCAAAAAAAACGCGCAATGGCTCCGCCGCCTGCACCGAACAACAAAATTTTTCGTGGTGAATCTTCCATGATCATTATAGGCAATAACATTGCCCGGTTAACCGGAGAGCAAAGCCTGACCGGGTCTTCCAAATCGATGACCGTCTGTACGTGACCATCACCGAAATCCAGCCAACGGAGACTATCCTGTTGCCATACCAGTATAGTTTCCCTGTCATCAGAGTAGCTATAAATGAGCTGTTTGGTGCAATACATCTTAATATTTGACCAATTGGAAATTCGTACTCCTGGCATCAGCCATTTTGCTATCACTCCAAAGCGCAATTTAATCGGCTTAGATCAGCCGCGTCCAATTTTACCGCTGGCGGTCCTTTGAATAGTGCTTACGCGGTACAACTTATGCGGTACTTTATACATGGACAATCGCTTGCGACAATGTTGCAAAACCGCTTCATCATCCAACTCTATTCGGCATTGCAGATGGATTTCTGCGCAAACGATTTCGCCCATTAGCGGATGGGGTTCACCGAATACATGAGAATCCCGGATACCTGGGAAAGTGTTCAATACTTCCTCGATTTCCTCCGGGAAGGCCTTGTTACCGGCCACATTGATCATAGATTTTTCGCGTCCACAAATGACAATTTTGCCGTCACTTGTGGCTCTGGCGAGGTCCCCCGTCATAAACCACCCTTCTCGCATCAGTTCTTCGGAACGTTGCCAGGGCGACAAATAGGCATCGAACATGCCCGGTCCTCGTATCGCCAACTGACCCGTTTGACCCACGCCAACCGACACTCCGTTATTATCCAATAATTCAACATCGAAGCCCGGCGTGGGGTACCCCACAGATTCAGTGGTATTAAGATCAGGTTTAGTATCCAACAATGGTATGCCTGCCTCGATAATCCCGTAAGCCTGCGCGACGGGCACGTCGTAGCGCTGTCTAAAACTATCCGCAACGCTGGATGGAATAGCGGATGAGGTGGAAATCACCCGAGAGATAGATCCCAATCCCATCCCAGAACGGTCAGCCGCGAGCAACCGAAAATGCATCGGAGACGCGTACAAAAACGTCGCACGGTATTTTTCAGATTTCTGAAGCAGGCTTTGCGCAAGCAGATCCTTGCAGATTACGATCGTCACGCCGTAACGGATGTACAGCATGATCGTTACCAGAAAGTGAAAAGCCATCGGCAATACCCACAGAACGGTGTCTTCTGTGTCTAATTTCAACGCCGCTTGGGCTGCATCCAACCTCTCGAGGATTCGATTGTGAGACATCACAACGCCCTTGGATCTGCCGGTCGTACCCGAGGTATATCGTATGAATGCGGCATCGATGCCAAGATCAACCAACGGTTCCTGCGAATCCGCAATTCGGGAGAATGCCAGGCTTTGTTGCATAAAGGTTATCGCTGTCGATTTTCTGCAACCGGATAGAGGACCCGATCCATCATCAATGACCGCGTGGATTCCCGTCGTGCGGATCGCAGTGTCGATCTCCGCGAGTTTAAGTTGATGCGACAAAGGCAACACAATCCCGCCGTTGGCCATCCCGGCCAGCATTGCGGCAATAAATGCTGCACCGTTGCTGCCAACTACCGCCAAACCCTGCCCTGGCAGAAATCCATTTTGGCGCAATTGTTTTGCCAATTTGGAACATTCACTGTTCAATTGCCGGAAACTAATTTCGATTCCGTTCTCGATGATGGCAACTTTATCCGGCCATTGCTGGGCCGCCTGTTCCAGAATTTGGTGCGCGCGCATGACAGCAGGGTATTACCGGCTACATTGTTCTAAACGAATATTCGGAATAGCGTTTTGCCACGATCCGTCCGACAGGTAGGAAGCGGCTAGCATACCTGCCGCATACCCGGTACCCAGACAAGTACCTATCACTCTGGCCGATGCGATTGCCATTTCCGTGGCCGATATACCCCGCCCTGCAAAAAACAGGTTACTCAACCCCGAAGACACCAATGCACCGGCTTGAATTTCATAGTGATCGTTTTCGCTAAAATAAGTCATTTGCGGCGCTGTTTCTTCTGCCCAATATTCAATGGGCCAAACACCGACCGCGACACCGTCAACCGGTTTATGGCATTGCAGCACATCGGTTTCGTTCAATAGTGAAAGTCCGACGGGACGCTTTGACGTACGAACACCGACTTGCGGCGCCATGGATGTGATCGAAAGGCATTTTAAGGCCTCATTTGACTGGCGCAGATACTTGATCAATGCCGAGGCTCGCGAGCGTGCGCAAATTTCATAGTCGGTCCGCGCATCAACCGAATTGCTAAACCGTACTGGCATACCCAATTTGAACAACGCAGCGCCGTTATTCAATGAGCCCGGCACTATGGACAAACGTTTGGATTCAGTGTCTATCTGGCCAGCACGGATACCCTTGGCGATCAAACGTAAAATATCCAGATTGACAGATCGCTGATCGGTATCGGGTAAACCACAGACACCAAACACGAATGCACCGGCCTGATAGGACTCTTGCTCATAAATTGCTTGACCGGCTAAATTCGATATTAGACCTTCCCCGCTACAATCGACAATGGCGCCAGCCTCAATTTCGATTTCACGGTCAGGACATATTGCCTTGGCCATCCTAATCAAACCGCCTTCTGCTTCAACGTCAGAAATTGTAGTGTGCAGCAGCATCCGTGCCCCAGAGGCTTGCAACGTACGAACCGCTTCAATATTGAATACCTGTGGATCGTAGGGTAAAAAATGCAGGTTTTTCTCGAACCCGCAAACCTGAGCGCCACTTTGTTCTGCAATACGCTCTGCAAATTTGCGCGCGAACCCGCGAACGGCAAATTTGGCGGGACTTTTTCCACGATAATACAAACCGCAAATAGTGCCCACCATCGCAGCAGTTGCCATGCCACCCAAAAAACCATAACGCTCAACCACCAGCACGTCCATCCCGGATTTCGCGCCTGCGACCGCTGCGGCTATACCGGCCGCGCCGCCGCCTACAACCAGTAAATCCGTTTTCATACTGAACTTTCGGGCGAGACCCCGTCACCACTCAACAGATGGCGTCGAAGACTTCCCATCATCATGTTCATTTCGGCATCGGTGACCAACTCTTGCATATAACTACAGGTAATCTGCAATCCGCCTTGAAAACGGGTGTAGATAAATGTCATTCCCGGTGGATAAATATTGGGGGGATAATGAATGGCGTTTGCAATCGACAGCCCCAGAAAGTTTTGCAAACCATTCAATGAATCGCCGGTATCGGAATAAAAAAAACTCGCCATGCAACCTTGGGTTGGATGTTTCAATAACCAGCGATATACGACACCTGGAACGCGCTGCAGACGATTCATCATATTCAGATAATGGGATGGCGCATCGCTTCGCATCAATTGCTTCATTTGTTCAACCAAGTCGGTTGTGATACTGGCCAAATTCGCCAGATTGGCATACCCGATACGGTAAAACAAAAACGTAACCTGGTTGCGCAGAACCGGGCCATTCGCACCGCGCTTGCGCCGATCCTGTGGAACCGGCACCAGAATATCATTTTCGGCTTCACCGCGTTGGCGTAGAAGAATGGAAAATGACTTGGCGGTCGATGCCAGGTAATAGGCGCTCAACATAAACCCAGCGCCATGACTTTCCGCAGCGTGGCTTATTTGAAGCGTTTCTTGCTTGCTAAACCGCATAACGCGGTGTTTTGGACTCGGTCTGCGCCCGCTGCATTGACCAAGCGATAATAGCGGTGGCTTGGATATCTCGTACAGGCCTTTTTTGGTCTCTTGGTCATGTAGCAAACGCTTCAACATAGCCACATCGTCATCGCCTTCAAGATCTTGCAGCCAAAGCGGTTGCACAGATTTATTTGGGCAACCCAGGTATCGAATGAGTAACTCACAACCATGTGCATCCATTAGACTATGGTGCCAAGAAACAACGAGTATTGACTGATTCCGAAGCTGTTGCACCAAACTAATTCTGACCGGCGAATCCATTCTGGGATCAATGGCCGGCACAACCCATTTGTCCATGAACCGATAGTCTACGTCACTATCGATTAATTCGATCTCGGGAGGTATAGCCGAATCATCCCGCCGCCACCGGCTTAGCGCGAACGGAAGTCCTATTTTAAGCCGTAGCGATGTAATCCATCCGTACACGGGATCGGTGAATAACTGCTGTGTCAGGGTTTGATAATCCAGTTGCCCATCCAGCTCCACGGCCAAAGTACAAACGTTACGCTCCCGACTGGAACCCAGCATAAGTCGGTCCAATTGGTACAAAAAATAGTCAATACCATTGAGCGAAAAAACCGCAGGAAATGACACTAGCGCAAAAACCTGGACAAATATTGAGATGCTTTTAACACTATATGATCAATCAGGGCTGATTAAGCAATCGATTGCAACACTGGCCCAAGGCATTAACCGTTGCGGTATTTTCCGGCGTTATGCTTTCAGCGGGTATAACCAATCCATAGCGGCGCTCAATAAACAAAATCAATTCCATAAGCGAATAGGAATCGACCCCAACCAGACTCAATTCGGTAGTTGGGCTAATTTCAATCTCCGGCGCTAAAATACTTTCCGTTAAAAACGAACAAAGCGAACCACTGATTTTTTCCACCGAGATTTCGCTCCGGGAATTTGATCCACCGGAGGTATTAATATCATTCATAACCCAGTACAAGATGATTCTTTGTTATTGTAACCACTCAGCTGAGCCCGTTATTATCCAATTACCGCGTCGACAATGCCCGACTCCATCGATACATCGCGGTTTCTACGCAGAACCGAAACAAAACAATAATCTAGCCCGCCACCAATTCAAATTCGCGTTGCTCCGTAGAAACCCCAGATAGGTTCCTATATGACCTTCCAGATATGGCGTCGATACATCCATATAGCCTTGGAGACAGCACCCCTACTGTAGACCAGTCGTTATTCTATCGCATATATACGCGGGTTATGGCCCCGAAGACCATGCTTGACCAGCATGCGAAGAAGGTTTCGGCTGAATGGGCGGGTTGCAGCCGCGCCACTGAATACCCGGCTCAGATGTTTACTAATCAGTGGAACCATCAGTTTACCCAACAGGCTAAGAGCAAACGCGTCGCCCACCTGAATACTGGTCATCAAACGACCGCTGTAATAATATCCGACTATTTCATGCCAAGCGGCAAGATGGTTCAAGGTCTCGGACTCGTACCGATCCAACGTTTTGTCCCGCAGCAGAGCAGCGGCAAGCGTATACGCGCCCTCCATCCCAACCATCAACCCGCTGGAAAATACCGGGTCGACAAAGCCACCCGAATCTCCCAATAATGCCCAGTTTTTGCCGTACAGACGTTGGCAAATTGATTGATAATTGTCAAATCTCAACACCGGTGTCAAGCGTTGTGCATTTGGCGCGATCTGGGTCAATATAGGGTCTTCGTGCATCAATTTGTCGTATTGCTCCTCGGCCGATGTACCTGCTTCATCGGCATACCTATGCGGAACGACAAAACCGAAAGAGACTTTATCGGGTAACGGAATACGCCAACACCAACCTTGTTCCATTCTGTCGTTATGTACGTAACCAGGATCGATAAGCTGCGTTTGGTCGACGTGGGCAAACAACGCGACATCCCGCCGGGGACCTTTTTCGGTAGCGATATTCAATAACTTTGATATCAAACCGATTCGACCGGCCGCATCGATGATCATATCCGGGTCCGCACCGTTCCAGCATTCGCTGGCGGCACCGATCGAAGTTTTGTCCAAATCGACTTTGTCACGACCCATGGAACCCACCAGCGTTACCTTCCGATTTATCAATAAGGCACCGGCTTTGGCTGCGGCATTGCGCAAAGTTGAGTTAAATTCCTTACGCGGCACATTGTAAGAGTAGCTGGGTGTATCGCTGGGATTATCGGCGAATCGAAATTCGAATATTCGATCCACATTGAAGGTAAAACAAGCGCCGGGTTTAACAATGCTATACCCTGCAACCTCATCCTCCACACCTAGATCGCTCAGCATTGGGACAATCATCGGCACCAACGATTCCCCAACTAGGATCGGCGCTTTTTCGGGCAGATAGTAAATCGCCACGTTCAAGCCTTTGCGGCACAACAGAATCGCTAGAGTACAAGCGGCCGGACCGCCCCCAATGATTGCGATGTTTTTGATGGGATTCATTCGATTGTATTCAAGTCTCCGGAACTAATAGCCGTCCATTCATCGCATTTTATTGTACGCCGATGATTGTAACTGCGCACCGAGGCTACGGCTAGCAGGCAGCTAAGATTAGTGCAGAGTTCGATCAAAAGAGTTGTACCGACTCACTATTGGATTTGATCTCGGTTCACTCCAAATCTATCTATAATTATGCAACAACCCGAGTGAGCCGAGAGACCTATATATTTGAAATGCATAGTCAAAACAATAAGAATATATTTTCTATTAGACTCGTCATACTGCTGGGACTTCTGGGGATTTCCATATTCTTACTGATTAACAAAGGTCTGGTAGTGAGTAATTTTCGAACTTGGCAATATGGTTCGGCTAGATTCTCGCTAGATCTACAAGATATTCAGGGCGGTCTGACCGAGGCGGAAATCAAACAACGCTTTTTCACACTGCCGCTGCATTGCTCCAACAACCACATTTCAGGATCTAAACTTGGCGACCGTGTTTGTTACACTGAACTAAAAACCTATGATGGATTGCCTGCATCGTTCATTGTATTTTTTTTCCACAATGGCGGATTATCAAGCTTAAAGATCGATGTGCCTTGGAGAATTCACAGAAAAATGAAACACCGGCTATTTCAGCACTACGGTCGTCCGTTCGTAAATGACTTGCTCCCATTACACGGGGTTAGACTGGTAGGGTGGAAACTGCTCCACGGAAATTTAATTTATAACCTAGATCCACACATTAACCCGTTGCAATGGAACACAATTTATTGGATAAGTGCAGCACAAACTCAACGAATTGGTGGGGATTTCGTCAAGCGTAAAGATGGACTCGGTAACGGCACATTTAGCCATTTACTACGCTGGTTACTGGGCATTCTAGTAATTTAACCCGTAATCGGGGGAAGATTCACTATCCATCATCCTGATGGAACTCAACCACATTATTATCCTGGTCGCGGATAAATATCGATGTGCCGCCGGGAAAGCTGACCGGCCCTTCGGACAATTCAATTCCGGCAGACTGTAATTTCTCTATCATTGCATGTACATCGCTAACATTGAGCGCGATATGCGTATAGCCCGGATATTTTTCCGGAACGTCCATCAGAATATTGGAACCGGATGCAGCGTTCGCGTTCAATATGAAATTAATATTCACCCCGGATGGATGTTCCATGATTGCGACTGGTTCCGGGCCAATAGGACCGACAAGAAATTTAAACCCAAGCTTCTCATAGAATTCGCGAGCGCGATCTAAATCTCGAACACGAAGACCGATATGGTTGATTCCGATTATCTCGCGCATCTCACCCTACCGAATTAAATGAACCCTTAAATCTGATTTTTCGATCGGTCGGAATAGAGGTCGACCGTTCCTTAATTATCAGATTGGTTCTGTTCCAAACAACCCTGAAAGTCTGAACCGCTCATAGTCCTTAGCTTTGAGTATGCCGCCGCAACATAGGTGGCAATGCGCATTCAGATGTGCAGGATTTTAAAGGCCATGGGCGGTTTCATCAATCATGTAATCCACCTAGGCTTGGTATTCGTCCGCTGATTTTACAACCAAACCCACAATAATCCCCGCCACGGTCATTTCAACAAAACTTGCGATAAACCAACTAAACGCTAGACCCAATGAAATGGGCATGTAGCAATACGATCCAAATCCCATTGACACTCCGGTTCCAATACCGAAAATAAAGCCAAATTGTAGACCCTTGGTCGATGACTTGGGCTCGATTAAATAACTATAAATAAATACAAAGCAAATGCTAAAAATTAACGTAACAGCGGACATTAATGGCATCTTCATCTCAGCCTCGGGCCGCCACAAATTTGCGGTTGCTTGGTAAGCTGATTTGAGAAGCACACCATGAATAAAGAAATCCAAGATTGATAACGCGATAAACACTGCAATGACTGCCCATATTGTTCGCTTTAACATGATCGACTCCTTAAATTTTGGGGATTGACGGAACTCAGATTTCGAAATAGACATCCATTCTAATGTACCGGTCGGACCTGACTATAAATTACTTCGAAAATCCGCGTCAAAAATTTAGCGAAAAGGAAAGATTTTTGCAACAAAACACGATTTCCGTATTTTTCTACAATTCTCTTAATTTGAACATTTCCGCACGATGTCGTCGCGCAACAATCGGTGGATGAACTTGCGAATTGGCTTATTAACCCGCGCAGTGACCCACCAACATTGGTTGCTGAGTTACGCAACCAGCTGGTAAAACGCATCATGACTGAATTTCCCGGAGCATATTCGCGCGTCCCATAATGAACAGGCTTTAGCGCGAGCCAGCATCAAAATTTTTATCCATTAACTACAGCTCAGAGTGTTCAACCAAAAAATCTACAAGTCGGCGCACCTTAATGGATAAGTGGCGGCTGTAGGGGTAAATCACCGAGACCGGAGATTCCATACCCCAGCCCTCTAGAACATGAATCAATCGCCCGGTTTGCAAGTGCTCTTTGACAAATAATTCGGGCAAATAGAGCAGACCGACATGTTGCAGCGCACAGCTTATCAATGAATCCGCATTATTACTGGTGAAAATGCTATTCACCGGGAATCGATCAGTCGTATGTGTATTGCCAAGATTCCAGAACGATTGATCGTGTAAGCCATGCAGACCGAATACAATGCTATTGTAGTTATGAAGCACCTCAGGCGTTTCGGGTCTGCCAAATTTGTTCAAGTAATCGGGTGTTGCACAAATAACGTTGTGCATAATACAAAGTTTGCGGGCGACCAATCTTGATTCGGCCACCGCTCCAATGCGCACGGCCACATCATAGCCTTCATCCAATAGACCGACATTGCGGGTGGATATCGAAACATTTACCCGCAGATTAGGATGTTGCGCCATGAATGCGGCGATTAAAGGAACAATATATCGTTCTCCAAGCGTATTTGGCAGACTGATATTAAGAACACCCTGAGGTTCTCCTTTTATTTCAGAGACGATCGATTCCGCTTCCCGCACGTCCTCGAGAATGCGTTCACAACGCTGAAAATAAGCCCGTCCTATGTCGGTAAGGCTGATTTTCCGTGTAGTGCGAACCAGTAATTGCACGCCCAAGCGTTGTTCCAACCGGCTCACCCGTTTACTTACGTGTGATTTAGAAACGCCCAATATTCCAGCCGCTTTGGAAAAGCTGCCGAACTGGACCGTGGCTACAAATTCAACAAAATCTAGTTGTGTCATCATTGTTTCTATATGGAAACATTGGGTTGTTATTTGTCTATATTATCATTTTATGTTTGCAGGTGTATGCTGGCTACCCAGTGTTACAGCTCGTATCGGTAGCCCTATAAATGGTTTTCACTTTGTAACGGCGATCAAAACGTGAACTGTGACGCTTATTTATTAAACGCAGTTTTATTTATTTTAAGAATTAATTTATCGCGTTATAGGTCTTTTTTAATTTTATGGAGAAATAATCATGAAAAATCTATCAATAATCAAACTCTCAATGATCACGGTGGCTTCGTTAACGATTGCTCCACTAGTATTTGCCGATAGCATACCGTCTGTTGTCGTAACCGTGGAAAACGTGGCCCCTGAGCGTGGTGGATTTCAGACTCCGGTTTGGGGAGGCATTCACGACGGAACATTCGATATTTATGATCGTGACGTTGCGTTAGGTAACACAGAAGCCAATCCGGAGCTGATTTCGCGCGAATCGGTAGAAAGAATTGCCGAAGATGGTATCACCGGACCGATCACCGAAGAATTTTCAGAGTTGCAACCGGGCGCGGCACAAACAACGTTTTTGGCACCTGGCGGTCCGCTACAACCAGGCAGCCGATCTAGCACCACATTGAATATCAACAACCCATCAGTTGAGCGGTATTTCAGTTACGCGTCGATGGTGATTCCGAGTAATGACGCATTTGTGGCCAACGGAAGCCCGCTAGCTCATGAAATTTTTAATGAACGCGGTCGTTTCGTGGCTGAAGATTTTATCGTCGCCGGTAGCGAGGTATTGGACGCCGGTACGGAAGTGAATGATGAAATTGCCAGTAACACGGCATTTTTGAATCAAGCTGGACCAAACATCGGGACGGAAGAAAATGGCGTCATCACATTGAGTCCGGGGTTCGCAGCCCCCGGCGCGTTGGCCTATCCTAACGGTGTTCTAAACCACCCGGCTTTTGCCAACGCTGATTTTACTGCACCCGGCGTGCGTACCTTGCAATTCAACTTTCGTTACGTTGATCTGGGTCGTCGAGTACGGCTGAATGGGCAGCTTTCGCCGGAACAAGAAATCGCGCCGGAATTGGTTGATTCAAATGCAAGTGGCCGCGTTATTCTGACTGCCCGTAATGGTGAGGAAGTTAGTGTAAGAGCATTTTTTCGTAGGCTAAGCGACGCACCGGTCGCAGCTCACCTGCACCTCGGACAGGCTGGAGTGAACGGTCCAATCGTCGTTGATCTTACGGCTGGATTGCGGCGCAACTCGCTTAGATCTAGTATCAAGGCCAGTGATGTCGTAGGCCCGCTAGCTGATTCCGAAGACCCGTTCCGCAATTTATTGAATGAACTGGCGGCCGGTAACGTCTACCTAAATATTCACACCGCTGAAAACCCAGCTGGTGAACTGCGCGGCCAAATAAGCTTGCGTTAATTTCTTCAACACTAATCTTTTTATACAACCAAGCCACCGATGAGAATCGGTGGCTTTCTTAAACAAATGGAAAATATACCGCTCTTACAACTGGACCATATTGGAATCCGAGTGTCGAACCTTAAAATAGCGTTAGGCTTTTATGCTCTATTCGGATTTGAAATCGACAGATCAGAAATCTTGCATGAATATCAAACTTGCACTTTGCAAGATCGTAGGGGATTCAGAATCAACCTAATCTACAATGCTAAAAATGAGCGAGGTCGCAACGTACTCATCGATGCAGAGAAAAAATATTCGGGCATTACACACCTTGCTTTCGTGGTTGATGATATGGACGCAATTCAGAAACAACTGTCTGAGTTGAATATAGCCGTCACCGAAGGGCCGATGCAAGTGAGTGAGCGCCGAATATGTTGTTTTGTGCGTGACCCTGACGGTACTGTGATCGAACTCAATCAGTTGATATGACTACAAATTGGGCTATTTCCCCAAACATTTCTGTCCTCCATATGCGTCAGGCATCTGCCGAATGACTATAGAAAATTATTTTAGTCCAAGGCGGTGGCAGCATCTCCGATAGGTTTTGCCTGGCAACTTTGACGCAGGTTTGGATAAACATTTCGGGATCCCGGTTAGTTCCCACTTTATTCCGTCTGCTTCCATTTCCATCTACCGGGAAACCCAGTTTGTCGGCGCCATGACAAAATAGGCCCATACGATGTAGAAGACATAAGCCGGTAACACGAGCGCCGGGTCCTACGGTTGCTAAAACCCTCGAACGCGACTAGACGGCCCGAACACGACTCGATATCCAGGCCAAAATCGCTGTGATACGTGCCCAGGCCTAACTGGAAAGAATTTTAGAAATCATTCCCAATAATTTGGCGACTCTGAAAGGTTTTTGCAATAGAACACAATTCGGCTATTGTTCTACCGCTTCGCATTATCGGTTGTCGTGTCACCAGTGATGATGCTGAATAAATTCATGGCCAAAATCAGGTTGGCCCACATTACATATTGCGTGAACGATAGAAAGCTAATTTTCGGCAAGCATCATAGATAACAACCTACATCATTAATATGGGCTAAAAAGGCCAATTCAAGCGGTACTCCTCATTACCGATCGATAATCCTTAGACTCCTAAACAAGGGGTCCTATAGATACATTCCACGACGGGATAATAAACTCAACTGGTGAAAAGAAAAAATCTCAACACGAAAAATAGACCAAGAATTTTATCCTGAATCCGAAACGCCACAACGTAACACCGCACAAGCTTTTGATTTCACTACGAACGAAAATATATCTGCCTGAACGATGGATAGAACCGAGTTTCTTTTATTTCCGCTGGAAACCCTATTTCCAATATCCCAATTGCCATATTGAGAACACAAATTTAGAATAAAATGACCACCGTGCATTCGCTTTTGGATCAAAGGCGAGTGTATTGAAGGTTGTAGTGGGGACAACAATAATTTTTCAATTTAATTTTGTGGATAAATCATGACAACGATACTTTTCTGGATTGGTATAGGCGCTTTTATCGGATGGAATTTCCCGCAGCCGGCATGGGCAAAGAATTTGCAAAATAAAGTTGTAGAAGCATTCCGCAAATCATCCCAATAAGACTCGATGGACCCAAAAATAGCAATGGGAGAACGCGAACGATATTTAGAGGGAATCGTGATCGAAATAAGCAAAATCGACTAACTGATTACCGAAAACCGTTATTTATCACGATGCAATTAGTTGACGCAACACCACAAATTCGAGGCAACTCGACATCATTGGTCATTTTGCTGCACGCGCCTACTTCTTGTCCGGAAAAGATGGATCACGTAACGCAGGCAGTGGCGGAAAAAATGCCCGACGCTGACCTAATGATCCCTAGATTACCGTTGCATATCATGTCGAATGCGGATCCTGTCAATATCAGCATCGCTGTCATGCAATCTATTGACATGGCTTCTGGACGAGCCGCATCGCCAGGAGGATACAACGAATAGCCCAAGATCAGGGACAAAAATATGTCACCATCACCTCGAGCTACGGGTATTTTCCGATGTGGCCTTTTATCTTTTCATATTTCAAACGACAGACGAACGTACATTGGCTAATGGATCAATACACAACGGCGATGGCGAAGTATCCGAATGCGAAACTCTCTTTTGTAGGCCATAGTAACGGTACTTACCTGCTAGCAAGCGCTCTGACCAATTACCCATCCTGCCGTTTTGAGCGGGTCGTTTTTGCCGGCAGCGTGATACGCACGACGTTTCCGTGGGATAAGATGATTTCTCTTGGCAGAATTAAAGAGATACGCAACTTCGTAGCATCCAGCGACTGGGTGGTTGCCATATTTCCGGGTGCCTACGAACAACTGGGCATATCGGATCTGGGAAAGTCGGGCAGTGATGGCTTTAAAGCGCACCCGATGCTCGACCAACACCAGTGGGTCTCGGGGACCCATAATGCCGCGATAAAAGAACGATGCTGGCAGTCGATCGCGGAATTTATCGTCAATGGACCTTCAGCACCTGTTCCCGACCTTAACTCTGCACCTTCGCGCCTAGTCCGAGCTCTGTCGGCTGGCGCACTGCTCTGCTGGATGGCATTGGTGAGCCTCGTTATAGGATTATTTTTGCTAATATTAGACGCATGGCCAATATCATGGAAATCGGTTTCATATTGGTGGTCTATTCCAACGTTTGTCTACTTTTATAAGCTTTACTACATTCTTAATAGGATTTGATTTAACACAATCGAGACCTTTCAGAATCACGAAAACGTGAACAACAGCCTTTATTTAAATAATCCTAATTTTCGCAAAAGCCAGGTTGATCGAAAATTGGCACGCCTCCAATATCAGAACGAAACCTTCATCCCGACAACGATACGATCATTCTGATCATACTGCCCAAACACACCTTGCCGATCCCCGTAAAAAATATCCGCACCCAACCAAGTTTTGAAATTATCCTGCCATTCGTAGCTTATTTTTGGTCGTATGATTCCATCACCATTATTGGTATTGAAGATAACCAACAATTCGGCCGTCAGGGTGTCATATAGAAAATTGCGTTGTATAAGCCCCGTTAATGTCGTGTCCAATTTGTCCCTGGTAGATTTATCAGCATTATTGATGAGCCAACTTTGTATCAATTGACCACTCAGGAACAGATCCCACGGCGCATTCCAGTCCAAGCCCAGTACATAATGTAACTCTGGGCTTTTGACCACGCCTTGATTCAATAATGGATTTTTACCGATAAAATAATGTTCCGTAAAAAAGCCAATTTCTCCGCGCACAACCCAGTCAGAGAAAGCATTGCTAAAAGTTGAACCGATGACATGCGTCCGTTCGTATTCGGGGCTAATGGTGACAACCGGATTTCCATTCACGATTGAAATCCTTTGCCTCAGTACAGGCAAATTATCGTATTGATACAGGTAGTTAAAGGTGATATCCCAGCCATTCCAAAACGTCGACGCGCGCAATCCTACATCCGAATCCAAAAATACATTATTGGGCCGTTTATCCTGCTCAATATTGACCAATACGCCGGGGGGCGGAGATGGCACCAGTTCCGGTGACGTGAATCTATAGGTTGCATTTTGTTCGGGTATAGCATGATAGGTTTGATCTGGAATCCACAAAAATTGCAAATCCCAATCGGCAACATTGCGCTCGATATTGAGGGTCCACAACGGAATCCGAGAACTATCAAAATCATCTAGGATAAATTCCCGGAACGATTGTGGATTGACAATATCGAGCACTTTTAGGCCGTCCGCCTTCCCCCAGACGACTTGCTGTTTCCCTATTGTCAGGAAGATATCCCCAATCGCTCCCTGTAGAAATAGCTCGCGCAATTCCAACTCCACCGCCCCGTTTAGCAGTGCCGGTTTGCTGTAATCGCTGTAACTACTCCGATTTATATCACTAGGTTGCATTCCGTCGATTGCCTCTGTGCGCAACCGAACAGACGATTGGATTTTCCAACCACTATCGAAACTAGCGCTTAATTCGGGCACTAAATTCAAATTTAACGATTGACTCTCGCCATTGCGCGTATTGACCGCCCATTGACTCGTTGCAGTGATAGAGCTGTCGAAATCAACCGCGAATACGGCCGATTGCCATAACACGATCAGGCACCCGTACATATATTTCCGCGTGTCCATATTTCTGCCCTCTCAATTTCAGCGTCCGACGTTTAGAGAAAGAATTTGTCCGCTGAAGCGCGTGTTCAAATTGCTACCCAAACACCAAAAAATTTAGCCTTGCGCATTCCCACGCAATGTGTGGGAATGCGCTAAATCCCCCAGGGCTTAAAAAACTTTCAACGATTTATATCCCCCGCTTCATCGCGTTCTGAGTAAACACCTGATCACTGACTTCCTCGTTGTAGCTTACATCGGAGAATATGAAACGAGTTCGATGCCCAGTTTTGTGGTTTTCAACCGCAATTTCATGCGCAGTCAATATCCCGTCGACCATAGAAATATTCTTAAAATAAGTTGTTTTTAATAGATTGTTTTGTAAATCCCAAAATTTACTTCTGCGAACAATCCACAACTTATCGTCAACACAACTCTCTCGACGCAAATGGCCCAATTCTTCGGCAATTTCCGTATCGACCGCCCGTTCTTCTACGACGTAGCAATGAAATCCATCAACCTCGTCTTCACCGATCGTTTCGCGGGTGTAATCTTTAATGGATACGCGGGTTTCTAATTTGATATCTTCGAAACTCAGGTCTGTGCCTAGAAAATAATCGCCACGATCAGACGCTGAGATGCGGCGAACCTTACGCATCGCGGGCAAATACAGCCACTGATCATCATCTTTCGTTTTGTCAGCATAATCGTAAGTTAGAAACGCAGTATCTTTGATATTTTTGGGTTCTAAATAAAATATCGCCGTGCGTTTTTCATCCCCGATATACTTCCGAAAAGCACGAGTTTCTCGAACACGTAATTTACCGTGCCGGTCGATCATCTCCATCTTTAAATTCCTGGCAACCGCCAACCCTTCATCCCGGGTGTTTATTTTCTCAGCTATTTCGTCTCCGGACGGCATTTCCGCGTAAACTACATTGGCAAACCCAGTAACGAAAAAAATGCATATCATCAAGCTTGTATGTTTTAAATATTTCATCAGTTCATCCTCATTTAATTGTGGATAAGATCGGGAGCAGAGGTCTGGCTATACTCCCGGCGATAGCCTAAAAAAGCTGGCTCAAGATGCTTTATTAACGCGGGCAAGACTGTCATGCTTGAAATGAAACTAATAAGAACAGAAAAGGCGATCAGCATGCCCAATTTTGACAACGGTGGCACATAACTCAGCCCCAATATTCCAAAACCTATACAGACGGCGGCAAAACTGAATAACAGGGCTCGGCCGGTCGATGGATAGAGTTCGTGTAATGCGGTCTCAGGGTCAAAGCCCTGTTCGGCAATTAGTAGTTTGATACGGTCCAAGGTATGAATCGCAAAATCGATCCCTATACCCAATGCGATTGCGGCGGTCATCGTCGTACCCACGGCGAGCGTTATTCCGACAACACCCATAAACCCTATATGTCAGGCTAGTTGTCGCTTTTTCTTTTTCCCCCATGGGGGAAATTTTTTAGGAGAAGCGAGATGACAACAAGATATACGAAAGCGTTCAAAGAACAAGCAATCGAAAAAGTATTGCAAC
>Ga0209992_10000226_pt1 | contig 80025 bp, 65 predicted proteins | sample 2SBtaG_2_FD_182564 | JGI IMG/M metagenome (GOLD analysis project Ga0209992, IMG submission 182564) | Deep subsurface microbial communities from Kolumbo volcano to uncover new lineages of life (NeLLi) - 2SBTROV12_ACTIVE470 metaG (SPAdes)... | ecosystem: Environmental > Aquatic > Marine >... | reverse complement strand
TTGATTAATTTCAACGTTCAGTCCAGGTTGTTGGCCCGGCGACGAGCACTTAAATGCAACAAAATGGAGGCGTGCTCGCGCCTTGCCGTGAACTTCCCTCTGTTGAGAAAGGCCATGAACGGTCCAGTTCACCGGCCTGAAGGTTGTTCAATTTTCTGAATGAAAGTTCCAACCCCTCACAATAGGATAATTGGTAGTCCCGGCAGGAGTCGAACCTGCGTCCCCTGGACCAAAACCAGAGATGATGGACCACTACACTACGGAACTAGCGGGTCGGCCAAAAGCCACTTGGTTTTGACCTTGACGCTTACAGATTGTAAATACAACAGTTAATCATTCGTGCGAGCCCTTCAAGGGCTCGGTAGGAATCCGAAGTATATGGAAAGAGAACCTTTGGCCTTCAGGGCTATCCTGATTCTCTTTCTCATGATTTTAATGCCATGGTCTGGAAACTATGATTTTCAACCTTCTGAAACCAAGTCAACTCAATCAGATGAAAATGTTCCAACTGATAATCTCAATATGATTTCTCTAAATCCAAATGAGGCTCAGATTTGGCCACCATCATCAAATTGGTGGCAACGAGGCGAAGAACAAGTTGAAGTTTATGTGATAACTCGTGATTTGTTTTCACTAGATAATTGGCAGAAATCCTTTGGTTACGAAATCCAACAGACCTCGCCGGTTAACGGACAATTACTCTTGGAAACAGTTCCTTCATCAGGGATTATTGAACATCGCAAACTCACTTTGCCTGCTAATATCGTTCCCAAGTTACTAGGTATAGTAGGCGTAATGTCCATTTTTGAGGACCCAGGCTCTCCTGAACCCTTCGCAACTAACTCAATTGAACCTCTCTCAGTAAGGACCGGTGAGTTACATGGGGCAACTGATTCATGGTCTATGGGTGTGAATGGTTCTGGGGTAAAAGTGGCAGTTGTTGATTCAGGAATAGATTTCGCTCATCCAGATTTGAACGGAACTCAGGCTAGGGTTAATGACTCTAGCAACCCGTATGACGGCTGGCCAATAATGTGGGACCCACGTAGTGTTGATATTTGGCTAAGAGATGGAGATTCATATCCGTTGAACAGGGGTTCTTACTATTCTGATACCTCAAATTTGGATAATGATTTGAACAACAATTCTGTTCTTGATTCTACCGGATTCATAGTTTCTGGTTTACTTCCCTCACTTTCGGGAACTTATCATTATGGGCTCCACCCTGATTCACAGTTGATTGTTAGAGCCGGAGGAGAAGTCGACATTTTGGTTGTTGATGATTTTACTGCTGGAATTTATGAAACGGTGTACGTTGATTTTGACAGAGATGGAAATTTCAGCGAGGAAAAACCAATGCGTCGCGGCAGTGAAACCTCAGGTTTGGACACCAATGGGGATGGGTTGTGGGATCAATCTGGTGGTCTTTTGTATTGGGTGAGTGATGGAGTAAACGGTGTTCCATATACTACATCTTACGCGTCTAGGGCTGGATATCAGAACCGCATTGCAGGGGCTGGTAACTTGACATTATTCATGATTGATGACATAAACGACCCCGGGGGAAATCATGGGACACTTTGTGCATCAGCAGTTGCTGCACAAGGAGAAATCGCCAATGGTAAGGTGTTGGGTATGGCACCAAATTCCGAATTAATTTCGGTTGCTGATTTTTACGCAGGTGGGTCATTCCTCGATGCGTGGAGATTTCTAGCCGAGGGTTATGATGGTGTTACAGATAGTGGAGACGAAGCACAAATCGGCTCCTTTTCTTTTGGCTGGTCCAATATTCATAATGATGGAACTGACCAAATGTCATTGTATCTTGATTGGCTCACAAGAGTGCACTCCAAAAACACAACTTTCCTTGTTGCAATGGGTAATGGAGGACATGGTTATGGCACCGCTGCCTCACCTGGTGGGGCACATGGAATCATCTCCGTAGGTGCCTTTTCTTCACAATCTGGCCAACCCCATGGCGGCACTTGGGGAGACGCAGCACCGTGGTCAAATCGTGGACCAAATTCAGCAAGTCGGTTAGACCCTGACGTAGTAACGGTTGGCTGGTCTGCTACGGGAAATAGAGGTCTAAACGATGTAACTAATGCAAATTCTGCCTACAGAACTTGGGGTGGAACTTCTCTTGCAACCCCGATAGCAGCGGGATTAGTTGCATTAATTTATGATGCATGGATGCAAGAATATGGAGTATATCCCGATTCTCAAACAGTTCGTGACTTATTGATGTCAACCGCGGATGACCGCGGATATGACCCATTAGTACAAGGAGGTGGCTTTGCAAATATCAGCAGAGCAGTCTCAGTAATTCAAGGTGAAAATGGTTCAGCATGGGTGACTCCAGCCTCATGGATGGCTGGTTCAAATCATGGTGTACATCGTGAAGCAAACACCAACATCTTATTCCCCGGCCAATCATCATGGGCGAACTTTACGGTTAATGGAACGGGTGGAACCCCTGTCAATATTTCTTGGGATGGTGCCTCTCTTGAGCCGGTAGCACATCATAGACAAGTGTGGAACTCTTCAACCACTTTAGGGTGGGATGGATATCAAGCCGACAGACCTGATATTCTGATTCCTGTTCATATCAAAGGTGATGCTAACCTTTCACTCTCTAACGACACTTCCATAGTTCGTGCACGAGTTACTCTTCCGGGTGCTGGTTTTGATGGCAATGATGACATGTACGAAGAAAATCGAGTGTATATTGAGTTGATGCGATGGCATGATGATGATGGGGATGGAAAATGGTGGGATGATACTAACAACAACTCCTTAGTTGATTCTGGAGAGATGGAGGCAGATAGTGAATACTCCATGGTAACTTATCATTCGTATGCAAGTGGGCAAGCCGAGGTCCGGCTTGGCTTCCCAACTCAACGCGATGGAGATGGCATACTTCTAGGGGTCTATAGAAGAAATATGCGAACTAATGTGATGGATCCTTTGGAGATTGAAATTGATTGGACTGCTTTTTCTCCTTCACTAAATTCATCTTGGCTTTCACCGTGTGCAGGCAATTCAACAATACCTGCAAATGGTACACTTTTCGTCAACTGTCGCGTTGAAGTGCCGCTAGATGCGATACCTCAGTTACGCCAAGAGCAAGTTCGATTCCAATTTGGAGCAAATAATTCATCTTATGATTGGGCTTTACCAGTAATTGTAAATGTTGCATCAAATGGTCCAATTAACCTAATTCCAAAACCACTTGATGGTAATGTGACTAATCAGACCTTGTACAGTGAAACTTGGTTACAAGGTGCTCAAAGATGGGGTTGGCGGTCAGAATCTGGAGATTGGAAATTCCTCACTTTTGATTGGCCTCACAATCTTTCTGGCAATGGTGCAATCGTGATAGATGTAGATTGGCCAGATAATATTTACACCGATGTGGATGTAATTTGGATGTCGGAAAATGGCCATCCATATTCGTTAGAAGACCCGGTTGCTTATGGCCAATACAATTTAGTCCCAGAAGTTTATTCAGAAAACAAGGATATGGGTTCAGGAAAATATCGGTGGCAAACTTCTACTGGGGGTAGCCATGAAATTTTGGTAGCAGATGCCACGCCTGGAATGAAACAGATGATGTTACATTCAATTCGTCACGGTGTGAACACCAATGATAATCCTCTGAATATTAGCGTAGGGCTAGTGAACGCAATCAATGGTTCACTGTCCAAAGTAGTGAGTGATTGGGCTGATGCAGACGGAGAGGAAGTCATTACAATTGGTGCTACTTTACCTCTAAATGTTTCATCAATTGAAGGATTTGGTTGGACTCGCCCTGTATTACTTCCGTCAGAAACTGCTACTCAAGATACCCCAGGAAATTGGGGCTCTTCTGGATATTCTCACCAAATAGATGTACAGAATGCTGAACTTTTGAAAATTGAAATAGATTCATTGTCTCCTCGGACTGATTTGGATTTAGCCCTTTATCGAGATAAAAATAATAACGGTGTAATTGATTATGGTAGTGAGCAAATTGATGTTAGTGGGAATTGGAATTCTGATGAGGAAATTCTCGTTGAATCGCCAACTTCGGGGACATGGTGGGCGGTAGTCCATGGATTTGATGTCCCCAATGGCACAGCTTCTTTTTGGTTAAGAGAAACAATAATTGCTGGAGATTCCCTTTCTGTTGGGAATATTTCAACACTTAACTCCTCACAAATTAGTGCTAGATTTTCAAACGGAACCAGTGCTCTTGGAGGGATGGTTCCAGTCAGCGCTTTTGATGTAAATATCAGTTACGAAATGCCTGAAATGGCAGGGAATTGGCAAGGTTTTCTTGTTGTTAATTTAGATTCAGGCGGTTCTATACGGCTAAGTTATGATTACCAATTAGATGAATTGGTTCCAATTTTGGACTTCATAACTCCCCTCAATTTAACGAGAACAAATCAATCAATCCCTCTGAGTTTAGAAGCCCATGATTTTGGTAGCGGTTTCAATTTATCTTCATTGAAACTCGATACTCAACCCCAAGTAGATTGGAATAATGCATCATTTACTCTTGAGGCAATTTCTGAAAGGGGAGGTGATTCGACTGATTATGCCGAATCTTGGATGCATTGGAATACTGCAATTAATAAATCTCTAGGCTCTCATTACCGCGAATCATCGGGATTAGTAATTATTGAGGCTGAGAATCCTACCTCGACTGCCGATGGTTCAGATCCTTCAGCACCATCTTGGCGATTAGAACCCTCATCAAATTCCAGTCTAAACAATTTCTTGACTACTGATAGTGATACTGGTTGGAGTGCAACAAATACCGATTCCGGGCCTCGATTGGATTACTCTATAGATTTCAACACCACGGGTACGTTTTATCTTTGGATTAGAATGAAGGCACCTGATGTTGATGGTAATGCGGTTCATATTGGAATTAACGGCTCCGCTATTACTTCTGTTCCTGATGGAATGTATACTAATACATTTGATAGTTGGGAATGGACTAATATGGCATTGGATGGGAGTCAATCAAACCCAGTCCAGTTTGAGATAACTAATCCAGGGGTACATACAATCAACATTTGGGCTTCGAAGGATGGCGTTGCAATAGATGAATTATTGTTAACAGATTCATGGAGTTCCACTCCAATGAATGTTGTAACGTCACAATCACCCATTGTTGACTTGACCTTACGTTCTGCTTGGTTAAATCTATCACTCCCGGAGGATAATGGATGGAGGACTTTCTCAGCAGAAGTAATCGATGTTGCTCGAAGAGAAAACACCTCTAATTTGATGGTCGAATTTGATGATTTAGCACCTCCAATTATAATTTCAGGCTGGAATTTCTTATCCAATACTTCGATAATGCCGATTAATGTTCAAACTGATATCGGCAGCCAATTATGGCTGAATGGTTCTCTCATAGAAATCAATGAAACAGGGTTTGGCGAAATTGAGTTAGTCCATCACCCATCTTATTGGGTTAATGGAAACGGAGACCCAATGAACGCTACAACTTGGAATTGGGCTGATTTAAACAATTTTGTAATCACTGCTAAAGACTTGGCTGGCAATTGGAATAACCGAGAGTTTGAGGTGGCATATGATGGCTGGGGTGCACATAATAATGGACCGGAACCACAAATTATCCTAGCAAGTTATTCGGGTATTTCTGATGGTGATTTTTGGTCAGTTGAAGGACTACTGCCCCCTGACCGACTAAACGCCAAGCAGACGCCATTACGAGTGAATGTAGATGCCTACTTCGATACTAAGCAAGTTTGTGCTTACTTCATTGATGAAGATGGAGTTGAACAGACTTCATCTTGCCTATCAAAATCCTCGCCTCCATGGGGTTCAAACGATTCTAATCATATGCGTCAAGGCGCGCCTCTCCCTCCATCAAACATTCATATCCCCTTTTCAATAGAGGTAAACCATTCAGGAATCAATGATGGTCGATGGCAAATATTTGTTGAAACTTTAGACTGGGCTGGAAACTGGGGTTGGGAGAACTTTACTTTGTTGATAGACAGAACGGCACCAGAAATTGAATGGATTTCACCCTTAGATAATTCTACAATTTGGAATCATAAATTGCCAATTAAATGGAATATTTCAGAAATATCTGATCAATCTCTTGTGGTTGATGGTGTAGTTGTGGAAGATTTTTCGTCTGGAGATTTAACTATGGATACTGAAGTCACATTATCTGAAACAGGTTGGCACCAACTGTGTGTCCTCGCTTCTGATTTGAGTATTGGACCTTCAGCAAATGTGGTGACTGATTGTATTGATATTTACTTAACTCCGGAGGCTTATGAGCCAACCGTCACAGCAACTTGGGATGGTAGCTTACTGAATGATTCAAACCAATTTGTAGATTTGCATATCGGTCCAGAACAAGGTTGGTCTCTACAAATTTGGGATGGTTCCTCTTGGGTAATTCAGAATGGGTCTGAACTCTCAAGTGGTGACTTAATCGTGAGTGTTGTATTACAAGAAGGTAACAATTCTCTGAAATTTGAGGTAGAAGCATTGGAGAAAATGTACGTTTTTGAGTTGTCTGCAATTCTTGACAGCCGTCCACCCCACCTAACAATTTCTTCACCAATAAATGGATTTTCAATCCCGTTTATGCAGTGGAACGTAACAGGTGAGTGTGAAGTTGGATTAACTGTTGTAATTCAATTGGCTTCGGGGTCAAACTATTCAACAGAATGTAATTTCGAAGGTGAATATTTTGCATTAGTAGATTTCTTAGGTGGTGAAGGTTTTGAAACAATAACTGTCCAAAGTTGGGATAATGCTGAGAATTTAGCAGTGTCGTCTCATACTATTTTGATAGACAGAACTGCTCCTCAAGCAATTCTGCAATGGATAAAGCCAGGCTGCGATGTACAGCCTGTTTCAACTGTATTCGACCCTAGTCCAAAACCATCTTGTGTTCTTGTCTTGAGAGCAGATTTCCTTGACCCAGATATTGCCTTTTGGTCAATATCTATTGAGAAGGATAGGCAATTTATAACCTCACAAATGGGTGGTCATTCCCAATCAAACGTTGTTATTATTGATCTAGGGGATGAAGGTAGTCCAGGTACTTGGAGTGCTGAATTGATAGTTGAGGATGCGGCAGGAAATCGCCAAATTTATTCTTTGGATGATGTATTTGTCTCACAAGAATCTACTTTATCCTCACGGGCTTCAACACCTGGTTCCTTTGCGAATATCTCCTTATTTGTATTGACTTTAGTTGCTTACATGATTATTCGAAATAGGAGACGCCAAATTGATGACCCTTGGCAAAGCCAGATGCCTACTCCACTAGACCCTGAATTATTACTCGATGAAGAGGAAGATAGTGCCGATGAATTAGAGTTGGATGAACTTTCAATTCCTTCAAGCCATGGTCCAGTTGGGGGACCTCCTTCTAGTGAAGAAGAGATGGCAATTGCGGATGCGACAATTTTGCAAAAAGTCAAGGATAACAAGAACAAATAGACAAAAATATGAAACCATGAAAATATGGGGAGTGGCCATGAGAAAGCAAAGAAGGTCTGCGGTCTTTACATCACTTTTGATGTTGTCATCCATCCTGACTGTTGGATTGGCAGCAGGATTAGATGGAGATAATGATGGAATTGATGACGCCGTTGATGATTGTCCATACGCCTGGGGCAATAGCAGTATAGATTTCACAGGTTGCCCAGATTCTGATGGGGATGGAAATCCCGATACAGTCGGTGCATGGGAAGGTGATTGGACAGAATCTAGCAGGTCACTATACGACAATTCTGGTTCATCTAGAGCCATAGCGTGGGCATCCGACTCAGTTCACCTAGTCGGTAGCGGTGGAGGAAATGTAATCCTTTACAATGGCGCAGGTGCTAAAATATCTACACTGGTGTCGATTAGTGAAAACGTCAGAAGTTTAGATTTCACTGCAAACGACTCCTATCTGGCTGTTAGCGGATATTACGATAATTCTCAGAACCATGCATGGGTTCTGGTTTTAGAAATGGATTGGCCAACAAAAACCGCAACTGTAATCCAAAATCTAAGTTCCCAACATTCAGGTGACGTCTTTGCAGTCGAATGGTCAAATAATGGGGACTATCTCTACACCGCTGGTGCTGATAACCTAATCAGAAAATTCGCCACGAATAATTGGACATTGGTTGATAGTTATAGCCGGTTAGACCAAATTTACAACATTGCAATTAGTCCAGATGACCGATTAATAGCAAGTGTGCATGGTTACGAAGTCTCCGTGTTTTGGACAAGTAATGGTACTGTATTTTTTAATCATGTAAATCATTCTGGAATTACTCTCGCAGTAGCATTTAGTCCAGACGGTAAATGGGTGGTGACAGGTTCAGATGATACTTGGATTCATGTCTACAACACAACTAGTGGGAACCGACACACAGGTTGGGATGCTGGTTCTAGGGATATTAATCAAATTTCATTTGACCCAACTGGAAGCTTTTTTGTAGTTGCAAATGATGGTTATAGTGGATATGTTTACCAAACAAGTGATTGGACCTACATCGATAATTTTGGGAGTTTTGGCACCTCTAACCAAAATCGCGGAACAAGGGCAGTGGAGTGGTCTCCTGATGGTTTGAAGATTGGTTTCGGCCAAAATAGAGGTAGGACAGCGGTTTACATTTTACCGGAGGGCCATCATCAACTGAAAGGCGATGTCACATCACAATTGATGCTCAACCGTTGGAGATACAACTATCTGATGGAAGGTAAGCCATTATCACAAGAAAACCAAACAACCTCACAAATGACTCAAAATCTATGTAATGGGGAGGACATCATAGGTGCTAATTATTCGTTCAAAGAGAACCTTGCTAATCCCTTTGCAAATTATTCAACTTCCGGGCTGTTAGACTGCACATCCACAAATAGAGAATTGTTAGAAGTTCCAATCGGCAGAATGCCTGCATCTTTCTTTGTTAAATCAGGTGGTCAGGCAGAAGCTTGTCTAAAGAGAATTGGAGGGCTGTCAATGGCCCAATTGAGGTATTTGGTTTCAGATGCTAGTGTTTCAACATTGGCTCAACCTGGATGGGCACCCGGTATGATCTGGGCGAGCATCGTTCCAAACGACGACTCTGACGGCGTGAAGGAATGGAGTGATTTCGACTCCTCCTGTCCTCAAGAAGGAATACACGTTTACCAAAGATGGGATAACCGTTCAGTTCCGATGATGATTGGGCGTCTCCTGACTTGTGCAGGTTGTCAATTTGAAGAGGATTTCTTTTCTAGTACGAGTTCACGCTACAGATTCACTGAACAAACAAGGAGTGACATACTTTACGCAGTATCTCAAAATGATGAATCAATTGGATTTACCGAAATGAGGGCTGCAGAAAATTATTCTGGAATTTGGATAGTGCCTATCGCTGATAATTGGACGCATAGTGCAAAAGACCACATCGCTGCCGGCGGAGTCACAATTTCACCCTCATTTGACAACAGTTCTAACGGAACTTATCCTGTACAATCCGACTACAACTTCATTCTGAACCGCGCTCAACAAGATGATCGGATGATGTTGATGAATTGGATGTTAAGTGATGCTGGTCAGAATGAGTGGGATAGTATGGGTTTTGTCCGACTTGGGATTCTCGCAAGAGTAGATGCTTGGGCCAGATTGGGTGTTGATGCAACCGCTCTTCTCCCAGATACTGATGGTGATGAAATATGGGATGGTGACGATGACTGTCCTGGTACTTGGACTGGATGGCAAGTTGATGCTGTGGGTTGTGCCCAACACCAAATTGATTCCGATGGTGACGGATACTACAATCATGAAGATGATTGTGTAAACGTTAGTGGTTCATCACTATGGCCAGAACTAGGTTGTATCGATTCAGACGGTGATGGCTGGACCAATTCTTCAGATAGTTTCCCATCCGACTTTAGTCAATGGGCTGACAATGATAGTGATGGTTATGGGGATAATTTATCGGGGTTGAATGCGGATGATTGCCCTCTTTTCGCTGGTAATTCTACCAATGATAGACTTGGTTGTGCAGACACTGACGGTGATGGTTGGTCAGATGAAGATGGCGATTGGAGCCTAACTGATGGCGCTGACCACTTTCCTAATGATGCCACTCAATGGCGAGATAGTGATGGTGATGGATACGGTGACAATTACTCATTCACTATTGATGAATCTGGTTTGAGAATTCAAAATGGAGACGCGTTTGATGATGACATCACTCAATGGTCTGACCGCGATGGAGATGGCTTTGGCGACAATGGTATTGGCCAAGCGAGTGACGACTGTCCAGATGCTGCCGGAACCTCAATGGTTGACAGCGTAGGCTGCCCTGATGATGATGGCGATGGTTACTCAAATACTGCTGATATGTTTCCCAATGAGGTGACACAATGGTTCGACACCGATGCCGATGGTTATGGTGATAATTGGGCAGGCGCTAATCCTGACCAATGTGTTGAGACACCATCATTTGAAGTGCCTTACGTTAACGAAGATGGTTGTGGTCCATCAGAAAGAGATTCAGATTCAGATGGTATAATGGATGATATAGACCAATGCCCCTCAACCCCGATTGATCAAGCTGCTTTTGTAAATATGAATGGTTGCTCAGAAGCAGAAAGTGATGATGATGGAGATGGTGTTTACAACACTATAGACGGCCCAGATGGAATTTACAAGGATGATGCAACACAATCAGCAGATAGTGATGGAGACGGCTTCGGAGACAACCCCAACGGGACGGACGGAGACGCTTGTCCTCAAATGCATGGGACTTCCGACAAAGACCGCCGCGGTTGCCTTGATAGTGATGGTGATGGATACAGTGACCCTGGTGGCGGCTGGGGCATATCTGACGGAGCCGATGCTTGGAAAAATGAGGCAACACAATGGTCAGATTTTGATGGTGACGGATATTATGATAATTATGACAATCCTGCTTGGACCGCTTCTCGAGAAGAGGGATGGCCCGGAAAATATGTTGCTGGTGCTAGAATTGGGGATAAGTGTCCATTGAACGCCTCTGATTCGGCATATCCTGACCCGGGGTGTCCTACAAAACAAGGTACAATCTTAGATTATGGGAATTCAGATGCATCTGATGGTGGTCTTCCAATAATGCTAATCGTAATCATATTCTTAATTACTTCTGGAATAGTTGGTTTAGTAGTTGCAATTGTTATGAAACAGCAGAAGCCAAAGAAAAAGAAAAAATCAAGCCAACGTTCACAACAATCGGTGACAGTAGATTCCGCACTTAGTGGGGAGGCTCTAGAACCACCACATTGGGAAATCCAAGGTGTTGTGGGGGATGATGGGTTTGAGTGGCTTGAATGGCCTGAACAAAGTGATGTCTGGTGGTTCAGAGAAGAGAGTGGCTATTGGGCTCAATGGGAATGATGCCAACCGCTATCAATAACTCCTCTCTCGACTAACTATGGGAATTGCGAAGATAGCGGTATTAGGTGCCGGCCAAATGGGCAATGGGATTGCTCAGGTTGCTGCATGCGCGGGGTATCAAGTAGTTATGATAGACATAAAACAAGATTTTGTTGATAGAGGATTGGAAAGTATTGAGAACTCACTTGCGAAGTTAGTTTCAAAGCAACGAATGACACAAGAACAGGCAGATTCAGCCCGGGCAAATATTTCAATTTCTACAGACAAAAATTCTGCGGCAGATGTAGACCTTGTAGTAGAGGCGATTCCAGAAATCCCAGACCTGAAATTCTCAACATTTGAAGAATTAGATAATATCTGTAAACCAGAAACAATTCTTGCAAGCAATACTAGCAGTATCAGCATAGATGAGATTGCGGCTGCAACCAGCCGCCCAAACAAAGTCATCGGAATGCATTTCATGAATCCGGTACCAATTATGAAATTGGTGGAAGTTATCACAGGTTCAAAAACAGATGAAGAAGTATCTTCTTTGGTGGTAGAAGCAGCTGAAAGAATGGGCAAAATTGCATTGTGTTGTAAAGATTCACCGGGATTCATCTCAAACAGATTGTTATGCCCGATGCTAAATGAAGCAGTTCTAACTCTTCAAGAAGGGATTGCTGAGCCTGAGGCAATTGATGGAATTATGAAATTAGGAATGAACCACCCTATCGGGCCACTTGCCCTATGTGATTTGATTGGGCTTGACACAGTTCTTCACATTATGACAGTACTTCATGAGGGGTTCGGGGATGACAAATATGCTCCCGCCGATTTGCTAAAACAAATGGTAGAGCAAGGAAAACTTGGTCGTAAAAGTGGTGAAGGATTCTACTCCTATTAATGACGAATTATGGTGTCCCGCACAAATAATGTCTTCTTCTTCATACTCAAAATAGCATTCCCTTGAGGCAATTATGATAAGAGGGCACTACGGGGTGCCCTTTGGAATAGTTATGGCAGGCACAGAGAAGGTTGAAATTCGGACACTGAAAGTTGGGCGATACTGCACTGTTGATGATAGCGCCTACAAGATTCTTAAAATTTCAAAGTCTAAGCCAGGGAAGCACGGAAGCGCAAAGGCTAGACTAGATTTAGAAGACCTATTTACTGGTTCAAAGAGAAGCCACGTTGGTACGGTTACAGACAAAATTAGTGTTCCAATCATTGAGAAAGGTTCAGCAACAGTTACTCATGTTCAAGGAGCCGATGTTCACGCTATGGATGCAAAAACATTCGAAATGATGGTTTTACCAATGGAAGATGGATTGAATATTGAATCTGGTGGAGAAATCATGTGGATGGAAGCATTGGGTCGATTTAGAATCATCCGCGACCATTGAGGCTATCTTCTTTTTAGAGGAATTGATTTGAAGGTGGTTGGGTTCGACCACCATAGATACGGAGCGGGGGTGTAGAATTGTCAGTAAAACGTTCAGCATACAGGCAGCCCGCTACAGCAGAAGGACTGAAGGCAATTGAGGATGGGACTTTAACTTGGCTTGACCAAGAGATGTATAAAAATCTCAACACAGGTGTCTTAGAACAATATCTTGAGGAGAAAAATCTCGAAGAGGCGTTTGAAGTAAGTCATTGGTCACTTGGGAAAGTAATGATTGGAATTTTGGTTGGTGCTGTTTTCAGTGGGGTAACCGCATACATTGGGTTGAAAATTGGGTTGGCAGTTTCTGCGGCTTGGTATATCGCTTACTTACTCGGGATGTCATTACGCTGGTCGCCATCTGAAGTGAATATCGCCACAAGTGCTACCACCGGAGCAACCCATGCATCTACGGGGTTCATTTTCACGTTTCCAGCAATATTTTTGTTAGCCTCTAGTCCTAATTATGAGGTAGGTGGAGGCCATTTAATCAGTAGTGTTGATACATTCCAGTTGGCTTTTATCGGAATAATTGCATCCATGTTTGCTGGATTTTTAGGTGTGATGTATTTTATCATTTTTAGAAGGGTTTGGCTAGTAGAAGATCCCTTACCTATGCCTGGGTTTGAGGCCACTCTTGTACTACTGGATATTGCTTGTGACGTGTCTAGTGGGGCTGCAGAACAAGCAAAAGAGTCTCTGAAAACTGTTGGGCTTTCTACCGTTGGCACGATGCTGTTCATGTTCATCATTGATTATCCATTATCGTGGAAGCGTCATTTAGATGGGGTTTCAGCATCTTTATTTGATGTAATCGCGCAAAAGTTGACTTTTGCTGGAACAGCATTGTCCTCAATTTTCAGCCATCATGCTATCCATCAGCCAGCCGGAATTCACACAGTAGAAGGCGAGCACGGTACTTGGGAAGGTGTTTCAAAAGGTATCACCCATTACGATGAAGATAAATTCAATCCATTTGAGTATACATATCTGGGGATTGAAATGTCACCTACTCTCTTTGCAATTGGTTGGTTCATGCGCCTGAGGGTGGCAATCTTAGTGAACCTAGGCACTTTAGTTGCGTGGTTTTACCTAGTTCCTCTTGCAGTGAGTCTTGATGTTCCAGTGTATGATGCTAATCTTGGTGCGTACTTCAAATTGTCAGATTTTGGTAATCCAGAAACTGTGCCTTACACTCCACTAGTTCAGATGAAGGTTTATTCGACATTAATTCGAGTGATTGCAATTGGTGCAATTCTTGGTGGTGGGTTCCTTGGTTTGGCTAAGATGGCTCCTACATTCGTCAATATTTTTGGCGATATTAAAAACGCGTTCAAGGGAGAACAAGGTGCAGAATACATGGAAGAAAAGGGATGGTATGAATGGCCTCTTTACCATCTTCCGATTTTCATAATAATTTCTTTCATTGCCATGACGTTCATCTTTACAATTGGTGGATTCCCTTTTATTCCAAGCCTTCTCTTTTCAATAATTGTTGGGATTTCAACATTCTTACTCGGTGCTATCGCAGTTCGTGTAATGGGTGAAACGGGTATTGAGCCCGTCAGTGGAACTTCATTCATTGTTTTACTAGGACTGTTAGGTTTATTCCTGAATTTAAGAGATACTTTTGGCTTGACTAAGGAAGAAGCAATCTTGTTGGGTCTTGTAGGTACTACAGTGTTTGGTTCTGCAATCTCAATGTCAGGGACTGTTGTTGGGGACTACAAAAACAGCCTGTATATAGGAAACAGGCCTTATCACATCTCAAAAGGAAATATCATGGGTGTTGTGCCTGGTGCAATCCTAGGTGCGGGTGTTGCAATTTTCCTTTCAAAGATGCTAGCTGATGGAAGTATAGATTTACTCGCTCCACAAGCAAATGCATTTGCTACCTTTACGATTTTATTATCGGAGAATGAAGGTAATCTATACGCATTAGGTTTAGGATTCTTGCTTGGTTGTTTCATCGAATGGGCAACCGGAATGGGAACCTCCTTCGGCCTAGGTATGTATCTACCTACTTTGGCAACCTTCCCCATGCTAATTGGCGGAGGTTTGAGAGATTGGTGGGAGGCTAAGAGGCTCGCACCTAAGGTCGAAAAAATCCGGGAAGAAGGAGGCAACAAAGAAGCAGAAAGAACACGTGCAATCATGTTGCTTGGTACGTTCATGCTTGCTGCAGGGATGCTAACCGGTGAAGCCTTCATCGGTGTAGAAAGCGCAGTATTTGCAGTAGTTGATGAATTACCAACTGGCGAATCTGTGCCAATTTTAGATGGTGAAACACCGGTATTGGACCCAGATGGAAACCCAGTCATGGGTGAACAAGTATTGGGTGATCTTGGTTGGTATCCTTATGCAAGATTTGCCTCATTTTTAGGAATGAATTTATTCTTAGGATTAGGAATCTATTTGTTATTCAGGAAGGCTGGAATTATTGGCCCGAAAGATGAACTTTTGGAAGCCGAATTAGAGTGAGGTTGTAACGTGGCCCGACAGCCACCTCCGACTTTCGCATGGCTGATATTAGCGGCTTCTGTATTAGCAGTATCAAGTGCGGGTGCAGTGTTTCAATTGATTAGTGAAGTAAGCCCAATATTGAGAGCATCATGGCGTTTGCAGGCAACATCTGTTATTCTGTTGCCACCGTTTATTTATCAAGTCGTTAAATTGAGGAAAAATGACCCTCAAACATTTTCACGTTTAGGTGAAAAAGATGTGTTGTTAGCAATTATTGGTTCTTCTATTTGTCTCTGGATCCATTTTGGTAGTTGGGTCTGGTCACTTGACCACACATCCTTGACTCATAGTCTGTTATTCGTTACCGCGCACCCTCTAGTTATTGTCACGGGGCTTTATTTCCTAGGAAAACAAATTTCGCCCGAGCAGACAAGCGGAGCACTTCTTGGGTTTCTTGGGGTAGGGATATGCTTATTGGGTGTTACAAATGAAGGAGAAGTGACTCTAATCGGTGATTTGGCAGCTTTCATTGGTGCAATTGCCATTGTTGGATACTTAATTGCTGGCAGGGTTCTTCGCGAGTGGATGCCTCTTTTCATCTACGCATTTCCTGTCACTTTAATTGCAAGCATTTTGCTTGGGCTTAGTTCAATTGCTCTCGAAGGTACTTCACTAAGCGGTTTGCCAGCAGTGAGTTCAGTATTTGGATGGCATGACATTGCTTGGCTACCGGCGATAGTTTACCTTGCACTCGGGCCTGGCTTAGTTGGACATACAGGAATAAATGGAGTATTACGTTGGTTCCCACCACTTGTTATTTCGGTCGCGGTTCTTTTTGAACCGTTGATTGGTTCCTTAATTGGTTGGTTCCTTGGTACAACAGAGATGCCCGGTCTCTACACTTGGATTGGTGGAATCTTCTTGATACTGGGTGTGATATTGGTAACAATTGGTCAGGCATCAATTGATGAATTACAAAACGCAGCAGATGAAGGTGAGTGAATATGAGTCATACTATTTTGGTTACTAATGATGATGGAATTAATGCACCTGGTATTACCGCTCTTGTTCAGGGACTTCATGATTCTGGGTACAGGGTGGTAGTTTGTGCACCTGACCGTGAAAGGTCTGCATCCGCGATGCATCTCACTTTACATCGTCAGATGAAATTGAGGCGTAGAGAAGATTTACTTGAAATCTATAGAATAAGTGAAAGCGGGCCGGAAATTGATTTATTCGATCTGTCAGGCTTTCCTGCAGATTGTGTGTTGACTGCGCTTGGTGGAGGGCTTCCGGACAATATTCCGACACCCTCTCTATGTATCAGTGGGATAAATCGAGGACCAAATATGTCCGTTGATGTATTACATTCAGGTACGATTGGAGGAGCAAGACAAGCAGGAACTTGTGGTCTGCCCGCGATAGCAACTAGTCTGGATACTTTTGAGCCAAACGACTATGCAAATGCTCTACGCGCTACTCTAGAATTAGTTAAACAAGTCTGTCAGATTATTCCCGAAGAACCTCAAAACCTTGGCCGAGAAGGTGGAAGTGATACTAAACCAGTTGGCCGTAATGATGAAGAAATTTTGAGAAATGCATTGATATTAGGTGATATTTATGTCAATCTCAATGTGCCCGTTGGATGGAAAAGAACATTTTCTTCGACCCATTTGGGAGGTAGGTGGTATCGAGGAGCCATAGAAATTGTCGGTGACAATTCTGTTGACAGAGATGAATGGGATATTCAATTAGGCGCAGCGAGCATTGAGGATGAACCCATAAAAAATGGTGATTCTCATCATGTACGATTAGGATTTGCAAGTATTTCTACTCTTGGAACATGGCCTCAAGGACACCCATTAGCGATTTCAGATGAATTATTGGCAACGGCTTACTCAGGTGAAGGATTCCCTTCATGGCTATTTATTGGTCAATAATGGTATCCAGTAAATGGTGAACCACACCTATTGCAGTGTGTCCTTGAATCCATTTTTTACCTAGTGAGATAGATTTGGTATATTGTTCGAGAAGTTCGTTTTCATCATCTGTAAATGGTTGGTCATCTGATAAAATGAATCCGAGTTTCTCTGAGATAGAGGTGTTGTAGAGTTCAGAGAAGTCTTCTGCATCTGCATCTAATTTGACAATTTCAACATCTTCTTTCTTCCATTCATTTAGTGTGACTGAGAGGTCTCCCCCAGAATGCCAAATTCCAGGCTGGTGCTCTATCCAGTGGCCACGAGCGGGGGTAGGTTCAAGCAATATTTTTCCAATTTGACCGGCAATTGCTCGCTCGTCTGGGTGTAGTCCCCAAACCTTATCACCATCAAACCAAATTCTCCTTGGCGGCCCTTCACCACCCATCAGGTGAATGGTAATGTGGGTATTCTTTCTGATGCCGTGAGATAAGAATAGAGCGGAATTAATTGCTCGGACAATTACATCCATTCTACCTGCGCTTCCGCTCAAATCATTCAGATTCAATTTCCCATTACTTGTAGCACGGTGGCCAATAATGGCGAATCTTCTCTCTTGCAAATGTTCACCTTCACATAGGCATGTCGACATCGTCCATATCGCCCATCATATCTTTCATTTGCTTGCGGAGTCTACGGTTTCCTCTTACGCCTTTCATCATTTTACGAGAGCGTTTCCATTGTGCTAGTAAATCCTTAACGTCTCTCTCAGTAGTACCTGAACCTCCGGCGATTCTCTTGATTCTCTCTTGTTTGAGGACCAGTGGTTCGTTCTTTTCGTGTGAGGTCATACTATCCATGATTATCTTGAATTTTTCAAGGTTGGATTGCATCTCAAGTTTTTGTTTTTTTGACATGTTTCCCATACCCATGAAACCCATTGGCATATGTGACATAATTTTGTCAACAGTTCCAATTTTTGACATCATTTCCATCTGTTTATACATATCATTTAATGTAAATCTACCCGACATTAATCGTTCTGCAATTCTTGCTGCTTCTTCTGCATCTAAGTCTTCGGGGGCGAGGTCGATTAATCCTCTAATATCGCCCATTCCTAAAAGTCTTGAAATGAATCTATCGGATTCGAATTTCTCAAGGTCTGAAACCTTTTCACCTTCTCCAATATACACAATTGGCGCGCCTGTAGTTGCTACTGCTGAAAGTGCGCCACCACCGCGTGCGGTACCATCTAATTTTGTTACAATGACTCCTGTTACTCCAACTAAGTCATGGAAAGAGGCTGCAACTGGTCCAGCTGCTTGACCAACTTGAGCATCAATTACAAGGAATCTTTCAGTTGCTTTTGCAACTCTATGAATAGCATCTAATTCTTCTTGTAAGCCTTGGTCTAATCTATCTCGGCCTGCTGTATCAATGATTACTAAGTCGGCCCCACCAACTTCTGCTAACCCGTTTTTCACGATTGTCAACGCATCAGTTTCTTCGGGTTCACCATATACTTCGACAGGGGAATCTGCGAGAAGTTGTTGTAATTGTGCATATGCACCGGGACGATGGACGTCAGCCTCGATGACAGCGATTTTCATATTGTACTTTTTTCGCCACCATTCAGCTAATTTAGCAGTGGTTGTGGTCTTTCCTTGTCCATATAGCCCAACCATCAGAATAGTCTGGTTATGAGGGATTATCTCCCTTGGAGTGCCAAGCATTCGAACCAATTCGGTGTAAATGATATTCAATGCATGAGTTTGTAGGACTACTCCTGGACGAGGTTCTTCCTCCCTCATCCGTGATTCAAGTCGCTCTGAAATTTCTTTGGTTTGCCTAACGTTGAAATCGGCTTCAAGTAAAGCCACGCGAATACTTTTGATCATCTCTGCAAGTTCAGCCTCATCCAACTTGCGTTTACCTTTAAGTGCGGTAATAGCACCAAAGATTCCGGCCTTCAGTCCTTCAAGTGCCATGCATCCACCGAACGGTCGGTTACACCCATCCCGTTTGAATGCGCCGGACTAGTAATTGTTGAAGCGGTGAATACATCAAGAGTCATCATCTCGCCCCACTATGGCATTAGACCTGCCTCAGTATCAGGTTCAGATTCTAATTGCGCTTGGAACCCTCGGTGTATACGTTGGTTGGCGAGGAGGAATGCAGAATATGGCTGGATTCTATGATATGCCAAATGCTACCAAACATCTTGCATTTGGGATTGTGCTTGGGGCGTTTAGTGGGGTACTGATTGACGGGCTTTTCATCAGCCTTGTTGCACAAACCGGGGCAGTTTTAATTGAAACCCTTGGTTTGATGATATTTCTAGGGCTGTTGCAGTCTCTTATTTTTCACTTTTTACTGTCAAGGGAAAAGGTCAGAATATTGCTTTCTTCTCCGACTTCGGGATGGACAATGGGGCTTGGAATGGGTGCACTGCAAGCCTCATATCTGATGATTAGGATGGCAGACCCAAATTGGATTGGATTTGTCTCTGGGTTCAACTGGCAAATGATATTGACGGGTTTTTGGATAACAATCACTTTGCCAGCCATTGAAGCAGCACTCGGCTCCTGGCAAGGTGCTGCAGTAGTAGACAAAAAGCCACTGTCGGTAATGTGGCAGTCAGGTCTTTATCGGGGATTCATTCTAATCGTAGTTCTAGTAGGAATAACCGCTCAACCAATTTTATTGCTGGTGTTACCTATTGTGGCGATATATGGATTCTCCCTTGCGGAAGAAAAATGGTTACCGTCTGCATTAATCCCATCAATCAGGCAGGAATATTATCGTACAGTGCGGAAATCGTCTGAAAGAGCCCGTTTGAAGGCAGAAAGACGCCATGGGGATGTAGTAAACGAGTCAGAAGAATAAGGTACCAACCCTATCTATTACCTGATGTTAATGGAGAACCGTTATGGGGCTTAGTGGCGCAGAGTAGGATAATGCCGCGATGTCCATATTGTATGGCTCCCACTAGTGCGCTTAACCCAATATGCCACGGATGTGGGAGGGTAATCAGTGGGACTTCTGGCATGGGTGGGCGAGTTACCCCTTCAGGAGTGCCGAAGTACCATGGTGGTAGAGTACAGCATGGAATGAGCCCAACCGCTCGTGCACATCAAGTACAAATGAAACGCAAAAAGAAAAAATCAGGAAAACAATTCAAGAATCTTGTTTTAGTGATAATCATCGCTTTTATTTTCCTTTTCACCCCAGCTCAAGAACATGTTAACAAACAATTGAGCATTTGGTTAGGAGATTTTTGGAAATCTATAGGACCTTCCCACGAATACCCGACCCATACTGAATATACTCTTGAAAGAACAGTAGAAATTGAGAACTTTGACTCTGGGGAAAGACAATTCCTCTACCGTTTACCAATTCCAATTCAACGAACCAATAGGGGTGTTGAAGATACTACCTTTGAAAGAAATGGGGTATCTGATATGGCAATGAATCTTCAATGGGTGAAAACTATGAAAGTGGGTTCTAGTTTTTCGCATATTGATGTTCCAGTTATGACCGTTGAATATCTAGAAGAATCATCTGCGATATCTTTGGGAGATGGATATTCATCTGTTCACTGGCCGACTTTAGGTGCAAGTGGGGATAGATGTGAATATACGAGGTGTTTAGTTTGGAAAGGTGATATTCCCGCCAATTCAATTGCAATCCTGACAGTAACGTACGAGATTTCTTCCTCAACCTATTCGTGGACGAGTGGAGAAACGATATCTACTCCAATTACTGGCACTGCTCTAGGCATGGATATTTCTAACTCAGGCTCATTTAGTGATTTATCTAGGTCAGGGTGGGTCGGTGCCACGACTTCTTTGATTGGAGAAGAACATCAGTGGTATGATAGAAATGAGGGGGGCTCAATTGAGAATTGGGCCGTTGATGGAGACCACCATCTCGTTAAATCTGCTGCGGATAATATTCAAGCAAGTCTTCCTTTGGAGCAACAAGACAACATTTTTGCTTTCTCACATGCAGCATTCATCTATGTTAGAGATAATGTCGTATATGGACCAGGAGCAGCATATCCCCCTAGAAATGGCCCAACTTGCTTAGCCCAGGGGATTGGCGATTGTGATGAACAGGCAAATGCTTGGATGAGTATTCTAAGAGTGAAAAACATCCCAACTTGGTATGAATTTGGTGCATTAACTTCTATGAATCATGAAATTTGGGAAGCCCATGCATGGTCTGTGATTTTAATTCCTTACAATAATGCGTGGTGTGATGAAAATGGTATCGATTTGGATAGTTGCTACTTAGAAGGTTCAGTAGATGTCGTGAATAACAAATGGTTATTGCATACTCCAACCGCTTTTTCAGAATTTTTAGAACCATATAGTCCACAAGGAACAGCACCCGATGAATTCTATAAAGTGATGTCCATAAACGCATATGAGTACAATTGGGTTGAGAATTGGGATACTGTTGTTGGGCCAGATCACCTCGGTCCCACTTTTAAAGTTCCATACGTAACTGGAGAGTGAACAGTCAAATGAGAGATGCTCGCCCGATTAAATGCCAAAGGGTGCTTCCATGAGGATAGTTATCGGGGGGGCCGGCGAAGTCGGTCGTGGAGTTGCAAAGGCCCTACGCAGTGAGGGTAGAGACGTAGTTCTCATCGATACAGACCCTGTTTCCATCAAAGAGGCACAAGCCTTGGATGTCTTGGTGGTGCAGGGAGATGCAACATTACGAGAGGACTTGATGGAAGCCGAAGTACAAAATGCTGAGGTTTACATTGCCGCAACCCAACGAGATGAAATTAACATGATTTCGTGCGCTTTAGCGCGAGATATTTCTCAACAAGCAGGAAGTTCCAAATTAATGACAATTGCCAGAATTCATGATGCGAGTTTGATATCTAACGAAGAAATTGAAGATTTGACAAGATGGAGTGGAGTTCAACACGCGGTTTGTTCTGACTTGCTGGTAATTGAAGATCTAAAGGTTGGATTGCAGGGTGCTTCAATGGTTGAAGTTCTCCCACTTGGGCATGATGCTTGGATATCTGTAGGAGAAGTTCTTCCTTCGGCAGACAAATTGATTGGCTCAACTATTCAAGAGGCTAGAGATAATGTTGATGGATTACCAAGAATTTTTGGCATAAAAGCACCGGGTAAGAAGAGCCTTATCCCTGATTCCAACTCGGTTATTGTTGCAAATTCACTTGTTGCTTTCGCAACAATCGGAAAACACACTTTCAAAAGAATTCTTTTGGCGACTGGGCATGAACCTCCAGATTATCCTGACCACCCAAGAGTAATGATATTTGGTGCAACTAGATTGGGTCGCCAAATAGCAAAATCATACCTAGAAGATGGCTGTAGAGTAACTGTCATCAGTGAGAATTTGGAACAAGCAAACGAATTAGCTGGTAGTGATTTTGCCAACACAGACCTTCTAGATTCAATTCATGGGAATCCCCTAGATGTCGGATTACTCCAAGAGTTAGATGTTGATGAACATCACATTGCGATTTCTGCTTTATCTGATGACCATGCTAACATGGCAGTTGCACTTCATGCTACTGAATTAGGTGTTCCTCGAGTGGGGATGGTTCTAGATGATAGTCAAATGGCGCAAATTGCAAGAAGAATTGGTCATTCATTTGCAGTTAGCCGTAGAAGAGTTTCAATCAACTATATTCTTCGCCATGTTCACAGCAAGATAGAAGGAAATTATCATCTATTATCAACAATTCCAGATATTGTTGGAATGTCTGCCGTCTTAGGACCAGGTCACAAAATGATTGGTAATCAGGTAAAAGTGTTAGAAAAGAACCTATGTCGGTTAGCATTTATTCATCGCACATCTCAGTCTTCTGGAATAGAAAGCATTCTGAGGGCATCTAGTGACCAAATCTTAATGGAAGGTGACCGATTGATGCTTTTCGCTAAAGTGGAAGACATTGAAAATGTTGAAAAACGACTCACAAGGAGTTGAATAAATGAGAAATGATGTTCTCGCCTACGTGGTAGGTTTGACTCTAATGTTGTTATCAGGTCCTTTAGCATTGATGATTATCGTTGGGGCCGTTTTCTTCGGCGACGTAGAATTAACCATGCGCTCGTTTTTGATACCCTTTGCTATTTCCCTTGGCGTTGGTTATTGGCTGAAGGTTTGGGGTGAAAAGAGAGGTGCTAGTTCAGAACGTCTGCGGGACAGGGAAGCATTTGCTGCTGTGGCATTGGGTTGGCCAGTAGTAGTAATGATTGGTGCTCTACCATATTGGTTTGGAGGAATGTTTCATGGGCCATTTGAATTGCTTAATGGTGACTCCAATTTAGTAGAGGTTCTGGGGGGTTATGTACGTGCTTTCTTTGAATCCATGTCAGGTTTTACAACAACAGGTGCTACAGTAATTGACCCTAGAACTAGTCCTGTTTGCCAGCCTAGTGTGCCGGATTGTATCAATGCGCAGGCCAAGATCCACCTATTGTGGCGAAGTCTGAGTCAATGGCTCGGGGGCATGGGGATAATTATGCTCGGGATGTTGCTATTGGCTCGCTATTTAGGTGGTGGGATGACAATGGCAAGGGCAGAACTGACTGGGCCTTCACTATCACGATTGAAGCCAAGAATTCAACAGACCGCAAAGATTCTTTGGGGAATCTATGCATTCTTCACAATTGTAGAAATTGCTTTACTCTACTATTTGGCGGGAATGGGGTTGTTCGACGCCGTTAATCATGGATTAACAACTCTGCCTACGGGTGGATTTAGCACCTATGATGCAGGAATTATGTCTTTTGATAGTGTCACGGTAGAATGGATAATTACTGTGTTTATGGTAATAGCGGGGGTTAATTTCAGCCTGTATCATTTTATCTATAGAGGGGAGTGGAAGGCCGCGATAAAGGACCAAGAATTGCAAGTATATTTGGCTGTATTAGCCCTTGCGACTGTTACAATGGCTGCTAGTCTTTACTTCTTAGCAGAGTGGGATTTTGGAATTTCATTCCGCCACGCAGCCTTCCAAGCGGCTTCAATTGGGACGTCTACTGGATATGCGAGTTCAGACTTCGTGCTTTGGCCAACCTTAGCATTGATAATCCTATTATTCTTGATGATAGTTGGTGCGTCTGCAGGCTCAACAGGCGGAGGGTTGAAAATTTTACGCTTGAGGATTGCATATTTACTTGCAAAGCGAGAAATTTCTCGGATTGCATCACCTAAGAAAATTCTCCTTGTTAGGCTAAACGGGAAAGTTGTTGAGGATGAGAAACTTTGGACAATCGTAGGCATGCTTTCTTGGTGGGCTGTTTTATCAATGGCGAGTATCATCTTATTAGCGATAATCGAATCATCTCTTGATTTGGAAACAGTAATCTCAGTGGCTATTTCTTCATTAGGTAATACTGGTCCTGCCTTAGGTAGTTTAGGACCAACTCAAACCTGGGCTAGTTTACATTGGACTAGTCTACTAATAACTTCAACATTGATGTGGTTGGGGCGATTGGAATTACTTACGGTTATTGTTCTACTCTCAATTAGGGTGTGGAAAGAATAATCAAAATAGGGTTTTTTGCCCTTTATCTATTTGGGGTGCAGATTCTTCAATTGGCTCTAGCATCTGTTCATCCTCCTCATCAGTAGTTTTAACAAGAATACTTGCATTGTATCTCTCAACAATTTCTTTAGTTGATTTTAGATTACTTCTGAGTCCGTGAAGCAAAGCGTGTTCATCACCATCCAAATTGAGTTCTTTGCTAATTGTGAAATCGTCGACATCAGTTGTCTCCTCTGATTCGTGTATTGCTGCTAGAGGTGGCCACAATTCTTCTCTTGCTGCTTGAATGCTACAACCTGAAAGAGCACTTAATTTTCCAATCAATGCTTTTCTACGCCAAGGCTCCATACCGCGTTTCAAAAATGGTGGGAAAGATAGTGAAAACCTAGAAGTTGGATCATTTTTGGATGAAACACTAGCAGATAATGCAGATAATTGGCCAGACCAATACCAACTTCGATATGCATTATTGCTGTACATTGTATGCAATGACTGGTCAGCAATTGAGCAAGTTTTAGTTGCTCTACTAAGGTCATCTCTACCCTTGAAAACTGAGGAATTATTCCATGAAACCCAAGCAACTAATTCTCTAGGTGTAATTTCAATATCTCTCATCATTTCCGCAGCGTCCTTTGCTGTGGTACTTTTGTAAAGTTCTTCTAAGCCGGGGAATAAGTCAAGTTGTTGGTCTCGTAAACCACGACTCAGTTGAGTCTCAACTGCATCTAAGTCGATGTGATTAAAACCATCCTCGCATATCATTTGTAAATCTCTAACAAGTGCTCGGATATCACCAGGGTTAGCATTAACTAGCCTACTAAGAGCACCAGGGTCCGAGGAAACTCTTTCAGAATTTAGAATTCGTTTTGCAATTTTCAGCATTGCATTTGAGCTGGCTCTTCGGAATTTGACTAACTCTGCTTGGCGCAAGAATCGGTCTCTTGCCGAAGCCCAATTGGAATTGCGCCGACCCCACAATCCCATAGGTTCATTACAAGTCATAATTACAGGTTGAGTGGTATTTTTCAGCATTTTGAGAAGTTCGGCTTTACCGCCAGAATCGCCCTTTAGGGATGAAATAGAGCTATCTTCACCTCTTTTTTCTGCTAGAGAGCCCTCAATCCTTTTTTCACTAGCCTGCCGTAAACCCCCGTGTAAATGGTCAACTTCGTCTAACAGAATCAGTGTCTTTTTCGACCCGCCCAAATCAAAGGACCCGTCCAACCCAAATGTGTGGTTTGTTGCCCCTCCACCAGCGGCTTTTCTTATTGAAGCGGCATTTCTTGCGTCACTTGCATTTAGTTCGATTACAACCCAGCCGAAGTCTTCAGCGACTGCTCTAACAATGCTTGTTTTGCCAATTCCAGGTGGGCCCACCAGCAGAAGTCCCTTTTTGTCTGGTGTACCTTTTTTCCACGATTCTAGCCACATCGTTATTCTTTTTCTGGCGGCTTCATTGCCCTCTAAGTCTGCGGCTTTTTTAGGACGATAGCGCTCAGTCCAGTCGGATGGAATAGTCTGAACCTCGCCCATCAACACCCTCACGGCAGCGAGGGGTTTTGAATGTTCATTACTGAATTATACATGAAATGGTTAATCTGTTGATTAAACTGAAGTCAGAAAACCGATTGAAGAGAACCGCTTTGTAGATGGTGAATTAAATCATCTATTGATATTCTAATTTGAGATTGGTCATCACGTCTACGAACTGTAACTGTGCCATCATCCAGTGATTCATAGTCAACAGTGATGGCCCAAGGCACACCAATTTCATCGGCTCTAGCATACCTTCTACCAATTGATTTGGTGCCGTCATAATAAACACCAATTCCTTTGATATCAAGAAGATTTGATTGCAATTCTTTGGCAATTTCTGTCATTCCATCTTTCTCGAATAGTGGTAAGACAACTACTTCGTAAGGCGCAACCGATTCTGACAGGTGTAAAATGAGATACTCTTCTCCTTCTTTGCTCGTCATCTCATAACCATGGTCAAGTAGATGCCAAATGATGCGGTCTAGGCCAAATGCAGGTTCAACCACATGAGGTAGGAACCATTCCCCCCGAATCGTCTCTTGAATTCTCACTACCTTAACCATAGAATCATCAATATTGACAACATTTCCATCCTTCAGAGTCAATTCAAAAGGAAATGTTGTGGGAATTATCTCAAGTTCTGACAACGCTTCTGTTACTTGGCCAGCTTGTTGTTTGAAAGCAGGACCGACAACTGAGCCAATAGCAGAAACCACTTCCTTATCAATTTCTATTGGCTGATCAAATTCTCGCCATGCTCTCAACTCTTTAGTGCCAGTTGCTTCTTCATGTGCTGCCAAATCATAGCAACCGCGATGAGCGATTCCGACACATTCAATCCAGCCATAGGAACCGTTCATTTCTAAGTCCCAACAATCAGAAGCGTAATGTGCCATTTCATCAGATTCATGTTGTCTAAATCTTATTTTGGAGGGGTCTGCTCCAATACTTGTTAGGAAATCATATGTTTCTGCCATGAACATCGCCACGGTTGCGTGGCGAACGATGTTCTTTGCCAATGCTGTTCCTATGTCCATGTTTTTTGTTTCTTGTTCACCATCTCGGGGGTCAGGAATCAATTGGAAATCGACACCATCCCATTTAGAGAGGTCATGATGTGCCTCAACATTTGGGTCAATGAAATATTCTAATTCAGCCATATTGAATTCTCTTTGGCGAATCATACCTTGGCGAGGGCTTATTTCATTCCTGTATCCTTTACCCACTTGGATTGCTCCGAACGGAAGGCGATTCCTGAAATGGCGCTGAATCATTGGGAATGTGAGGAACATTCCCTGAGCAGTTTCTGGCCGCATATAGGCCTGTCTTCCACCTCTTGTTGCTCCAATTTTGGTACTAAACATGAGGTTCATTGGGCGCGAGTCTGCCCAATCCTCTTGGTTACAAGATGGGCAGGTGACATTATTGGCTGCGAGGATTGAATCTAAATCAGCCCCTGAAAGAGATTCTGGATTTTGATGATATTCTTCAACTAAATGGTCACTTCGAAAAATCCCATTGCAGGAATTACATTCTGATGCATGGTCATTGAAGGCAGACACATGTCCACTTGCTTGTAGAACAGATTCAGGAGTTATAGTCGGGCTATCAATTTCAACAATATTCCCTTTGGACAACCAGTGTTCGCGCCATTGTTGTTGCACATTTCGCAATAACCTGCCTCCCACAGGTCCATAATCAAACAAACCTGTGATACCGCCATAGAGTGAAAAAGCAGGGAAGATCATTCCTCTTCGTTTCAACATCGACATCAAGGAGTTAACTCGCTCGCTGTCCCCGGTCACGCCTTCACCTAAGGGTCGCTCGGATGGAGAAGGGTTCTCAATGCTTCGCTATGAATAGACTCAAAAATGCTAACTCTTTAGGTTATTTCATGGGGCAAGCGATGGTTGAAATTACCAGCAAAGATTGCACCGGTTGTGACCTTTGTATTACCCACTGTCCTTTTGAGGCACTTTTGCCTCTTGCTGAATGTCCGCCAGAACACAAAAAGAGACCAGTTATTGTGCTCAATGAGAATTGTGTTGGTTGTCTAAGTTGTATTGGTTCTTGCCCAACCAATGCTCTGCATGAAGTTCGGGTGCCGATTATTGCTGAACACTCACCATTAATCTTCCAAGAATCACCTTCACCAAAAGTAGAGGTTTTCAACCGTTGGGGAAAGAATGGGTCAAGATGGGCTTGAAATAAGCCATCAGCGTGCATAAAATCCTAATATTCTCCTTTTAATCCGAATTATTGATATAATGGTTCGTTGCGCTCTCGCATTACGAATAGGTTGGAGAATATATGGCTGAGATAGTATACTTGGATTCATACGAAGAATCTGAGGTGATTTTTAGTCAATTGTCCCAACCAGTGCGGGATTGGTTTAAGGATAAATTCCCCGATTTCACTGACCCACAAAAGATGGCTATTCCTTCCATTACTGCTGGGGATAACTTGTTGTTATGCAGTCCTACAGGTAGCGGAAAAACATTGACTGCTTTTCTAGGTATTATTGATAAATTAATTCGAAAATCATTAGATGGGGCCCTTGAGAAGAAGGTATACTGTGTTTATATTTCTCCAATTAAAGCATTAGCGAATGACATTCAGAAAAATTTGATTGAACCTTTAACCGAGATAAAATCAAGATTTCTGCCCGGTCGGTCTAAAGATATCAAAGTGGGTTTGAGAACAGGTGACACTAGTCAATCAGAACGCCAAAAAATGTTACGAAATCCTCCTCATATTCTGATTACAACCCCTGAAAGCCTCGGTCTTGCACTTGCTTCATCCAAGTTCCGGCCGTTGATGGCAGATTTGAATTGGATCATATTAGATGAGTTGCACAGCTTAGTTCCTTCCAAAAGAGGGACTCTGTTATCATTGACGATGGCACTTTTAGATTCTGTAATTACTACACCAGTGCAAAGAATTGGAATATCTGCCACCATGGAACCTTTAGATGAAGTAGCAAGGTTTCTAGTTCCTGTTGGTGATGATACAGACGAAGTTAAAATTGCTAAAATAAGTGGGGCTAGAGAACTTGATTTAGATATCATTCTCCCACACGTAAGGTTTGGTGACCCAACTTTTGACCACAAACAAATTCTTGACGCCAACGTTGATCGGATTTTAGACCTAGTTGAAGCACATACAACAACTATCGTGTTTGTCAACACAAGAAAAATGACTGAGGAAATTGTACAGAAACTTCGCCGCCTTGCAGGATGGGATGAAGAAGGGATAGAGGCCCATCACGGTTCAATGAACAAACAAATCCGGAAGGATGTGGAACAACGATTGAAAATGGGCGAATTAAGATGTTGTGTATCTTCATCTTCCCTAGAATTAGGTATTGATATTGGAACTGTTGATTGTGTAATTCAACTTGGTTCTCCTGGAAGTATTGCAACGGCCCTACAACGAGTCGGAAGAGCAAGCCACCACGTAGGGGGGATACCTCGCGCAAGGTTCCTACCAACTGGGCCACACGATTTAGTCGAGTTAGTCGCTCTTCAAGGAGCGATAATGAGCGGTGAAATGGATTTGTTAAGATTCCCGGAAAATGCACTTGATGTGTTAGCCCAATTTATGGTTGGGTTAACTATTGTAGGGGAGCAAGATATAGACGAAGTCTTTGAATTGGTTACAACTGCGTGGCCATATCGTTCACTTCCGTATGACGATTACATCGAAGTAATTGACATGTTAGAAGAAGAAAAGAGGTTGTGGGTAGATTGGGAGGAAAATACACTCGGAAAGAGAGGTTATTCTCAGATGATTTATTACACCAACCTTGGAACTATTTCACCGGATAATAACTACCTAGTTCTGAATACAGATGGTTCAATGATTGGGCAATTATCTTCCTCATTCGTCTCTAGTGTGAGACCAGGTGATGTGATTCTTCTTGGTGGGACAACCTACAGAATACAGTCAATTCAGGGGTCTAGAGTGAATGTTACACCTGTAACGGGGTTCCGTCCTACCGTCCCATCTTGGTCTGGTGAAGCACTCTCGAGAAGTGCTGAACTATCTAACGCAGTGCTAAGACTGCAGAAAGGCACTATGTTGGCACTGCGCCGGCAGAGAGACCCTCGCCGGCTGTTAATGGAAGGTTACGGCCTTTCCCGGCAAATATCAGAGTCAGTTGCCCGATTCATGGAGCAACACGTAGCGGAGTCGTTTGAAGTCCCGGGTCCAAACCGTATCATGATGGAACAAATTGTTGGCGGTGTTACAACATACATGGTGACAACATGTAGAGGGCGAGCATTCAATATGACGCTTGGCTACTTCTTTGCAGGTATCGCTTCTGCCCACGAAATCCAAGTCCATGAGATTTCTTTCGATGAAAACGGATTTCTCATTAAGATGTCAGATGATATTGACCCCGCTGCCTTCCCAGCTGTATTCGAGGCAAATGACCACCGTAGGGTAATTGAAGGCTATTTGATGGACACACAATTGTTTGCAAAGAGATTTCGAGAAGTTGCTGGTAGAAGTTTAATCATTCCTCGGCGCATTGGTGCTGAAGAAGTTTCACCACAACAATTCCAACAAAAAGCCGATGCTTTACTCAAAAACCATAGGGCAGCCGAAGGTTCTTTGCTGATGAAAGAAGTCTTCAATGAAATTTTCCATGCTGACCTTGATATGGTGGGATTAAATCAATTCGTTTCAGAGGTTGTTCAAGGCAGTTCTAGAATTTTACACACCAGAGTGAAGGTTCCTTCTCCAATCGGGATGAATCTTTACATGTCAGCATTTGAAGATTTACTTTCAATGAGGACTAGGGCATATTTGATCAAAGATATTGACCCTGAAATCCTAAGGCGATTACTCGGGCAGAGGGCCCTTGCTACTCAACTAGATGAGGAACAAGTCAATACTTACTATGATGATAAAGTTGCAATTCCTAAGGATGCAGATTCACTTCTAGACTTAATGGAAATGGGTGGAGGATTAGATAAGAATCATGAAAATCCACTCTACAGAGAAAAATTGGATGGCATCAAAAAAGAAGATATCAGAACTTGGATCCGACAACTCATCAAGGAGGAGCAAATTGTTAGAGTTTCAAATACAGGTCATGATGGGATTGACAATAAATGGTTCTCAAAAAGAATGGGAGACATACATGGGACACTTGGTGTCCTATCATCAAATAATGCCGAAGAATTTGATGACCTTCGCCAGTTCTATCTTGGTGGAATGACCTATGATACCAGCACTAAATACAAAGACACGGAAGCAATTGAGTGGGAGCCAACCCCGCTGTCTGACCCACATGAGTGCCTTCGGGTAAAATTGGTTGACTTACTAGGCAGCGAAGGACCTCAAACATTAGAAGTACTAGTCGACAGATTGCCCTTCCCTAAGGAAATGATAGAGAACATATTGCATGAGTTAGAAGTTCGCAACATAGTCACCATTGGATTCTATAGACAAACGGAAGAAGGTGAATTTATCTTAAGGGTAGATGAACACTATCTGACTGGTGGAGAGGAAGAAGTCATCGCTTATCGCAACCTGCAAAATTTACTGTTAACGAAATCTTTCAAATTACATGATGACCCATTAGGTGCACTTTCTTCCCACGTAATGATTCAAAAAATGCATGAATTATTAGACCGCGTGAAGGATTTCCGCTTCGCTGATTGGAAGGATATGAAACATGATTCAGATGTTTTGATGGGCCGTTTACTACACAATCGAATTGGATACACCAAAAAGGACCAAATGGGTTTACTTCTAGGCTTGAGACCAGAACCATGGATTGGTGATATGGAAGCCAAATTAATGACCAAAGTTCCGGCTGGAGAAAATGTAACAAGACAACAAATATTGATCGATATTCCTCGTGATGATGAATCTAAACATTTGATGAATCGGGCAAAATATGCTCTAAATAATATGGAACGTCAACTACTTTATGTCAAACAATATGAAGAGTTGCCAGAGAGAAAACGCAGTCTTTCCCTATTTCACCGGGTTCACGAAGTGTATCATCCATTACCTTTTGACGATGCATTAGTTGAGTTAATTAACAGAATAGGGCCGGTAAAAAGATACACTCTTGGCTGGTATATCAGTAGATCTGGCGATGAACTAGAAGATACCTTGAAATTGCTTTTAGAGCAAGGTAGAATCACTAAAGTTTCAGCGCTACAACCAGGTTTAACAGATTTCTATTGTATCCCATCTGATGTATCAGAAGTCAAAAAACGTATCCGCGAAGATAGGCAGATGCGAATCTTAACCCAATCAGATCCTTTCTGTTCACGCTTCATTCAAGAAGTAAGATATGTACTGAAACAAGGTTGGTATTATCCTGTATTCAAAGGTGTAGACCCGGTTGGAAGGATATTGATGTACAAAGTAAATGATTACCTTGAAATCAAAGATATACACATTCCACATGCATACTTAGATGAATTTGTCGAGCAGTTTGAACGCCTCTTAGAAAATTATAGAGATACCCTAGTAGAAATTTCAGTATTAACTAATTTCAATGGTGAAAATATATCCGAGGCCAGACCAGAAACCATTGACGCGTTCACTAGAATTGGATTTCAAGCGATTGGTGACGGGCGGAGGATGATTCGTGGCGGTGTTATGGACCCACGACCAGTCAAAGAATCTGTGAGAGTATTATTCTATAATCATAAAATGCATCAAGACTCAAGAAGTGAAAATGAAACCATTGCTGTAAAAGACCTGATGGAAATTAGAGATGATTTCGCATTAAGAGGACGCAGTGAAGCGTATCGAGTTAACCTTTCTTCAATGGCTAGTGCTAACCAATTGCACCAGGGGACCAATTTAACCGGGCATAGAGTGTATGCTCCATATTCACATTTCCAGAAGTTGCTGACAATTCGAAATTTACCTCCTGATGAAGAATTATTAGATGTCTTGGAATTCTTCACTGATAATTCAGACCCTCAATTATTCATGGATAGACATGCGTTACGGCGCTCGGAGTTCCGCAAACTCGCTCAACCACTAATTCGCTCAGGTCACTTAGTTCAAGACTACAGAGGAGGGTTCCGTACAGTTCATCCAACTATTATCACCGACCACTGGCAATTCAAACAAGATTATCTCATTGAATTGATAAAAGAAATTCCAGTTATCACCATGAAACAATGTGAAAAAATGGCAGGCAAGCCATACAAACCTGAAGAAATCATGACGGTTCTTCAATATCTTGTGGATGAAGGACAACTAATCAAAGGATTCCTGTTAGAAGATTTGAATCAAGTTTGTTGGGGTCGGAAAAAGATGCTTGAAAGTTCATCTGTAGTTCCCGTAATGCGGGATTTCGTTTTACCTCCGTCCGACCCTCTAGCACCATACTTTGCCTCTATGTTGAGAGAAAGATTCGGATTTGGTTCTGCCTACTTGGTATTCCACAATGAGGAACCAATTGCTGCATTCAAGGCAAATACAAGAGAGAATATCATCGATGTCAAAGACATTGTTGCTGACCCGAAGTTGGAAAAGCAAGCATTGAGAGTTATGAAAGAATTCGCTTGGGAACATAGTATGCCTTTACGTGGTAAGGTTCTTGAAAAACTCAAGAAGCGTTAGACCGTTTTTTTGGTAAAAATGGATCCATCAATCTGAGAATGTTATTGTGAAGTTCGGGTAAGATTTCAAATAGCACAATTGCCATTAAAAACATAGCAAACAAACTACCAACTTTTGCTGCATAAGAATGAGCGAAATCAAACATTCCGATTCCTAACCATTGCCAGTCTCGATATGTCATGTCAAGATAAATAATGCCAGCGTTACGAAATACATTGAGAATATGTATTAGCGGCAATGTTATGATTAAGCCACGAATTCTCAACTTCCAGGGTGATTTTTGCAGAGCAACTAAAGCGCCAACAAATACTATCATTGATTGCAGAGCACTACACGCTAAAATTATTGAAACACCTGTTGGAGAACCGTCTGCGTACTCAATTGGAATAAAAAATCCTCCTTCCCCAAGTGGTTCAAGGTGAAGCCAAGGGTTCCCAGTGAACTCTGAAAAAAGTGTAGTTGAGCCATCATAGTATTCTACATGAGCAGGGCCAACCTGAAGGTCTGCAATACCCGTCATTTTCAAAAACAAAACTGCCTGAATCGCGGTGAACCAAACAAGTGCAACTGAGAGGTAAGGAATCCACGAGATTGCTAAGTAAGGAAGTGCAGACCAAAAGACAGCACCCTTTAACCAATATAATGCAGGCTCTTCTTTACCGGCTTTTTGTGAATTATATTCCCAAACTCCTAATGCAATCCCAATTGGCAATGTTGCACCAGACATCAGGATTAACACTGGGTCTGCTAATTCTATGTAATGAGGTGTGTCAAGGAAAAAGTAAGTACAAATGGATATCCAGCCAATAGCAGAGATTGCAGCCTTGTTATCCAGCTTACTGTGGAAGGTATAACCTAAGGTTGCAATACCCAGCAAAGCAAAAACCAACCTCGCCTCTTCGATTGCCATTTTTGTTCCCCCCCCCTGTTTTGTCGCGGTTAAAGCCGCCTCTTTGTATTGTCGTGGTTCAACAAGTCGTAAATAGGCTGTCTGTCAGCGATTGTTCAGTGGTGACATGGAGAACGTCGACTTCAGAGAATTTTTAGAGGTGTATAAAGGCGATTTAGTCTCAGCGATTAACTCCCTTAATCAAGCCGATTTGAATCAATTGACCAACGAAATCCTTTCCGTGATGGATAATGACGGCACAGTACATTTCATTGGAAATGGTGGTTCGGCTGCAACTCCATCCCACTCAGCAGGGGATTGGAGTAAAGAATTAGGACTCAAAACAATTTGTCACACAGATAATACCGCCTCATTAACCGCTTGGGCTAATGATACTGGATATGGCAACATCTTCGCAGGTGCTCTTGGAACTTGGGCAAAAGTGGGAGATTTAGTTGTGGGATACAGTGGGTCGGGAAATTCTGAGAATGTATTGAATGGAATGGTCAAAGCCAAGGAAATTGGCTGTAGGACTGCTGCAATCACAGGAAATTACAAAGATGGTGGGGGAGGGAAATTAGCAACAATGGTAGATGTTGCGATAATTTGTGAAACTACGTCTATGGAAAGAATAGAGGATTTACAACTCATTATTAACCACATGGTGAAGGAAGCCGTAAAATTAGAACGGAATCTTCCTAGTCATTCTTGAGGTGAGTATTTCATGTTACCATCACGTCATCAGTATGGTATCACTGACTTAGTCAAATTTCCACCTTTACCTAACAACCAAACTTGGGCGGGTGAAATTGCATACCTAGACCGAGACGGAGTTCTAAACATAGGCAGTGAGGATTACATCAATTCAGTTGATGAATTAGAGGTTTTAGCCGGGGCTGCTTCTGCAGTTGCACGAATAAGACAGGCAGGATTTAGAGTGTGTATTGTGACCAATCAATCTCCTATAGGAAGGAGGTTGTGGGGTCATGAAAGACTTGGAGAGGTTAATTCAGAACTACAAACACGGCTTTTAGAAGAAAACGAGGATGCACATCTCGATGTTATTCTTTACAGTCCATATGTTCCTTGGAGTAATGCTTGGGCTAGGAAAGGAAATCCTGGAATGTTACAGGTTGGACGGCAAATTATTGATGCCACTGAAAACGAAGCAGTAATCTCAGAATTTGATTATGGGGTTGATTATGTTGCTAGGGAAGAAGGTAATTCATTCATGGTGGGTGACAGAATGGCTGACATGAAGGCAGGATTAAATCATGGAGTGAGGACATTCCGTTGCAATCAACATATTGGGATTGCAGAGGTAGTAGAACGAGTCCTCGATTTCTCCGACATGGGCGATAGTCTCTGAAACGACGCCCTCAAGTGTTACTGCCACGCGGCCAACATCAATGGCATGGATTGGTCTTGACGATACTGACTCTGTCGAAAGTGGTTGTACAACGTGGGATTTCCACCTTTTATTGACCCATTTAGAGGAATCCGGGTTCAGTATTGTAGGCGCACCGAACTTGGTAAGGTTATGGCCCTTTGCACCTGAAAGAACTAGAGGAAATGCAGCCCTTTCTGCAGAAATTAAATCGTCGTCATCTACAATTTCCCTTAATGAAATTTTAGAAATTTGGTTTTATCAACGTTATATTTCTGATAACCCATCACTAGATGATGATAGGGTGGAGGCTGCTAGTCCAGTTCTGGTTTGTACCGAAAATAGGTTTCCTGAAAATTGGTATTGGGATGCAGTAAGGGGTTTTGTTGATCCTAGTAACAGGTTAGATGATGTGTCAGCATTTTCTTCTGCTAGATTTTGGTCTGTGGAGGAAGATTCTAATTCTGCTCAAGTTATTAGAGGAATTGTAGGTGCAACAAGCGCCATTTCCTGGCGAGGAGAAAACGATTGGACATGGGAAGCAACTGCATGGAGGGAGGCTGAAAACATCGGTAAATCTCGCAAAGTTCCCGCGAATTTAGTAGGTACAATGTCAATAAAATTTCCTCAAACCATACTTAATCGAGACCCAAATGCAGGCGATTCGTTAATCACTCCTCGTACGCCGTGCCCTGTTCTATATGGAATTAGGTCGGAAGACTGTGAGGTTGCCAAGCAAGCACACGATTGGTTACAGTCTAGTGATGAGGTAGAAAATGCAGTTGCAATGTGCGTTCATCGAACAAATCAAGCAACTGATGATCATATTGAGAATATAGGCACCGGGGTGGTAATTTCAAGCGTTAGAGAAGTAAAAGGGGGCCATGCTTCTCTTTCTGTGTTTGACGGAGAACAACACTCAACTTTAGTTGCCTTCAAGCAAGGTGGTGATGTTAATCGATTACTGAAATCTCTTCTAGTCGGTGATTTGGTAGAATGGAGAGGGTTGCTTTCCCCTAAAGGTGAATTTCATTTGGAATCCCTAATGTGTTCAGATGCAGTGCCGCGACAACTTTCACGCCCTATCTGTAAATGTGCAGGCAAATTCTGTCGCCAAGGTGTTGGCCAGCCATTGCGTTGTGAGCAATGTGGCGCGAAAGAAAAGTCTGAATGGCTAAATTCTAAGTTTGATTCTACCAAAATATGGGTGGAGCCCCCTAGTTCTAATCGTAGGCATCTGGCTAAACCACTAAACCGACAAGCGAAGAGGTAATTGAGGAGAGGTCGTCTCGGCATCTCATGGTTGATTCAGTATCAATAGCATATGTTCTGTTGTTCATGGCCTCAGGAGCACTAGTATATCTCATCATCAAGATGATTAAGCGCAATCAACAATCAATAATTGCTGAAAATGCTCCAGTGATTGCTGGGTCAGATGAATTGGGTGGAAAGGCGAAAGATCCCGACCAATTCACTGAACCAGATGATGATGCCTTAGAAGAAATGGCTGAGTTGTTAGCATCTGCTGCAGAAGCCCAAGGCATCGAGTACGAAGAAGACTGATGTTCAACTAAATCCTTCATCGTTTATTTGCAATTGAATAATGTCGTCCCCAATTTGAAGGTTCCTTTTTTGTAATCCTTTTTCTGAACTTGTTAGCTGCCAATTTGAAGGTAACAGATGTTCGAGTAATTTTTTTCCGCGGATTTTCCATTCTTTCTGCCCGCTCGCATCCCCATACAGTGCTGAAGTAATTAGTAACTTACATCCTGATGGCTGCAGAATTGTGGCCAAAGAATCAATTGCTGAAATAGCCAACCTGTCTGCTTGGCCACTCCTTGGAGTCCAATCATCAATGACAAATAATTGTGGAGTTAATCTTTGAGCTAGTTTACTGCCAGTAAGAATTCCACCCGCAACTCCTTCACCACATTCCATCATGTGATATTTTGCTAATGCAACCACATCTACATCATTGAGAATCTGGCTAAACCTGAGAGGGTCAGGTGATTTTTCACACACCCAAATAACCCTTCCACCATCTAGTAATGTATCCCGTGCATATTGCAATGCTAATGAAGTTCCACCGCAGCCTTCCCCAACTGCCAAGTGCGTGATTGAGTGTAACAGAGGGAGGTCCACGCCTGTTGGTTTGTTTGGGGGTTCTTGAATACTTAGATTGAAAACCAATCTTTCAACGGTAATCGCTATGACCATGCACCATGTGGGGCTGCCATGAGCAGTAGTCGAGATAAGGAAAGAATCCCTCGCCGGTCTCTCCCAGCCTTCGAGGAAGTTGATGGAGGGTTGAGTGGTGCATTACGCACTCATGGCTTGATTGGAACGGCCTTACTTGACAAGAATCAGTTTGGACCACAAGCAATGATTCTTCTACTAGTAATAACCGCAACTTGCACCGGTTTGGCGCTTGGTGGATTGATGTTAATCACTTGATTGCAACCCGCGCCAATGCAACTGCTTCATCTACCAATTCTGCTGAAACTCCAAGATGGCTATTTGGGTCAAACAGAGCGTGCAATTCATCTCCATCAAATGCCGCCGCGATTGTTGGCGTCATTGCACAGACATCTTCCAAGTGGACTCCTTTCTGTAGGGATTCCATCGAAGCAGACCGAAGAACTTCATGTGCCTCATCTCTTGGTATTCCATTTTCAACTAGAGCGATCATAACCTTTTCAGCCATGACTAATCCGTTTTGGGAATTGATGTTGCGTAACATATTGTCTTTGTCTACGACCAGTTTACCCAAGACACGGTCACACTTAGAGAGAACGTCATCTAACAGAACAACTGAGTGAGAGAGAGTGAATCGTTCAGCACTAGAATTAGCCAAATCACGCTCATGCCAAAGCAATGCATTTTCCCAAGTTGGTAACATCATTGCTCTAACTACACGGGCCAGGCCGCAGGCATTTTCGGCGGTAATTGGGTTTCGTTTGTGAGCCATTGTAGAGGAACCCACTTGCTTTTCAACATCAAAATATTCTCCAACTTCGGCGATTTCAGTGCGTTGTAGATTTCTAATTTCCTGTAACACCTTTTCGACACTTGTGGCTACATTTGCCATCCAGGAAACCCACTCAATGTATCTGTCTCGTCCGACAACTTGAGTAGTTACAAGAGGAATTCCTAGACCCAAGTGAGTCATTATGTGTGCTTGAAGTTCCCTCGCGTGCTCGCCCTGTGCTGCACCGGTCCCCACTGCTCCGAGGAATTTCCCAACACATACTCTTGGCGTGAGTTCTTGGAGTCGAATAAGGTGGCGTCTAAATTCATCTAGCCAAACTGCTACCTTCAATCCAAAAGTGATTGGCACTGCTGCTTGTCCATGTGTACGGCCAATGCAAACGGTGTCCCTCTCTCTTTCTGCTAAATCAGCAATTGTGGAAATTAAAGTACAAATTATCTGAGTTTGTTGATCGATTGAATCCCTGATTTGTAACGCCACTGCTGTATCTACAATATCGTTAGATGTAGCCCCAAGGTGTATACACCATCCTGCATCTCCGGCTTTTTCTGCCATTGCTTTTGTGAGCGCCATTATGTCGTGCTTAGTTTCAGCCTCAATTTCTTCAACTCTTTCCTTGGTTACAATGTCAGGGTCTGAGATCGCTGCAACTGTATCATAATCTGATTGAGAGACTTTCCCAAGTTCTTTGTGGGCCCAAATCAAGGCTCTCTCCACCTCTAGTTGACGTGAGTGACGTCCGAGGTCAGACCAGATGTCTTTGACAGCGTCGCGACCGTACCGATAATCTAGTGGACAGAGTGGCATTGGAGTATCCTCAAACCGGCCGAGAAGGGACTTTGGTTTGAGCGTAACGCCCCAATCATTCAGCAAAAGAAACGCCTTCAATCAATAAATGTCCCCTTTGACCAGTCCAAATAGGGTCTCCATTAATCTTTATTTTTTTGTTCATCCAAGGGGTTTTTAGGATAGTGGTTTCAAATTCTCCTCCCTCACCATCTACTGAAAATCGGTGGATTCTAGCAAGTGATTCTAATTCAGTCAAATTAATACTATCCAGAGTCTTACCGACCCATTTTTCATCTAATCCTTCACAAGATATCGAACTCAATAGGAATTCAAATCCATGATTGACAAGGTCACGCATGTGGTCTTTGGCTTTGTGGTGCCAGAGCGGGCAAAAAGATTTGACTCCAAGTCTTTGAGCCATGCGTTCAATTCTGGTTTTTTGATAATCGCTGCGTAGTGCACCTGTGACTATTGCATCTATAGGTGCATTCGGGATTAATTTGGTAATGGGCTGTGAATTATTGATGTTGAAGTCAAATAAATTGGAAATTTCACTACTTGTCAGAGTCTCTTCTGTGGTTGAAGAAGAATCGCCCTCAATAATTGGACGCAAATTATTCTCTAGTTCACCAATTTCTGTAGGTTCATCACCACTTATGTCGACAGGTAACCAAGGTATGCCACCCGAACTAGCTTGCAATCCTGCTACCGAAGTTGCTGGCACTTGGAACATCATGGAGTCTCCTCCTGTAATGTTGATAGTGACGATACCGGCGACATCCCACCCCTTTAGCAGAGACCACCAAATTGCGTAGCACGAATCTTTCCCTCCAGATGACAGGACAATGACTCGCATGTAGTGCGGATGAAGCCGAGGGTGAAAAAGAAGTGGGCGATGCTTGAGATTGTGGTTCTTGGTTCTCAAGGTTCATAAGAGTCCGTCTGACAGCCGGGCTTAGGTGAGCAGATGCAACCAAGCGGAAGAGGATACGACCACGGAATCACAACATTCAGTCCTGATGGCAGATTGTTTCAGGTAGAATATGCAAGAGAGTCTGTCAAAAGAGGTACAACGACTGTTGGATTGAAGTATCGTGGTGGAGTTTTACTTATTGTTGACAAGCGAATTGCAAGCCGTTTGATTATTCCAGAGTCAATTGATAAAATCTACAAAATTGATGACCACATTGGATTTGCAACATCTGGACTTGTTGCAGATGCGCGACAACTTGTAGCACGGGCTCGGGCAGAGTGTCAGATTAACCGTATTACATATAGCGACAAAGTTCCAGTTGACATCTTGACAAAGAAAATCTGTAATTTCAAGCAATCCTTTACCCAATATGGTGGGACTAGACCTTTTGGAACAGCCTTGTTGATTGCAGGCGTTGATGAAAACGGTATTCACCTTTACGAAACCGACCCAAGTGGAGCATACCAATCCTACCACGCTGGTGCAGTTGGAAGAGGAAGGAACTCAGTTGTAGATTTCTTCGAAAACAAATGGAAAAAGAACATGACTCAGAATGCAGCGGTTAAACTCGGACTAGAAGCGCTACGTTCATCTTTAGAAGATGAGGATTTGAACAAGAACGCGGTACAGATTGCAGTTTTAGACAAAAATGGATTCCGATTGATGGACCTAGAAGAAACAATTGGACACATAGACAAGTTACCTGCTAAAGAAGATTGATTTCAGCGAAGATGCTATGCGCATCTCCTCTCCTCGCTCATTTTGGAGGTACGCTCATGGTCAGTATGGATGACGCCGTTATCGCCCGTCTAGAGAAAGGCGGAAAGAGGTATGAAGTGTTGGTTGACCCTGATTTGGTTCATCAATGGAAGGATGACCAAAGTAGTGTAGAACTAGATGATTTATTGGCAACCGATGAGGTGTGGCATGATGTCAAGAATGGCGAAAGGCCAACGAGTGACAAATTAGAAGCAGTTTTTGGAACCGTTGAGTTAGAGCAATGCGTTCAAAAAATTCTATTGGAAGGGAGTATTCAACTCACCACTGACCAGAGGAAAAAAATGATCGAAGAAAAGACAAGACAAGTTATTGCCGACATTTGTATGCTAGGTATAGACCCTCAAACCAAACTCCCACACCCGCCACAGAGAGTTGAGAACGCTCTTATTGAGGCTAGATTCAAAGCAGATCCATTCAAATCGGTTGAAAAACAGGTCAAAGATGCAGTTGCGATGATTAGGGAATTAATTCCTATTTCTTTTACGACAGTGAAGTTAGCCTTCAAAGTAGGTGGCACAAATTATGGCTCGGTATTTGCCTTAGTCAGGGAGGAAGTCCTACGTGAGGATTGGTTAGAGAATGGTGATTGGGCTTTCACTGTGGAAATACCTGCTGGGATGAAAAATGATTACATCGCTAAAGTTGGGAAAAGAGCCCCCGATGTTGTGGTAAAAGAGTTGAAGTGAACTGACTCAATTAGTCATTTAATATGCAACGGTTATAGATGATGGGCCGGTCGGCCGGCTCGGAGAAGAAACATGAGTAATAGTGGCGCCTCGGATGGGCGCACTTTGGCTGCATCCGGCAGCCTGGTGATACCCGGCGATAAAATTAGTTCTGATACAAGTGGCCAACTTGGTCACGGAGTCATTAAAGTGAATGATGAATTGATAGCAACCAAACTTGGTTACTTGGTTGAAAAGTCGGGTGAAGTTTCAATTCTTCCAGTACATACGGCTTACTTTCCTAGACCTGGTGATTTAGTGGTCGGGTACATTGAAGGCATGAGATCTAATATTTGGTTTATTGACCTAAATGCCCCATTCAATGCTATTCTTCCTATGAGTCTCGCTCCAATGAAGATTGAATACGGCGGAACTCGAGATGCAATGGATGTAGGAACTACAATTTTGTGTCGCGTTCAGGAAGTAGATGAAGCCCACTCTTCAGTTGTAACAATGAAGGGAATGGGATTGAGGAAAGTTAATTCTGGATTCGTTGATACAATCCCTCCTCATCTAGTGGGTACAATTTCGAGTGGTTCAAATGCAATCATCCAGCAACTCAAAGATGCAAGTAATTGCAGAATAATCTTAGGTGCAAATGGCAGAATTTGGGTTGATGGAGAACCTGAAGGCATTCGAATAGTGCGAGATGCATTAGCATACGCACGTGATAATCAACATTCAACTGAATTGGCAGCTGGTATTGCTAGCCAATTAGCAAACGGAAATGGAGAGTGATGAAAATGGGATATGGTGACGTCCAAATGATAGATGAGAACGGCAATCGCGTAGATGGCCGGAAAGCAGGGGATATACGACCCATTGAAATTGAAATGGGAGTGGTTCCCGTTGCAGATGGTTCAGCAAGTATGCGATGGGGCACAAATTATGTTATTGCCTCGGTATATGGTCCTATGGAGGCTCATCCAAGAAAGATTCAACGCCAAGAGCGAGCGGTTCTTGATGTTCGCTACAACATGGCACCTTTTTCAACTACAGACAGATTCCGTCCTGGATTCAACAGACGCAGTCGGGAAATTAGCAAAGTGACAGCAGATGCTTTAGAGTCAGTTGTTTTACTCGAACTTTATCCACGAAGTAAAATACGTGTTGAAATTGAGGTCATTTGTGCTGAAGCAGGAACACGTTGTGTTGGCTTAACTGCGGCGTCACTTGCTCTAGCAGATGCTGGTATACCAATGACAGACATGGTAGTCAGTGTTGCAAGTGGAAAAATCAACGGTGTAGTTGTTTGTGACCTGAATAAGGAAGAGGATAATTATGGAGCAGCCGATTTACCCATGGGTGTCCTTCCAAACACTGGGGAACTTGTTTTCCTACAAATGGATGGTGACCTTTCACCTTCTGAATTCCAAGAGGCTTGGGATTACAATATGGAAGCCGCGTTAAAAATTCACGAATTAATGAAGGAAGCAATTGCTAACAAATACGGTGGTGGTCAATAATGGCTCAACCCCTAGTTCCTGAATTACTGCGCGCTCACTTAGCAGAACTTGCATCTAGAGACCAAAGAGCAGATGGTCGAGGCCAATGGGAAGGCCGAGAACTCTCGGTGGAAGTGGGAGTACTTGACCGAGCAGAAGGTAGTGCAAAAGTGCAAATGGGAGATACAATCGTATTTTGTGGTATCAAATTCCAACTTCAAACCCCTTATCCTGACAGACCTGATGAAGGAGGTCTGATGACTAGTGCTGAATTGAGACCATTAGCAGGGCGCCATATTGAACCCGGGCCACCAAGCCCTGAAAGTATCGAAATCGGTAGAGTTGTTGACAGAGGAATTCGCGAATCTGGTTGTATCGACACCAAGGATTTGTGTATTATTCCAGGTGAAAAAGTCTGGCAAGTCATTATTGATTGCTTTGCTATCAGCGATGATGGTAATTTATTCGATGCCTTTGGATTAGCAGCGATCGCTGCGCTCCACAACGCAACTCTTCCAGGCGAACGGTTTGATGTTGGTGAAGATAAGAAGTTACCAGTTAACAAAACCCCAATAATGTGTTCATTCCAAAAAGTAGGGGGAAGGTTCGTTTATGATTCAAATAGAGAAGAAGAAGTTGGTGGTGATGAAAGAATTCACATCACACTTGGAGAAGACGACCATGTCCACTCTTTGCAGAAGGGATTAAAGGGAGTGTTCTCGGCGAGCGAATTCGTAGAAATCATGGATGCGGCTAAGCAACGATGTGCAGAGTTGAGAAAAATAGTAGATTCATTGTGAGGTGTTTGAATGGCAAAGCGAACTAAGAAAGCAGGACTCGAAGCAAGATTCGGAGCTAGATACGGTGTGAGTGTCAGGCGAAGAGCCTCATCCGCACTAAGAAAGGTAAAGAGAGAATACTCTTGTCCAGTATGTCAATATCAAAAAGTAAGACGTGAATCTGCTGGTATTTGGGCTTGCAGAAAGTGTGGCCACACATTTGCTGGTGGAGTCTGGCAACCTTTTACCAGAGCATCTGATGCAAATAATAGGATTATTCGCAGGTCTGTTGAAGGAGCAACCGCTACTGATATGGCATTGATAGCCCAAAATGCTGCTATTGAATATGAGCGTACTTTGAATGAAGAAGACCAAGATGCTCCACTAGAAGAAATTACCACCGAAGGAGATGGTGATGATGGTAGCGAAGAAGAGTGATGTTTGTACTGCAACTCTCACTTTAAGTCAAAATATTGATGTTAATTCATTGGCTGCAGCTTTAGCAACTGAAGATGTAGACATCAAAACCGATTCATCTTCTCTCTCCGTGGAAGTATCTGCTGACAACATATCTGACCTTAGAGCAAGGCTCAATACTACACTTCGCTCAATTCAGGCCGCATCCGAGTCACTTATTGAGGTCAACCGTAGCCGATTAGATTGAGGGATAAAGAATGGTAACCGAAGATATTAGGCAAAGATTGCAGATGGTAGTTGCTGAACTACAGAGTTCAGCCCAACAAGTCGCGTCTATTGGCGGACAAATTAAGGAGTTAGAAGCCACACTTGAGCACCTATCTACACAAGAAGAAGATAGAGCAGTTTATCGCCAATCCGGACCGCTTCTGTTAGAGGTAAGTGATAGGGAAAAATTGTCTGAGGATATTGAGGCGACCATTACCACACTCAAAGAGCATGAACAAAGATTAGTTACTCAAGAAGAGACCCTTCGAACTCAATACGATCAGATGGTAAAACAGTTTGAGGGTTCGTAGTGACAGAGACAAATGATGACCTCACAATGTTTCACCATTGGGTCACGGACAAATCTGAGAAAGGCGCAATTGCAATTGTTTCTCATAAAAATGGTGATATGGACACTATTGGCTCTGCTGTTTGCTTGGCATCTTTGATTGGTCCTGGTGCTAAAGCCTGTGGGATTTATGTTTCCAAGGTCGCAAAAAGAGTGTTGGCAGATGTTGAAGGTTCCTTTCATTTGATGGATTCTAACAGACCAATGTGGCCTAGAACATTAGCAGGAATAATTGTTGTAGATTGCGCTTCATATTCTCAAACAGGATTACAATTGCCTGCTGACGTACCAATTTGTGTAATTGACCATCATCAAGGCGGTAGTGAATGGCAAGAGGCAGAACTGGTCATCTGTTGGGATGTTAGTTCTACAACCGAAATAATTCATAGATATGCCGAACATTTTGATTTGAAAATGGATAATAATTCTGCAACTCTATTATTGGCTGGAATCGTGACTGACACAGGGAGATTCAAACATGCAAATGGTGGGTCATTCATTGCTGCTGGCGAATTAATTGACAAATACTCTCTAGATTATGCAGCCTTCATAGAATCTATAGAGCGGGATGAATTGAACCATTCTCAAAAAATGGCAATTGCAAAAGCCCTATCTAGATTAGAATCAATTGACGCTGGTGAATGGTTTCTTCTACACACATCAGGCAGCACAAATGAGGGTATTGTTGCCAATTCACTGTTGTCTGCAGGAGCAGATGTTGCATTAGTGGTAAGAAGGGCTGAAAATGAAACGAGATTGATTGGTAGAGCAAGTAGGTCAGCAGTGAATGATGGTGTCCATCTAGGTGAAATTATGGCAGAATTATGTGATACCTTAGGTGGGGAAGGCGGTGGCCATTCTGGCGCTGCAGGATGGTCTGGAGATGTCCCTAGCATCACAGCCCGCTCTGGATTTATCTCAGCGCTATCAAGCATTAGGAGAGATTGAAATGCCAACTGCGTTTGAATTGTATGAGTTGCATTGTGCCGAGCCATTATCTGATGATACCATCAAGAATTTTGAAGATCAATTTGGTTTAGCAGAGGCAGCAATAATTGCAGGAGATGTTGATTTTTCTTTGAAAATGGATGTATTTCTATCAGATGCTGAATCCAAATTCCTTAAGTTCCGCCACTCCCAATTAAACAATGATTTTGACGCTGCTCAAAATTTTCTAAAAGAAAGTGTAGAATCAAGTCGAAGTGCAAGTGAACGAAACCACACTTTGGAAGCCCGTTCTCGTATGGAATGGGGCTTGTTACGTTTCACTGCCGGAGAAGAAGAGGAGGCCGGTGTTGATTTGCGCTGGGCTATGGAGAGACTCAAGGCAATTGAGGAAGGGAGCATTGCTCATGGTATTGCGACTCTAAACTTAGCAGAATGGCACACTTCTAGAAATGAGGGAATTATGGCTTTAACGATTCTCTCAGATATTAATAGAGAAGGACCACATGAAGAACCAATAATCGCAACTAGCAGATTACAAATTTCTTGTCTTCTTTTTGAATTAGGAGATTATGTGTCTAGTCAGCGCCATGCATGGGTGGCATTTGATCTATGTTCTAGAAGTGAAATGATGGAATCCGCGCACCAATCTGCGTTAATTTGGATGGACTTAAGCCTCACTAAGATTGACGATTCTTCGCCACGCATGGCTGAAATAGTTAGAGATGCGGCCCCAAGAGAAATAGGACAGAACACTAATTGTTCTGCCCATCGAGAAGACCTGAAAGAAGTTGTAGAATGGTGTACTAACAACTGGACCCTTGGATTTGAAGGGAAATCTAGGCCAGATATTGCAGTTTTATTAGAAGCAGAAAAAAATCTCGGTCTTGACAATTTTTCCAATATGGTAAGAGAATCTGAGAAAGCGGCTGACCCAATTGTTCTCGCTATGATTGGTCACTAAGGTGTCCTTTTGCCTCTTCTAAAAATGGAATGGCCCATTCTTCGCCACTTGTCACTAATCTTCTTGCTAGGAAAAATGCAGAAGAATATTCTTCATTTTTTAACAAATTTAATATATTTTCTTCATTATCACTCAGTTTTTCTTCAACCTCAGATTTCAACTCGTTTTCACTTTCAGAGGGAATTGCTACTTTTAGTGCTAAGGTTTCCATTTTCTTCAAGAATTTCACACGGGTACTACTATCTGGCTTAGCCCACTTTTCATTACCACTATCGAGCCGAGATTCCATGCGGGCCCGAAATTTATCCCGTGGAGTCATTTGAGGAAAATGAGTCTGGGCTTGGTCATAACAAAACCATGCTTCATCGTATTCTTGCCGCTTTTCATGCAAGTGCCCAAGTTCTATCCAGGCTTCATGATTGAATGGTCTTTGGGCGAGTAATTTTCGTACTAGGCGAATAAATAATTGTTCATCTACTAATCGAACTCTTTCTAGTCTTCTTCCAAATAAAACATTAGCGCGCGGGTCGGTTAAATCCAAGGTAAAGAATCTAGCCTCTAATTCACCTAAAAATTCAGGAGTGATGAGTTGTTCCCAATATTCAGGGTCAAGTGGGTCTGCTGTTAGAGAGGCAGACAGTAAAGAAAAGCCGTGTTCAAGCATATCGACTTCTACAAGTTGTTGCAAATGTTCCGGGTCTCTTCCTAATACTGCAAATAAATCCTCTAATACCGCTCGTAATCCGATTTCATCTGCCGCTAAAGTTTTGATTTCTGCAAGAATTCTCCAATTTTCTTCGTGGGTAAAATCATGTAGGACTGCTTGGCGAGCACTCTGTTCTGCCCACTTCAAGTTTTGAGATGATGTTTCTGGGGTTTTTTGGGCTAATGCTAGAAACTTCATAGCTTGAGAGCGATGTCTATTGCCAAGACTACGGCGAGGATGTTGTAATGAGGAGCCACTACTATTCGCCATGACCTGCTCTGATGGTTGGTTCAATTGAAGTTTGCCAATTATTGAGTGACTATAGTACTGATGTGAATGGCTTCTTGTCTCTGCCAAATGGGATGGTTGCATCATAACCAATTTTTGAGGTCAATCCATCATCTGTTCTAGTTGGATCGAGGCTACTGCCTCGCTGGTTGCTTAGAATTACTGTGTCTTTGTCCGGTTGCCATCTTGTCATCAACGCCCACTCAACTCTTATCGGGTCTGCTGGATTAATATCGGTATCAACTATAGTTACCGCTTTCATAGAGGGGTGGCCTTCAAACGCGGCCATAATCGCATTGTTTGCATCTTCGCTAGATTGAGGTTCTATCTGAACAACTGCTGCAAGCCACCCTGAGCCTCCTGAAGTCATAACAACATCTCGGCAATCACAAACTTTGGAAACACTTGAGAAAATTGTCGGTGCGCGTGGGAGACCCATTAGTGCATGATGTTCTGCTAATCCCGGTAGTATTGCATGAAAAATAGGGTTGTCCCTGTGGTGAATGGAGTGCACTTCTATGACTGGTTGTTTTCGAACGTCATCAATTGTGCCCGTTATATCGATGTATGGACCTTCATCATCGTCTTCACTAGTGATTGATGCACACATAGCGTATTCAGCATCTGCAGGTACAGTTACACCATTTTCTAACGAGATAACTTCCATTGGTTTGCCGTAGAATTTTTGATATAAGGAAGAAGCCACAGTAAGTTCATCAATTGGTTCATTGAATGACATTGCGGCTGCTAACAGCAGACAAGGGTCTGCTCCATTTACTATAGCAATATCAACAGAATCACCCTTCTCTCTGGCTTCATCAACCATTGTTCTGAGGTGCCTTGGCACTAATCTGGCTACCAGATGATTTTCATCTCGGACAAATTGGCGGTGGAAAGAAACATTGCGTATTCCATCATATTCTGCTATGATAATACTAGCCGACATGTATCGCCCTCTATCTTGTGGGTAATGATGCGGGATTGGTAGTTTCCTCAAGTCCACAGGCTCGATGGAATTCTCCATCACTGGGGCCTCTCCTTCACAATTAATTGGGGTAGAACGGTTATCCATTGCCCATTCTAAAGAAGTTAGTAATTGAGCAGGTTCAATTCCAAATTGTCGGGCCATGTTGTCTCTAAGGCAAACATTTGCCGCGGCTGAATGGCCGTCAACTCCCACGGGATTAGTGAACATTATGGCATCCTTAGGATTTGATTCGATTGCTAATCTCATCTCGTTAATTGGGTTTGTTTTGTCAAGCGTGACGGCCCCATTGAGATGGTCTCTAAATGCCATTATGACGGCGACTTAGATACATCGCTTGAAGGTTGGGGGACATCTAATTGAGTAAGGCTGAAATCGGCACCCTGCGCTTATGTCGAATGATTCCTTGCCGATGGCCTCATATATGCGGGGTAGGTCGGCGGCTTGCTTCAAGGTGTAATCATGGGTAGAGGACTCTTTGCAGGTGCGAAAATGAAGCGAGACAGACAGCGATTTCGCTGGAAGGACCGTGGTTACAAAAAGCGAGTTTTGAAACTCAAACAAAAGTCTGACCCTCTTGGAGGTTCAGCACAAGCCAAAGGCATCGTAATTGAGAAGGTTGGTATTGAAGCCAAGCAACCTAACTCAGGTATTCGTAAGGCAGTAAAAATTAGTTTAATCCGTACTGGAAACAAGTTGACTGCGTTCGCACCAGGTGATGGTGCGATCAATTTCATAGATGAACACGATGAAGTCATGGTCGAAGGAATTGGTGGCCGCATGGGTCGTTCATACGGAGATATTCCTGGAGTTCGATTCAAGGTAATCAAGGTCAATGGCGTTTCACTTAATGAAATGGTTAGAGGCCGTAAAGAGAAGCCAATTCGCTGAGGTGGAAAAATGAGTGATGAAGTTGAAGAAGAAGTTGCAGAAGAACCTGCAGAAGAGAAAATCGTCAACGAAGCACCCATTGCAGGAATTGGTACACTTGTTTTCAACAAATGGGATGCAACTACTGTATCTTGTGAAGACCCAGGTATTGCACCTTACATCAATCTCAAGACTGTCGGTGTGCCACACACTGGTGGTCGACATGCAAATGCTTGGTTTGGTAAGAGCAAGTTGTCCATTGTTGAGAGATTTATCAACGGATTGATGAGAACTGGAAAATATACCGGCAAGAAAACCACTGCCACAAAATCCTTCGAGAACGCATTAGACCGTATCGCTGCAAGAGATGATACGAACCCTCTACAAGTATTCGTAGATGCAGTAGCAAATTCAGCACCGATGGAAGAGATTACTCGGATTAAATTCGGGGCAGTTAGTCAGCCAAAGGCTGTTGACAGCGCCCCAATGCGCCGGATTGATGTTGCTATCAGACACTTGGCTACAGGTTCTACTCAAGCAACGCGAAAAAGTACGAGGACCCTCACTGAAGGAATTGTTACAGAAATTTCCAAAGCAGCCAATGGAGATGTTACGTCCTATGCAATTGGTAAGAAAGAGGAAGTAGAAAGAATCGCTGCTTCTGCTCGCTAATCTTTCCGGATTTTTTTCAAGTCCATGGAATTGCTTTAACTTGGATATTCTATACTTGAAGTTAATAGTGCTAATTCAATCACAATAAAATTACTAACAAGAGGTCTAGTGGTTATATGTCAGATTTAACAGACAATCCTAGTCCAATAAAGTATAATTGGGTAAATGCAGTTTTTCTTTTTGCAACTCCTATTTTGGCTCTAATTGGAGCAATATGGCACGGTTTTACTTATGGAATCACTTGGGTTGAAATTTGTATATTTTTCTTCTGGTATTTTGCGTGTGGATTGTCTATAACGGTTGGATATCACAGATTATTCTCCCACCGAAGCCATTCCGCAGTTTTACCTCTTAGAATTCTATATGCTCTGTTTGGGGCTGGCGCGTTTCAAAACTCAATTTTAGAATGGTGTAGTGATCACAGAAGACACCACAAAGATACGGATAAAGAAGGTGACCCATATAATGCGACAAGAGGTTTTTGGTGGAGTCATTTCTTTTGGATTATAATTGATGAAGAAGATGGCGAAGTAGACTATTCAAATGTACCAGATTTGCAAAAAGACTGGGTTGTAAGGCTTCAACATCGTTTTATTTTCACAATCGGATTTCTGGTAGGAATGGTAGCCCCTGCGATAATCGGCTACCTTCTTGGTGGCATTCCAACTGCAATTGGTGGGTTTGTATGGGGTGGTTTAGTTCGCACCGTTTTTGTCCACCATGGAACATTTTTGATAAATTCAGCAGCACATGTATGGGGTAAACAATCGTACACAACAAGTAACAGCAGCAAGGATTCTAATTGGCTTGCCTTTTTTACATTCGGAGAAGGGTATCACAATTTTCATCACGCATTCCAAGCTGATTATCGAAACGGAATCAGATGGTGGCAGTGGGACCCGTCAAAATGGTGGATTAGGGCTTTCTCACTAGTAAAATTTAATTCCAATCTGAAAAGGACTCCAACTGCATCAATTGAGACTGCTAAAATGAGAACGTCTTTTTCTAAAATTGCCAATCAATCAGAACAAAACCATAATGAAACTACGATGAATGTTTTTGAATTAAGGAGCAATGAATGCATACAGGCTATGCGTGACGCGTTGAGATATCTAGATGAGACGCGGGCGCAATTAAGCCGCTCGAGTTCAAACGCAAGGGACATCATTGTTGAGCAAATCACTCAAACGAAAAATAAGATTAATGCAATCAATTTAGAGTTTCAAGCCATTTTAGATGAAATGACGAAACCTTCTCATCAACCATCCGTATAGGCTCCTTGCCCATCAGGAATTGAGGCTCTTGCCCCTTAATATGAATTACAAGGGTGGTGGCCTTTATGAACCGATGTTAGGTCGGCCGCTTCACCGAAGGTGAAGACTGATGGGACGAAAAGAAGACAACATCGCAAAAGCAACAGAAGTGATGCATGATAGAGACCGTATTCGTAATCTCTGCATTGCTGCTCATATTGACCACGGAAAAACAACTCTCTCAGATAATTTGATTGCTGGAGCAGGAATGATGAGTGAAGACCTTGCTGGTAAAAGCAGGGTTTTAGATTTCGATGAGCAAGAATCTGCAAGAGGAATTACCATCAATGCAGCGTCTGCCTCTATGGTTCACGCAGTTGAGGGCACAGATTTCCTAATCAATTTGATTGATACACCTGGTCACGTAGATTTCGGTGGGGACGTAACTCGAGCAATGCGCGCAGTAGATGGATGTTTCATCTTAACTTGTGCAGTTGAAGGAGCAATGCCACAAACAGAAACTGTGGTGCGCCAAGCCTTGAAAGAAAAGGTGAAGCCAGTTCTATTCATTAACAAGGTTGACCGTTTAATAAACGAATTACAAGTAACTCCTGAGGATATGCAAGAGAGATTCATGGATCAGATTACCAAAGTAAACAAATTAATTCGCCAATTTGCTCCTGATGAATACAAGAAATCTTGGCAAGTCAGTGTTTCAGATGGCACAGTTGCTTTCGGATCTGCTTACCACAACTGGGGTATTACTGTACCATATATGCAGAAATCTGGTATTTCGTTCAAGGATATCTTTGATTATTGTAATAATGAAGAGCAAAGAGAATTATCCAAGAAAGCACCAGTACACGAGGTTCTCTTAGACATGGCAGTTACTCAATTACCAAGTCCAGTGGTTGCACAACCATACCGTATTCCTAATATTTGGTCTGGGGATTCCGATTCAGAGATGGGTCAAGCAATGATAAACTGTGACCCAGATGGTCCTCTTGCGCTCATGATTACTAAGATTTGGATGGACCCTCATGCTGGAGAAGTAGCTGTTGGCCGTCTTTATTCTGGAACTATTAACCACGGAGAGAGTTTGTGGGCTATTGGGGGAAGTAAAGCAGAGCGAGTACAACAGGTTAGCATGATGGTTGGTGGAGACCGCATCTCAATTCCAAAAATCGTTGCAGGAAATATAGCCGCATTAACTGGTATTCGTTCCGCTGCAGCCGGTGTTACCGTTGCGAGGGATAAGGATATCATTCCTTTCGAAGCAATCAGGCATTATTCAGAACCAGTAGTTACAGTCGCTGTAGAGCCTAAATCAATGAAAGACCTACCAAAATTCATTGATGCACTTCGTTCACTTGCAAAAGCAGATGCTTCCCTACAAGTTACAACCAATGCTGAAACCGGTGAGGCATTGCTTGCTGGAATGGGTGAACTTCACCTTGAAATTACAACTTACAGAATTGAAGAAGAACAGGGAATCAAAGTCTCCGTTTCTGAACCAATTGTGGTATATCGAGAAACAACTGCAGGCAACAACCATGGGCGACCTTTCGAAGGTAAATCACCTAATCGCCACAATAGATTTTACATTGAAGTTGAACAACTTCCAATTGAAGTTGTAGATGCTCTGCGCCAAGGAGATATCGGTTCAGGTACTATTCGGCCAAATGACGCAAAAGAAATTGGCAGGAAATTCGCTGAATACGGCATGGACAAAGATTTGATGCGCAAAACTTACGCTATCAATGGTACTAATGTTTTGGTCAATGATACTAAGGGTATTCAATACCTCCACGAAACAAAAGAATTGCTAATCGAAGCTTTCAATGAAGTATGCAAAAAAGGACCTATTGCTGAAGAACCACTAATGAGTGTCATGGTCAAACTCAAAGATGCAAAACTCCACGAAGATGCTATCCACCGTGGCCCTGCTCAAACAATTCCAGCAATGAGAAATGCCATCAAGGGTGCTCTAGTAAGGGCTAATACTGCTCTAATGGAGCCTATGCAAAAAATGCATGTTTCCGTACCTAATGACTGGTTAGGTGGAGTCACAAGAGAAATTACTCAACGCCGTGGAGAAATAGAAGACATGCCATCTGATGGTGAAATCACCACAGTTATTGGAAAAGTTCCAGTTGCAGAAACATTTGGTTTCTCAAACGATATTCGGGCTGCAAGTCAGGGTAGAGCGGTATGGAATTCTGAAAATTGTGGATTCGAAGAATTGCCAAGATCACTTCTAGAGAAAGTAGTTGGAGAGATTCGTCAGCGAAAGGGTATGAAACCTGAAATCCCAGGTGAATCATATTATTCTGATTGAGTAGTTAAAAATTAAACTATAAAATAGTCATTGACTATGAAATCCTAATGAGTTGCCAGTCTGTTAATTGTCTGAGAATTGACAATGCAGGTGAATCGGGTAATTTGTCTAAACATGAATGGGCTAATTGATGGTATTCCATCGCTCTATCCTTTGCATAAGAGATAGAACCAGAAGCCTGTAATTCACAAAGAACTTCATCAAGTGTATCTCGAGGAGTTTCCTCATTTCGAGATGCAAACACCTCGTTGAATGTTGGTAACTCACTTGGCTCTAAACTTAATGCATGAATTGCAATCAGAGTTCTCTTTCCTTCTACAACATCGCTGCAGGCTGGCTTGCCTAATGTCTCACTATCGCCGGTAGCATCGATTAAATCATCCATTAATTGGAAGCAAAGACCGAGGTTTTCGCCCCAATTAGCCAGATTCTCAATTACATCTGCCTTTGCACCAGAAAGTATAGCACCTGTTCGTGCGCAAGTTGTGAACATAGCAGCGGTTTTTCCCGAGATCATAGCCAAGTATTCTTCTTCACTCACATAATCTCTGTTTTCAAAATCCATGTCTAGTTGTTGGCCTTCTGAGACCTTACGAACCATTTTCCCGATTATTGAAACTAAAGAACGGAAATCCTCAGATGAGATTTCATCTGCTTCACTCAAGATCTCAAAGGAGACTGCCAACATTGCGTCACCAGCGTTGATTGCTGTAGGCATATCATATGCAATGTGGACCGCTTCTCTGCCTCTTCTCAATTCATCATTATCCATTATGTCATCATGTACTAGAGTGAAATTATGAATGATTTCTATTGCAGCACCTAGGTCATACAATGAATCAGAAGAGCCGCCACATGCATCTGCTACCAACCATGGTAATATTGCCCGGAGTCGCTTCCCTCCACCTTCAATTAGGTGCATCATGGCATTTTTCAGACGTTCATGGTTTGATTTGTCTAATGCTGTAATTATCCTACTTTCTACTTCCGAAGCATGGTCTTTTAATGCCTCGAGTAAAGTAGAATCAGCGCTAGAAACAACATCTCCAATGTGATGTACCACATTTTCTTGAAGAGAACTTACTTCATCAAGGTGACCCCACCAGTTGGAGGCGAACCTTGTATAAATCTCATAGAACCAAGGGGCAATAATTTCGCCGTTTTCTGGCGAATTGGTGATTAAATCTTCTAATTGTGATTGGTTTACCCAGCGGACTTCAGATATTTCATTGGGATTAATGTGTAATTCTACATCAGCGCGAATTAACAGAATATGGTCTAATTCATGTTCGATCCATTTTTCGTCTGCTCTTGCTCTATAATGCATCCTGGTTATTAGATGAAAATTCTCAATCGGTAATTGTTCAGAAGTGATTCCAAGTTCTTGTTCCATCTTACGAATTGCAGCACGTTTGACTCCGAGGTCATCTTCCATTTCAGTTTCGCCTTCAATGTCAAGGGGGTGGCTGCAACAAGAGTTTGCCCACACTGATGGAAATGTAATCTTAGTATCTGCTCGTTTTTGGATTAACATCTCATTTGAGGAGTTGAACATTAAGATACTGAAAGCGCGATGAAGAGTTCCTTCTCCGAGGTGACTATCTACTTTTGACATTGAGCCGATTTGACAATCATTTTCATCAACTAAGATTACCATTTCTTTCATCATTTCACTTTGTTCTTCATCATATTCAGCGCCAAGGAATGGACTGTTCTCGCTCATTGCCTCACCCACTATCTTATCTGAGGGGTTTTGCCTCTATAATGAGATGGTATAATCTCCTATGGAGATTCAGGAATTATCCTCGTTCCTAATGTTGTACCATCTGTTACGAGTTCTACAATTCGTTCTGGATGTTCACCGTCAATAATCCAAACATTAGGTACATGGGCAGAAATTTTTCCCCCAACACTTAATTTCAGATAAATGCCTCCAGTAACATCAATTTCGGATTTATGTACACCTTCAAATGGTTGGTTGGGTGACCACTCAGGAATTAGTTTTGCAGTAGAATCAGTGGGTGGTGAAGACATCAATCCTGGTGCACCTCCCATTGCAAAAAGCATATGGCTCGCTTCTAGTTCTATGGCCAGTCTATAGCAAATGTCATCGCCGCTTAAAATACCAAATTCTCTATCATCAGAACATTCGACAACATCTCCATATGTAATGTGAACTAATTCACCATTTAAGTTGAAACGATGTAAATCTCCCACAAATTCCTTACCTGTTCCTACAGCCCATTCATGTGGTGGGTGTGAGGATGTAGAAATTCCTAACTTTTGTAGTTCAATAGAAACTAATTGATTCAGATTTAACATATCCCTTCTCACTGATTGGATAGCCTCATCTTGGGAACTTAGACTATTAGTTGTAGGTAAATCTTCGTTAATTCTTCCTTTGTGTAGTTTCCAAGTTTTAGCTTTCAGGTGACCATAACTTCCAGCGCCATGAACAATGATTACGCGTAAATTCAATTGGGTTAGTTGCTCAACTATTTTTGCTAAGTTTCGGATTACATCAATTTTTGGGGTACACAAGTTCTCTTTTTCTGTGATTAACCCGCCGCCAAATTTGATGATGACGGGCCCTTCCATAGTCAACCCGAAAGAGCACTCTATGAAGTCAATTGCTATTGGCCTCAGTATAAAATTGACCCACCGCGTTGATTAGGGTAGATATGGTGCGGTGATTCATGGAAGATGGTGCCACTGTAAACCAACTGCAAAGATATCTGCAGGATCAGTTGGTTGAGGCAGAAGATATATCTAATCTCGAAGAACGGAAAAAGAGAATATTAATCTTAGAATCATCATTATTTGAGGTGATTAAGTTTCTCAAATCGGTTGAAGAGAGAGAACTCATAGAATCAGTGATTTTTGAAGAATCTTCTTCGGTCAGACTAATTTCGTCTTCTGATAAGGGCGACATTGAGAATACTTCTAACTCTGAAGTATGCGTAAAGTGTGATGAACCAAAAAGCGCCGAGTTTGATTTTTGTCAAGTATGTGGATACCAGAAAAAGTAATTACTCTTCTTCTCCCCATTCATCAAGCATTAGTGCATATTCTGTATTATCATAAGGCACGTGTGCACAGAATTGAGCATCAACTATTTCTGTAAGGTAAACCGTTGTCCCAGCATGGTAAACAGTGTAGCCGGATGCTTGCATCTGGATAATATCGATTTCGATTATTGCTGGTCGCGAATGGTGAACTGCGCCCGCATTTGCTGCATTTGTGATGGTCTTTGAAAGATGTACCCATTTTCTCCCACCAGGATGAATTCCACCTTCAAGATGAACATCCAATTCGTCCCTTGAAACAGGGTAAAAGAGTAATTCAGGAATATTGTCTGAAGGTAAGTCAAGTTCAATTTCTACTGTGTGTGCATAAGTTGCTCTCACATTACCGCCTCGAATTTCGTAACGACCCTTGGGATCTGTATCTACAATCGCTTGGATATGACGGTCCCTTAGCCAATGTTTGCGCTTATCTTTAGCAGAAATCCCATTAGATAATTCCCTTATACTAACCCAACCATTGATATCCATCTCTAAATCAAATTTTTCTGGAAAATGACGAAGGATTCCAGCCATTCTTCTGGCTATCTGGTCTCTTTCCCTTCCATTCATTACGAATTTGCCTTCGCTATTACAGGCTGGACAAAGTTCACCTTCAAAGGTACCATGCAGTTCACACTCTCGTAGCATCAAGCGGGCCGACTCGCGCCCTATTGATAACCGCGCCGGTTTAGGTGTCTCTGCCTATGTAGGCGTGAATAGGAACTCATATGACCCTTGGAGTTACTCAAGGGTTTCATGGCATTCCGGAAGAAGCCTGTGAAGGGAACCAAAGGCTTAGGCGAAGCGAAGGAGAATTTGACCGCCTTAGATGACGGAGATTGTCCTCGTTGTGGTGGTGGAAGTAGTAGTTCGTCTATTCCTGGTTACCTTGCTTGTGACCGTTGTCAATATGAATGGGCTGACCCAAATAGTTCATCATCAGGTGGTAGAAGAGCTCGTGAATCGGTTCGCTCAGAATCCAAATTGATTGAACAGTTCAAAACAGAAATAGAATCAGGAACAGGATTATCCAGAGTTCTTGGGATTGATGAAAATTTAACCCGAGAACAGGAACAAGGATTAACTCGCCTGCAGGATAAATGGATGGAAGGAATGCAAGGACACTTCAATGTCGCAGAAGAACAGCGCAAACCGTTGATGATCAATTTTGATGAAGATGATAACATTCTCGAGACAGAAGTTGGTAAATTGACTCTAAAGACTAACGATTTTGATGGAGGGGAAGAAGTCAGAATTGAATATCCGGGCAAGGGTACTGAATTTTACTTGTTAAATGAAGATTCAAGCACAGGGTGGAGGCGTGGGAGAACAATAGCAGATACTGCCCGCAATATCGCTTCTGTGATTAATAAAACTAGCAAGTTTGTATATGCTGACAATGTGGATAATGTAGTAACTTTTGAGTTAAGAGATAACCGACTAAAGGCGTCTTCTTTAGTACTCTATATTGACGACCCGGGTGGCAAAGATATTGTCGCTGAAAAGGACGGTGTGGTACTCGACCCGACCGCCGTAGGAATTGAATCGGACTATCAAACCGCAGTAGAACTAGTACTTTCAGATGGGGTGATAACTCCTAGTGAAGACCAACTGCTCTGGGCGATGCGGCAACATCTAGGAATTTCGGAAGAAAGACATGTACAGATTGTCATGACCCTGTTTGGTGAAGGGGTTACCAAAGAGTGTACTGGTTGTGGAGAGGGGGCACCTCTCTATTCAGAACACGCCGCTTGGTATTGTGATGGCTGTGAAATGTGGCTATAAATCAAGAGGCTTTGTAAACAATTGTTAGGGATTATTGATATACCGTCCCCTTCGGAGCGTGGACTACGGTGAATACAATGGCGAACGAGACTCTTTACATCGGTGTAGACCTAGGTACGTTTAGGTCAGTCATGGTTTCAAATGATAAACACGAAGAACAAGTGTTAACAGTTATCGGCACTCCAAAGGATTCGATTGCCAAAAACTTCCTCCGTAGAGATGTTTTATTCGGGGAAGAAGCTCTGAAAAACAGACTCGCATTGAACCTATACCGACCTCTAGAACATGGAGTGATTAAGGACACACCTGAAGATAAGAAATTCATTGCTCACTTCATTAATCACATGATGAATTTAGCTGACCCTGAGGAGTATGATAGAGTAGTTGCTGTAATCGGTGCTCCTGCTGAGGCAAGTCACGTTGACAAAACCGCAATTTTTGATGCTGCTGCTGGAACTGTCAACGCTTGCATGATTATTTCCGAACCTTTCGCAGTTGCTTATGCTCTAGATATGCTTGACCATACAATGGTTGTAGATATAGGTGCAGGAACAACTGATATTTGCCGGGTTTACGGCACCATACCAAGGCCGGAAGACCAATTGCACGTAAATCAAGCAGGTGATGCAATTGATGCTGCTCTGATAGAAGCCATTCAACGCAAATACGTTGGCGCTCAAATCACTAAGGATATGGCAAGACGTTGGAAAGAACAATTTTCATTCACAAATACTTCACCGCCAAAAGACCCGGTTGTTGTTGACTTTTCAATTGATGGAAAAGCAATGTCACTTGACATCACAGATTGTATCTCATCTGCTTGTGAATCAATTATCAATCCAATTGTTGATAATTTGAAGGCTCTAATTGCAGATTCAAATCCAGAATATCATGATGGCTTCCGACAAAACATCATCCTAGCAGGTGGGGGTTCTGGAATCAGAGGCCTAGGAGCCTCAATTGAAGAGAGACTAGCAGATCTAGGTGGCATCACTGTACACATTGTCGAAGACCCTGTCAGATTAGGAGCGATGGGTGCACTAAGGCTAGCGCAAGAAGTACCAGAAGAATATTGGAAAAACCTAACCCTTTCAGAATAGTTAGGTATCATTCCTCTTCGCTTGAGAACTTAGCAACGATTTCATCTGAAACTAGTTTTTCTTGGCAATTTGGGCAAAGATCAGACCCACTCAATTCTAAGGGTTTTACTGCTAGAATAGACAAACAATGTGGGCAAGAAGCCATCATTTCGTTAGTTTCTAGATTAGATGAAGCAAGAATATTGGTCGATTGACCGATATACCAGGCCATAAACATAGGATTTGAAAATGTTGTAAATCTCTTTACCATTCCAACTATTATGAAAATCAACATTATTGCCATTATTGCTGACATTATGCTTCCTTGAAGTCCTGAAATCAGGTCTAAGACTGTTATCAATGAGCATATTAGAATTAAGAAAATCCAATGCATAATCGCCAATCTATAAGCCCAGATTTTTCTCCTTGAAAAGCCAAAATATATTGCCAATCCTGCTGATAAAGTAAGTATTGAAGCGAAAGTACCAATTTGTAATAATGTTCCTTCTAAACTCAATGAGAAGGTCAGTAACAAAAAGAAAAACAAGAGAGTTAACCAAAGGAGAGTGCTAGACATACTACGATGAACACGCTCAATAGTAGCGAGGTCCCTTTCCATAACCCTTCCAATTTGTCTAACTAATTCAGTTTGATGGAACCGATAGCCGTAAAGGATACCACCAAATCGGACCATCTAATGAGTGAAACTAGTGACATCGGTGTAGATGTCACTTCTGACACCCTACTTGACAAACATGTGCTAGTTGCCATTAGTGGCGGAATTGCAGTTGTAGATAGTGTGAGGTTGCTTAGGGAACTAAGGCGCCATGGTGCTCAAATCACTGTAGTAATGACTCACTCAGCCCAGGAAATGATTTCCCCTTTAGCCATCGAATGGGCAAGCCAATCTCAGATAATAACTGACTGGGATTCAGACATGGCTCAACTTGACTTAGTTGATGCAGTTCTAATATGTCCAGCAACTCGTCATACAATCGGTTGTCATATTCACGGAATTTTAGATACCCCGATGCAAATGGCACTAACTGCAGCCCGAGGTCGGAAAATACCAATGCTGTTTATTCCAAGTATGCATAACTCATTATCAGACGATGAGGTAACCCAAGACCTTTGTTTGGAATTGGAAAAGTTTGGACATCACATATTTTGGGGTGAAGAAATAGAGGGGCGCAGAAAACAACCTGATGTAATACAGATAGTGGGCACTCTTTCACATATAATTAACAAAAATCGTGCCAACAGGAAGAGAGTTGCACTGACTTTGGGTGCTACCCGAAGCGCAATTGATTCAGTAAGGTGGGTTCAAAACACATCTAGTGGGAAAACAGGATTCGAGATTTCAGATTATCTCTATAGAATGGGCCATGAAGTAGTAATTTTCAAGGGAGTTGTAACCACAAATTCCCAGTTAAACCACCAAGATATTAGAGATTGTAAAGAGCCTGAATCAATGCTTAATCAACTGATTGATTTCAGCCAGAGTGATAATCCTCCAGATGCCTGGATCTTTTCTGCTGCTGTTCTAGACTACACAGTGACTAACACCTGGAGTACGAAATTAAGTTCAGGTATGGATAATTTCTCAATAGAATTACAAAAATCGGAGAAGCATATAGACATAATTAGTCAATCATGCAAGGATGATTTGAAAATTGGATTCAAATTACAATCAGGATTTACTAAGGGTGAATTAATAGAAGCTGCCAAAAATTCGTTAGAACGTAACGGTTTAGATGCAGTGGTTGCTAACCATTTAGAGAATCGCAATGAGGGGCCAAATCGGGCATTTTGGGTAGATTCAAATGGCACAATAATCGACCTAAAGGACAACTATTCTATGGCAAAAGTAATTGATAAGAAATTATCAGAACCTAAAGATGACTGAATCGACAATAGCATTTGATAGCCTCGAGCCAATTACTAATTTAGCCGCGTATATTGGAATGTTGTGCATTTTGATGGCATTTATTTTAGAAACACGGGGGTACCTCAATAGTCGAGGTTTGCAATATCTAATGTTAATGGCAGTTGGTTCCGCAATTTTGGGAATTCGTGCTTTACATACTGGGGAATGGGCATTTGTCGTCCTAGAATTAGTTTGGATGCTTGCGGCGGTAATAGCAATTTTTAACCCAACTCGGCCTTCTAACCCCGATACGGTAGCGTAGTATTCAAGCCGGATGGGTAGACCGGCGACAACATGGGTGGCCAAGGTAAAGCGAAGCGGGGAATTCCTGCCAAGGCTGATTTTAATGCTTGGTACCCAGCAATTGTTGAAATCGCTGACCTAGTTGACAAGAGATATCCAATCAAAGGGATGGATGTTTGGCGCCCATATGGCTGGAAGGCAATGAAGTACATTGATGCATTGACTCATGCAGAGATGGAAAGAACTGGCCACGATGAAGTCAACTTTCCTCTTTTGATACCCGAAGACCTTCTAGAAAAAGAAAATCAACTAGTAGCCCGTTTACAAGCAGCACGTGAGGCAGGAGTTGATGTCAGTGAACTTAGGTTTGATGAGGAAGTAGAAGGATTTAGCAAAGAAGTCTATTGGGTAAAACATGCAGGAGAGACTGAATTAGATGTTCCAATGTTCCTACGGCCTACTTCGGAGACAGCAATGTACACTTTGTTCCCGTTATGGATAAGGAGTCACTCCGACTTACCATTGAAGACTTACCAAATTGTCAATACTTTCCGTTATGAGACAAAACAAACTCGAACGTTTATCAGAGTTAGAGAGATACACTTTTTTGAAGCACACACTGCTCACAAGGATGAGGATGATGCATCTGCTCAAATTCAAGAGGACCTTGAGATTGTAGACAATATAATGTCAGACCTATGTCTTCCTGTAATCATTTCCAAACGCCCTGTGTGGGATACTTTCCCAGGGGCGTGGTACACAATTGCAATCGACGTGATAATGCCAAATGGACGAACTCTTCAGGTAGCTTCTTGCCATCATTACCGAGACCAGTGGGCTGAGGCTTTTGGTATGACATACGAAGATGTGGATGGAACACACAAAAATTGTCACCAGACAACTTACGGAATGTCTGAAAGATTGTTAGGAGCGGTTGTTGGCACTCATGGTGATGATAACGGCTTAATTTTCCCCCCAAAATCTGCGCCTATTCATGTTGTTATGATTCCAGTTGCCGCACATAAAAGTGAGGCGGTTATGGAAACTGTGAATTCTATCACTAGCCAACTAAAATCTGCAGGGTTACGTGTGCATATTGATGACCGCGATAAAAGAGCAGGCAAGAAATTCTATGACTGGGAAATTAAGGGCGTTCCACTTAGACTAGAGATAGGGCCTAGGGATGTCGAAAATGGTACAGCATTTGCTGCTAGAAGAACTGGTGGCAAGCAACCAATCAAAATTGATGATATTGTCGAAGAAGTTTCTAATGAATTGGACGCAATAGAATCTGAATTAGAATTAAGGACATCCTCAATCATGGATGAAATGGTTGTAAGTTTGATATCTCTAGAGGCTGACATAGAAGAAGGCATAGTCTACGAAATTGCATTTGATGGAAGTGATGCAGATGCAGAAATTCTTGAAAAATCGACTGGATTAACAATCCTCGGCGAATGTATGACTCCTTATGAGGATGAAAGACCATGCATTGTCACTGGCAAAATGACAACTAAGAGAAATCATCTGGCACGAATGTACTGATTGATAATGGGAATACTGTTCTACCTTTTCAAGTAGGTCCAGATTAATGCAATTATTCCAACCCCAATCACTGCAATATCAGGGATTCCAATACTTCCCTCAAAAAGCGGAGGAGACCAACCCCAACCATCGCTCAGGTTCCCCACACTAGCCCAATTCATTCGCGAATGACCATCTGCAGGGCAACCTCCACCTGTGCAATCATTTCCTAAAAAGGAAAATATGCCGAAAAGGTTTGCAACCCCAGCCGCTAAAATTGTTGAACCTAATGCTAAGCCAGCCTTACTCATCCCCTGAGGTTCTGGGTCGACAGGTGGGGTGGTGGGAGCCTCAAATGGTTTGATGTCGGATTCAAAAGGAGGAATCACCTCTATCATTAAATCAGCATCATCGTCCTCTGCAAGACTCTCAGAAAGTGCACGTTTTGATTCGCCTCTGGATAAGCCCATTTTTTCTAAGAATTCCTCACCGTAAATTCTCTCTGCTAATTTTGCAAGAATTGGGTCTTCCTCCAATGCTTCGGGGCCTAAATCGCCATCTAGCAACTTCTTCAATTTATCAGAATCGTTGCTCATGGTTAATGCTCCTACCCTTGTGGAAATGCTATGTGTTCATCAAAGCATTGATTGAACGGTTAATCAAATAACTAGTTACTTACGTTGCATTACTCGCTGTGCTGCAGCAACAATATGGCTCGCACCCATCGAATATTCTTCCAATAATTCGTCCCCATCACCAGATTGTCCGAAGTGGTCAGATACACCAATTCTTTCTAATGGGCTGGGGCATTTTTCCGATAAATGTTCAGCTACTGCTCCACCAAGGCCACCAATAACAGAATGGTCTTCAGCAGTGACAAAGCAACCACATTTCTCAGCGAGTTGTGAGATTAGTTTCCCATCAAGTGGTTTTATTGTATGCATATCTACCACAGTTGCGTTTATTCCGTTTGCCTCAAGGTTTTGTGCTGCTTCAAGAGCCCTTGAAACCATCACACCACAAGCAATAATGGCTACATCATTGCCTTCAACTAGGATTGAACCTTTTCCAATTTTTAAATTCGAAGCAGCCTGTTCGTCATAAATAACCGGGGTTTTATTTCTCGCTGTACGGGTGTAGGATGGCGATTTAGTTTGTGCTAATTGAAGTGTTAATTGTTCTGTACTATTGAAATCACTTGGATGCATAACCACCATATTCGGAAGACTGCGATAAATTGCCAAATCTTCTATAGATTGGGCGGAAGAACCATCAGTCCCAGTGTGAATTCCTCCGTGACTGCCACAGATATGGACGGGAATATTAGGTCTAGCAATGCCATTTCTGACTTGCTCAAAGGCCCTTTCTGTAAAAATAGCAAATGTTGATGCAAAGGGTTTGTATCCACTTGTTGCTAAGCCTGCTGATACTAACATCATATTTTGTTCAGCAATACCTAGAGATATCGTTCGTTCAGGGAGCAATTTTCTAAAGTTTTGACTTTTAGTTGATTTGCCCAGATCAGCTTCAACAACGATTACTTCTGGATCTGTTGCAAGTTTGACAAGAGCGGAGCCATATCCATCTCTAGATGCAACTAAACTCATTCTAATTCCTCCATAGCAACTCGAAGTTGGTCATCGTTGGGAGCGGCGCCATGGAATGATGGGTTATCTTCCATGAAAGAGACTCCTTTGCCTTTGATTGTATGTGCTACTACCACGGCTGGTCCGTCGGTTACCGAATCCATCCACTCTATTGCCTCAACAATTTCATTCATATTATGGCCATCACATTCGCGTACTGCCCATCCAAATCCTCCCCACTTAGCAGCAACATCAAACATTCTCATTTGTTTTTCACAAAAGTCATCATTTTGTATGCGATTTCTATCGACGAATACTTTGAGGTTCCCAACTTCGTGATGTACCGCTGCCATAGCAGCTTCCCAAACTTGTCCCTCTTGTAATTCTCCATCACCTAACATCACATACGAAGTTCGAGGTGAATCATCTAGGGTTGCTGCAAGAGCGGTACCTAGACCAAAGGAAAGACCCATGCCTAAACTACCCGCAGAGAAGTCAACTCCTGGAGTCCATTTCATATCGACATGACCTTGGCAAACCCCACCCATAACCCGGTAGGTTGACAAATCTTCTTCGGAAAGAAATCCCATTTCATGTAAAATAGCGTAAACTGCTGGCGATGCATGCCCTTTACTCATGATGAATCGGTCTCTCTCAGGGTCATCAGGGTTAGATGAATCAACATTCAATCTAGTTTTGTATAGAGCAACAAGTATGTCAATAGCGGAGAGTGAACCCCCTGGATGGCCAGCATTAGCCCGGTGAACCATTTGTACTATGTTTCTACGACATTTTTTAGCAGTGTCGAGAAGTTCGTCAATAGACGAATAATCTTCTGACATCTCGTTTTCTGGACTCATCACAGTTGTTCCCCATCGGGGTTGCATTTCTGTAAGCCTTTGATGGTTTCTAATCAACAAGGAAATTCAAGGGTTAAGGGACCTTCACCTTGTCAATTACCCGACGAGCCCCATCTACTATCACAGAAGCCCAGTTAAACAGTAAGGAAAAAGGTCTCTTAGCAGGTGGAAGGCTTCTAGTTACTAACCAAGTAAACACCCCAAAGAACCACAAAAAGAACACCGTTGAGAAGAAAGGCCCAAGAGTTCCTAGGAAGGGCAACCAATTATCTGGTCTAGGTAATGGTGAGAAGGATGATAGTACTATGAAAGCCGCAACGACAACACCCATCAAGGCTTCTCCTGCAATCAAACCAGCCGAAAGTAAAGTGCCTCTACTAACAAGTTCTTTTCCGGATTTGACTGCCTTTTCAGTTGGCTCTCCTGCAAGTGAATCGTCAACTCGTAGATGTGCAGTCCTCGTTACCAAGTGGTTGAGAACCCCACCCAAAAATATGGTTGCAGAGAGATAGAAAGGTAGGTACATTCCAATGGCAATTGACATTATTGGTAATGCTGGGCCATTTTTTCCTAGGTACCAGCGAGCACCAATAATTAGTCCGGCAACTAAGATTCCTAATCCAAGCATTGGAGTGTTTACGGTTCCACCAAATATGCCTTCAATCAGCGTCCCAATAATTTCAGCCTGCGGTGCTTCCAAAACATTTGAACAACCCGTTACGGGATGTGGGTTCGCCGCACAATAGGTTGGTGTAATTCTAAAAGCCTCATTTAGAATAGTTAATGTCAAAGGAGCCACAATTGCACCAATAATTACTCCAATAAGTTCAGCAGTTTGTTGCTTCCAAGGTGTCGCTCCAACGAGATACCCTGTTTTCAAATCCTGCATTACATCACCAGCTATCGCAGCATTTACAGCAACAATGGAGGCAATGATCAAAGTTGCATACATCAAGTCATCTTGTTCCATATCGAGGAATACTCCGCCGACAAGCCAAACAATGAGAGAAGTTGCCATCAAAGTAGCAATTGTCATTCCTGAAACAGGTGAATTTGAAGAACCAACTACTCCAGCGATATACCCAGCGACTGCAGAAAAGAAGAATGCAGTAATAGCCAAAAATATACCACCAACAATTGCTAATATTAGGGAACCGGTTTTCCACCAGTAGAAAAGAAAAGTCAGTATTGCAATTACAGCTAGGCCAATGAATGCCCTGTTCATTGGGATATCCTGCTCCGTTCTAATTGTTGATATTTCAGAATCAGTTAGGCCTGAACCAAGTGCCTTCTTTAGGCCACTTGCAATCGTTTTTCTCATGTCAATAAGTGTCCAAAGCCCTCCAACAACCATACAACCCACACCGACAAATCGAATGTGAGTTGACCAGAGAGTTTTGAACCCATGCGCCAAATCAGCGTCTACTGGCCAACCATAAGTCATACCAAAAATGGGGGTAAGAATAAACACACCTAAAACCGCACCAAAAAAGATGTATGAGGCAATGTTGAGTCCAACAATCCATCCAACTGCAACTAACGACAATGAATAATCTAGGGCTGAGTATAATCTTACACCAACTACTTCCACTGCCACTTCAATTTTAGGTTGAGTCAATTTGAACCCTTTTACCATCCAGCCATAAAGTGCGCCTAAACCTAATGCATATAGGATTACGATAAGATGAGAACCTCCCTTTTCACCTGCTACCAAAACTTCCTCACAAGCGATGCCTTCTGGATAGAGTAGGGCTTCCTCAACAATAAACACTCTTCGCAAGGTAATTGTGAAAATTGTTCCAAGAATACCACCTAGAATTGCTACAATAAATGTAGTGAGTGTATCCATTTCTCTACCCATTACGAGGAGAGCAGGCATAGTGAAGATGACACCGGCTGCTAGACTTTCACCGGCAGAAGTCATTGTCTGCACGACATTATTTTCTAGAATGCTTACCTCCTTGAATCGCAACATTCGGAGGAGTAGCATTGACATAACTGCGGCTGGAATTGATGCAGATACAGTCATTCCAATATAGAGTCCAAGATATGTATTCGCCGCAGTCATCAGTGCGCCTAAGACTAGACCTAGCAGAAGTGCTCTAACTGTCAATTCTGGGAGAGATTCAGACGCAGGTACGTATGGTTGGAACTCGCCCATGTACTTCGCAGGGCGATTAGTTAGTCAATGCTACGGATAAAACTGTTATGTTTGAGGATGGGAAATTGACCCGCGTCTACAAATAGGATTCCCAATGTGCTCCCGAAGGGGGAGCGGATGCCATCTCAAAATCCACATACAGAAACCAAGAGTGACTCACCAGAGCCACTTTGGCATTCGATACCATTGGAAGATGTCTTTTCGAAATTAGGCACATCCAACGATGGCCTTTCAACAGAGGATGTTATTCGGCGTCGTTTAACTCATGGAGAAAACAAATTAGAAGGCAAAAAGCCACGACATCCGCTTCTGAAAATGATTGACCATTTTAGAGACCCGATGGTATATTTGTTGTTATTCGCTGCCATTATTGCATTTATTGCAGATAGAGAAGACTTAGGGACTCCAATTTTCATTTGTATTGCTTTAACATTAAATGCAGTATTATCGTATATTCAGGAGGCTAAAGCAGAGAAAGCAATGGATTCTCTAAAAAAGATGCTCGTCTGTCATTGTATTGTTCTTAGAGATGGTATGGAACATAGGTTATCGATTGAGGAAGTAGTGCCTGGAGATATCGTTTGGTTAGAAGACGGGCTAAATGTACCGGCTGATATTAGATTACTAGAAGTGAACCAACTATCAATCAATGAATCATCCTTAACGGGTGAGTCAGATGTTGTCTACAAAGAGATAGAACCTAGTGAAGATGATGCAATTCTCCAAGAAATGTCAAACATGGCGTTCATGGGCACAGTTGTCTCCTCTGGTCGTGGATTAGGAGTTGTAGTAAAAACAGGGATGAGTACTAGGGTTGGTGACATTGCAACTGGAATTAGTGAGGTTGAATCACCAAAAACCCCTCTTGAAATCAAATTAGGCTCTTTAGGCAGATATCTTGCTTTCATCGCAATAATTTCTGCCTTTGCCATAGTTGGATTCACAATAACACTCGCAATCATAAACGGAGTTACTGGGTCTGAGTTGAAGGATATAATCGCTGAACAATTCATCATTGCTGTGGTTATATTTGTGGCAATCGTTCCAGAAGGTTTACCCATTATCTTGGTTATTACCTTAGCCATCGGCATGCAAAATATGTCTTCGAGGAACGCAATCGTATCGCGGATGAAAGTGGTTGAAACATTAGGTTCTGCAACTATTATTTGCACAGATAAAACTGGCACCCTAACAAGAAATGAAATGTCTGTACGGTCATTTTATTGTGGTGATGATTTGTACTCAGTGTCTGGTTCTGGATTTGACCCTACTTATGGCAAATTAAGACTAGGCGGAGAGGATATTAGTGAACAAGATTTTGCTGAATTGAAAGTTCAAAAGGGATTCAAATTAGCAATGGCCTGCTCCTTACTTTGTCAGAATAGTAATGTAAGAAAGATTGACAATGAATGGAGAGGAATTGGAAACCCAACCGACATCGCATCAGCGGTGTTTGGGTGGAAGATGACAGAATCAGTTGACACATTCCGAAGAAATCATCCTAGGTTTAGAGAATATACTTTTGATAGAGAAAGAAAAAGAATGACCACTATTCATGAGTATGAAGGAGAAAGATGGGTATTTTCCAAGGGTGCTATAGGGCCTTATCTCTCAAGGATTAGTCATGTTGTAGAAAAAGGACATGTAATCCCAATTGCTGACAAACACAGGGACAAAATCGGTGCAGTCAACCTAGAGATGGCAACCCAAGCGCTCAGAGTAATCGCACTGACTGCTAGACCATTAAGCGGTGAAGAAGATAAGGAAGATATCGAATCGGTGGAATCTGGTTTGATTTTCTTGGGGTTAATCGGAATCATGGACCCACCAAGAAAGGAAGTTGCCAGTGCGATTTCAATGTGTGATGCAGCCGGCGTTAGAGTGATGATGATTACTGGTGACCAACAAATGACTGCTATGGCAATTGGAGATGAGATCGGTATCATCAAGGAGGATTCAGAATTCCTAACAGGAAAACAATTGCAGGAATTAACTGATGAAGAATTAGATTCAAAACTTGAAAAAGTTGCTATGTTCTCAAGAGTTACACCAGACCAGAAGTTAAGGATTGTAACTAGACTACAATCAATCGGACATGTTGTTGCAATGACTGGTGATGGGGATAACGATGCACCAGCATTATCGCGCGCGAATATAGGAATCGCCATGGGAATTGCCGGTACAGATGTGGCAAGAGATGCTGCCGATATGGTGTTGAAGGATGATAATTTTTCATCCATTGTAGGTTCAATTGAGGAAGGAAGAAAAATTTACTTGAATATTCGTAATTTCGTTAGATATCAAATATCTACAAATGTGGCAGCAGTTTTACTGATTATTATTGCAACCTTTATTTTAGGTTGGAATTTACCGATGACAGCAACACAACTATTGGTCATAAATATCCTAATGGATGGGCCACCTGCCCTAGCACTAGGAATAGAAAAACGACATGGAGATGTGATGAACGAAGCACCGCGCGCCCTAACTGAACCCTTACCTAATGTGATGGATAAACGGATAATTGGTTTCCTTGGGATTGTGATGGTTATGGGCACCCTTGCCATTTTTTCACTTGCGGGTGGAGGGCTAATCACTGGAGAGGCTTGTCAAGGGCTCGATATTGCAACCTCGCCAGAATTCTTCACTGAGAATGGAGAGTGTGATTTAGAGAAGTGGGATAATTATGCTCAAGAGAAATTTGAGTATGCTCGTACCATGGCATTTGCCGCATTTATTATGTTTCAACTCTTCAATGTTGTAAATAGCCGAAGTATTGACAAATCTGCATTTGAACTTGGCATATTCCAAAATATGTTCATCAGTGCTTCATTTGCTATCAGCCTAGTTTTACTTGTGGTGATAGTTCAAGGTTCGGCTGTATTAGTACCAATAATAGGGATTACTGTAGGCAGTTTCTTGTCAACAATTCCGTTGGAATTTACAGATTGGGCAGTAGTTTTCTTGATTGCATCTTCTGTATTTTGGATAGAAGAATTTAGAAAATTTATCTTCAAATTTAGACGAACGAAAAATTGAACATAGTGGCTGACACCCATTAAAGCAGGTGACTTGTGCGCTGACCTGAGAGAGACGGATATGACATCACCATTTCATTGGCGTACAACCTTCGAAATCCCTTCACAGAAGGCTATTGGTGAGAACATCAAAGGGATTGGATTGGAATCATTTAAGACATTGAATCCAAAGATTATGGCTACCTTGAATAAAGTATTATTGGGACAAAGACTCACTGTGGATGAAGGGGTTCATTTGCATGATAATTGTGACCTTCCCATTCTTTCCCAAGTAGCGAACATCTTGAAAGAGAGAAGATATGGAAAAGCTGTTTTTTACAATCGTAATTTACATGTGAATCAAACAAATGTCTGTGTCTTGGCTTGCAAATTTTGTGCCTTTAGAAGAGGGAAAAATGCCTCGGACGCATATTCCCTTTCAGTTCAAGAATACCTAGATAGAATCAACCCATTTTCAGAAATTATTACTGAGGTTCATTCAGTAGGTGGATTACACCCCGAATGGGATATAGAGTACTATGAAGGATTATTTCAAGCCTTTACCAATGAGTATCCCAATATTAGTTTGAAGGCTTTGACAGCCGTGGAAATAAAACACCTAGCAGAAATTTCTAATCTATCCATATCAGAGACAATTACTCGCTTGCATAATTCAGGATTAAGTTCAATTCCTGGGGGTGGGGCTGAAATTCTAGTTGATGAAATCAGAGATGAAATTTGCAGAGGGAAAGAATCCTCAGAAGAGTATATAGAAATCCATAAAACGGCACATGAACTCAATATCCCCACTAATTGTACTATGCTTTTTGGGACTGTTGAGACGACTCGCCACAGAATGATTCACCTTGATAAATTGCGGGAATTACAAGATGAGACAAAGGGATTCCAATGTTTTGTTCCCTATCCTTATTTACCGGATTCTTCAAGATTACCAGAGGCTCAGTTAGCAACCTCTAATGAAATTTTGAGAATGATAGCGATGTCTAGAATTATGTTAGACAACATTCCCCACATCAAGGCTTATCGAATGAATATTGGAGACCATGTTTCTGCATTAGCATTACTTAGTGGGGCCGACGATATTGATGGAACAGTTAGCCATGAAGAAATAATGCATCTTGCAGGTTCAAACACACCACTGGATAAAATGGATATAGACTTAGCAACATTAGTTGAATCGGTGGGCGGAATACCAATTGAGAGAAATACTGACTATACCAAATTTAGAAATTTTAAGAGACAAGATCCACCAGATAATCAAGGTTTACCAATGATTTCTATCTAGATAGGGAGGAATTAGTCTGGTTAATTGGTCAAATATCATTGGTCGTGTTTCGTTCGTCAATTGTGACCCATTATTCCATAAATTACCCAAAGAGTGGTCAGTTCTCCCTGCCCCTCCAGCATGGTTAACAGGGCATTTACTCAGGAAAGATTGTCTTGTAGCGCCCATTCCAGTAGCAGATTATGCTACTAATTCTACAGAATTAATTTTACTTCCTGATATCGGAATTGCATCTGAAGGACCAGTTGGTAGTGTGTTGTTATTCAGCAATAAAGAATTGGACCAAATTGCAGATATTGCTTTACCTACAGATTCATCCACATCGAGTAAATTGGCATTATACCTCTTGGCGCGATTAGGAATCCACCCAGATACGGTTGATATGGGGCCAGACCTTGATGAAATGTTATCAAAGTGTGATGCTGCATTATTGATTGGAGATAGGGCTTTAGACGAAGCACAGCGCAATCCAGAGTTAGTAAAGATTGACCTTGGTGAAGAATGGCAGAAACAAACTGGCCTTCCAATGGTGTTTGGAGTCTTCGCTGCCCCTATTTCTGCCCCAATCAAAAATTTAGAACAAGCCCATACTGATTTATTCGATAATGCAATCAAATTCAGAGATGATAACCAAAGGAAACAAGATGTGATTCAAGAAACGGTGATTAGGAGTGGATTTTCAAACCCAAGAATCACTAGATATTTCAATGAAGTAACCAATATACTGACTGAAGATTCTGTTCGTGGATTAGAATTTTTCCTTTCAGAAGTTTGTGGATTAGAGACTGAAATTAAATGGTTAGATATTTAATTTGATTTGCGTCGTTTGACTTTTCTTCTTTTCTTCTTCTTTGTATCTTCTTCTACTCCAGTAGAAGGTGTGTCAGATACAGTAGATTTTGTTGAATCCTTTATCATTGAAAGTGCAGCTTTGATATCTGATTCTTTATCATCATTAGTTGATTCGGATTCATTCACAGCGGTCTCAGACGCAACTTCTTGAGCAATTTCCAAAATTGCTATATCTGCTTGGTGGAATTCCTGTGCTTCCCCGTAAGGGTCTGCAGAATCAGGGTCGTCTTTGTCCCAGTATGCACCATGGTCTGAATAATCCCATTGTTCTCCTTCAGGTGCCTCACCGCTTTGTGTGGTTGAGCCAGGTACTCTCTTTACCCTTCGAACGGATGGTTCATCTGTGGGTCGCTTTGCCGGTTGTCTCCTTTGTACAGTCGGTTCTTGGGGCCTATGTACTGGTTGTGGCCTTCCTGTTGAAGAGACAATTTCGGGTGTATTCTTTCTTTTTGTTGACCTTCTTCTAGATGTGACTTCCTTGAAATCTTCATCATCATCATCCAAATCAAATAACAACCTGTTTCTTCTCCGTGTTACTAATATTATTATTAATGAAAATCCAACAATTATACTAATTGGAATAAAATAATTTTGTTCTATCCATGATATCGATTTCTCCAAAAAGGTTGGTTCAGGTTCTGGAGGTGCTTCTATGTTGATTGTCATAACAGGACTATTACCATGAATAGGGGATTGATAGAAAACAGTATCACCACCGTGGCTTAAGGTGAAGGAAAATGGTGAGTTCGGCGTAATTTGAGCAGCTGTATTGGATGGTGGGGAAACAGACGGGTTGAAGGTCATATTGAAGGGTCTAGGAATGTTATTGGACATGGTTATTTCAATGAACCAACGTAGTTCAATACGAGTTCTAGAATCGTGTTTTTCAGTATCAATCAATCCTAATTTAGCATCACACCTTACAGTAGTGTCAATAATTGCGGAATTGTCAATTTTGACTGCAGCGTTCCAATCTGAATTAATTTGATTTGCATTAGTTCCACTACAGAACATTCTTTCCATCTTAATTGCTTCACCTTGACTGACTACTCCATCAGATGATACAGAGGAGGAGGCTAATTCCCTAATAGGCGCACTCATGCTGGAATTCAACTGATACCTATCTTGAATAGAAATCTTGTTGCGGTTAATTGTGATTCCAACTTGTCGGATTAAATTCGGGTCGGGGTGGATGTGACAATCACTTCCTTCAGCACATGAGAATTCAAAATCGTCACCTAAACCATCACCATCATCATCCCCATCGTAATTGTCTGGGGTTCCATCTCCATCGATGTCTGAACCTGGTAATCCAAAGTAAGGTTGCCACGCATTCTCGCTGAACGCTGAAATGATACCTGTATTGGTGGTAACCATGAATTCTGAGATAATTGGAGACTTTGCAAATTTTGTAACTTGATGACCTAACTCAAAAGTTTTGATGGTAGAATAATCCGTTGCATTGAAAATTGTCATTAATTCAGTAGAAGATTCAATTAAAACCCATAATTCATCACCATTCTCTGCCCATTCTAACTGGAATGCTGTCCCTACCAAATTTAGGGTAGTGATGAATTCACCACTAGGGACAGAGCGAACTTGGAGTAGAGAATTCGTAATCCAAGCCAATTGGCTGCCATCAGGGGATAAGGAACAATCTGTAATACTGAAACCTACTTGCCAAGTTACATCAACTTCGGCAGATGATCTATTCCAAAGGAACACATTGCCATCCTTCCCACCTGTAACTAATTGCTGTCCATTTGGTGAATGGTCTAGACAAGTTATATCTGAGGTGTGTTGCCCGTCGTAAGTTGTAATCGCATTGGTGGAGTCTTCAATATAATACTCTGAAACACCGTTGTTTTCATTAGCAGAAGCAAATATAGAAGAATTCGATAGTATCGAAATATCAGTGACTTCCTTTCCATCCTCATTTACACCTATACGTGCCCAATTTGTAGTATCGTATACAGCCATGGCTAAAGTGCTCATAAATGGGCTTTCAAGGCCTACAAGCAGAGCAGAATCATCATTAGAAAACGCCAGCGATAAAATCTTATTTCCAATACTAATATCTTTGATAAAAGTACGATATTGAGAATTTAGTATTACCACATTAGAATTGAATGCAACTGCAATCAATCCTCCATCATTTGAATATGTTATTTCAGAAGACCCGGATAATGAATAAGGATTTTGTAGGCTTCCACTAAAAGGATAATTTTCCTCTGTTCCTGCTTTCACCTCAGGCAAAACTGGCATGTATGAGAGCAATAATATTAGGCATATGAAAATCCCGATGAAAGTGGGTGAGGTTTTCCTCATCGGTACTGCGAATACGGATTCAGCCAAAGAATTATCCTATTAAATGTTTAATTTTCACTCATATTCCAAGGAGTCGTTTGTAGTCCATTCCAACAAATCAAGAGCAACTTCACATGATTCTGAAACAATAACGCAGTCATCATTCAGATATTGTTTCAATACACCTAATGACCTAGTGTCTCCAATTGCACCCAATGCTTCGGCAGCTTCGTGCCGTACAATTGAATCTTCTTCCCCATCAGCTAATCTTTCAATTAATGCATCTATAGCATAACTATCCTGCATCTGCCCTAAAACATAAGCAACCTCATGTTTCAGTAGTACGGATGCACTTGCAAAACTGGCGACTAAAGCATCTATTGCTTCTTGGCCTCCAATATTCCTCAATGTAAAAAGGGCCCTCATACGTTGAAACATTCTTGAGTTCTCATCACACAATACAGACCGAAGTTCTCCTATTGACCTATTCTTACTCGGTGGTGCTGGGTCGACCGAGTCGTACTCTTTATCCTCGGGCGAATTCTGTTGTTCATCTTCAACTGGCATCATTATGCACCAATAAATTCTATTGATTTAGGGTCAAAACTCTGATTAATCATCCCAATTTGTTTACCTTCTGTTAGGAATTTTACAATACTTTCCCGGCCGTCATCACCAAAATCAATAGTTCTCGAATTTACATACATTTGGACGAATTTGGAATTTGTTTCTTCATCAATTCCACGACCCCATTGCCTGGCAAATTTCAATGCTTCATCAGGATTCAAAATTGCGATTTCAATACTTTGTTTGACCCAATCTGTGATTTTGTCACACAATTCTGGCCCTAAATCCTTCCTGACAACGTTTCCACCTAATGGCAAAGGAAGTCCGTTTGTCCTTTCATTCCACCATATCCCTAAATCTAGAAGTAAATTCATGCCATGAGATTCCCAGGTTAACTGCCCTTCATGAATAATAACTCCACTGGCAAATTCACCGGCTTGAATACGTGGCATGATTTCGTCAAAAGGAACAATAACAGTCTCAACATCACCAACAGCCATCTTCAATGCTAAATGGGCGGATGTCTTTAGTCCGGGAATCGCAATTGGTTTGGAACACGCTTCTGCTAAGGTCATAGGTTGTGAAGATACAAGCATTGGGCCGTAACCTTCACCCATGCTCGCACCACAATTCATCAAAGAATATTTATCAGAAATTTCTGGAAATGCGTGGATACTTACAGCACTAACTTCATACTCTTCAGCAATTGCTTTTTTGTTGAGAGTCTCAATATCTAATAGAACATGCTCAAATTTAAATCCTGGTGTATCAATTATTCCCGTTGTTAACGCATGGAACATAAATGCATCATCTGGGTCAGGAGAATGTCCGACTCGCACAACCCGTTCTTCATCACTCATGTGATGGGGCGACAGCAATTGATTTGTGAACTTTATGCATAAATTATCTGAGAATTTTAACCACTCAATGAACAGGCTCAAAGACTTGACTCCCCCACCCATGTTTAGGTAGTATCATGCCAGATGTCTCAAGATTAGGAATTCACTCAGGGGAAATAGGGCCAATTTGCGACTTTTGTGGCGCAAGACTCACATTTGGCGAATCATTGCCAATAGACGATAAATTTTCATGCTTTGATTGCTATAAATCAGAAACTGGTACAATACCTTCCTCAGATGGTAAAGCCGTGTCAGGATTGCCAATGGACTAATCGCGTCGTTCAAGTGCCGTGGTGCTTTAGGGTGCTGTGATATAGATGGTTGAGAGTAATTGGGCCCGTGCTGCCCACCGCTTTTCGAAGTGGTATTCTCAAATTGGAGAATCGGACTTCTGGTTTCCTCCAAGATTAAGGACAAGAGAATGTATGTTTCAGATGTGGTCATCGAATTTATTTGATCGACATATCAATTTTGATACTCCAAAAAATGTGTTAAATTACTTACATCAAAGAGGACCTAAGAGTTGTTTTTATTCAACTGCATATTACGGTAAACCGTTAGAGAGGAAAATGGCAGATAAAGACTGGAAGGGGGCTGATTTAATCTTTGATTTAGACGGGGACCACCTTGACCACGTGGACCCATATAATTTTCCAGAAATGCTTGAAATCATACAATTACAGACTCACGATTTATGGGAGGATTTTCTTTCTACTGAATTTGGATTTAAAGAACAATATTTGCACGTTACTTTTTCAGGTCACAGGGGATTCCATCTCCACTATAGGGACCCTAATATTTTGGGTTTAGATAGTTCCGCGAGAAGAGAACTCGTGAACTATATTAGAGGTGAAGGGGTTGAAGTTAGTGCGCTCATGAATAATAGTGGCGATGGGGGTTGGAAAACTAGATTAGAAGATGGGACAATCAACATTTTGAACAAGTTAGATATAGCCTTTCAAGATAATACAGAAGGAAATAAAATGACTAAAGAACTCTGTAAAATTATTGAATTGAGGGCTAAATCTCCTAGTAGTCCAGTTGCAAAATGCGGCACACAAAAAATGAAAACACTTGCGGAGAAGGTCCAACATCCGCAACGACGGGAAACAATCCTCAGTGGTACTTACAATGTACTGGGTGGTACAAAGAATCAGTATGCACATTTATTTCTTGAACTTGTAAAAGGTGACCGTTCATTCATAGTTGGCAAAGCCGGTGAAACTGATGAGGCAGTTACGGTTGATATCAAGAGGCAAATTCGTTGGCCAAACAGCCTTAATGGAAAGTGTGGATTAAAGGTAGTAACTCTGCCTTTAGACCGATTACATCCTGATGGTAGTAATGCATTTGATGCTCTTAATGAGGCATTACCAAGGTTCGATGATAACACTAGAGAGTTAGAAATAATTACTGAACGTTGTGTACTCAGATTGGGTGGCGAGGAGAAAGAGTTCAGTCAAGGTGATACATTAGTGGCGGATTCAAATATCGATACGTTTTTGACTCTTAAGGGATGGGCTAAGCCAATTTGACGTAGTAAAACTACGTAGGCAGAGTTTTTCAGATTAAGCCAATGTTAAAGGCAGATTGTTTGTCACAAAGTAATGACAGGGTGTGGGCATGGCGTTTCGCAAGAGGAAGAAAAACGATTTGCCCTCGCCTCCGCAGTCTCTTCCAATGCCGCCACTTCCCGGTGATTTGCCACCACCTCCATCCCCAGAAATGGAATTACCTCTGCCACCCGCTCCCATACCTCCAACTGAACCACTTGCACTACCTCAAGAAGAATCTGCTGAGGAAGATATTGAGATTGATGTCGTTGAGATAATTGAAGAAGGAGATGAGGATTCTAATTATGCAGATATGTGGCAAAATAGAACCGATAAATCTCTTCAACAAATGTATGGCCACATAGACCGATTGGGGTCTAGTGACGTTGGTAGTTTGCTTGAACGCTATGCTGACAGATTTGGTCATGATCTTGATAGAGAAATAATCGTGATGCGGAAATCAGAAAAAGAATCTACAAGAGATTCTGCACCCGTTGTTGAATTATTATCAGTTCCAGAAGAATCCGCTGATGATGGCGATGAAGAAAGCGAAGACATGGACGATGTTCAAGAACGCCTTTC
>Ga0209992_10000225_pt1 | contig 80120 bp, 79 predicted proteins | sample 2SBtaG_2_FD_182564 | JGI IMG/M metagenome (GOLD analysis project Ga0209992, IMG submission 182564) | Deep subsurface microbial communities from Kolumbo volcano to uncover new lineages of life (NeLLi) - 2SBTROV12_ACTIVE470 metaG (SPAdes)... | ecosystem: Environmental > Aquatic > Marine >... | reverse complement strand
CAAAGCGGAGCTTTTCCATCGGGGTGTTGAGCAACCGCAGCGTCTGGAGCCCAATCTTGGCGTTCTTGATATTTGGGATGTCCATCCCTGCGATCAACAGCACCTCGTCGCTGACTTCGATCATGCCAAGCACGACGTCGTTGAAGTAGGCCGGGGTGTCGACAACCACGTGGGAACAGAACCGCCTCAGAACCTCGATGATCTGGATCATCTCGGCCGCACCGATCTGGTCGGCGAAAGCCGGCTCGAGCGGTGCCGGAAGAATCAACAGTCCGCTGGACTCGTGGGTGATGAGCAGGTTCTGCATCAAGCTGGCGTCGAGTCGATCAAGTGAACTGACCGCGTCGACAATGGTGTGCTGTGGCGAGAGCTTCAACATGACGGCAATATCGCCAAATTGGAGGTCGGCGTCGATCAGACATACCGGCTTGCCGGATCGCTGAGCCAACGCGACGCCGAGGTTGGTGGCGATCACCGATTTGCCAGCACCGCCCTTGGTGCTGAACACCGTCACCACCTGGCCGAGCTCGCCGTCCTCGTCGAGCAGCAGATCATCAGCCCCGGGCGCCGCGGGAGCGGGCGTCAGAGACGCCTCGACCCGGCGGATTGCGTCGCGAATATGAGCGTCGTCAACTGGTGCCGCCAGCACATCCTTCACGCCTGAGCGCAAGGCTTGTTGCAACAAGTTGGTGGTCAGCTCCTCGGCCACAAGAATTGCGCCGATCTCGTGATGGGCGTTGAGCACCCGTTCGATGCCCATGAGCGACCCGTCGACCGCGCAACTTGGTCCGAGCACCACCACGACGGACTCGCCATTGAGATAGGGCACCAGGCCGTTGATATCGGGGAAGCTGCTCACGTCAGAACCGAGTTGGGTGAGCAGCCGGTTGCGGGCCACGTCATCTGGATCGATTACAACTAGGTTCGCGGTCGGCGCACTGCCACCCAGCGGAGCAGGTGCCCCCGAGGATGGCACCGACGCTTCGCCCCCAATGGCGCCACTTGCGTCGGCGCTGGTGTCGTCGGTAAAGAAACTGGACATAGGGCTCACTCCTCCCAGAGCGTTTCGCAGCTGAAGTGGTCGACGGTGCCCGCGGCACCATCAGCGATCGATTCGACGGAGTCACCGGCTATGAAGCCATCGGTGCCGTACGGGGTGAGACACGACGCAATTTCTGCTGGTGTCGGGCCTTCCAGCAGACTGAAGGTCAGGGCGCGCTGTTGTTCGGCGACATAGTCCTCAGGAAGCAAGGTCAGATGAATGTTGGCCGTATCAAGTGAGGCGAGCAACTGGGCGGCCTCGTTGGGAACCATGAACGTGATGGGGCCGCCTTGCGGGGTGATCGGCGCGTTCGATGTCTCGCCCGGAGCGAGCGTTTGCCTGGCACCGATCGCCAAGATCTCGAGTCGCTGGAACACGTACCGGGCCGGCTCTGAGTAAGTGCAATACTCCTCATCGGTCAGCACCTGGAGCGGCTGCCCGGTGCTGTCCAAGGCCGAGACATCGCCAATGGCGGCGGCTTCGGGATCTTCTTCCGCGGCGGGCGCTTGGCCGCAGCCAACACCGCCATCGACGACCATCAAGTTGACTTCATCACCAGGCTGTAGATAGCCACCTACCGCTTCGATCTGGCCGACTTGAAGAGTCACGGCGACCTGACCGGACGGGATCTGATCTTTAAACGATGCCGACACAACTGTCGGGTCGACAAACAGCCCGCGGATGATGATCTGGTTCTTGGGAATCTCGCCGCGAGCAACCAACCCGGCTATCTCATCGGTGCCGTCGACGGGAATGAAGGTGGCCGGTCGGATCGACAACGGAATATCGGTGACCTCCATCATCTGAAGGGCTTGAGCCGAAGGCGTACCCTCCGGAATATCCTCGCTGGCAATCAGCACCTGACGGGGCTGGGCATCGGCGTAGACGTCGTCCTCAATGCCTCGCACATAGTTGAGCAACGCCACTCCGGCGAAGACACCAACCGCTATGGCGGCAATAAGGATAACTGTTCGGCGTGAACTCACGGAGACCTCGATGTTCGGAGTTGCGATCTTCTGAAGTCCCTGTCGGATGCGCTCGTTGCTAGTTGAGGCATTCGACCCGGGACCATCGACCACCGCGCATAGGGCGCGCGGCGGATGCCTGTCCTGTCGGCGTCGGCCTTCTACTTCTTGACCAGAGAGTTCGCGAATATCCCCAAAACCGCCAAACGGCGGCGTTTCTTGGAGAAACGCCGCCGCTTGGAGCTAGCAAAATTTGTTTGATTAGGGGCTAGGCCCAATGGCCTATGGTCTACTCCTCTTCGGAGACCTCGACCTCGACCTCTTCCTCGACCTCGACGTACTCGTATTCGACATCGGGATCGGACTCGCCGACCGCTGCGGCCTCGGCCTCGGTGGCGTAGTACTCCTCCCACGCCGCTTGGCCTTCGGAGGCTTCGTCGCCGCCGATGTAGTTGCCCTTGTCGTCGTAGGCGTGCTCGCCGAAGTGTTCTTGGTATTCGGCAGCAACTTCGCCACCCTCGGCGGCCTGCTTGATCGACAAGCTGATGCGGCGGCGCTGAAGATCGAGATCGATGATCTTGACCCAGAGCTCTTCGCCCGGCGTGACAACTTGCTCGGGTAGATCGACGTGGTGAGCGGACATCTCTGAGATGTGCACCAAGCCCTCGATACCGTCGCCGACCTGCACAAACGAACCGAACGGCACGAGCTTGGTGACCCGACCGTAGACGAGTTCGCCCACACGGTGGCCGCCGGCAAACTCCTGCCACGGATCTTGCTGGGTGGCCTTGAGCGACAGGCTGATGCGTTCGCGGTCGAGGTCGACTTCGAGGACCTCGACGTCGATTTCGTCACCAACAGTGACCACCGACGAGGGGTGATCGACGTGCTTCCACGACAGCTCTGAAACGTGAACGAGTCCGTCCATGCCACCTAGGTCGACGAAAGCGCCGAAGTTGACAACCGACGAAACAACACCGCTGCGGCGTTCGCCGGGCTTGAGGTTGTCGAGGAAAGCACCACGCTGTTCCTTCTGGGTTTCTTCGAGCCACGAGCGGCGCGACAACACTACGTTGTTGCGGTTCTTGTCGAGCTCGATGATCTTGGCTTCGAGCTCCTTGCCGACATAGGGCTGGAGGTCGCGCACACGACGCAACTCGACGAGCGAGGCGGGAAGGAAGCCCCGTAGGCCGATATCGACAATGAGGCCGCCCTTGACAACCTCGATGACGTGGCCCTTGACAACGCCGTCGGCTTCTTTGAGTTCTTCGATCTTGCCCCAGGCCCGTTCGTACTGGGCCCGCTTCTTGGAGAGGACCAGGCGTCCTTCTTTGTCTTCTTTGGTGATGACGAGAGCTTCGAGCTTCTCGCCCATCGAGACGACTTCGCTGGGGTCTACGTCGTTACGGATCGACAGCTCGCGGCTGGGGATCACGCCTTCGGACTTGTAGCCAATGTCGAGCAGGACTTCGTCCTGGTCGACCCGGACAACCGTGCCTTCGACTAGCTGACCGTCTTCGACCAGCACCATTGTGGAGGTGTAAGCCTCTTCGATATCGATGCCACCAAGGTCGGTGTCGATAATCTGGCGCGGTGTGTAGTTGCCTTCGGCATCAAAGGTGCCGAACTGCGATTCTGATTCAGACATTACTTCTTCTCGGGAATTGAGCTGACCCTGCGATATCGGATCGCAGTGCCCTGTCAGAGAGACAGCCCCGTAACGCTATCTGGGTCGGTCGAGAATCGGCCCTAAACCTCGGAGTCGCCGATCTCGGCCTTGCGCCGAGCAACGAAGTCCTCGAGCTCGGCCTTCACGTCGTCGGCGATCGGAGGGGCTACGTAGGACGCCAACGTGTCCTTCCACATGCGAGCAGCGTGATCGATCGTGCGCGGTCCACCAGCCTCTTCCCATTGTTCGTAGTTGCGCCAATCCGACAATGCCGGGGTGTGGAACTCGGTCTGATAACGCGACATGGTGTGCGACGATCCGAGGAAGTGACCACCCGGTCCGACTTCGGCGATGGCGTCGATGGCCTCGTCAGCATCGGTGAAATCGATGGTCGGCTTTATTGCATCGAACATCTGAATCAGTTCGGCGTCGAGCATCGTCTTCTCGAAGCCGGTCGTGAGGCCCCCTTGCATCCAGCCATGCCCGTGATGCACAAAGTGCGCACCACCCATATAGGCCGACATGATCGACATCATCGATTCGTAGGCAGCTTGAGCGTCGACGGTGTTGGAGGTCGAGCCAAGCCAGGTCCGATACGGCATGCTGTAGAACCGAGCCATCTGACCGGCGGCGATCGCCCCGGTAACCACCTCGGGTCCGCCCATGGCCGGCGCGCCGGATTTCATATCGACCGCAGCGATGAGGGAGCCATAAAATGCCGGGCTACCGGGCGCCACCATCTGCATGTAGGCCGCAACTCCGATGCACTCGGCGTTGTGCTGGATGAGGCTGCCACTGGACGTAATCGGCGACATTGCCCCCGACATCGCCACCGGCGAGATGATGGTGATCTGCCCCCGCTTGGCCAAGGCCACCGACCCTTCGAGCAGCGGTTCGTCCACCAACAACGGCGAGTTCACGTTGAGCACGCTCATGGTGTGCGGTGTGGCGTTGAGTTCGGCCTCGTCGACTTGGTAACCGATCTTGATCATGTCCAACCCGTCTTGCACCCGAGTTTCGCCGATCCCGTATAGGCGCATGGCCTTGTCGGTGAGCGTCATCCAGTCGTACACCGAGTCGAGATGACGAACGTTGGGGGGTCGGTCGATCGGTTCGACCGAATGGCCGCCGAATAGGTGAAGGCTCGGAATCATGTGACCGAGCTTGATCAGATCTTGAAAGTCGCGGGCGGTGCCGGGGCGACGGCCCCGATCCATGTCGACCACGTTGGGCGCACTGGACGCCGAACCGAACACGATCGAATCACCACCGAAATGCACGGTTTTGTGGCGGTCGCGGGCCACGAGATCGAACTCGGACGGACCCAAACTCAAGAAGTGATCAACGACCTCCGGATCGAACAATGTGCGGCCGGTCTCGTGGTCGACTTTGCATCCGTGGTTCTCCAAGTCGACGCGGGCCCGTTTCGACATGAATGTGAGGCCCACTTCGGTGAGAAGGCGCATCGACAGCCGGTGAACGTTATGAACCTCGGTCTCCGAGAGCACCTCCGACGGCGCGAATTTGCGAGTCATCGGCGTAAAGATCGCAGGCTCGTCTGGTTCGGCGGCTCGTCGTCTCTCGCCTCGTCGCACCATGGGCGAACTGTAGGTCAACCCGAGCGTCGTTGCGCTACCACGAGAAATTCCGGCGAGTCGATGCTCGCTGGTGCGGCAGACCAACTCCCCGGTTCGACCGCGTCGATCGAGCGAACCTCCAGACCCGCCAGCTCACACAACAAACGAAGCTCACGGGGCGTGAAGCAGGTGGTCCATAGGTCGGCGGGGGCGGCATCGCCATTGGCGTTCATGGTCTCGGTGGATTCTCGATGAACTCCGGTCGAAGCATCAAACTCGTTCTCGTCAAGCACGTGTTGTACTTGCAGGTACGCGCTGAAGGCCGTGAAGACGACGAACCCGCCGGGCTTGACGGCGCGGGCCATGCCTTCGAGAATCTCCCGATCGGGATCCAACGTATTGTCGGCCGCCGGGCCGCCGGCGAGGCCAAACGCTCCCTGGCAGATCGAGATGACCAGATCGAACGCGGAATCGAATCGGAGGCGGCGCGCATCTCGGCGCTCGTAGGTCACCCATGCTGGAGCATCGATCCGGGCAACGTCCAGAAACGACTCGCTGATATCGACGCCAAGCACCTTCAGCCCTCGCCGTCCGAGCTCGTTGGCATGACGACCGGGACCACACCCCACATCTAGTACCCGATCGCCCGAGTCCAGAGGAACCCGCCGCAACAGCTCGTCGATCTCTCTGACTGTTCCTTTGGTGAACGAATATCGGAGGTAGGCAGCACCCATGTGGTCGGCCATCGGTTCGAACCAATGCGACGGCTCGCTCACCCCTTTGTGTCAGCCCACGAATCGGCGGTTTGCAGGTCGATCTCGAGCGGCACCCGCAACTCAAAAGCGTGTCTCATGACGTCGGACATCAAAGCGCTTGCGGTATCGATCTCGTCATGTGGGGACTCGATGATGATCTCGTCATGGACTTGCAGAACAATGCGGCTGCGCAGGTCGGCATGTTCGAGCGCTCGGTCGAGTCGCACCAACGCCACTTTGAAGATGTCGGCGGCGAGCCCTTGGATACCGGCGTTCATGGCTTGACGCTCGCCGGCTTGGCGAATCTGGCGGTTGCTGGAGGCCAGCTCCGGGATTTTGCGTCGCCGCCCAAAAAGCGTTTCGGTGTAGCCGCGCTCGCGGGCCTGGGCAACGGTGGCATCCATATAGCTACGAACGGCCGGGAACGCTTCGAAGTAGCTGGCCAAGATCTCGGCCGCTTCCGGGACGGCGATATTGAGCCGCTGGGCAAGGCCGTAAGCCTCCATGCCATAGGCCAAGCCGTAGGACACCATCTTGGCCTTCGACCGTTCTTCGACGTGCACATCCGCGGGCTCGATGCCAAACACCTTGGCCGCGGTCGCCGTGTGTATGTCGTCGCCGGCTTCGAAGGCCTGAATCAGACCGGGGTCCTCGGCCAGATGGGCAATACAGCGCAGTTCGATCTGGTCGTAGTCGGCAACAACCAACCGGGTTCCGGGAGAAGCGACGAAGGCGGTGCGAAAAACCCGACCCCGTTCGGAACGAACCGGAATGTTGTGGAGGTTCGGGGCATCGGAACTGAGCCGGCCGGTGCGAGCGACGGTTTGGTTGAACGTCGCACGAATCCGGTTGCCCGGGCCGACTTCGGCCAACAATCCTTCGCCGTAGGTCGACCGCAATTTCTCGACTTCGCGGTACTCGAGCAGATCTTCGACAATGGGATGTTCGCCCCTCATCTTCTCGAGTGACTGGGCATCGGTGCTGTACCCGGTCTTGGTCTTCTTCTGTGGCGTGATGCCGAGTTCGTCGAACAGGACCTCGCGGAGCTGCTTGGTGGAATTGACGTTGAACTCGTGACCAGCGTGAGCAACCACTTTGGCCCGCATCTCCTCGGTGCGGGCGGTGAACTCATCGCGGATCCGTTGCAAGATCTCGGGGTCGACGCCTATGCCTCGGTGTTCCATCCGCGCCAACACCCGAACCAGCGGCACTTCGAGATCGTCATGAAGGTCGCCAAGGCCCTGCGCAACCATTGCTTCGCGGAGCGGACCAACAAGTCGATCGACGGCCAGTGCGTGGCGACACGGCTCGGCGAAGGTGTCGGTCGCTTCTCCCCCGTCGAGGTCGAGTTGGCCTTCTGGAGGGCCACTTTCGGGGAGCTCCATGCCGCTGTATCGCAGCAACAAATCAGCCAAGTCGTATCGATTGTCGGCTGGGTCGAGGAGGTAAGCAGCCAGACGGGTGTCGACCCTTAGTCCCTGGACATCGACGTCGTAATCAAGCAGTTGGCGCAGAGTCGGTTTGGCGCCGTGCATAGCTACGGGACGTCCATCCGGCCCGAGAAGCGACCGCACCGCGTCGATCACGGTCTCGTCGGTCAGGAGTTGACCTTTGACAAACGCGACCTCGGCGCCGGGCGCGTCGACTACAAAAGCCAATCCCTCGGCGATCCCGCCCGACGGCACAGCAACGGCCAAGATCCCCTCCCCCGCTGCCGCCGCGTTCAACGCCGTAACCGCGTCGGCCGGCGTTTCCGACACGGTGACTTCGGCTTCGAGGACCTCGGCCGCTTTGGTGGCGGCCTCGCCGATCACTGGGGCGAGACGGTCCCATAACGATCGAAACTCGAGGAAATCGAACAGTTTCTTGATCGACTCGGTGTCGGGGTCGCCCATCGTGAAATCGTCGAGTTGGGCCGGCAACTCGACGTCTCGCACCAACTCCATCATCTCGATGTTGTTACGTACGTTCGCTTCGTTGGCGGCCAGGTTCTCGCGCAGCTTCGGGGTGAGATCATCGAGCGCGGCATAAATCCCGTCGATACCGCCTCGTTCGTTGATGAGTTTGGCCGCAGTCTTCTCGCCAACACCGGGAACGCCTGGCAAGTTGTCGGATTTATCGCCACGCATCGCCGCGTACTGCACGTAGTCGACCGGGCGAACACCAGTGCGTTCGAGGATGCCGGCCTCGTCATAGAACGCGTAGTCGCTCACGCCCCGCTTGTTGTAGAGAACTTTGACGTGGGGATCTTCGACCAGCTGATAGCTGTCTCGGTCGCCGGTAACAATGATGACGTCGTCACCTCGGTCGCGGCCTTGGGTCGCGAGTGTGGCGATGATGTCGTCGGCTTCGAAACCAACGATGTCGATCGACTCGATCGCCACCGCTTCGAGCACCTCTCGCACGAGTCCCATCTGTTGGCGAAGAATGTCGGGCGCCGATTCGCGTTGGGCTTTGTAGGTGGGCGTCATCTTGTGACGGAAGGTCGGTTCGGGCCGGTCGAAAGCCACCGCGACCAGATCTGGTTTGTGATCTTTCAGCAGGTTGATGAGCATCGAAGTGAACCCGAACACTGCGTTGGTCACCTGACCTGATGCGGTCGCCATGTCAGTGGGTAGTGCGAAGAACGCCCGGTAAGTGAGGGAGTTTCCGTCGATGAGCATCACGGTGGCCATTGGGCTCGACCCTAACGCGTGGACTCAGTTCGCAGCAGGGCCAGCCAGCACATCGTTGGCTACGTCGATCATGCGTCTACGCCCCGACATGGCGTCGCGGCGTAGTGCGGCGAAGGCGTCGTTCTCGGAGAGGCCCAACTCGTCCATCAGTCGGCCTTTGGCTCGATCGATCAGCTTGCGCTCCTCGAAGCGAGCTTCGAGTTCGAGGACGCGCCCGTTGAGCATCTCGGCCTCGCGACGGCGAGCCAGTGCGAGCCTCAGCGCCGCGACCAATTCGTCTCGTTGATAGGGCTTCACCAAATAGGCCATAGCGCCGGCGTCGGACGCTTCGTCGATAAGTTCTCGTTGGCTGAACGCGGTGAGCATCACCACCGCGGCCGACGTCTGATCGACGATCGCCGACGCCGCCTCGATCCCGGTAAGGCCCGGCATCTTGACGTCGAGCAGCACCAGATCCGGAACATGGTCGACAGCCAGACGAACTGCATCGTCACCGCGACCGCAGTCGGCCAAAACGTCGTATCCCTCGTCGATAAGGAGTTCGACCAAGTCGAGTCGGATTATTGCTTCGTCCTCGGCGACAACAACGGTTGGACCACTCACGACGCGATAAGGCGGTCGAGCAGTTGGTCTTGCTCGGCCTCCAACGCCTCGATCGAGGCGCTGAGACGATCGCGATGTTTGCGCAACCGCTCGGCGTGTCGGCTGGCTTTGCGGTGAGCCCGCTCGGCGACCGGCGTTTCTGACACCAACGCCCGCAAGCGAGCGTCGTCGGCTTCGTCGGCGAGGTGGACCAGTTGTTCCTCGCTCACGGCGAGATCGTCACGCGCCGATTTGAGTTGCGCACTTACCGCTCGAAGTCGCCGCTCGATCTGGGCCCGTGACATGGCTTCATCATAGACCGCGGGCGTAGCCGCCCGATTCGGGGTGCGCTTTAGTCGACCAACAACGGCATCATTGTTGCGTGCGTTATCGGGCATTGAGGTTGTTGGGTCTGGGTCTGCTTGTGGCCGTCGGCGCCGCCGCGTGCATCGGCGCGTCGACCAACACCTGCAACGAAGTACGAGAATCAGAAGATCCGCAGAGCAATATGCACGTCCTGACCGATGATGGCTACCAGTACCTGACTCATCCTCCGACCTCTGGCCCTCACGCTTCGGGTCCGACCCCCTCGGGGGTTTTGGACACACCCCTCGCCGAGGCGGTCCAGGTGAGGATCTTGGAGGCCGGTGGGGTCGTGGTACAGCATCGAGACCAATTGACCTCTTCCGACGCCGGGGCGCTATCTGTCCTCGACGTGGTCGCAGCACCCGATCCGAACCTCGACAATGCGTTTGTTGTGACCGCGTGGACGTGGAAGCTCTCGTGCCCGTCGCTCGCTGTCGACGAGATCACCCAGTTCGCGCAACAGCGCCGCACCTCGGCGCCCGGCGTCGACTAGCAGTACCCGATCACCGGTTCGTTAGTTGACGGACCTGTCCTGGTCGCCCCAGTACGGTGCCCGAAGTTCGCGCTTGAGCACCTTCATGGCCCCGGACAGTGGCAGTGGATCTTCTCTGAACTCGATCGACTTTGGCACCTTGTAGCCGGCAATCTGCTCTTTGGCAAAAGCCTGCAACTCGTCGGCCTCGACGGTGACACCGGCTCGACAAACGACCACCGCGTGGACCTGTTCGCCCCACGTGTCGTGGGGAATGCCGATGACAGCCACCTGCTCGACTGCGTCGTGACGCGAGATCGCCGACTCGACCTCGGCCGAGTACACGTTCTCGCCGCCCGTAACGATCATGTCCTTCACCCGATCGACCAGAAACAAAAAGCCCTCGTCGTCGAGATAACCGGCGTCGCCGGTGTGATACCAGCCACCGGCGAAGGCTTCGGCGGTGGCCTCGGGCTTGTTCCAATACTCCGTCATGAAGTTGCCGGCCCGCGCACAAACCTCGCCGGTTTCGCCGCGGGGAACCTCGTTGCCGTCCTCGTCCCGAATGCTCAAACTGATGCCGAGCACCGGTTTGCCCGCGGACCGGACCCGTGGTCCGCCCTTGCGATGTTCGTCGGCATCAAGCCAAGTGAGCAACGCGCAGCACTCGGTCATCCCGTATCCCTGGGTGACGTTGAGGTCTGGGTAGGTGGTCAGCACCTTGTCGAGAAGCGCGGCCGGCATGGGCGAAGCGCCGTAGGTGAGTTGGGTCAACGAGTCGAGTCGTTGCGGACGGTAGTCGGGATGGTTCAAGACCATGCCCACCATCGTGGGGACCATCATTGTTTGGGTTACCGAGTGCTCTTCGATCAGCGCCATTGCCCCGCCCGGGTCAAACAGCGGCATGAAGACAGTGACGCCTCCGGTCGCGGGCGTGCCGAGGATTCCGCCCATCGATGCGGCGTGAAACATCGGAGTCTGGTGCAAGTAGGTGTTCTCGGAGTCAAACGGCACGACCATCGCCACGTGATACAAGTTGAGCATCTGGGCGCGATGGGTGAGCACCACCCCTTTGGGAAGTCCGGTTGTGCCGCCGGTATACATCAGCACGACCGGGTCGTCTTCGTATGGTTCGTCGGGAACGTCGGCCGCGACCCCCGATATGAGGTCCTCGTACTTGATGTCGTGAGGGACGTCGGCATCACCAATCAACACAACGTGGCGAATCGGACTCGGGTCGGGACTCGCGGCCATGGCATTGGCAAAATGCTGAGCAAAAAATGCGTCGACGAAAACTACTTCGGTACCCGAATCGCGCACGATGTAATCGAGCTCGGGACCAGCGAGGCGAAGATTGAGCGGATTCATCACACCCGCGCCCAGGAACGCGGCATGCCAAAGTTCGAGGTATTGGTGGCTGTTGGTAGCCATCACCGCGAAGCGAGCGTCCGAAGTGATGCCCAACTTCTCTCGCATCGCCGTGCAGAGCCGGAAAACTCGATCCCCATGCTCGGCGAAGGTGCCCCTATATTCGCCGTCGATGAACCCGACCTTGTCGGCGTACTCGTCGAGCGCCGGCAACAGACCGCGGTGGTAAACAAGCTCTTTCATGCCGGATCGCTTTCGTTTCTAGGGTTCGAATCGGTTTCGTCAACAAGCGAATGAAGTTCGTCGACCGCATCCTTTAGATGGTCCATAATGTCCCAGATATCGGGCACAAGGTCGCGGCAGCCCACGAGTCCGAAGTCGAGCGAACCGTTGTAGGACTGCACAGTCATGTTGAGGCCAACCCCGTCGTGGATCGTCGACACCGGATAGTTGGCCAAAAGCTTGGAACCGACCGCATAAAGCGGGATTTGAGGGCCAGGCACGTTGGAGATCACCACGTTGTAGGGCAGATCGACCCAGGCTCGGGCCGAGGCTCTGGCTATGGTGCGAGCCGCTCGGGCGGCAACTGCGGGGGGCGAGAACTGGGCGAAGTCCTGAAGAAGAGTCGCCGGTAGCGCCTTGTGGGATTGCTTGGCGATCTGCATCGAGTCGTGAACTGCGCCCAAACGTTCGGCGATGTCCTCGATGTCGGTGTGAAGCGATGCGGTCATGCTCGCTACTTGGTTGCCACCTTCGCCGGCTTGGTCTTCGGTGCGCACCGAAACGGGAACCATCGCCACAAGCGACGCGTCGGGCAGTTCGTCACGTTCGACCAGATACCGCCGCAAAGCCTCGGCACAAACGGTCATCACCACATCGTTGAGGGTGACGCCAAAGGCCGTCTTTATCTCCTTGAAGGCCTGAAGCCTTATCGACTCAAACGCAAATCGCCGATGCGGCCCGATGCGGGCGTTGAACGAGACGCGCGGGGGCATTGTGGGGGCCACCGACAACATCGACGAATCGAAGTCCCCGTGGCGGATCCGATCAAACTCCGGCAATTCGACGCCCACCGACTTTGCGACCGCGGGAAGGTTGCGCAGGCTGTCGCGCATCAGACGAATTCCCTTGGCCGGTTTGAACGCGATTGATGCCAGCCCCCGACCGAGCATCTCGAGCTCGGACGGCTCGGCGTCGGGCCGCCACGGTTTCGCCGGGGGTTCGACAACTCGGGGCGTGGCCTCCAGGTCGAGCAAGTTGGCCAACATCTCGGCGCCGGATACCCCGTCGATCGCGCAGTGGTGAATCTTGGTGAGCTGTGCAATACGGCCACCCTCGAGGCCTTCGATCACATAGAGCTCCCACAGGGGCCGAGTACGGTCGAGCGGTCGAGCCACGATGCGCTCTACTTGCTCGGCAAGTTGATGAGGTGTGCCGTCTGGGGGCAGACCAATGTGGCGTAGGTGGAAGTCGAGATCAAAGTCGGGATCTTCGATCCAGTACGGCTGGTCCAGCCCAAACGGCACTTCGACCAGTCGCCGCCGATACGGCGGCAGCAAGTGAATACGTTCGGCGATCAAATCTCGGAGCTGTGCGAAAGTCTCGGCGCCGGGCTGTTCGGGGGGATCGAACACGGCAAGGCCGCTGACATGTCCGTAAGTCGTCGACGTTTCGATATTGAGAAACGTTGTGTCCAGACCAGAGAGCTGCTGCATGACCGTGGCGCCTAAGCCGCCGCGACAACGGCATCTAACCGTTCGAGCGTCGCAATGAGGTTGGCTTTGTGACGCTCGGGGTAACCCAAGAGCTCGATCAGGCGGGGGGACCGCGCCGTCGACCAGTCGAAGGACTCGGTAACCCTTGTGCCATCGTCGACCGGCTCTAGTTCGTACCGCCAGCGATGACCACTGAAGTGGGCCCACGCAATGAGACGATTTTCCTTGAACTCTTTGACTCTGCTGGTCATGAGATACGGCACACCGAGACTCATCCTCATAACAAACTTGGCGTCGAGCGAAAGCCGATCCGGGCCCCGAACTACGCCCCTTACGGTGCCAGACCCGTCCATCTTCAAGTGCCCGGCGGGACTCGCCAACACATCGAAGATTGCTGACGAATCATGGTCCATCATCCGTTCGGCAGAAATAACTTGATTCGCCATGGTGCTCCAGACGCCGGCTAGCCCCACCCTAGTTCGTCACTAGCGTCCAGCTACAGCCCGGCTTCGCCAGAACACGCCGAATATAAATAGCCGCAACGACTTTACGTTTGTGTTGCGAAGTGTCATGATCACGGCCGACAAATAGTGGCTTGGGGGCCGCGAAAATGAAACTGAACTCCGATCAATTTGCGCTGCTGGCGGAGACCGCAGCGCAGGCGGGAGGACGGGCTCGTGCCAACTATGTTGGTGAGGGCATGCGTAGTGGACCCTGCGTTGCAGTCGATTCGCTCGACGTCAAAGCAATCTGGAACCTTTCGAGCCTTTTGGCCGAACGCGATCTCGGGCTGAGCCGCTCGCTACGCGGCCCAGCCGTTGATGCCACCGGTCATCGATTCGCTTGTTACTGGCCTGGCGTTACCGCCGACTAGCCGATCGCCAGTCTTCGGGGCTCACGAGTCTTCGAAGACGAAACGGAAATTGAGCCCCTCGAAGTCGAAGTCGTCGCGGGTGGAGTTCGTACCAATAACGGTCTGGCGAACAGTGCCGCTCGCGCCGTTGTATCGTCCGGTTCCACCAATCACCGATCGGTGAGCGACGGCCCCGCCAAAGGTCCCCTCTAGTCCGTGGCTCTGCATCTGGTTGTGAGGGAACGGTTCCTGCTGGGAAATCCGGTCCAGTAAATAGCTGTGGTTCGACACGATGTGGGGGTCGAAGCGGGCCGCCGTGTGCACAAACCAGCCGTAACACATCCAGTGGCCGATGGCGTGAGAGAGATTGCCCGCATAATCCCAGTTCGAACCACCGATGGGGATCGTGCCTCCGTGGAAAAGCGCCCCCTCGACGTAAAACGTCGAGCCCTGTGGCGGGAAACCCTCGCCGACGGGAAACTCCGTGACCCTCGGCTCCGGAACCGCCAGGGTAAACGTCGCGTTGTCGCACGCCACATCGAGTGTCACCGCATCGTCATTGTCATCGTCGTCTGAAGCAGCCGCCACGGCGGCCGGCAACACCGTCGCAACGGCGGCCCCACCAGCCACCAGTCCGGCACTGCGTAGCACCCGGCGTCGACTCTCGTTAATTGCTTCGTATTCACTCATCTCAACCCGCTCCTGTCTGTTGAATATTTTCCGGTTGGAATGCCATCCGAAAGTCGGTCGACTCCCGAATGGCACCCTCGCGTCACGACCTAACAGCTGGCTGTCACGACGGTTCGTGACAAGGCACGAGCGGGCGCGATAGCGCTGAAAGGCCCGACATATGGCGCAACTCCGGTTGACAGGTCCTTGAAAGGTCGCTCGACTAGCAATGCGGCTATATCCCACGAGCGGGAGGGTGGAAGTGCGAATCGCGGTGCTAGGCGAGGTCGGGGCTATCGACGACCGTGGCAACCCGATCAAGGTGGGTGGACCCAACCAGCGTCGCGCCCTCGCCGCACTGGCAACCCACCCGGGCCGCTGGGTCGGCCTTGATGCCCTTTCTGAGGCGGTCTGGCCCGACCCGACCACTTCGCCGGCCTCACCATCCGACACGCTGCGAACCTACGTCGCCCGATTGAGGCGAGTTCTGGGTGACTCCTCCATCGAGACCGGGGACAACGCTTATCGACTCAACCTTGGGGAGGTCCAAGTCGACGCCATGCAATTCGAGGAGCTGTTGCAGAGCGCTATCGCCGGACCAGCCGCGGTTACCGAACAGAGCTCGATGCTCGAGCGGGCCATCGCCTTGTGGAGCGGGCCCGCCTTTGGCGTCCTCGCCCTCGACCGGCCCTTTGATGCCGAAGCCCATCGGCTCGAAGAGCGGCTGTCACTCACGATGGAAGCCGCGGTGGGGGCACGGATGGAGCTTGGTGACCATCGGTCGGTTCTTTCGGACCTGGCCAGTTTGGTCGCACGCGAACCTCTGCGCGAGGAACCGGTTCGTCTCACCATGCTGGCGCTGTACCGGTGCGGGGCCCAGGTCGAGGCACTCCGCGCCTACCAAGATTTCCGGCGCCTTCTCGGCGAGGAAACCGGACTTGATCCCTCTGACGCTCTGAGGGATCTCGACACGCGAATTGCTCGTCGCGATCCGAGCCTCGCCTATCATGCGACCAAGCAGCAGTTACGCGGCTACGAGCTCCACGAAGAGATCGGAGCCGGGGCCTTTGGAGTGGTGCACCGTTCGGTCCAACCCGGCCTTGGACGGCCGGTCGCCATCAAGGTGATCCGCAAAGAAGTCGCCGACCGTCCCGAATTCATTCGCCACTTCGAAGCCGAAGCCCACATCATTGGGCGACTCGAACATCCAAACATCGTACCCCTATACGATTTTTGGCGAGACCCTGACGGGGCTTACCTGGTAATGCGCTTCCTGGCCGGCGGAACCCTTGATGATCGTCTTGACGGCACACCGCAGGAGCCATCGATGGTCGCAAGGTGGGTGGCTCAGATCAGCTCAGCGTTGGCAACTGCTCACCGCCGAGGCGTCTTGCATCGTGATGTTCGACCCAGCAACATCATGTTCGATCTGCAACACAATGCCTACTTGGGCGACTTCGGCCTCGCCGCGGTCGAAGCCAACATCGACTACCGACCCAGAGCTCGGCCACGCGACATGCTCTATCACCCACCAGAAGGGTGGGCGTTCAATGCGGCGTCGCCAACCGCGGATATCTACGCCCTGGGGGTTAGCACGCTCGAAGCGTTGCTGGGACGAGCCATCGAGCCGCGAGCTCTGTCGGCCGAGGCCTGCCACGCCGCGGTCCGAGCAGGCGTGTCAGACCTGTCGGTGCTGATAGCGCCCGGTGACGAGGATGTCTACGAGGCGGTTTCTCTCGCCACGGCCACTCGACCCGATGACCGCTTCAAGTCGGCCATCACGTTTGCGGAGGCGCTGACCCACTCGACCAGACATCCCCCGGTGGCGCCCGAGTCCACCCGAGAGATTGCCAACCCTTACAAAGGGCTCCAAGCGTTCGACGAGTCCGACGTCGACAACTTTTTCGGCCGCGGCGACCTGACGGCCAAGATTTTGGATCATTTGACGGCCAATCATTTCTGTGCGGTTGTCGGACCGTCGGGCTCTGGCAAGTCAAGCATCGTCAAGGCGGGCGTTGTCCCTCATCTACGGGGCCAGGGGTCGTTCATCGTCACCATGACCCCGGGCGAAGATCCATTCCGCGAGCTGGTCGCCGCGTTCCAACGAATCCGATCGATCCTCCGTTCGATGCCCTAAACGCCTTGACTACTTCGGCTCGGTCCTTCGCCCAGACCGTCTCTGACCTCTCGCCGCCAAATAGCGACGTGGTCCTTGTCATCGACCAACTCGAAGAGTTGTACACGCTCGGTGATCCCGCTACCACCCACCAATTCGTGCAAGCAATCGGCGCGACGGTCGCCGATGAACTGTCGCGGTTCAAAGTGATCGTGACCCTGCGGGCCGACTACTACGACCGCCCGCTGCACGCTCCTGATTTCGCCGACCTTATTGTCGAGCACCAGGTAGCGATTACCCCCCTCTCGGCACGGGCGATCGTGCAAGTAATCAACGGCCCAGCCAACCGGGTTGGCGTAACAGTCGACTCGGGCGTACTCGCGGCCATCAGCCGAGACATGTCGAGCGAACCGTTGGCGCTACCGCAGTTGCAATTTGTGCTGACCACGCTCTTTCAGAACCGGTCGGCCAACACGATGACGCTGGCGGGTTACGAACGCCTCGGAGGATTCGCCGGCGCTCTGTCGGGCCGCGCCGACCGTCTCTACAACGAACTCGATCGGGGTGGGCGAGATAGCGCCAAGCGCGTTTTTCTCGAGCTCGTGGCGTTCGACGGTGGTGCCACCGACACCAGACGTCGAGCGCCCATCGCGTCGCTCGGCCCCCCTGCCTCCATCGGTGCGGTGCTCGAGCGTTTCGGCAAGGCACGCCTGCTCACTTTCGACCGCGACCCAGAGTCCCGCGAACCTACCGTGGAGGTCGCCCACGAGGCCTTGTTACGAGAGTGGCCGAGGCTGCGAGAGTGGATCGAGACCAGCCGCGACGAAGTTCGCACTCGTCGTGCTATCAGTGATGCGGCGGCCGAATGGGCGCGGCTCGGACGCGACCCCAGCCTGCTGCTCAGGGGAGCTCGCCTCGCCGCCGCCGCCGACTTATCCGACACTCATGTTCTGCCCGAGACAGGGCCCACCCACGAGTTTGTCAACAGCAGCAAGGACGCCGCCACCGCACTGAGGCAACAAGAACAAAGAGTGGCGCGCCGCTTGCGGCGGCTTTCCAAAGCCATCGGCACGGTGGCCGTGGTGGCGTTGGCGGCCGGGGGTGTCGCGGTGGTTCAGGCCCGACGAGCCCGCACCGAAGCCCGCGCCGCGGCCGCGGCCCAGTCGGCGGCGGAGACCCGCCGGCTTGCCGCCGACGCCACCAGTCTCGCCTCGACAAACCGGCCGCTCGCGATGTTGCTTGCCGTGGAGGCATACAACCGCAACCCCAGCCCCACCACTCTCGGCGCCGTCCAAGCCACGCTCGTCGCGTCGCAAGGATTCCTCGGTTTGGTCGCGTCGGGCTACGACGTGACCGACATGGTGTGGCTCGATCAGTCCCGCCTCGCTGTTGCTCACTCCGCGGGTCTCATCATCGTTGACATCGCCACCGGCGAAGAGGTGGCTAGCGCGAGTCTCAGTTCTCCCAGCGCCGTCATCAAGGGTCCGAACAACACTCTCCTAGCCGCCAGCGGCGAAAACGTGGTTCGTTTTGATGCCGCCGATCTGTCGGTCATCGGTGAGCCAATTATCCACGACTCCAGAGTTACGGCGCTGGCAGCCGCTCCCGACGGAACCATCGCGACCGGTACCCACCAGGGCATCGTGCGACTCTTCAATGCGGACGGTAGTTATCGACAGTCGCTGGTCGCCCACCCTGAGCGCGCCATCGAGGAACTCGATCTTGTCGGCGCAAGTGACGGGCTCCCCCACCAACCGGAATCGTTCAGTATTGGTGTGTCGGCCTTGAGTTTCTCACCCGATAGTTCGCAGCTGGTGAGCGCCGGACTTGCGGTAGTGCGCATCTGGGACACCAACAGCGGATCCAAGACCAGCGACACAGTGTTGGTGCGCTCGTCAGGCGAGCAAAGGGCGGCATCTTCGATCACCAACTTCTCCGGTACGGACGAAAAAGGAACGTGGGTCGGCACCAGCTTCGAGGCGCTTCTCATCGACTCGAGCGGGCAGATCACCGAGCGGATACTAATCCCCGGCCTCGAATCCTCGGTGCTGCCTTCGGTAATCTCCAACACAACTGTCGTGAACGACCGATCCGTTTTTACGGCTCGCGACGGCGGCACAGTTGTGCAGTTCTCTAACCAAGACGGGCACCTAGAGCACCTTCTCGACTCGCAATTGCCAGGAACCGCGGTCGTATCACTTGACCCCGACCAAGAGATTTTGGCGGTCGGCGGCGGCACCGGTGTTGCTCTGCTTTCCTTGGCCGGAAGATCGCCTATCTCGAGAACTGTCGAGACCGAGCTCAGCGCCGAGGTGACTATCAACAGCACCGGCGACCTCGCGGTGATTTCCAACGCCGACTCCAAACCTCCCCAGATCTACGACCTGAGCGGAGCCACCCCACGCCGGCTGCCGCTACCGGAGTTGGACAAGCCGTCATTCGGATTCCTCAACGACGACAACTTATTGGCGATTTCTTCCTTTGCGGGGCACGTAGTCGTCATGGACGAAGCTCTCGGAAATAGATCTATCGACGCACTCGCGGCGTTCGAGGTCATCAGAAGCCACAACGGCGAAATGCTCGCGATCCAAACCCGTTCGCTAGCCGACCAGCTAACGATCACAGTGTACGACTACTACTCGGGTCAGCCCATTGCCGAACTAGACCTGCTCGACGCGGTGGCCGCGACCGACGCCATCGGTCGGTCATTGGTGTTCAGCCCTGACGATCGGTGGCTGGCCGCAGCCACATCCGGGGGAGCCGCCGTTATCTGGGATACCGGTACGTGGGAGCTTCAGACACCCCTGCTGTCGGCGGGCGGGGGCAAAGTGATGCAATTGCGTTACTCCCACGACAGCAAATGGTTGGCCACAGTCGACAGCACCGGAGCAATTCTGTTGCGCGACGCCGAAACCCTTCAACCCGTCGGCGCGCCGTTTCTTGGCAACACCGACGCGGTCGGGGGCTACAGCAGAGGACCGTACTTCACGGTCGATGGCCAATATCTTGTGACCGCCGCCGACGGTCAGGGACGGATCTGGGACATCGAAACCCGTCAGCTGATCGGGGCGCCTTATCCCAACGCCCCCAACACATCGGCCAATGCTTCACCCAACGCCAACTACCTGGCAACGGTGTGGGACGGACATGCAGTCTTCTGGGACCTCGATCTAGAGAGTTATCCGCAGATCGCGTGCCAAACCGCGGGCCGCAACCTAACAGCCGACGAGTGGCACCAATTCGGCCCGCGAGACACCGAGTACCACTCGACGTGTGATCAATGGCCTGCGCCCTTCGATGCGGCCGACCAACCACCGAAACAGTAAGGCCAGCAAATGACTGCAGATTCTCAAAAACCAAATCGACGCACCGTTCTTACTGGCGCGGCGATCGGCGGAACAGCCCTGGTTGGTGGCGTTGCCGGTGGAGTCGCCGGCGCCGCTTCGCGCGCCGACGCATGGAAACGCGAGCGCGTCACGTTCGATGTTGCTTGCCTTGGCGACACCTGGCGCGACGTCGTCCCCCGCAATCCGGCGAGCGGGGCCGACTTCCGATTGCCGTTTCTGGTCGAGGGGTGGATTTACCCATCCGGAACGGTGCTCGACGGATTCGTACCCACAAACGAGGGCTCGATTGGCCGATGGTTCTGTCAGGGATGGCTCATCTTGGACGGCAACCGACCCCAACCTCATGTCTCCTCGAGGCAGGTCTTCGTATTGGGTCAAATCGTGCCCGAGGACCTCTTTCCGACCAACAACCTCGTAACGGCCGGAATCGAGGGGACGGACTCGATGGAGCAAAGCGCCACAAGGGCCGTGATCGGTGGCACCGGCGACTACCTCGCGGCCTCGGGACAGGTAACTCAGTGGTTTACCGGGACCAACACGACAATCCTTGATGACGGCACCGGCAACGCGGCCCTGAACTTCCGCATGGACTTCGACCTACTGCTTCCCAACATCTGAGCCACCACCACCCGTAGGGTGCGCACGTGATCGAACGTCTCGAACGCAACCTGCGTCTCATTCAGTGGCACGAACTGTTGGTCCGGACCAACCCGTGGATAGCGGTGTTCGTGTTATTCACTCGCTCCAACTTCGATCTCGACGGCGCCATTCGCCTGGCCGGCATCTATTACTTGTTCGTGGTCGTATTCGAAGTGCCATCCGGGTGGATGAGCGATCGCCTCGGCCGGGTCCCGACGCTACGAATCGCCGCCGCAAGCTGGATGGTGTGCCACACCTGTTTCATCCTGGGGGCCAACAGCTTCACCGTCGTCGCCGCGGGCCAAGCGTTCCTCGCCCTTGGTTATGCGTCGCTGTCGGGCACCGATGTGACGTTTCACTTCGACACACTCGAAGCGCTCGAACGCCCAAACGAGTTCGGAGATCGACAAGCCACCATCACTTCTCGCGGGCTGGTGGTCGCCGGCATCGGGGCACTGGTGGGTGGCGCGGTGGGACTCGCCGACCTTCGCCTCGCTTTCGCGGCGTCGCTCGGCCTTGCGATCGCTCAGCTCGTTGTGGCCATGGCCTTCACCGAACCGCCCCACGTCGGCGCCGCTCCTGGTTTGTTGCGCCAAGTCGGCGAGTGCTTGTCGTATCTACGACGCGCTCCCCTCGCCTGGATCTTCGGCTACGGCATCGCCATGGTCGTGCTCGAACACGTTGCGTTCACTCTGCTACAACCGTGGCTCACCGAGGCCCTCCACCGCACCCCCGATCAACTGGGGCGCACCCCGTTGCTGTCCGGTGCTCTGGTAGCCGTTGTCTCGGTAGTCGGGGCATTCTTTGCCCGATCGAGCGTTCGTATGAGCCGCGCCTTCGGATTGCGGACAACGCTGATCGGCTTGGGGGCGCTCAGCGCGCTCATCGTGACCACGATGGCGGCGACAACGAGCATCCTCGTCGTCATCGTGATCGCCTTTCGGTCGGCTCAAGGTTCGGCGGCACCAGTGCTCATCAGCGCCGCCGCCGCGCCACAGCTACAACAGCGACATCGAGCCACGTTTCTCAGCCTCGACTCGCTGGGCGGCCGGCTTTCTTACGGCACCATCTTGTTGTTTGTTGCCACCGACATAGGCAATGACGTGTCGGCCGGGCTGGTGCGCCTCTCGACCATCTCTTGGATCTTGGTGCTGCTCACCCTCGTGAGCGCGATCGCAATTGGTACCCGGGGCGGGACTTGAACCCGCACGCCTGCGAAGGCAACGGATTTTGAGTCCGTCGTGTCTGCCAATTCCACCACCCGGGCAGGTGAGGTCACGAGGCGCAGCGTAGCCTCATGATGATGAGGACAAACGTTCTGAAGCGATTGATTCGCGTAGTTGGCATTCTGGTCCTCGTGACGATCTGGCGAGAGTTCTCGATCCGTCGCCACCGCACCACCGCAGATGACTGGCCGCGGCGGTCATTGTCGACGACGTGACACATTGCACTGTTCACTACTCGCCAGTAATGAAACTCTAAGGCAGGCTGGTGAGTCACAATGTGTGGAGTTGGACTGTCAGGTTCGACCAACGCCTTCTGGAGGGCACTGATTAATGATCGTCTTCACCTACCCGGGTCAAGGTTCACAGACCCCGGGCATGGGGTCGGCTTGGGTCGACCATCCGTCTTGGGAACTTGTAGAAGAAGCATCAGACGCAACTCACCGCGATATCGGCGCGCTGCTGCTCGATACCGATGCCGACGAGCTCACCATGACCCGCAACGCCCAAATGGCTACCTTCGTCACGTCGATGGTGGTTCTCGATGCCGTTAGCCGAACCGGTGCCGAAGCGGCCGCCCACGCGGGCCACTCACTCGGCGAATACTCTGCGCTAACTGCAGCCGGCGTGCTCGACTTTGGCGACGCGGTCAACTTGGTCAACGAACGCGGCGACGCCATGCAAGCAGCGGCCGACGAACAAGACGGCACCATGGCAGCCATCCTCGGACTCGACGACGACCAAGTCGACATTGCCTGTCAACGGGCCGCCGGCGACGCTTGGATCGCCAATTACAACGCCCCCGGACAGGTCGTGATTGCCGGCGCGCCCGACGATCTCGACCGAGCCTGCGCGATCGCCAAAGAACTCGGCGCCAAACGAGCGATGCGCATCCCGGTGGGCGGAGCGTTCCACACGCCGCTTATGGCGCCCGCCCGCGACCGGCTTCGCAAAGCCATCGACCAGGTCGAGTTCCGCGACGCCGAGCAGCCGGTTTACGCCAACGTCGACGCAACGGCGCACAGCGAGGCCAGCGACTGGCCGGCGCTACTTGGGGCACAGCTCACGTCACCGGTGCGCTGGCGTCAAACCCTTCGCGGACTCGACGACCAAGGGTTCAATAGTTTCATCGAACTCGGACCAGGCACTGTTCTTACCGGCCTGGTCAAACGGGCGGTGAAGACGGCGAGCCGCCGAAGCATCTCGACTCCGGCCGATTTGGACGGGCTGATCGAAGCCCTCTCCGGGGCCAGTTCAACCGAGGTCGAATCGTCGGCGCTCGAAGGCGAACACCTATTTGGCACCGAACGTATGGTCGTTTCACCGGGCGCAGGTATTTTCACTCCACGTGCCGACTGCGAGGACGGGCGCGTGATACGTGTGGGTCACGTGCTAGGCATGGTCGGCTCCCTAGAGGTGGTCAGCTCTTTCGCGGGCGAAATAAAGGGAGTGCTGGCCTTCGAAGGCGAGCGAGTTACCTCCCGTCAACCCATTGCCTGGCTAAGGACCAAAGGATGACTATTCGAGTAGCCGGAATCGGCTCGCACCTCCCAGAGAAGGTTGTCACCAACGACGACCTCGCCCAGTCGATGGACACCAGCGATCAATGGATCCGGGAACGCTCCGGTATAGGTCAACGTCACGTCGGCGGCTCCACCTCGGCAATGGCGATCGAGGCGGGCGGCGAGGCGCTACGGGCCGCCGGTGCGAGTCCCGAAGAGATTGGCCTGCTGATGTTGTGTACCACCACGCCAGAGCAGACGTTTCCGGCAACATCGAGTCAGGTCGCTCGTGGTCTCGGGCTCACTTGCGGCGCATTGGACATCAACGTGGTTTGCGCCGGATTCCCCTATGGCTACGTCGCCGCCTACGGAATGATGCTCACTCCGGGCGGTCCCGACAAAGTCCTCCTTATCGGCTCCGACGCCATGTCCAGAATCACCGACTGGACCGACCGCGGCACAGCCATCTTGTTCGGCGACGGGGCGGGCGCGGTTGTGCTCGAACGCCACGAACAAGGCGACCTTCTCGGATCAGATTTCGGGGTCAACGGCGACCTCCAGTCAATCCTCTACTGCGACCTGCACGACACCATCAAGATGGAAGGTCGAGAGGTGTTCAAACGAGCAGTGCGCGCCGTTGTTTCTTCGGTCAACGCCGTTCTCGAACAGGCGGGGCTATCGCCCGACGACATCGATGTTGTTCTGCCTCACCAGGCCAACATCCGAATCATCGATGCCATGTGTCAGCGCATCGGTATTCCCATCGAAAAGACCTACAACGTGCTCGAAAACACCGGCAACACATCAGGTGCGAGCATCCCCCTGGCAATGAGCGTCGCCAACGACGCCGGCGCACTCGAACCCGGCAAGCTGGTACTCATGACCGGCTTCGGTGCGGGTATGGCTTGGGGCAGCGTGGTGGTGCGCTGGTGACCGGCCGCGTTGTTCTCGTAACGGGCGGCAATCGCGGCATCGGGCTCGCCACTGCCAAACGGTTCGCGGCCGCCGGCCATCAGGTCGCGGTCACGTCACGGAGCGGTTCTGCCGAAAACGCCGAAGGCATCCTCGTTGTCACCTGCGATGTCACCGATACCGCCTCTGTTGATTCTGCGGTGAGCGAGGTCGAACAAAAGCTCGGACCGGTCGAAGTCCTGGTATCCAACGCCGGCATCACCAAAGACGGTCTCGTGCTGCGGATGAGCGATGACGATTTCGTCGACGTGCTCGACGCCAACCTCACGGGAGGTTTCCGCGTCGCCAAACGAGTATCGAAGGCCATGATGAAAGGCCGCTGGGGCCGAATGATATTCATCTCTTCGATCGTCGGACTCGGTGGACAGGCCGGACAAGCCAACTATGCGGCATCCAAGGCCGGGCTGATCGGCTTGGCCAAGTCACTGGCCAAGGAGTTCGCCTCGCGCAACATCACCGCCAACGTGATCTGTCCCGGCCCTATCGAGACCGACATGTTGATGGACCTCACCGAAGCCCAACGAGAGGCAATGTTGAGCGTGGTACCAATCGGGCGGCTGGGCCAAGCCGACGAAATTGCTGCAGCAATTGAGTTCTTGGCGTCCGAGGCGGCGGGCTACATCACGGGTACCGTATTGCCCGTAGATGGTGGCTATTCGATGGGCTGAACTAGCCTACCGAACATCATTAACGACTTTCCGGACGGTCCACCAACCGCGTGGCCGTCCCAAACAATGGAGAAATGTAGTGAGTGACAACTGGAATCGATTCAGCAAGTGTGTCGTCGACGTCTTGTCCGTCGAAGAGGCACAGGTTGTTGCCGACGCCACCTTCGAATCCCTCGACGCCGACAGCCTCGACCTTGTCGAACTGGTCATGGCTCTGGAAGAGGAATTTGACGTCAACGTCGAAGAAGAAGAGCTCGAGGGCGTGACCACGCTCGACGGGGCGTACCAGTTGGTCGTCACCAAGCTCTGATGCAGGGACGACGGGTAGCGGTTACCGGCATTGGCGTTGTCGCCCTTGCCGGTATTGGAAAAGACAAATTTTGGGAAGGTCTGCTAGGCGAAGCGCCGGTTGGCTTTCGCAAGATCGACGATTGGGACGCCAGTCCCTACTTCGACAATGCCAAGGATGCTCGTCGCAGCGACCGCTACACCCAATTCGCTCTCGCGGCTGCCGAAGAAGCGCTGGACCAAGCCGGTGAACTCACCGCCGACCCGGCCCGCCGGGGAACTTTCATCGGCACCGGAATCGGCGGCATCGGCACCCTCGAAGAACAAATCGAGATTCGTCTCAACAAGGGCGAACGCCGGGTCTCTCCGTTCCTCGTACCAATGATGATGCCCAACGCCGCCGCGGCCGCCGTTTCGATGCGCCACGGCTGGCAGGGTCCATGTGAAAATACTGTCACAGCTTGCGCGGCAGGCACTCACGCCATCGGTAACGGCGCTCGCATGATCGCCGATGGCCGTTGCGACGTCGTAATGGCGGGCGGTTCAGAAGCACCGTTCACGCCGACCGCGGTCGCTGGGTTCTCCAACATGACTGCCCTTTCCAAAAGCGGCGTGAGCCGACCATTCGACGTTGGCCGCGACGGGTTCGTCATGGCCGAAGGTTGCGGCATCTTGGTGCTCGAAGAGTGGGACATGGCAATCGAACGCGGCGCCACGATCCTCGGCGAGATCATGGGATCGGCCAGCACCGCCGACGCCCACCACATCACCGCACCAGCACCCGGCGGCGTCGGCGCGGTCAACTGCATGCAGATCGCGATGAACGACGCCGGCATCGAGCCCGGCGACGTCAAACACATCAACGCCCACGGAACATCAACCGACAAAAACGATGCCGCCGAAGCCGAAGCCATCTCCAAAGTATTCGGCACCGACAACGGCCCGCTCGTAACGTCCACCAAGGGCATCACCGGACACGCTCTTGGCGGCGCCGGCGCAATCGAGGCCGTAGCGGTGCTGCTAGCCATGCAGCACCACCTGATCCCACCTACGGCCGGCCTCGTCGAACCCGACCCCGAACTACCACCGGTCAACATCGTGCGCGATCAGCCGGCGCCGTGGACCCCAGGTCCGTCGCTATCGAACTCGTTAGGTTTCGGTGGGCACAACGGCACCGTCGTTATCGGCCCGCCCGAATAGAGGCTCTGGCGTCGCCTCTCGCCCGCTATTGGGCGTCGACGATCACAAACATCAGCTCGCAGCTCACGGCTACGTCGCCGTTCAGCAGCGCTCGTCCCTCGCCTTTGCCTGCTCGGGCCGACAGCCGACCCATCTCGACCTCGAGCACCAACGTGTCGCCAGGGCCAACCTGGCGTCGAAAGCGGGCTTTGTCGAGGCCACCGAACAGCGGCAGCTTGCCGGCGTAGCGTTCGTCGGCCAGAAGAGCTATCGCTCCAACCTGGGCAATAGCCTCACACATCAAAACTCCGGGGAGAGTCGGACGGCCCGGGAAATGCCCGTCGAAAAATTTCTCGTCCCCGGTCAAGGTCCAGACCGCTTTGGCCGACTGACCGGGCTCGAGCTCGGTGATCTCGTCGACAAATAGAAACGGATCACGGTGCGGCAATATCTCCGCTGGTCTTGGCTGATTCATGGTTGTCTCCGATGCGAGCCCTGCTTGCTAGCGCGAAACGGGGCGGCCGAAGCCGCCCCGCGATCGCGAAATCCGTACTACACCGAAGCGGTTCAGCTCTTGCCTGCGGCCTTGAGCTTTGAGCCGGCGCTCACCTTTGTGCGAGTTCCAGCTGGGACCTGAATTTCTTCACCCGTCTGCGGGTTACGTCCGACCCGGGCCGATGTGTTGGCCTTCTCAATCTTCATCCATCCAGTGATGGACACTTCGTTGCCAGCACTTACCTGCGCGGCGATGGTTTCGAACATCGCGTCGAGGCAGGCACCTGCGTCCTTCTGACTAACATCGGCCGCTTCGGCCATTGCTGCGACAAGTTCGCCCTTGTTCATGTTCGTTCTCCTTGGCTTGTTCCACGGCTTTCGCGGACCGGTAAGTTACACACGACTAGATATTTGGTCGCGAGTCAAGCATTTAGGCAGAACTTTGGCATCGTTCTACCCTAGAAACTCAACGAACTTAGTGTAACCCCATACGCGCCTGATCAAATTACAGGGGTTCATTTTGCGCCTATGGTTCGGCCACGTTGCGCATGAAGTCGGCCGAACGGACAAAATAGTCGAGCAGAGCCTCGCCTATTGCAACTGGCGGCGCCGACTCCGCTACTGCCGCGCTCATACAACCAAGCCACATGTCCCGCGCCGAGCAGTCAATCTGGTAAGGGTTGTGACGCATCCGCAAGCGGGGGTGACCGCGCTGCTCGCTGTAAGTCCCGGGCCCACCCCAATACTGGATCAGGAACAGAGTAAGCCGTTGCCTGGGTCCGTCAAGATCGTCTGGGTACATTGCACGCAGCGACGGTTGCTGCTCAACATGAACGTAGAAGCGATCGACCAGATCGACAAAGAACTGATCGCCCCCAACAACTTCGTAGAGCGACGATGGCGCGGTCATGGCCGCAACGGTACCGGCCTGCGTTCCCCGGATTAGCGACCGATTCCGAAAGACTGGGCGATCGTCGCCCGAAGCGACGACTCGTTACGCACCCCGGTCGTGGTCACCCACTTGCCGTTGGCGTCATAGAACGCCGTCACAGGCATCCCGTTGATTCCGGCCGGTCGTGCCACCGACTCATAGAGGCCCGAGCCCCCGCCTTGCTGACCGTTTATGTCCCTGGCGATTGGCCAGTGACCGGTCCCGAGGTTCATGAACCGTTTCCAGTCACCAGTCTCCTGGGTATTCACATGCACAAAATTGATTTGGTCGCCCAAGTCGTTGGCCACCGTCGCAAAGTCGGGCAGCTCCGCTTCGCAGACGGTGCACCAATCAGCATAAAAGTTCACCACCGTCGGTTTCCCGGCGAAATCCGAAAGCTTGATACGGCCGTCACCGTCGGCATCGTTGTCGCGAGCAGGAAGATCCCACGCCTCGCGGGTCGTATCACCCGAGCGAGTCCGGGCATCCCAAACCGAGACACCAATAACCCCACCGAGAATGGCCACACCGATTCCGATGATTAGGGCCCACTGCAACCGCGCCTTGCGCGCCGCTCGTTGCGCGGCAAGCCGGCGAGCTTCGGCCTGAGCTTTCTTGCCCTTGCCACTACTTGTTTGTGATTTTTGTTTCATCCGGTAACTCCAGGTTCATCCGAGTTCGACAAGGAACTCAAGTCCAACAGTTCGGGCCAATCGCTGGATCTGGATCGTCAACCAGCTCAGGCGATCAAGCGTGAGAAGGATCCCGAAAAAGGCCAAAGAGAGCGCCGAGATCCAGGTGATGGCCCGCATCTTTCGTTTCAGGAAACCCATGGCCCCCGAGACACGCGAAAACAGGACCCCCGCGACCATGAACGGCAGACCGAGACCCAACGCGTAAACACCCAAAAGAAGGGCTCCCCTACTCGCTCGGCCATCGGTGGCCGCCACCGCCAAAACCGACGTCAGGACCGGTCCGATACACGGCGTCCAGCCGAATCCGAACGCTACGCCCGCAACCGGTGCCGCAAATGGTCCATAGCGGGAGAGGTTTGGGGCGAAACGCGCTTCTTGGTACAACCACGGCGCTTGTAGATACATCGAACCCAACACAAACAACGCCATCGTCAACAACATGACCCCAGCGCCGCGGGTAAGAACGCCTTGATGATCAAGCAACAAACTGCCGGCGGTGGTCGCGCCGAGCCCCAGAAGAACAAAAACCGATCCGAACCCCACAATAAAGAGGATCGTATTGAAAACAATCCCCGCCAAAGCCGACCGGTCACGATTCTCGAGTTCGCCGATCTCCAAGCCAGTTACCAGCGAGAGATAACCGGGAATGATCGGCAACACACACGGCGAGAGAAACGAAACAATCCCAGCGCCGAACGCCGCCAACAGGGTGACATTTCCGGTCACGAAGTTGTCACGTGCGCCAACGCCCGCTTAAGACAAGCCAGCTCCTCGACTTCGCCCGCGCAGTCGGCGCATTCGGAAAGATGACGCAGAACCCGTTCGATGCGCGCCGGATCGAGCTCGTCATCCATCCACAACTCGAGAATATGCCCCCAGCGGGCTCGGTGCATGTGCCCCATGAGCGCACAAACCCGCAGTTCTGCGCCGCCATTCCCCACCCACCCCCATCAAGATCTCAGACCTTGCTAGATTTCGTCGATGGCTGAACCGCAAGTCGACTCGAGCACGCAGCAGGCTGCATTCGACCGTTACGTCGTGCCCGAAATCGAAGTGCTTTACCGAGTTGCCCGTTCGATTACCCGCAACCCGACCGATGCCGAAGACCTCGTGCAAGACACCATGTTGCGCGCCTACAAAGCAATCCTGCGCTTTGACGGACGCCACCCCCGCGCCTGGCTGCTCACCATCATGCGCAATGCTCAGATCAACCGTGTCCGACGACGTCGCCCAGAACTTCTTCGCGACCCCGACGCAACCATGGATCGCCTCGCCGACGAAGATTCCGACGACGCCGACCCCGAAGCCCAAGTGCTGGAACGCGGCTACAGCGCAGCGGTCGAGAACGCCCTCAACTCGCTACCCGAAAAGTTCCGCTCGGTCGTTCAATTGGTCGACGTACAGGCCCTGTCATACCAAGAAGCGGCCGACATCTTGGGGGTCCCAACCGGCACCGTAATGAGCCGATTGCACCGGGCCCGAACTCGGATTCGCAAACATCTAGAACAAAGTGGCGCCTACCTGAACGGACGACCAACATGATCCGCCGACGTTGGCGTCGCCGCCTCAGCTCCGAAGCAAACTGCCGAGAGGTCGGACGAGCCCTCCAGAGCTACTTGGACGGCGACGTCGAACCCGACTTTGCCGCCAAGATCGGCGAACACCTCGAGAAATGCAAAGACTGCGGGCTTGCTCACTCCACGTACAAGGAGATCAAACAGACTCTGGCCGACAGTGCCAGTCCGGCCGACACCGACGCGGTCGCCCGGTTGCGAGAATTTGGACGGCAAATCTCCGGTAACTAAAGCCGCCGGCCGAGCAGTCGGGGTCCAAGTCGTGACCCCCGAGTTCGTCAGTCGGTAGCAGCGGAATTAGATGACCGATCTCCACGGACAAATGCGTCGCGGGCGGCGTCGCCATGACCCTGAAGGTTGAGTTCGAACGTAAAACCCTGCTCATAACGGTACGAAACCGCCGGGTCGGGCTCGATGCCATTGAGCGAACGCTTAGCCGCTCGAATAACCGGCGGCGACTTGGCGGCAATAACGTCGGCCACCCTGTGAGCCGTGGTGAGCAAGTCCTCCAAGGCAACCACGTGAAGGACAGTCCCCCAGTCGTGAAGCTGCTCCGCCGAGACCGGCTCGCAGCTATAAAGCATCCACCGCAAATGTTTCTCGGGCACAAGACGGCCCAAATGGGTAGCCGCTCCCAAGGCACCATTATCAACCTCTGGCAGAGCGAACCGAACACCCTTGGCCGCCACCACCACATCGGCTGAACCAGCCAAACCGATGCCGGTACCCAGACAAAAGTCGTTTACGGCACACACAACAGGAACGGCGCACTCATACACGGCCCGGAACGCATCGAAACAGGCTTGGTTTACTGCGAGGATGCCCTCCTGACCGGGCATCCGCTGCATCTCTTTGATGTCGACACCGGCACAGAAACCCCGGCCCGTCGCCGTAAGCACGACCGCTCGCACCTCGCTTCGGTTGCGAACATCGTTGAGCGCTTGAGCGAGCGCAAACGTGTCGGCGATCGGCAACGCGTTGACCTTCGGGTTATCCATAACCAGCTCAAGAACGCCAGTTTCGCTGAGCGACTCGTGGATTGTCATCGCCGGACCAGCACCGACGAACCGTGACCAAAGAGGCCCTGATTGGCGGTAATACCAACCCGAGCCCCCGCAACCTGACGGGCCCCGGCCTCGCCTCGCAGCTGCCACGCCAGCTCGCAAACCTGAGCAAGCGCCTGCGCCGGTACGGCCTCACCGAACGCGCCCAACCCACCGCTCGGGTTGACCGGCAAGCGGCCACCGATCGACGTGACGCCGTCGCGCAACAGCTTCTCGGCATCACCAACCTCACAAAACCCGAGCTGCTCATACCAATCAAGTTCAAGAGAACTCGACAAGTCGTAGACCTCGGCAACATCCACGTCGTCGGGCCCCAAACCGGCCTCGGCGTACACCCGATCACCGATCGACTGCTTGAACCCCCGATCGGGCTCCGCGGTCGCCCCCGCCGAATCGGTAGCGAGGTACGGCAGGTCGATCATCGTGTCGGGGTAAGTCGGCGTGACCGTCGAGATCCCGGCAACCCGAACCGGGTCGACATGGCCATGAGCACGGGCGTACTCCATCGACGACACAACAAGAGCCGCCCCACCATCAGAAGTCGCACAAATATCGAGCAGTCGCAACGGGTCAGACACAACCGGCGAATTCATAACATCGTCGATCCCGTACTCCTTGGTAAACCGAGCCCGAGGGTTATGGACCGAATGACGCGAATTCTTGACCTTCACCCGAGCGAAATCCTCCGACGTCGCCCCATAAAGATCCATCCGGCGACGGGCCTGAAGACCAAAATAGACCGGGTTGGTGGCGCCAACCATGCGGAACCGCAACCAATCGACATCGTCGGGACGGTCGCCTTCCTGCGGTTTGAGAAAACCCTTCGGCGTCGTATCAGCACCAACAATCAGCGCAACATCGGTCGCGCCCGAAAGAATCTGGCCCCGAGCCACCTGCAACGCCGTCGCCCCCGAAGCACACGCCGCATAACTCGACGTCACCTGCGCCCCGTTGAACCCCAACGAACGGGCGAAAGTCGAACCAGCCACATACCCCGGGTAGCCACAACGCACCGTGATCGCCCCCGAAATAAACCCGACATCATTCCAATCCACCGACGCATCAGCCAACGCGTCACGCGCCGCCGCCGTGCCGTAATCAACAAAATTACGGCCCCACTTCCCCCACTGATGCATCCCGACCCCAAGAAGAGCGATCTCAGACATTGCTTGCTCAGACATTGCTTGCTCAGACATTGCTTGCTCAGACATTGCTCGCTCAGACATTGCTTGCTCAGACATTGCTCGCTCAGACATTGCTCGCTCAGACATTGCTTGCTCAGACATTGCTTCCACCTCCGTCCGCAACGGGCCGCCACTTCCAGACGGTGTACTCGTGCTCATCGTCTTCGTAAAGAGTGTCGATCACCAACTCGACCTCCATACCCACGCTTAGGTCATCAGGCGTTACCCCCTGCACACACTGACCCAAAACCACCATCTTCTCCTTCTCGAGGCGAACAGCCGCGATCGTGATCGGTTCGTACGGATCGGTGTTGGCCACAAACGGAGGCGGCGGGGCGTAGTGGCTGGTGGTGTAGGACCAAACCGTCCCGGTACTCGACAACGCAACCGGTTCGAGGTCGGCCCCCGCCGCGGCCGGATCGCCGCCGGCCAAGTGAGCAGGAAAAAAGTACGACTCTCGACCGGGAACCTTTGCCCCCACAAGGTGAGCGACCCCATCGGTCTCGGCGAAGAGCCCATCAACGGCCGCTATTTTGGTTTTGGTCATGGCCAAGCCTCTCGAAATCTGACGCCGCGTCAGACTAACGGGTACGGTCCACTCACTATGAGTTTCGAACGCCCAACCGAGCGCAGCATCTCTTCGTGGGACGACTTCCCCGTTCATCAAACCGCCGAGTTTGTCCGCCATCCTGCGACATCGGACCGCAACTTTTATGATCGCTACTACTTCAACCTTCACTCTTCGTCAGCGGACTACTTCGCCATATTTGGACTCGGCCAGTACCCCAACCTCGGCACTACCGACGCATTTCTAGCAGTCACCCGCGCCGGCACCCAGCGGATCATGCGAGCGTCCCGGCCCCTCGACGACCGCATGGACATCAGCGTCGGCCCGATGCGAATCGAGGTCATAGAGCCGCTTCGCAAAGGGCGCGTCGTCGTAGAACCAAACGAATCACAACTAGAGATGGACATCACGTGGGTCGGCTCGATTCCCGCGTTCGAAGAACCCCGCCAATACCTCCGCACCAAAGGCACCGTCGTATTCGACACGCAAAGATTAGCGCAACTCGGACGGTGGGAAGGAACTCTGCAAATCGGCGACGAACAATTCGAAGTTACGCCGGACCGCTGCGGCGGAACACGAGACCGGTCGTGGGGAGTGCGCCCCATCGGCGAAAAACAACCCGACGGCATCCGACAATCAATCAGCACCATGCCAGGCATGTGGAACTACATGCCGATCGACTTTGGCGACCACTCGATCATTTACATGCTGCACGAACAACCTGACGGCGTCCGCCCGCTCGAAGAAGCCGTACGTATCTGGGCCGACCCCGAACGCCCGGTGGACTGGCTCGGCCGGCCCGAGTGGGAACACGACATGATCTCCAACACCCGACTCCTCGATCATTCGACCATCAGATTTCCGCAGGCTCCGGGAGGCGGGATAAAGCTCGAAGCCGCCCCCCTGATCACCAACTTCATTTCGCTCGGTACCGGATACGGAATGGAAGACGACTGGCGTCACGGCATGTGGCAAGGAGATGATCTGGTGGTTCAGTCGCGAATTTGGAACGTCGACGAGATTCAGAACTTGGCTCAATACGGCGTCGTCGATTCGGTCGGCGAGTTCCGCTACGACAACCAACTTGGGTACGGCCTCTACGAGCATGGATTCTTTGGTCCGTTCCCCAAGTTGGAGCTTCACGACCGCGGCGACCTTCACCCGTGAGCATCCCACCGCCACCACCGCCGACTCCCCCTCCGCCGCCGCCCCCTTCCCTTCCACCGCCACCACCCAACCGCGGCAGCGGAACCGGGGCGACCTGGAAAGACCACAGCCGCCCGCCTCACGCCCCTTTCCTACCCTCCAGTCGCTGGGGACTCGGCGACGCGTTCAGTAGCTACGCCATATTTCTCCTCGGCTCGATTCTCGCGGTGCTGGTGGCGTTCGGTGTGCAAGGGCGAGACGCCGACCTGGGCGGACCTTGGCTCCCGTTGATCGTGATAACCGCACCCACGCTGCAACTCGCCCACGTGATGTGGGTGGGACGAGCAAGAGGAAGCGGGCTCGACCCCGACTTCGGTTTCGGCTTTCGAAGCATCGACCTCGCCATTGCCGGCGCACTGTTCATCGTGGCGCTGGTCGGCGCCAGCGTCGCCGCAGTGATCATGGCCGCACTCGGAGCAGCCGAGCCGACCGCATCTGTCGCTTCGCTCGCCGAAGACGCCGAAGCCGGCGGCGGAATCGATGTTTGGCTGATCACGCTGGCGGTACTGGCAAGCACCGCGGTGCCGGTTATCGAAGAACTGGTCTACCGCGGGCTCTGGTGGAGCGCGTTGCTGAAGCGAGGCATGAGCGAAAACTGGGTACTGGTGGTCACCTCGGCCGTTTTCGCCGCCGCCCATCTTGAACCCGGCCGAATACTCATTCTTTTTGCCCTTGGGCTCGGAATTGGTTGGGGCCGCAAACTCACCGGCCGAATATGGGCCGGAATCGTCGCCCACGCCGCAATCAACACCATCGGCATGATCGCGTTGTTGGCCGAGTTCACCTAGCTCGATCTCCGTTCGTATCGAATCGTTCAGGACTGCTAGCGTCTGCGCTGCGTCGTCTGCAACGACGGGAGAGTCCTCGCCTTGAGTGAGGCGCCGAAGGAGCAACCACCCGGAACCCTCTCAGGCACCCCGACCGCCGCTGCGTGGACGCCTCGGGAGAGCGACACTTTGTGTGTCCGCCGAAGGGGAAATCCGACCACGTCGGAGAAGCTCTCAGGCATCCGGACCGAGCGGGTTCAATATCCCGATAGCTCATCTGGAGAACGCCATGACCACCCCGCCCCGCCCTTCACTCGCCGATCAAGCCGGCCGCGACCCATTCGAGAGCCGCCATATTGGGCCAACCGCCGCCGACCAAACAACGATGCTCGGTGTTGTTGGCGCCACGTCGATCGAGGACCTGATTGACCGAACCGTTCCCAGCGATATACGGCTGTCGGGAAACCTCGATCTGCCATCGCCGCTCGGCCAACTAGGAGCCCAACAAGAGCTGCGCGGCGTCGCCAGCGCCAACCGCCAACAAACCTCGCTCATCGGCATGGGATATCACGAGACCGTTACTCCTCCCGTAATTCGTCGAAACATTCTCGAGAACCCAGGGTGGTACACCGCCTACACGCCCTATCAGCCCGAGATCTCCCAGGGCCGACTCGAAGCGCTTCTCAACTTTCAGACAATGATCATCGAGCTCACCGGCATGGAGGTTGCCAACGCGTCGCTCCTCGACGAACCAACCGCGGCAGCCGAAGCCATGACCATGCTGCATCGTGTCAACAAGAAAAAGTCTGGCGACGTCTTTGTGATCGACGAGGCCTGTCACCCGCAAACCGTCGCGGTGATCCAAACCCGAGCAGAACCCATAGGGCTAAAGACTGTGGTCGCCAATCCCGCCGACGTCGACCTCGACGGGGTGTTCGGAGTCGTTGTGCAATACCCCGGCACCACCGGAGAGCTCCCCGATCTCGCGGCGATCATCGAACGAGCGCACGAAGCCAACGTGCTGGTGGCGGCCGCCGCCGACCCGTTGGCGCTAACCGTTCTCGCCGCGCCCGGCGACCTCGGAGCCGATGTGGTGGTCGGGTCAACGCAACGGTTCGGTGTTCCGATGGGGTTCGGCGGTCCCCACGCCGCTTACTTCGCAACACGCGAAAAGTTCCAGCGCTCACTTCCCGGTCGAGTCGTCGGTGTTTCGGTCGACACCGAGGGGCGCGCCGCGCTGCGACTCGCTCTGCAAACCCGCGAACAACACATACGGCGCGAAAAGGCCACATCGAACATCTGCACGTCTCAGGTACTGCTCGCGGTAATGGCTTCGTTCTTCGCGATCTACCACGGGCCCAAGGGTCTCGAGGAGATCGGCGATCGTGTCACCCGCCTCGCCGCGTCGGCAGCCGAGGGTTTGCGTCGAGGCGGCATCGAAATCGTTCACGACAAGTTCTTCGACACGATCTGTGCCCGGGTGCCGGGTCGCGCCGACAAGGTGATGGCCATCGCCCTCACCGAAGGCCTGAACCTCCGCCGTGTTGATCCCGACACTGTCGCGGCCTCTTTCGATCAGGTCACCCATCGAGCCACGATCGAAGGCCTTTGGCGTGCGTTTGGGGTCGAAGCCGACGTCGACGAGATGCTGGCGGTGGCCGACCACCCGTGCCCCGAACGACTCAAGCGCCAAAGTCCGGTCCTGTCTCACCCGATTTTTGAGGCCTACCACAACGAAACCGAACTGGTTCGCTACATGCGCATGCTCGTCAACCGAGACATTGGCCTCGACCGCTCCATGATCCCCCTCGGGTCATGCACGATGAAACTGAACGCGGCCACCGAAATGGAGCCCGTGAGTTGGCCCGAGTTCGCCGGGATTCACCCGTTCGCCCCTGTCGATCAGACGGTGGGCTACCAACGAATGATCGATCAACTCGAACATTGGCTCGTCGAGATCACCGGGTACGACGCGGTCTCGCTGCAACCCAACAGCGGCGCGCAGGGCGAATTGGCCGGCCTCTTGGCGGTTAGGGCCTACCACCGCAGTCGGGGCGACGATCGCAACATTTGTCTGATCCCGAGTTCTGCTCATGGCACCAACGCGGCCAGCGCAGTAATGGCGGGAATGAAGGTTGTGGTCGTCGAGTGCGACGCTTTCGGAAACGTCGATGTTGCTCACCTCGACAAGATGGTGAGCGAGCACCGCGATCAACTCGCAGTATTTATGATCACCTACCCATCGACGCACGGGGTCTTCGAAGTCGAGATTCGTCGGATCTGCGAAATGGTTCACGACGCCGGCGCGCAGGTATACCTCGATGGGGCGAACCTCAACGCCATGGTGGGCTTGGCTCGACCCGGCAAGTTCGGCGCCGATGTGAGCCACCTCAACCTTCATAAGACATTCTGCATCCCCCATGGCGGCGGCGGCCCAGGAGTTGGACCCATCGGAGTGGGCGCCCACCTCGCGCCGTTTCTTCCGAACCATCCTCTGAACCCGGTCGCCGGACCGCCGACGGGAGCCGGGCCGGTTGCCGCGGCCCCGTGGGGATCGGCGGGAATCTTGGCGATTCCGTGGATGTATCTGCGGATGATGGGCGCAGACGGGCTACGCCGAGCAACCGAAACGGCGATTCTCAACGCCAACTACATTGCCGCCCGCCTCGATCCGTACTTCCCGGTGCTCTACAAGGGCGCAGACGGGTTCGTCGCCCACGAGTGCATCCTCGACACGCGGGTTCTCAAAGACGCCACTGGCATCACCGTCGACGACATCGCCAAGCGGCTGATCGATTACGGATTCCACGCCCCCACCATGTCTTTCCCGGTGGCCGGCACTCTCATGGTCGAGCCCACCGAAAGCGAATCCTTGGCCGAGATCGATCGATTCTGCGATGCCATGATCGCTATCCACGACGAGGCTCAGCGGGTGCATTCGGGCGAATGGCCCGCTGACGACAACCCGTTGGTGAACGCACCCCATCCGGCTGACGACGTCATCGCCGACGACTGGAACCATGCCTACGGCCGCCAAATCGCCGCCCACCCGAGCGCGTTCGACCGGGCCAACAAATACTGGCCGCCGGTGAGCCGAATCGATGGCGCCGCCGGCGATCGCCACCTCATTTGTAGCTGTCCCCCGCTCGACACCTTGGCCCATCGGCCCGACTCGACGGCGGCGCTTGATTCGCCCGCAGCAGTGGTCTAACTTATCCAGAACGCGTTCTAGTTTTAGGAGTTTTTGTGGAGTTCGGTCTTTTCTTCAACGGTTACCTGCCCGGACCAGCGGCTCACGACGCGGCATCCGAGCATCTAATGCTCATGCACGAAGCCGAATACGCGATTCACGCCGACAAACACAACTGGAAATACACCTGGTTTGGCGAGCATCACGCACTCACCGAATACAGCCACATGTCGGCGCCCTATCCATTCATGGGATACGTCGCCGCCAAGACCGACCGGGTCCACATCGGTAGTGCCATCACGTCGTTTCCGACCACCAAGGAACACCCCGTTCGCATCGCCGAACGGGCAGCAATGATGGATCACCTAACCGAAGGCCGGTTCGAATTCGGTACCGGACGCGGCGCCGGAAGCCACGAGGTCCGGACCTTCGACGGCACCGAACTGTCCCAGACCAAAGCCATGTGGGACGAAGTCGCCCACGAAGTCCCGCGTATGTGGGAACAAAAAGATTACACCCACGACGGCGAGCATTTCTCGGTGCCAACCCCTCACAACATCTTGCCCAAACCCTTCGGCACCGGCCACCCACCGATCTGGGTGGCGTGCGGTAACCCGGCCACATTCGCCAAAGCCGGCGGTCACGGGATCGGTGCAATTGCCTTCAACTTCGAACCGATCCACAACCTCAAAGGCCGAGTCGAGGCCTACAAGGAAGCCTCCGAGAACGTCACCGACCAAATCGGCCAATACCAAAACAACAACGTCATGATGACCAACGCGGTTATCTGCCTCGAAGACCGCGAGGAAGCGAGGGCCATGGCCAAACGCAACCTACGCGGCTACCGAGTCACCATGGTCAACCTGTACCACGACTCGATGCCCCAAAGCCCTGACGCCATCGTCTGGCCCAACCCCAAACCGCACTTCGAACTCGACGACGAGATGCTCGACTACGCGATCAAAGAGGGGTACATGTTGTGCGGAAACCCCGAAGAAGTATGCGAACAGGTCACCGCCTACCAAGACGTCGGCTGCGACCAAGTGGCATTCGGGACCCCCGACGAGGGCTACACCCACGAACAGACTCTCGAGATGATCGAGGTATTCGGCAAGCACGTGATCCCCGAGTTCGACAAGGACCCCGTTCACAGCACCACCCGATTCCGCGAGGCCGCCACCCGTCGCTTCCCGACCTTCAACGGGCCAGTCGATCCCGGGGTCAACCAAGCGGTTCCGCCGGAGTTCCCCATCTCGATCTAAGGCTCCAACGAACTCAGTCTTTCTCGTCGAATTCGCCGACCAAGACCTGCATGTTGCCGAGCGGGTCCCCCGGCGCAACAAAATGCTCGTAATAGCGGCTGAATCGTCCCTGTAATTTTTGGTCGATCTGGTCTTGGTCGTAATCGATCGTGAAAAACGAACTGAGCCCATGGCTGGCGGCGGCCTGCTTCGACGCGTCGGCGTCACGAACCGCCCAAACAACTCCAACCAGACCCTCGCCGTGCTCGGCCAAATGCTTTTCGATATGGCTATCGGCCCCCGGGATAGGAGCCACCAACTCCACCCCTCCGTCCCACGACATCAAGATTCGGATGCCCCACATCGCCGCCTCAGCATCATCAGCCGGGTGAAACGTGCAACCCAAAAACTCTTCGTAAAAGGCTCGACCGGCGTCAAGATCCCTAACCGCCATCACCACCCGGTTCACGCCCTGTTGTCGACCTTCGGTGTCATTAGGCATCGCGAACCTTCGTCTCGGAGATACCCGACTTTCCCAGATAATGCGGTGCTGGTCGAACGGCGCCTAACGTCTCGACTGTGACACTCCCTCACCGACTTCGCTCGTTGCTATTTGCCCCCGCGGTTCGCCCCGACCTCATCACCAAAATGCCGGCCACAGGGGCCGACGCAATTGTGATCGACCTCGAGGACGCCACACCGCCCAACGCCAAGGCCCAAGGGCGCAACAACCTCCAAGCCGCAATGCGTGAGCTCGCAGACTCCATACCGGTACTGGCCAGAATCAACGACCCGACCACTCCCTGGTACCGCGACGACATCAACGCGCTGCCCCCCGGCCTCGCGGGCATCGTTGTACCCAAGATCGAGACCGTAGAGGGCCTAGATCAGCTGAGTCACGATCTCGGCTTGTTCGAAGGGTTCATCGTCGGCGGCATCGAGACCGCGCTCGGAGTGGCCGACAGTCGGGCCCTGCTCGCCCACCGGGCCATCGACGCGGCCTACTTCGGGGCTGAGGACTTCATGGCCGACATGGGCGGTGTGCGAACCGAAGCCAACCACGAAGTCGCCTATGCCCGTTCCCAAGTCGCGTTGGCGGCCCGTCTTGGCTCGATCGTGGTCGTCGATCAGATAGTTGCCGACTTCCGCGACGATGCCCGCTTCGAACGCGAGTGCGTCGAAGCAAAGGCCATCGGCTATCGAGGAAAGCTCTGCATCCATCCCAGCCAGGTCGCAATCGCCAACCGATGCTTCTTACCCACCCCAGACGAAGTCGACCGGGCTGAGCGACTCGTAGCCGCGTATGTCGAAGCTCAAGCGGCGGGAGTTGCCTCGATAGCGTTCGAGGGCCAGATGGTCGACGAGCCGGTAGCGGCCCAGGCTCGGCGCGTTATCGAACTGGCGTCGGACTAGTCGGCTACGGGACGGCGAAGCATCAACGCATTACGCACCGCTCGACACACAAGCACGTTGTGTTGGTTGAATCCCCGATGCTCGAAAGCTACAACCCCTTGGCCGGGCCGTGATTGCGAGCCGCGAGCAGCAATCACCTCGGTCTCGACGCGCAAGGTGTCGCCGTGAAACATCGGGGCGGGAAAAACCGAAGAATCAAAACCGAGATTGGCGACGGTCGTGCCGAGGGTGGTGTCGTGCACCGAGATGCCAACCACGAGGCTGAGCGTCAGCAACGAGTTGACCAGCGGCTGTCCGAATTCGGTTTCGTTGGCGGCGTAGTCGGCATCGAGATGGAGCCATGCCGGGTTCATGGTCATCGTGGTGAACAAAACGTTGTCGGACTCGGTAATCGTGCGACGAATCGGATGGTCGATCACCAACCCGACTGTTAACTCCTCGAACCACTTCCCAGACACGGGTCGACCCATGAGCTGAGTCTGCCAGCTTCAGCTCGTGACACCGAGGATCAGGCTCTCGGTGAGAGGCGCTCCGTTGGTTTCGATCAGACAAACAATCGACCGGTCGCCATCATCCCAAGCCGACTCGTCGGGAACGAAAGCCGAGAGGCGAAGCTCGTCAGCATCGGCCCGCATGGTCACCGCGGCCAGCTCTCGCTTGGCAAACACCAGACATTGGTCGAACGCTTCGGCGGTGAGTGACTCTCGGCCCGGCCACTCACCCGATCTGACCGAATCGATCCGAGCGAACATTTGGCCATCGTGGGGCGACCCGCACGGACGACCGTTGACCGTACGCAAAGATTCCGAGTCCGCCCCCGAGTAGCAGTCCCCCACCCTCAAGCGAGACGTCCCGACCGTTCCGGAAGCAACGATTGCTCCGTTGGAATCTCGTGTCGTCGAATCGGCCAACGCGTTGTTCGAACAGCCCGCCGCCGCCAGAAGCGCTACGACCACCAGCCTCCAAGTCACCGAAGAGCCGCTGGCTCGAACCTAATCACTGTCACCGACAACGACGGCAACGACAACGGCACCACACCCTCGAAACTTCCGAGCTGCTGCGGTTCGGGATCGAGATCGACAACGGACCCGACCTCTACCCCGTTGTAGGCAATGTGTTGGTCTTGCATCGTGTCGGCCACGGCAACATCGGCCACGACGTCGACCTGGCCTTCGACCGGCAATTCGACATCGAGATCGATGTCGCCGTCGGTCGGGTTGATGAGCATCACCGCGTAACGTCTCGCAGCATCGATCGTCGCGTAGGCGGAAACCTCGTCGACTCCGGCCGTTACCGGCAACAACGTGGCGCCCATCAGCGACCAAAGTCGTAGTGCGTAGAATTGCGGCGCTATCTCGCCGGTATCGACATCGACAATGCCGTAGTCGGTGCCGTTCCAGGCGGTCCCGTTCATGAGGTTCCATTGCGTAGCGATGTCGACGCCGGTGACGCTCATTTCACCGATTGTTTCGGCCATGTAGAACATGTTGATGGCCTGTGTCATGCGAGCCTCGACGTCGGCGTCGAGAAACGAGACAAGGTTGTATTCCGTCACAGCAACAGCAAGAGCGGGGTCGACCGAAGCTTCCGTCGCAGCCTGGGCAAAGTCGTCCATCGCCCACGACCATGTCTCGTACGGCATGGCCAGCGCGGCCTCGACGTTCATGTCGCCATCGAACCCGTAGTGATGCATGACGTAGAAGTCGGCTTGATCACGGGTCCCGGCCAGGACCTCTTTGCCCCAGTTTCCCCACTCGCTTTGCCCCACGACGCCAACGGCACCGATCTCGATTGTTGGGTCAACAGCCCTCATCGCCGCCGCGAAATCGAGGAACCCCTGCTGGTCATCAACCCCCTCGACGTATTCGACGCCGTCACACGTCGCGACTTCTTCCCAACCCCATGGTGCACAATGGGGACCGGCCGACTCGACCGCACCATAAATCTCGTTGCCGACCTCCCAGTAGGCGATCGGGACCGGCTCCGAGTAGCCAAGTTCGGCGCGCCATCGAGCCCAGTGATCGACCGTCTTCCAGCCGGTGCCTCGCTGGTCTGCACCGATGGTGGTTTCGTCGCCGACCTCTCCGTTGAAGAACGCCACCAACGCCGCGGCCTCCTCTGGCGTGCCATTGAACGACACCGTCCACATGGCCGGAAGGCCGGTTCGAACCATGACCTCCATGAAGTCGCTGGGCCGCAACGCCCACGTCCAGTAGCAGTCGCTATCGTCGCTGGCCTGACATCCAGCCCAGCTGTAGGCGTTGCTCCACGACCCGCCGGGGAGTCGGAGCAGCGTGGTTCCCGACTTTTCGATCGAATCAAAAAAGAACGGCTTGTCCAGCTTGCCGGGGCTAACCCATGCCGGCAGATTTGTGCCCAACAAAAGTGGGTTCAAGGCGATGCCGTCGGCCTCGGAACCAAGGACAACATCACCTTGAACCTCGACTGGGAGACCCCCATCGAGAAGCGTTGTGCGTTGGTGACGAGCCCGGGCCGCGTTCTTGGTCTCGAACGAACACCCGGCTGCGAACAGCGCCAGCAACAGTAACGCTGGCAACGACAGCGCGGCGAAAGATCGGGGCTTTCGCGGCGGGGGCATCACAAGAGGCTAGTCAACTCCCCGCCCGAGCGGTCGCGGTACCAGTAACAGCCCGACCGACCAGTATCACCCGACAGGCCGCTATGGTCGGCCGATGCAACACTTTGATCTGATAATTCTCGGTTCCGGATCCGGGAACATGATCATTGGTCCCGAGCACGACGATCTCGCCATCGCCATGATCGAACGGGGTGCGTTCGGAGGGACCTGCCTCAACGTCGGATGCATCCCTTCAAAGATGTTCGTGCACGCTGCCGAACTCGCCGAACTCGCCGCCAATGCCGGAGCGCGCCTCGGCGTTGACACAAGTTTCGATGGCGTCGACTGGCCGGGGATTCGCGATCGAGTGTTCGGGCGCATCGACCCGATAGCGGCCGGCGGCGAGCAGTACCGCAAGAACCTCCCCAATGTCACGGTCTTTCAGGACGACGCCCGGTTTGTTGGTCCCAAACAAATCCAAGTGGGCGAGCAGGTCATCACCGGCACCAAGATCGTGATCGCCGCGGGGGCGCGGGCAACGGTGCCTCCCATAGCTGGGCTGGCCCAAGTCGGCTATCACACTTCCGATACCGTGATGAGGGTCGACGACGTCCCGCCCCGGCTCGCGGTCCTCGGTGGGGGGTACATCGCCGCCGAACTCGGCAACGTCTTCGGCGCGTTTGGATCGGATGTGACCTTCATCCTTCGCAGCGACCGGTTCTTGCGTAACGAAGACCACGAAGTAAGCGACCGTTTCAGCGAGATCTACTCGCGGAAGTTTGCGACTCTCACCAAAACCCACGTGGTGGAAGCAACCCGTGACCGCGACGACATCGTTCTTCAACTCGACGGCCCGGAGGGTTCCTCAGAGCTGCGAGTCGATGCCGTTCTGGTCGCCACCGGCCGCGTCCCCAACGCCGACGAACTCGGGCTGGCCGCCCACGGCTACGAAGTCGACCAATCCGGTTACCTAGTAACCGACGAGCAACTACGGACCTCGGTCGAAGGAGTTTGGGCCCTCGGTGACATCACCAACCCGGTGCAACTCAAACACGTTGCCAACCACGAGGCCCGGGTCGTGGCCCACAACATCTCGCACCCCGACGACCCTCACAAGGTCGACCATCGCTTTATCCCTCACGCGGTTTTCGGCCATCCCCAAGTTGCGAGCGTTGGGCTGACCGAACGCCAGTGCCTCGACCAAGCAGTCGACTACAAAGCCCACACGCAGGCCTACGGTGGCGCCGCCTACGGCTGGGCAATGGAAGACGAGACCAGCTTTGTCAAAGTCATCATCGACCCGGCTACCCGGTTGTTGCTCGGGGCACACATAATCGGCCCCCAAGCCTCGACCCTCATCCAACAACTGATTCAGGGTATGTCGTTTGGCCAGACCGTCGACGAACTAGCGCGCGGCCAGTACTACATCCATCCGGCGCTGCCCGAAGTAATCGAGCAGGCGCTTCTCGAACTCTAAGTTGTCTGGCCGGCGGCCAACGCCTCAGCGGTCTCGCGAGCCCACGCGTAGTCGGGTTTTCCGTTGGGACCGCGCCTCACCTCGTCGACCCTAAAGATTCCCTTGGGGGCCTTGTAGGCGGCGATCTTGGAACGGGCATGTTCGATCAGCGTCTGGTCGTCGACCTCGACGCCACCCGCCACACTCAAAACAGCAGTGACGGACTGGCCCCACCGTTCGTCGGGCAACCCGACCACGTTGCAGTCCACGACATCGGGATGGGACTTGAGCGCCTCCTCGACTTCTTCGGGATAGATCTTCTCGCCACCCGAGTTGATGCACACCGATCCGCGACCAAGCAGCGTGATCGTGCCATCGGCCTCGATCGTTGCGTAATCGCCAGGAATCGAATAGCGCACGCCATTGATCACCGGGAACGTTTCGGCGGTCTTGGCCTCGTCCTTGTAGTACCCGAGCGGGACGACCCCGCGGTTGGCCAGACGCCCGATGACGCCGGACCCCGGCTCGACTTGCTCACCATCATCGGTCAACACGGTGGTGGTTTCGCCGAGGGTGAACCGTCCGGTCGCGGCCACCGCTTCGCCTTTGCGGGTGAGCTGGGTTCCCTGGCCAGGACTTTCGCTCGACCCCAGGCTGTCGAGCAGCGTCATCTTGCGGTACTTGAGGAACGCCTGTTTGGACTCGGTCGACCACATGACCCCCGACGACATGATCTGAAACAGACTCGTCAGATCGTAGGCCTCGCTTGTGGCCGCGACCCGTTCGAGTTCGGCCAGCATGGGGCGAGCAAATGCTTCGCCCACGATCGTGAGCATTGTGAGTCGGTGCTGACCCACTATCGACCACAACTCCGCGGCGTCAAAGGACCGTTCGGCCAACGTCGCCACGGCGCCGCCAGTGGTGAGAACTTGCAAGGACACAATCCCCGACGTGCCGTGCATCAACGGCGCGGCCGCCAAAACCCGTGTTGTGCGACGACGGTCGTGCAGCTCCAACGACGCCGCCACCGCCTCTTCGACCGTGGTGGGCACCTCACGACCCAGCGGCGCGTAGAACGCCGCTGAGCTGCGTTGCAGCTCGTCGTGAGGCCACATGACGGCCTTGGGGTTGCCGGTGGTGCCTCCGGTGTACAAGAACCACAGATCGGCTCCGGAGCGTTCGATACGCGCCGCAGGCTCGTGGTGCGCAATCAGGTCGTCGTAGGCCACCGCGCCGTCAACCAATTCGCCACCACCGACCTGGACCAACAGTCGAAGTTGTGGGCATCGGGCTCGGACCTCGACAATCCGATCAGCCAGCGACGCGTCAAAAAACACCGCCCTGGCATCGGCGTTGTCGAGGAGATAGGCGAGCTCGTCAGCAAGGTAGCGGTAGTTCACGTTGCAGGGCACCGCCCGCTGCTTGAACGCAGCGAACTGCGCCTCCTGATACTCAAAACCGTTGTAGAGATAGAGCCCGATCTTGTCGTTGTGGCCGATATCGGCCTGGGCCAAGGCCGAGGCGATGCGGGCGGAGCGGTCTTCGAAAACGGCCCAAGAGTGGGACTCTCGACCATGACACGCGGCAACAGCATCCGGCACCGCGTCAGCTATTCCCTCCCAAATACTGGCGTAGCTAGGCACGGCGTTCCTCGCAATAGTGAAGACAGATTCGTGACGGAGCATAGGCTGGGGCCATGAACTCCCCCGCACCCGGATCTCTCAATCCGACACAACGACTCGCCGATCTCGAGTCGATGGCCGCCGACGAACTGGACGTTCTTGTGATCGGCGGCGGAATCACCGGAGTCGGTTGCGCATTGGACGCCGCGACACGTGGTCTCAGCGTGGGACTGGTGGAGCAACGAGATATCGCGTCGGGAACCTCTAGCCGGTCATCGAAACTGCTGCACGGCGGGTTGCGCTATCTCGAACAGCGCGACTTCGGGTTGGTGCGTGAGGCCCTGAAGGAACGCGGCCTGCACGCCGCGGTGGTGGCCCCGCATCTCGTTCGCACTGTGTCGTTCTTGATCCCGTTGACCAACCGTGTTTGGCAGCGGGCGTACTACGGCGCCGGCGTGATGATCTACGACCTCCTGGCCAAGCTCGGCGGCAACACTTTGCCGCACCATCGCCACCTGAGTCGAAGGGCCGCGCTCAAGCTGAGCCCTGGATTGAAGCGGTCATCGCTGATCGGTGCGATTGTGTACCACGACGCCCAAATCGACGATGCCCGTCACACTCTTGGCGTTGCTCGCACCGCAAAGCGCCACGGTGCGGCGATAGCCACGTCAACGCGAGTCAACGACCTGATCATCGAAGACGGGGTTGTTGTCGGAGCCACGGTGGTCGACATAGAGACCGGTCGACGTCTCGAAATCCGGGCCCGTCGGGTTATCAACGCCACGGGCGTCTGGATCGACGACATCCAAGACATGGCTGGTCCCTCAGGACTGCGGGTGCAGGCCGCCAAGGGAGTCCACATCGTCGTGCCCCGCAAGGCCATCGACAGCGACAGCGGCCTCGTACTACGCACGCCATCGAGCGTCCTGTTCATCATTCCGTGGGGCAAGTTCTGGCTACTGGGTACGACCGATACGGCATGGGAGCTAGATCGAGCCCACCCGGCAGCGTCGTCGACCGACATCGACTACCTGATCGAACAAGCCAACGAAGCCTTATCGCGGCCGCTCACCAGGGACGACGTGGTCGGCGTCTACGCCGGTCTCCGTCCCTTGATCGCCGGCGAGGCCGACGAAACAGCACGCCTGAGTCGCGAACACGCAGTGGCTCAGCCGGTGCCGGGACTCATCTCGATCGCTGGCGGAAAGTACACCACCTATCGGGTCATGGCCGCCGATGCGGTCGACATGGCAACCGAGAGCATCGATCGGCCCATAGGCCCGTCAGTCACCGAACACATCCAACTCCTCGGCAGCAACGACTGGGACACGTGGCAGCATGCCGCCGCCCGTCTTGGGGCCCAGTACGGGGTCGACGCCGACCTCGTCGACCGGATGCTTTGGCGACATGGTTCGGAGGTCGCCGCGGTGCTCGCCCTGGTAGAAGCCCAACCCGATCTCGCCGAAGTGCTGCCCGGTGGGGGCTATCTCGCCGCCGAAGCGCTCTATGCCGTCGAAGTCGAGGGCGCAATCCATCTCGAAGACATTTTGGCTCGCCGAATGCGTATTTCGGTCGAGACGGTCGACCGCGGCATCGCCGTCTCGGCCCGGGTAGCCGAAATAGTTGCCTCCGCCCTCGGCTGGGACTCCGCCAAAAAGGTCGCAGAGATTCAAGCGTGGGCCGACCGAGTCGAGGCCGAAGAAGCGGCCAACGACGCGGCCGACGACCGAACCGCCGACATCGCCCGCCGCGAGGCGGTTGATGGTCGCGGGCTGATCGACGCCTGAAACGTCAGCCCAGACGGCGCGTCGGCCGTACACTCTCGCCATGGCCAGCAGCTTCGGCACCGTCTTTCGTGTTAGCACCTTCGGCGAATCCCATGGCGGTGGCGTCGGCGTCACCGTCGACGGGTGCCCACCTCGATTGGCGCTCGACGTCGCCCAGATCCAAGACGACCTCGATCGTCGCCGTCCGGGACAATCACGCCTGGTAACTCAACGCGACGAAGCCGACCAGGCCGAGATCCTCTCGGGAGTTTTTGCCGGCTACACCACCGGCACACCAATCGCCGTGCTTGTTCGCAACAAGGACCACAACAGCGGCGCCTACGATCATCTACGCGATGTGTACCGGCCGTCACACGCCGACTTCACCTACGACGCCAAGTACGGCTTTCGTAACTGGGCGGGCGGCGGACGCTCCTCGGCGCGCGAAACAATCGGGCGGGTAGCCGCAGGAGCGGTGGCCCGCCGCCTGCTGCACGCCGTCGCAGGGATCGAAGTCCTGGCGTGGGTCGACGAAGTTCACGACATCAGAGCCGAGGTCGACCCCCACGAGGTGAGCCTCGAATCGGTTGAGGCCGACCCGACTCGCTGCCCCGACCCCACAGCCGCGGCGGCCATGAGCCAGGCCATCGAGCAAGCTCGTCGAGATGGCGACTCGCTTGGTGGGGTGGTGCGCGCCGTCGCTCGGCGGGTTCCCGCCGGCCTCGGCGAACCGGTCTTCGACAAACTCGATGCCGACCTCGCAGGAGCGCTGATGTCGTTGCCGGCCGCCAAAGGCATCGAAATAGGCAGTGGTTACGCCGGCACCAAGATGACCGGACTCGTCCACAACGATCCGTTCGTGGCTGCTCCCGACGGCCAGATCCGCACTGCGACCAATCACAGCGGCGGAATCCAAGGCGGCATTTCCAACGGCGAAGACCTTTTGATGTCGGTGGCGTTCAAACCAACCGGAACAATCGCCAGCCAACAAGACACCGTCACTCGCGACGGCCAACCCACAACTCTCGCCGCCAAAGGCCGCCACGACCCCTGTGTGCTGCCACGGGCGGTCCCAATGGTAGAGGCAATGGTATTACTCGTCCTTGCCGACCACTGGCTGCGTCAGCAGGCCATGGACGTACTCCCGCCGCTGCCCGAACGTCCCTGACTCCGTGGAGTTCCAGCTCTTCTTGCCCCAGATGCGCATGGGCATCGAGACGATCGTCCAGCGAGCCCGAGCCGCCGAACACGCCGGTTTCAGCGGGACCTCGCTAATGGATCACTTGGCCCCGCCCCTGGCGGAATCAAAACCCATGTTCGACGCGATGGTCACCGCGGCGTGGCTCGGCGCCCACACAACCGCACAAGTTGGCCACCTGGTGCTGTGCGATGCGTTTCGGCACCCGTCGGTTCTTGCCCGCCAAGCGGTCAGCCTCGATCACGCAACGGAGGGACGGTTCGAACTCGGATTGGGATGGGGGTCGGTCCCCACCGAATTCGACACTTTCGGACTACCCGACTACAGCCCTCGCCAACGAGTCGAACGCATGGCCGAGACGCTCGAAGTCATGCACGCCCTCTGGTCGGGTGATGTCGTCGACTACGACGGCCAATACTTCACCCTTCGAGCAGCTCAACAACAACCGACACCGCTGGCGTCGATTCCGATCGTCATTGGCGGAGCTGGACCGCGCACACTCACATTGGTCAGACGTTTTGCATCATGGTGGAACTGCCCGATTCACCGCCTCGACCGTCTCGACACCGCCCGCGATCAAATCGGCCCGGCTCGCATCTCGATCCAGCAGCGGGTTACGTTCTTGCCCGCCGCCGCCGATCACGATGCAATCCGGAACCGGGCCGCCCACCGTTTTGGCACCAACGGCCACGTAACCGGAACCGCCGAGCAACTAGTCGAGCACTTCGAAGCCCTGGGCCACCGTGGCGTCGAGCGGGTTTACGCCTGGTTTACCGACTTCGCCGATCCCGACAACTTGGCCGAGTTCGGCGAGACGGTGCTGTCGCCGCTCTGTTAGTGGCGAATCAGGCTTGGTCACGAATCGGGCTTAGTGGCGAATCAGGCTTACTTGTGAAACGGGGGTTTCTTGACGCGTGCCGGCACGGCCGTGCCCCGCATATCGATGGAGAGTTCGTCGCCTTCGACAACGTCGGGGGCCAAGAACGCAAGAGCGACCCCGTGCTCGAGCACCGGAGAAAAATTGCCGCTCGAGACTGTGCCGATAACCTCGCCACCTCGCAAAACGTTTTGCCCTTCGCGGGGCGGACGGCGACCCTCGACCATCAGGCCCTTGAGCAGCCGGCGTGGCCCGGCCTCGGACTCGGCCAGCAGAGGTGCTCGGCCGCGGAACTCTTCCTTGTCGAACCGCACAACCCAGTCGAGTCCGGCCTGAAGCGATGTGATGCCAGGGCCGAGTTCGTGGCCGTGCAACGGTAAGCCCGCTTCGAGCCTGAGGGTGTCGCGGGCGCCGAGTCCGGCTGGCTCGATACCAGCGGCCAGCAACGACTCCCACAAGGATTTGGCGTGATCAACGCCAACGGCGATCTCGACACCGTCTTCGCCGGTATACCCCGTGCCGGCCACGACTACTTCGACGTCGCCGATCGATACTTCGGCGACACGGAACCGCCCAACGGCAGCAGCCTCGGGCGAAACCGCGGCGAGACGCTCGCGGGCGTCGGGCCCCTGAACGGCAATGACCGCTCGGCTGGCGGTTACGTCGACCATTTCGGGACTGGTCGGACCGTCGGTCAACGCCTTTGCTACCCGACTCGTGTTGGAGGCGTTGGGCATCACATCGAACCGGTCGTTACTCACCCACCACACGATGATGTCGTCGAGCACCGACGCATCGTGAGGGTCGAGCAGGTGGGTGTATTGGGCGCGGCCCGGCTCGATACGGCCGAGATCGTTGGTGAAAGCCCATTGGAGAGCATCAAGCGCGCCGTCACCGCTGACGCGCACGGTCCCGAGATGCGACACATCGAACATGACTGCTCCGCGGCGACAAGCAAGATGCTCGGCCAAAGTACCGTTCGGGTAATTGAGCGGCATCTCCCAGCCGCCGAACGGGACAAGTTTGGCGTCCAGGGCAACATGAGCCTCGTGCAGAGGCGAACGGCGGTCGTCAGGCGGCATCGGCGATTCGGTACTTTTCGTCAAGACGAACGATGTCGCGGCGATAAAGCAGCTTCACGCGGACGTCGGGGTGAGACTCGGCAAGTTTACGAACCTTGCGGTTCTTGCGGGTGACGAGTGGTTGACGCATGGTGGTCAACTCAACATAGGCATCGAAATCGGGCAGGTAAAAGTCGGGAGTAAAGCCTTCGGTGGTGTTGCCTGACTCGTCATTTTCGAGCACGAAAGTGGTGGGTTCGTACTCCCACCGGATGCCGTAACCATCAAGCAAGTTAGCCACGTTGGCCTCGGATGGATGAGCAAATTTGCTCATCGCTCAGCCGTTCCCCACAGCCCTCATAGGCGCGATCACTTGGGCGGCGATGTCTGGGTACAGCGACACGATCCGGGCATCGACTTGCTCCTTCACACTGGCCAACGGCAAGACGTTGAGCACGCCCTGGCCATTCTGCAAAAGATCGATTAGTTCTTCGCCGGTGTTAACGAGTACGGAGCTCGACCCGTCGATCACCAGATTGGCTGAAGCGACATCCTCGCCGAGAGAGTTTCGCATGTAGGCAAAAACCTTGCGTACCTGTTCGAGCCGAATGCCAGAATCGAGAAGGCTTTTGATGACCTTGAGTTCGAGGAGGTCGCGGTAGCTGTATTGGCGCCGTGAGCCACTACCGGTGGCCTCGGTGAGCGTCGGACGCACCAAGTCGGTGCGGGCCCAGTAATCGAGCTGGCGGTAAGTGATGTCGACGATCTCGGCGGTGCGTTTCCCGCTGAACCCTTGCTCTGCCATGAACTGCTCCCTTGATCATCAATCTAGTCGCTACAACCACAACGACGAAATTACGCCGCTGTGATGTTGGAACTCTAGGGGGTCACGCGCGAGGGGTCAACGACCATCGCGCGAAGCTGCGCGCGGAGCGCGCGAATATCGACCAACTTCGCTCACCGAACGCGCGACCTTAGTCTTCGAAGTCCTCGGGCGAGATCGTGTCGAGGAACTCCAAAAACTCTTCCACGACTTCTTCGGGAGCATCGCCGGCGGGCTCGTCCCCGTCGGAGAATCCGACTTCGTCGATCACCGAGTCGCTGGCGAATATGGGAGTACCGGTGCGCACCGCAAGGGCGATGGCGTCTGAGGGGCGGCTCGCCACAACCTTGGATGTGCCGCCTTGTACCAGGTGTAGTTCGGCAAAGAATGTTTTGTCGTGCAACTCGGTGACAACGACTCGATCAATATCCACCGCCAGTTCCTCCAGCAGGTCTCGGATCAGATCGTGAGTCATTGGGCGAGGAGTCGCAACCCCGTCGAGAGCCAATGCAATTGCGGTTGCTTCGGTCGCGCCGATAAAGATCGGCACGGTCCGTCCGGCTCCGGCCCGTTCGCGAAGCAACACCACTGGCGCGTTGGCGGGCATTTCGACCCGGACGCTGAGAAGGTCCATCTCCTGCATGGCCATACCCTACGCCCCGTAGAGCTCCTCTACGTAGGCGTCGGGGTCGCGGTGCAAAATATCGAGGTCGGCAGCCGCCAAGACTCGGAGGTTCCGGTACCGCCCCTCGTAATCGAGGCCATAACCAATCACAAAACGATCAGGAATTACCACGCCCACATGACGCAACTCGACGGGCACAACTCGACCCGCCGGGCGGTCAACCAGAGTGCAAATCGACAACGACTTCGGTTCGCGACGACCCAACTCTCCGATCAGAAAACCGGCAGTGAGACCGGTGTCGACGATGTCTTCGATGATTACAACATCACGGTCGCGCAGGTCGGTGGACACATCCATCAGCAACCGCACCCTACCGGTACCTGGTGTATACGGGGTAATGGCCACAAAATCGACCGCCGACCGAATCGTCATTGCCCTCACCAAGTCGGCCAGAAACGGCACGCTGCCGCGCAACACGGCCACCAGCACCACGCCATCTTCGTATTGCTCGCTGAGCTCGGCGGCCAACCGCTCGATGATCTCGTTGATCTCATCGGAGTCGACCAGAACCTCTAATCCGTCAGCCATCGAGAGGAGCACCAAGATTGCGGCGAAGAATCGACAAACGGATTTGTTGACCAAGATCGACCAACTCGGAGAGCTCTACGAAGCCCTCTTGTTGGGTGGCCCCGCCGCGACGAATTTTGTGTCCGACGAGCTGATCCAGAACGCCGGTCTCTCGGTCGGCCGCGACTTTGAACATCCGAAGATGGCGCGCCTCGAGGCCCACCCGCCGGAACCGTTCCGAGGCTTTGGCGACCAAGAGGGCCTCGTGGTCGAACACCTTGCCGGTGCCAGTGGCCATGGCCTCGATCAAGCCGAGTTTTTCGAGCTCTCCAAGAAACCCGATGTCGACACCGGCCGCCTCGGCCAACTCGCTGAGCGTGAGACTCACCGACCCGACGATGGGTGGGGGCGACGATGACGGGGGCGAGGGCGGTGGTGATGCCGTTGGGGCCGAGACGTCGGTCTCGCGTAAATCGACCAAGGCCTCGGTCTTCTCGCCGGGAGCCTCTTTGGCCGAAGCAGACGAGGGATCGTGCGTGCTTTGCACCGCCGGGTCCGGCTGCTCGTCTCGGTGGCTGAACAAGCTGGGCTCGGGCACCGGATCTGGGTCCCGTGGAACTGCTTCGGACGCGGGGTCGAATCCGGCTTCGCCAAGCCGTCTCTTTATGACCTTTAGCGGCAAGAAGTTGTCGCGCTGCTGCGACAGGATCCAACGCAGCCTCTCGATATCAGTGTCGTAAAATTTACGGTAACCCGACGGCGTTCGTTCGGGTTCGATCAGCCCCTGGCTCTCCAGGAACCTGATTTTGGCAATCGTGATATCGGCATGTTCTTCCTTGAGCAACGAAAGAACTTCGCCAATGGAATGGTGCGGCGCGTCGGGCATCTCAGACACTGCCGGTGCCATAGGCAAAGACGAGCTTGAATTTGCCGATCTGCAACTCGTCTCCGTCGGCCAACTCGCACTCTTCGGTCCGTGAACGGTTTACATAGGTGCCATTGAGCGATCCGGCATCGCGAACCGAATACCGCGCTCCGTCACGACGAACTTCGGCGTGGCGACGTGACACCGTGATGTCGTCAAGAAAGATGTCGCTACGGGGATGACGTCCGACCGAGACGAGATCGGCGTCCAGGGCGTAACGGGCACCGGTCTTGGCCCCTTGTATCACAACAAAAAGCCCGTCGTGAGGGCCGAAAGCCGAGCGGTCGATCTCGCCCAACTCGGATCCTTCGACCACGATTGCGGCCGATTCGGTGGTGACATCATCGCGCCGCGTCAGTGCCCCACACGACGAGCAGAAGTTGGCTTCCGCAGCGTTCAGGTGGCCACAAGACGGGCACGACAGATCGTCCATGCCCCTACCCGTCGATAAGTGCGGTATAGGCCGCGGCATCAAGGAGCTGCTCGACATCGTCGCCGCTCGACATCGTCACCCGACAAATCCAACCATCGCCGTACGGGTCGGAGTTGAGCTTCTCGGGGGCATCAGCGAGATCGTTGTTGACGGCGGCCACGGTGCCGGCGACCGGTGAGTACAGCTCGGAAACCGATTTTGTCGATTCGACCTCGCCGAAGGAGTCGCCCGCGGCTAGCTCGGTACCAACCTCTGGCAGGTCGACATACACGACGTCGCCCAAGGCATCTTGGGCATAATCGGTTATGCCGATAGTGGCAGTCTGGCCTTCGACGCGAACCCATTCGTGGTCAGATGAGTAGCGGAGTTCTTCGGGAGTGTTCATTCCCTGAACCTAACCGATCTACAAGGTTGGAGCGCGACCATGGTGGTCAACTCGGACCAACTGTTCGATCCGGCGCACGTACTCCGATGCCAGTCGAAGCGCCGAGGCATCGTCGGCGCCCTCGGCGATAACACGGGTGAGAGGCTCCTCGGGATCGGGCAGGATCAACGCCCAGCCATCGCCGTGATGGATTCGCACCCCGTCGACCAGATCGACCTGATGATCGTGGGAGCGTTCGACCAATGTCCGCATCACCATGCCCTTTTGCTCCCATGGGGTCACGACCACCTCGACATGCATATGAACCGACGGCAACGAGTCGACGACTTCTGAGAGTGCAACGTCGCTCGATGCCAAAGAATCGAGCAGGCTCACGAACGTTGCGGTGGCGTCGAAGGTCGGCATGAACGCCGGCATGCTGTAACGGCCAGAAGGGTCGGCGGCGAGCCTCACGAACGGGTCAGACGCCGCGGCCATGATCGATGCTGGTGCTGTTTGGGTGAGGACTACCGATCCTCCGCGCTGTTCGGCCAACGCCGCAGCATGCTGGGTCGCCGAGATCGGGAGCGCGACGCGGGCGCCATCAAGCGACTCGCCTTGCAACGAAATCAGGGCCAGCAATAGTTGATCGTCGCTCAATACCCGAGCCTTGTCGTCCACGACGGTGATCTGTTCGCCTCCGGGGGTGAACACCACGCCCAGAGCCGCGCCGGCGGCCGCGACGTGGCTCGCGACATCGTTGGCATGGGCCAACCGATCAAAGCCTGCGGCTCCTGAAGTAGAGGCGTAAGGGTTGATGGCCAAGACCTCGGCGCCCAACTTGGCCAACAAATTCGGCATGATGAACGACACCGCTCCGTAGCCGTAGTCGGCTACCAGCTTGATGCGCGCCTTACGAATCTGGACGAGGTCGACCATGGATTCGATGGCCGTGGCGTAATGCTCAAGGGCACGAGGCGCATAGTCGATGTCGCCGATCTCGGTTGGCACTACTCGGCGATAATCCTCGCGGTTGAACACTCGCTCGATTTTGCGATGGGCGTCCTCGGACATGTCGGCGCCGTGGGAATCCATGAACCCGATGATCACCGATTGCGGGTCGGATTCGTCGAGACGCAAAGCCACCGCCCCCGCCACCGCGGGACGACGGGTTATGAAGCGAGTAACCGGCAACGGGGCGACTTCTAGATCTTGGACCGAGATTCCGGCCGCGTTGAGCCCGGCGTGTACGGCCCGCTTGAGCATGCGCGCCGAGCGACTCGAATCTCGACTGGTGATTACGACGTCGCCAGGCTTGAGGGTCGTGCCGTAGGCCAGCGCCAGTCGGGTGACAAGCTCGGGGGTTATGTCGACATTGGCCAAACCCTTGACGCCGACCCGACCAAAAAGACTACGAGCCCCTCGAGACTCCCAAACTATCGACGAGTTGACGATCGCCCCAGCCTCGATGGTCTTGAACGGATAGATCTTTACCCCGGCACTCACCTGAGCTTCTTCGCCGATGAAACACTCGTCGCCGATCACCGCACCCTCGTCGACCTTGACCCCTTTGCGAAGGTCGCAGCCTCGGCCAATGGACGCGCCTCGCAGCCCGACCGCCTCGGCAAGATAAGCATTGTCGGCCACGACCACCCGTTCGGTGTTCACCTCCGAACGGACCCTGACGTTGGCGCCCAGAACCGAATACGGCCCGATGTTGGCGCCCGCCTCGATTCGACAGTTGTCGCCGATGACCCCTGGCCCGGTGATCACCGCGCTCGGATCGATCGAAACGTTCTCTCCGATGTACATCGAGTTGCCCCGATCGAAACCATCGATGCGAGCACTCACCCGACCATCAAGGATGTCGGTGTGGGCGTTGAGATAGCTCTCGAGCGTTCCGACGTCTTCCCAATAGCCTTCGCCAACTGCGCCAAACAGGCGTTTGTTGTCGGCCAAAAGCGCCGGGAACACCTCGCTGGAAAAGTCGACGGGACGGTCGGGTTCGATGTAGTCGAATATCTCCGGCTCGAGTACAAAAATGCCGGTGTTGATGGTGTCGGAAAACACCTGACCCCAGCCGGGCTTTTCGAGAAACCGTTCGATCGAGCCGTCTTCGCGGGTGATCACGATCCCGAATTCGAGAGGATCGTCAACCCGGATAAGCCCGATCGTGGCCGTTGCGTTGTTCGCTTCGTGAAACTCGACGATCTGGGTCAGGTCGATGTCGGTTAGGACATCGCCCGAAATCACCAGAAACGGCTCGGTTAGTTCGGACATCGCGTTTCGCACCGAACCAGCGGTGCCCAGCGGAGTTTCTTCGGTGGCGTACACCATGCTTACGCCGAAGTCCGACCCATCCCCGAACCAGTCACGGATTTGGTTTGCCATAAACGCAACAGTCACGACGATCTCGTCGAACCCGTGACGCTTCAAGAGGTCGACAATGTGCTCCATCATCGGCCGGTTGGCCAAGGGCATCATCGGCTTGGGCACGTTTGAGGTGAGGGGCCGGAGACGAGTTCCCTCGCCGCCCGCCATGATCACAGCCTTCATGTCCATCGAACCTAGCTCTTATCGAGACGTCCTTCGCGGAGTGCGATACGCGCCAGCGGGATGTACTGGGCCGCCGACAAGTAGCTGTAGATCAGCGACGGCACCGCGACGAGCCAGCCGGCGACCCGGAACCAGTCGGCGCTCACATTGGTGCTGGCGCCGGCCAGCAGGAACGGAAACGCGAAATAGAGACCAAACGTGGCGCACTTCCCCCACCAGGTGACGTCTATTCGGCGAGCACCCAATGCACCCAGCCCAATCCCCGCCAACGCAACCAACACCTCGCGAAGGAGGGTGACCACAACCAGCCACCACGGCACCGAACCATCGACACCGACTGCGAGAATCCCGGTGATGAGCACTGCCCGGTCGGTTACAGGATCGATCAGCTTGCCGAATTCGCTCACCACGTTGAACTTGCGGGCCCACCATCCGTCGACCCAGTCGGTGGCGCCGACGAACCCCCAAAGCCATGCGGCCGCCCAACGATTCTCGGCGGAGAACAACAACCAGAGAAACCATGGAATGCAAGCGAGACGGGCCAGCGAAATGAGGTTCGGGACCGTGAGGATCCGGTCCTCGAATACTCCGACCTGTCGTTGGCGCGGCTTGTTGTCGTCGGTCATCAATTGCAGCCTACGATCGTTGCGTGCCTTCTATCTTCACCCGCATCATCGATGGCGAGATTCCCGGACGGTTTGTGTGGACCGACGACGTGTGCGTCGCGTTCCTCGACGTCCGGCCGCTGGCCCGGGGCCATGTGCTTGTCGTGCCGCGCACCGAGGTCGACCAGTGGACCGATCTCGATGTCGACACCGCTAGTCACCTAGTTGGGGTGGCCCACTCGATCGGACGGGCTCAAAAACAACTCCTCAACCCGGCCCGCATCGGCTTGCTGATCGCCGGGTTCGAAGTTCCGCACGTTCATGTTCATGTGGTGCCCATGAATTCGATGGCCGCCCTCGACTTCGGCCAAGCCGACCCATCTCCCGATCCACACGACCTCGACGGGCTGGCCGATCAGATCGCTTCGATACTCAGCCTTCGCTGAACTCGTCGGTTAGTTCTGGCGAGTTGTTGCGGACGTTGTTGACTTCGGTCGACACCGGGTGCAGACGGATCAGATGGGCCGGAGCGGGCACCAGCAGTTGCTGCAAAGAGTTGGTGTCGTGGTTGTCACGGTCGAGCCACTGGTCCCAAGCGTCGGGCGACAACATCACGGGCATTCGGTCGTGGACCTCGGCTACCCGTTCGTTGGGATTGCCGGTGATAATCGTGCAGCTAAACAGTTCGAGCGGCTCGCCGTTTGCGTCGAGATTGTTCTTGTCTCGCCACACTTCCCAGAGCCCGGCGAAGGCAAATGGTTCGCCGTCGGGACGAGACATGTACATCGGCTGTTTCTTCTTTTGGCCCTCGACCTTTTTCCATTCGTAGAAACCGTCGGCCGGGATGATGCAACGCCTTCGGGCAAACGGGCGTTTGAACGAGTTCTTCTCGGCAATCGTTTCGGCTCTGGCGTTGATCATGCGGCTGCCGATTTTGGGATCCTTCGCCCAAAATGGCACCAGACCCCAATGAAAGGTGTCGAGCCGGCGGGTCGCGCCATCCTCGTAGACCGTGTAGACGCCCTGGGTCGGGGCGACGTTGAAGTTGGCTGGCCGTTCGATCAAAGTCTCCGACGCCATTTCGGCGCCAAAGTACTTGGCCAGTTGATCAGGCGGCGTAGCCGATACAAAGCGACCACACATCAGTTATTGCCAGAAATGTTGCCGGTAAGGGTGCACGTGCCGGAGCGCCCCGAACCAATGTCGAAGGTGATTTGTTCGCCGGTCGCTCCCCCAAAACGGGGGATCACAATACCGGCATCGGGATCGACGCTGATCGTGCCGCGAACTGTCAACACCTCGTATTCGTCGGGCCGGTCGCCGATCATCTGCAGCCTGACCGCGTCGGCAAACCCGGTGCCACCTTCTGGCAAGTCGACCTCTCCCGACGCGATGTCGAGGCCCAGAAGAATCGCTGACGGGCCCGCACACCCCACCACTGCCGGCCGCCCAACCGGTTCGGAGCAAGGGCCGTGGGTAACGGTGTCGAGCGGTCGCAGATCGGAGGTCACCACGCTCACTCGCAGACATGCAAGATCGCTGAACCCCACCGGCCCCACGATTACTACATGACCGGTGCCGGCGTACTCGAACAGCGAAGCCCCGAGAGCGCCGGGCGGGAACGCAAAGGTCGAGAACGCGGCATCGGTGACCCGATCGGCCAGCGGCTCGTTGCCGGCGAGCACTGCCACTGTCTCGGACAAAGCGACAGTCAGGGCCGGTTCGACCACCGGCGGACCGCCCAGCACCGCGGCTTCGGCTGGGGTTTCGTCGGTTTGTGAGAACTGCAGCGCACCACGAGTACGTTGATCACGATTGGAAAGCGTGCGCCATCCAGCGGCGAGACCGCCGCCAACCACCAAGACCACCAAAGCGGCGACGACGAGGTTGATCACGCGCTGCTTGCGACCGGCGACGAGGGCGTGTTCGACCGAACGTTCGTCAAGGCGTTCTTGAAGGGTCAGCGGTCCAAACGCTTCGGAGCGAGCTCCTCCAGCTATCAGGTCGCGCCACACGTCGACTTTGGCCGGTGACATGCGGGCCAGAAAAGTCTCGAACGCGTCGGCGGCGATCTCCGAATACAGAATCATCAGTCCGTTCGCACGGACGTGTTCGACAGGGTCATCGAAATGCTCGAGCTCGCGGCCAGCGGCCAGAACCGCAAAGAACCGGTGAGCTTCGCGGTCGGCGTAGTCGTCGGCAAACGCCGGTCCGGGCGCGGCACGCGGCAGATCTTGAGCTTCGCTACCAGAACGGAGAAAGCCAGTCTTCGAGAGGAAGCTGTCGGGCTCGATCTCTTCGTCGGACTCGGGCGGCAGCTCGACCGGCGCTTCGGGGGATGATTCGGTGGAGTCGATGGCGCCCAGAGTACGCCGTTGCTTTGGCCGTGGGGTGGCGCGGCCCGCACGAAGTGTCAGACTCTCGAAGTGCCCGAATACGAACTCGAATACGAGCTGGTACTGGCGTCGGCTTCACCCCGTCGACGCCAACTGCTCGGCCGCCTTGGCTTGCACCCTCGAGTCGAGCCAGCCGACATAGACGAAACTCCCCGACCCGCGGAAGCGGCGGCTGATTACGTCGAACGACTGGCCCGAGAAAAGGCCGCGAGCGCGGCCCGCCCTCGAACGGTGGTTATCGCCGCCGATACCTCGGTGGTGTGCGACGGCGAGATTCTCGGCAAGCCCGACGACCCTGAACACGCCGCCAGAATCCTCCAATCGCTCGAAGGACGAACCCATCAGGTGATGACCGGCGTAGCGGTCGCGAGGACCGATGACGCCGACTCGACCACGGTTCACACGGCCGTCGAGACCTCCGACGTGGCGATGGCCGAGCTGGACGACGAGCGCCGTGATTGGTACACCCGCACCGGCGAGGCCGGTGACAAAGCGGGCGCCTACGGCCTGCAAGGCGCCGCCAGCCTCTTTGCCGACCAGGTCTCCGGATCGGTCACCAACGTGATCGGGTTGCCGCTCCCGCTGGTCGACGAGTTGATGAACAGACATGGCCTCGACCTCTTGAGCTTTCGGACCGCACCGATCATCGATCCGGTCACTTCGATTGCCGACCTCGCCCTCGCCTACCTCACCAACCCCCCAGTGGGGCCTGACGACGTTGTTCGTTTCGCCAGCCCCGAGCAGATCATTTCCGACTTTGATCGATCGGTGCCGCTGGACTTCGAAGAGACCGAACCCGCTCACGGCGCCGGCGAACTCCTCCACGCAGTGGCGACGGTCTTCGAGCGGTCGGTCCACACCAGCCACCGCCGCTTCGTCAACCAGAACTTCGCCGGTCCGGACCCACTAGCGGTCGTCGGTGACTGGGCGGCGGCGGCCCTCAACACGACCAGCGCAACGTTCGAGGCCGCGCCGGTGTTCACCTTGATGGAACGAGCGGTTCTCGACAAGCTGGCCCGACTGGTCGGCTTCGCCCCTGCGGACACGACGGTGCCGGGGATCTTTTGCGCCGGCGGTTCGCTGGCCACCCTCCACGCCTTGCAACTGGCCCGTCATCGCCACGATCCCAACTCGGTGCTATCGGGTTGGGTTGGGCCTCCACCAAAGATTCTGGTGAGCGATCAAGGCCACTACTCGGTAGAAAAGTCGGCCGCGATGATGGGAATCGGTCGCAACAATGTGATCTCGATCCCGACCAACGCCGATGGCACGATGCGAGTCGATGCCCTGGAGGCCGCGGTCGATCCCTCGGCTCCCCCTATCGCCGTTGTTGCCACTGCGGGGACCACCGTCACCGGGGCCTTCGACCCGCTCGACGCAATCGCCGATATTTGCTCACGACACAACATCTGGCTGCACGTCGACGGCTGCTACGGCGGGTCGGCGTTGTTCTCGCCGCGAGAACGGCACCGATTGGCCGGTGTCGAACGGGCCGACTCTGTGGTGTGGAACCTTCACAAAATGATGGGCATCACCCAACAGTGCACCGCCCTGCTGGTCGCCGACCCTGCTCTGTTGCGCGACTCCTTTTCGACCAACGCCGACTATCTGTTTCAGCCCGACAAACAACACGGCGAACTCGATGCGGGCGATAACGGTTTCATGTGTGCGCGCCGAGTCGATATTTTGAAGCTGTGGCTCACATGGAAAGCCCGAGGCGACACCGGATTTGCCGAACGGGTCGAACATGGCGTCGACCTCGCCGACCATCTGCGCTCCAGAGTCGCTGCTAGCAACGGACAGTTCGCGGCGGTCAACGCCGGCTCGTTCACCAACGTTTGCCTCACTTGGGTGCCGCCCGAACTCCGGCCCCTGAACCTCGCCGAACTCTCGAACTCCGCACACGACCGGCTGCACCGCTTGGCTCCCAGGGCCAAAGCGGTCCTGCAAAGCAATGGCAGTGCCCTCATTGGGTTCCAGCCCGTCGACGGGCTCAACGTTTTCCGGTTGCTGTTCATGAACCCCACAGTCGGGCTCGACGATGTCGACACAATGTTGGATCTGCTCGGTGCAGCCAGCGAACAAGAATGGCCGAGCACAGTCGATTGACCAATCCGTTCGTAGCCTGAATGGATGAACGAAGCCCCCGCCGCCTCCGGCGAGTTTGATGTACCCCACATCGGACCGCTACCGGTGTGGCCACCAGTAATACTTGCGCCGATGGCCGGCGTCACGAACGCCCCTTTTCGCACTCTGTGTCGACGCTACGGAGCCGGCCTCTACGTCAACCAGATGATCACCGCTCGAGCGCTGGTCGAAGGCCACCGCAAGAGCCTCGAGATGGCTTCGTTCGCCCCCGAAGAGTCGCCCCGGAGCATTCAGCTTTACGGAACCGACCCGTTCTCGATCGGCGAAGCAGTCCGGCTCTTGGTCAATGATCAAGCTGTCGACCACATCGACATGAACTTCGGGTGTCCAATGAAGAAGGTGACCCGCCACGGTGGCGGCGCGGCCCTGCCGTGGAAGCGCACCCACTACCGATCCATTGTTCGGGCCGCCGTCAACTCCGCCGGCGACGTGCCGGTAACGGTCAAGTTCCGAGTCGGCATAGACGACAACTCCATAACCTTCCTCGACGCCGGCCGCATCGCCGAAGACGAAGGATGCGCGGCGGTTGCCCTCCACGCCCGCACCGCCAACCAGCTCTATAGCGGCCAAGCCGATTGGGGCCGTATCGCCGAACTCAATCAGGCGATCACGTCTATCCCAGTATTTGGCAACGGCGATATCTGGGAAGCCGACGACGCGCTGCGAATGATGCGCGAGACGGGCGCCGACGGCGTGGTCGTAGGTCGTGGTTGTCTCGGTCGGCCGTGGTTGTTCAGAGACCTGGCCGCCGTGTTCGACGGTCAGGCGGTTGCGCCCCGCCCCGACCTCGGCGAGGTCCTCGACGGCATGGTCGAGCACGCCGAGCTTCTGTGCGCCTGGATGGGCGAGTCACGCGGCATGCGCGATTTCCGCAAGCACACCGGCTGGTATCTCAAAGGATTTGCGACCGGCAACGAAATCAGACGCCGTCTGAACCGACTCGGAACTCTCAACGAGATGCGCAGTCTCGTTGACGAACTCGACCGGACCCTTCCGTTCCCTGATGGCGGAATGCGCATGGTTCGCGGCCATCACGGATCGGCCAAACAAGTACATCTCCCCGAGGGTTGGCTCGACGACCGTGATGGCGAAGTCGCTCTGCCCCGAGGAGCCGAAGACCTCGTCTCGGGCGGCTGACTACCTCGTCAGGTTCGACCCGTGGGAACGATGATCGGGCCGTCAACGTCGGAAATTATTTTGACGTTGGCACGGAAGTACTCGGCGATCGATTCGACGGTAAGTACCTGTTCGGGCGACCCCGTCTTGCGCACCTGTCCCTCCGAAAGCAAAGCCAGTCGGTCTCCGTACCGGGCCGCCAGAGTGAGGTCGTGCATCGTCGCAATAACGGTCAGGTTTCGTTCGGCCCGCAGTTCGTCCACCAGGTCCAGAAGTTCTTGTTGATGTCCGAGATCGAGCGCGGTGGTTGGTTCGTCGAGCAACAAGACCGGCGTTGTCTGAGCCAACGCTCGAGCCATCACCACCCGCTGCCGCTCCCCGCCCGACAGCGACCTCACTTCGCGATCAGCGAACCCGACCAGATCAAGCCGGCCGAGGACCTCAGCGGCAATCGCCAAATCATCGGCACTGTCGTTGGCGAACACGCCGTGGTGAGGAGTGCGCCCCAGCAACACGTAGTCAATTACTCCCATCCCGGGTGGGATAAGCGGTGTCTGGGGCACGTAAGCAAGCGTTCGAGCTCTGGCGGCGGGCCGCTCATCACCCAACCCGTCGATCTCGACCGAACCGGTGGCCTTCACAAGACCGAGCAGAGCCCGAAGAAGAGTGGTTTTGCCGGCACCATTTGGGCCGATCACATTCAACCACGAACCAGGGGCGACGTCGAGGTTGATCCCTCGTAGGACCGGAGTCTGTTCGATTTGCACATGAACGTCGATCAGACGAATGCCGGTCATCACCAGACCTCGCGACGACTGGTTCGCAGAACCAAGATGAAGAACGGCGCGCCGAGAAAGGCGGTGACGACACCGATTGGAAGTTCGGCTGGAGAAACGAGCGTGCGGGCCACGAGATCGGCCAACACCATGAATGCCCCACCCAAAATGATGCTCAGCGGCAACAACACGCGGTGGCTGCTTCCGAACGCCAAACGCACGGTGTGGGGCACGATGATGCCCACGAACCCGATAAGCCCGCTCACCGATACTGCAGCCGCGGCCCCGAGCGAAGCAGCGACAACAACGATGCTGCGGACCCGACCGGGGTTGATTCCCAGCGCCCGTGCTTCCTCGTCGCCCACCGCCAAAACGTCAAGGGCCCGTGCGTAACGAAGGACCACAACCGCGGTGAGCACGAAGTAGGGAGCCATTAGCGCCGGCTCGGCCCAACCCGACGTCGCGATCCGGCCCAATATCCAGGTGTAGACCTCTCGGAATGCGTCGCTGTTGGACTGAAGCACATAGGTCTGACATGCGGTCAGAAAGCTGGCCACGGCAACGCCGGCCAAGATCAGCGAGGCGGTCGACCGCCCGCCGATATGGCCAGCAACAAAAGAGATAACTACGGCCGCGAGAGCGCCAACGAACGCGGCCAGCGGCACCGGATCCCAAATGCCCGCGCCGTCGCCAAACCCGCCGGTGATCATGATGGTGGCGCCCAGGCCGGCGCCAGCGGCGATGCCAAGCAGGTACGGGTCCGCTAGCGGGTTACGAAACGCCCCCTGATAAGAAGCTCCGCTGACCGACAAGGTCGCTCCGACCAGAAGCCCGAGCACCACCCGTGGCAGACGAATTTTCTCGACGATCGCCGCATGGGTGTCGGACAGTCCAGAATCAACGGCGAAACCAGGAACCGTGTCGAGCAATTGCAGAAGCACCCGGTGGGGGGCCATGTCGACCGGTCCGATAGTGAGCCCGGCCAAGACCGACAAAACCAAGACGCCGAACGCCGCCCCAACTGCGCCGGCCGACAAACGAGTTGCCACGGGCAACCCCTCCGGCCGGTCCGGCGACAGTCGAGACGACGAATCAGTCAACGACCATCAACCCTGAGCAGCGACTCCGTGAAGGGCATCGGCAATCCAACCCACAAAGTCCACGAGCCGTGGGCCCCAGCGCGAAACAACGTCATCATTGAGCTCGATCACGTTGGCGTTCTTTACCGCCGAAAGCTGATCCCACCCGGGACGTTCGGCCACAACTTCGGCGTTCTGGGCACAGCACAACGTGTCGGCCAAGAAGATCAAGTCGGGGTCGGCGTCGACGAGGAACTCGTCACTGAGCTGCGGGTAACCAAACGACGACCCGTCAGAATCGGCCGGGTCGGCCACGTTGGTCAACCCGAACAAGGCATAAATTTCGCCGATAAAGGTCGAGCTGGTAATCGAGTACAGCGTGTTGTCAAGCTCGTGGTAGTAGCTGAGCCCGTCAGCCGACGGCGCATCGGCAAGCAAGTCGTCGATTTCGGTCGACATTTCCTCTTCGAGATCGATGGCTTCTTGGGTGTTGCCGGTGGCCTCACCCAATTCGCGGATCTGGCTGTATACGTCTTCAAGTGAGGCCGGGCCGCCCTGCACAACAACAGTGACGCCGATGGCTTCGAGCGCCGCGGCAACGTCACCGCTGCCTTGCATCACAACCAGGTCCGGTTCGTAAGCAGCGATCGCTTCGACGTTGGGGCTGAACCCATCAAGCTCGGTGACCGGCGCTTCTTCGGGGAAGTACGAATAAACGTCAACGGCCACAACACGGTCGCCCGCGCCGATAGCGAACAGAATCTCGGTGGCGGTCGGCGAGATCGAGACGATACGTTCGGGAATCGCCGGCGCGGCGGCTTCGTCGGAAGCGGCAGCGTCAGCCGCAGCTGCTGGTTCGTCGACCGCGGCTGCTGGTTCCTCGACCGCGGTTTCGTCGGCCGTTGCGTCGGCCGTTGCGTCAGCCGCGTTGTCGGTTGATGCTTCGGTGGAGCCACTGTCTGAGCCACACGCCGCGGCGAGCAGCATGAAGGCCAGAAGCAGGGCGGACAATTTCTTCATCGGATTTCCTCCTGTGGCTCGAGATGGTGGCACGAGCGACGGAGGTCCGACGCACGAGCCGCCCCTGTCCTCGAGGGTCGGTTCGTTCATGTTCTGCAGAAAGGCGACCGGACTTAGTGGCCTCCGAGGAGACAACATCACCGTTGCGGGACAGCGTCGGAATCGCACCGACTTCGCTAACTACCGAACCGCGAAGATTCTAAGAGCACACGGCATCGAACCGCGCGGTTGCTTCGGCAACAATTCGTTGGATCAGCGCCTCGCAGGTCGGTAAATCGTCGACGACCCCAACGCACTGCCCGGTGGGCAAGATCCCCACCTCGATGTTGCCTTCGACCATCGAGGCGCGCGTCAGCATCGGTGCGTTGGCGGCCATCGCCAGCTGAGACCAGGTCAGATCCTGGCTCTTCTTCATGGCCAACCCTTCGCGAACAAGAGCGCCGACCGAGGTGCCGGTGAGCTTGCGAAACCGCAGAGCATTGGCGGCGGCCCGAGGCAGCCTCAACAGACCGGCCCTCTCCAACGAATCGACCATGTCGGTGCGGATCACTCGTTGCGGGGCCCCATCGACAGCGCGCGACACCACCGTTCCGGTCACCGGCGTGGCGAGATAGGCCGACTTGATTTGGTCCGGTACCGAACTGTCGGCGGTGAGCAAGAAGCGGGTGCCCATGGCGATGGCGTCCGCGCCCCAACTAAGCGCCGCCGCAAGGCCTCGACCGTCGTGAAACCCGCCCGCCGCCACGACGGGGATATCGACCGCGTCAAGGATCTGGGGCAACAGCAAACTGGTCGGGACGGTGCCGGTGTGGCCGCCTCCTTCTCCGCCTTGGCAAAGAACCGCGTCGACGCCCCATTCGGCGACCTTCTCGGCGTGGCGCTTGGCCCCGACCGTCGGCACCACAATCAGCCCGCCGTCTTTGAGTTTCTTGACCATGTCGGGTCGGGGCGCTTGAGCGAAGCTCGCAACCCGCACACCCTCGGCAATGAGACAATCGACTCGCTCGGCAACGTCGGCTGAGTCGGTGCGCAAATTGACGCCAAACGGACGTTCGGTGCGATCTTTGACAGCCGCGATCGCCGACTTCATCTCCGGGAGGGTCATGGTGGCCGACGCCAGGATGCCCAAGCCGCCGGCGTTGGCGGTCCCGGTGACAAGCGACGGACCAGCCACCCAACCCATGCCGGTTTGCACGATCGGGTAGTCGACGCCGAAGAGTCTGGTGATCCGGGTCTGGAGCCGATGGTCGACGTCGCGAGATGCTGCCATGTCGGCCACCTTAGGACGTAGGGTGCGAGGGAAACGCACTCACGGAGCGACGGGAAGGAGGCGATGCCAATGACACGACGACTCACCGAGTTCAGTCACGGGGCCGGTTGAGGCTGCAAACTCGCCCCCGGCGAATTGGCGCAGGTCGTGCGCCAGCTTTCACCTGTCAACTCCGAAAACCTCCTGGTAGGCGCCACCAGCGGCGACGACGCCGCGGTCTACCGACTGTCGCCCGAACGCGCCCTGGTTTTCACTGCCGACTTCATCACCCCGGTGGTTGACGACGCCTACGACTGGGGCCGCGTCGCAGCAGCAAACGCGGTATCTGATGTTTACGCCATGGGCGGCACTCCCCTGCTGGCGCTCAACCTGGTTTGCTGGAACACCGACGAACTATCGACCGATCTGCTGGCCGACGTGATGCGTGGCGGCCAAGACATCGGCGAAGAGTGTGGGTTTATCGTGGCGGGCGGTCACACCGTCGATGATCCCGAGCCAAAGTACGGCATGGCGGTCGTTGGCGAAGTTCACCCCGACCGCATGCTCACCAACGCCGGACTCACCGCCGGACAAGTACTGATCCTCACCAAACCTCTCGGTATCGGGGTAATCACCACCGCCCTCAAACGTGGGGTAACCGACAACGTCACCGTTGCCGCGGCCGTTACTTCAATGACTCAAACCAACGGAACCGCCTCCCAAATCGCCGTCGACCATGGCGCCAAGGGAGCAACCGACGTCACCGGGTTCGGGTTGCTCGGCCACGCCGGCCGTATGGCTCAAGAATCCGGAGTCAACCTCGAGTTGGTGGTCGACGATGTGCCGGTGATCATGGGAGCACGCGAGCTTGCCCTCGATGGGGTGGTGCCGGGAGGCACCGGCCGCAACCTCGGCTGGATACAGGATCGCCTCGATATCGGCGACGGCGTCGAGGACGTCGACGTGACCCTTCTGGCCGATGCCCAAACCAGCGGCGGCCTGGTGTTCGGGGTCGATCCTGACGCCGCTTTCGATGTGCTCTCCCGGCTCACCGCCACCGGCCATATGGCATCGGTGATCGGTCGGGCCCGCCCCGGCGAGGGCCGGATAGCGATTATCCGCGACTAGCCCCCAAGGGGAATCTTGGCTTGGGCAGTAATGCTGCGGATCAACGGCTCGAAATGCTCGAGTGGCCGCGTGTCGTAATCGGGGTCGAAGGCTTGTTGGTCCCACTCGTCGGTGAACTGCTCACACAGGCCGAACCAAGATTCGTCCTTGAACCGATCGCGCATATCGGTCGCCACACCGAAGTGGTGGTAGTAGTGCATGCCTTGGAAATCTTGATGGTTCTTGATCGACTGGTACACGTCGTCGCGAACATAGGGCCGGATCATCTCCGCGGAGATACCGCCGTGGTTCGGCACCGAAATGGCCTTGCCGACGTCGTGCATCAGCGCACCAAAAACCATCTCTTCGTCGGCTCCGGCCCGCTCGGCCATGGTGGCGGTCTGAAGGCAATGGGTGAGTTGATCGGTGATGAAACCGTCGCTTATCTCGGCCAACGATTCGAGCAACATGATCAGCCGATCGGCCACCCGGCCCTGATTGTCGTTGGTGGCCTGCCCGATCACGGCCCACTGTTCGGCGGTCGACTCGTCCATCCGTTTGAAGCTCGCCGGATTGATGTCGGTGACGGCCATGAGATCTCCTTTAAGGGCTGGCCCGATGTTAGTCAACGGCGCGGCACCAACCGCAATGGTCACCTAGGCTCGCGGCGATGCCCACGTTTGATGTTGTCGTTATCGGGGGTGGGATTGCCGGGATCAGCGCGGCCGCTCGCCTGAGCGCCGAAGGCCTGTCCGTGACCCTCCTCGAGGCCGAGCCCACGCTGGCGTATCACACCACCGGACGTTCGGCGGCGCAGTTTTTGGAGAACTACGGCAACGATTCGGTGCGCCGCCTTACAGTCGCGACTCGCCCCTTTGTCGAATCACCGCCGCCAGAATTTGCTGACGGGCCCATACTGAGGCCACGACCACTTCTCAAAGTTGGTCGGGCCGGTCGCGTTGACGACCTGAGAGCCGAGGTCGAACACGCCCAACAGCTGGTTCCGTCCACCGAGTTCTTGGATGGCGACCAGGCTCGCGAACTTCTACCGATCCTGCGCCCCGACGTTGCCGCCGCGCTACACGAACCCAACGGCATGGACATCGATGTGGCGGGCCTTCATCAGGTTTCGGTGAGGTGGTTTCGCTCGACCGGCGGCGTCATCTCGGCGTCGAGTCCGGTCACCGCACTCTCGCAAACCGGCGACGGATGGACCGTAGTAACCCCCAACGCTTCGTTCAGCACCCCAGTGGTGGTAAACGCCGCGGGGGCGTGGGGCGACCAAGTGGCCGAGCTCGGCGGCATCACTCCAGTCGGACTGCACCCCCTGCGCCGCACGATCGCCATCGCCGCCATCCCCGACAGTTACACCGACTCGCAGCGGTGGCCGCTCACCTCGTTCGAACCCGACAACGCTCCCATGAGCGGCTACGCAAAACCCGAACCGGGCGGCCTCATGGTCTCGCCGGCCGACGAAACCCCCTCGCCACCGTGCGACGCCAAACCCGAAGAAATCGACGTAGCTCTAGGGCTTCAGACTCTCGCCGAATGGACCGTTCTCGAACCCCGTCACGTTCGCTCTACATGGGCCGGTCTACGCACGTTCACCGCCGACCGAACTCCGGTAGCCGGGTTCGCCCCCGATGGACCAGGCTTTTTCTGGCTGGTCGGGCAGGGCGGGTACGGCATCCACACCTCGGATGGTCTGGCCCAAGCCACCACTTCGCTGATAACCACCGGGGCGCTGCCCCGCTCGCTGCTGGATGTAGGGCTGACCGAAGCCGACCTGGCGGCCGACCGAGTGGGCCTTGCGGGCCCTCTCACTCCCGGCCACTAGGGCTAAGTGGCCATCACCGTCCATTCCCAGCTGTAACGACCCGGGCCGAGCCGGTACTTCGGCAACGTGTCGGGGCCACAGATGCCGGTGCCGAGACCTCGCATCGCGGTATCGATCGTTACTTGCGTTCGAGGGTCCAACGGCAGCTCGGCCCACGTGGCGGCCGCCGCCAGATCGTGGTCGTTGTAGGGCCGGGCACTGAAAATAAGCGGCTTGCCCGACGCGACAAAGATCAACCCGGTTCCGTCGGCGCGTCGCAGCTCGAAAGATCTGGTTTCGACGTGGGCGGCCGTTTCCTGGGGGACCACATAAGGATGGAACTGATCGGTGATCCTCGAGCGCCACTCGCCTCGCGTTGCCGAAGCGCACCGGTCGGGATACGTCTCGAGCGGACCGAGACCATCCCACATCAGATCGATCAGATCTTTCGTCACCTCGAATCGCACCCCCACTCGGGCCAGATCAGTCCACTGCGCTGGAGTCTCGATCGTCTCGCGAAACCGAACCGTGCCGTTTTCGTGGGTCACAACCGTGCGGTGCGTCGCCGCCTCGTCTGTTCCCCGTAGCCGACGCTCTATCTGGATCCGCCCTCGGCTGCGACGAACCTCGTCGACTTCGACGGTCAGGTCGTCGAGCCCCCAGCGAGTCCAGGATCGCCGCAAACTGTTGAGTCCGGCCAGCCATCCTCCGATAGCCCCGTCGTTGTCGATCGGGGCACGCCAAAGGTTGGCGTCGATCCCGGAGATGAGCGGGCCGAAGCGTTCGTCCACCACGCTGATCTGACCCTGATCGTCGACCACGGCCGTCAACTGGTTGGCGGGCCGGGTGGCCGCTTGTTGCTCGTCTCGCAACACCATCTGGTCCCAGCCAACAACGTGACCTCGTTCGGCCCACCCATTGCGACGACGGGTGACCCACTCGACATCTAGATAACACCCCGCACCCTTCGCGACCGCCGCCGCCGGCAATGTCACGTTGCGGCTACTCATCGCCTCGACTTGCACATCGAGTTCGCCGCGAGCCACCACAACAGAATCGGAGGTGAGCTTCCACCGGAGTCGAAGGTCCGATAGGTCGCCGAAGCGCCGGCGGTTGTCAACCTTGATCGTGCGACCACGAACGTGAGTCACAACCGCAGGACGGCCCGCCCACATGTACTCGCGCAGGGCTGGGTGAGGCGTCAGATCCGGACCGACCAGCCCGTTGATGCAGAAGTTGGCGTCGTGGATTTGCTCGCCGAAGTGACCGCCGTAAGCCCAATAGAAGCGTCCGTGCTTGTCGGTTTCGGCCAACCCTTGGTCGCGCCAGTCCCAAACGAAGCCGCCGGTCAGGGCCGGCTCGGCGTGAAAAGCGTCGACGTAGTCGACGATCGAACCGTTGGAGTTTCCCATGGCGTGGGAGAACTCACACATGAGCAAAGGACGGTCGTCGCCTTCGGTGCGCTCAGCCCAGCGAGCCCAACGCACAATGTCATCGACCGGGGAATACATGGGGCACACCACATCGGTGGTGATCCTCTCCCTCTCCGACGGCGGTCGACAGATCCGCTCGGCGTCGCCCGCTCGGTGACCAACACCGAAGCGATCGGCAATGGCCCCTTCGTAATGCACGAACCGGGTTGGGTCGATGGCCCGAATCCACGCGGCGGCCGAGTCGTGACACGGGCCGTGACCGGACTCGTTCCCCAACGACCAGCCAATGATGCACGGGTGGCTCCTGTCGCGCAGAACCATGCGTCTGACCCGTTCGGTTATGGCCGCGGCCCAGCGGGGATCGTTGGCCAACGACGCCTGACAGGCGTGGCTTTCTACGTTCGCTTCGTCGATGACGTAGAGGCCCAGCTCGTCGCAAAGATCAAGCAGCTGATGGTCGTTGGGGTAGTGAGCGGTCCGAACGGCGTTGATATTGTGACGTTTCATCAAGACGAGGTCGGCTCGCATCTCGTCAAGGGTCAACGTTTTGGCGTTGGCGGGGTGATGATCGTGGCGATTCACCCCGTGGATCACGATCGGCTGTCCGTTGACCAAGAGTCGCCGGTGTCGGACCTCAACTCGTCGAAACCCCACCAAGTTGGTGTGGGTCTCGAGGACTTCCTCCCCCGGGGCGAGCAGCTCCGTTGTGACCCGGTAGCGGGTGGGGTTCTCGTCACTCCACGGACGCACCTCCAACGAGCCAACCACGACGTGCGCCACGGGACCGTCGAAAGTCATCGACGACAATGCCGCGGCAAGATCAGAGGAGTCGTCAACTCTGTGCACCCCGGCGGTGTGAACTGGACCTATGCGGCGGCCCCGTTCGGTTTCGAGAGTGACACGGACCTGCGTCGCAGTGCTACCCGCCACGCGAGCGTGGACAGTTAGTTCGCCGCGTCGGCTCGACGGATCAAAGTCGCCGTCGACCACAAGGTCGTCAATTCGATTGGGTGAGCGGGCTTCGAGGAAGCACGAACGATGGATGCCGCCGTGCCACCAGTGGTCTTGATCCTCGATCCAAGTGGCATCGCTGTAGCGAATCGCCATAACGGCCAGCAAGTTGTTGCCGGTTTCGAGAAATGGCGACAGGTCGAATTCGCTCGGCAGCCTCGAGTCTTTGCCCATGCCCACAAACTGGCCGTTGCACCACACCGCGGCCACGCTCTCGACCGCTCCGAGGTGCACCACAACTTGGCGAGCGCGCCAGTTCGGCGGAACGGTAAACGTGGTGCGGTACAGGCCAGTTGGGTTTGGGTCGGCTACGTCGGGAGGTTCGAGGCCGGGCCACGGCATCACGATGTTGGTGTAGTGAGGAAAGTCGCCGGTGTCCTGACGGGTCCAGACCCCGGGCACCTCGATCGTCCGCCACTTGGCATCGGAGGTACCCGGCTCGTGCCAACGACGGGGAGCATCGCCGGGTCGGCCGACTAGACGAAACTGCCACTGGCCATCGAGTGGTTTACGCCATGCCCCCTGGTCTGGTTCGAGCGCGGGCCGCGATGCAAGCCGGTTGATCTCAGTTAGTTGAGGGTCAAATATGCCAGAGAGAAGCACAAACGAGTTCTACCAGCGAACGAGACGAGGGCGGGCCCTGGAACGGCCCGCCCTCGTCTCGGTTCGTTATGGAGAGGTCGCTAAGAACCGATGGTCACCGCGGCATGCATGCCTTCGGTGTAATGGCTTTCCCAGGTTCCATCGTCTTGCTCTTCGGTGATATTGCAGAAGAAGACGTACTCACCTGGTTCGAGGTTGAACACGCCCGACGCGTCGCTGCCGGCCTCGAACTCGCTGATCTCGTCGATGAACGCTCCTTCGGGCAGGTCATCTTCGACAACGAACCCAGTTTCGTCCTGATACTGGGCCAGGTCCTCAACCGAGATTCCCTTGACCACTACGAGTTCGTGGTCCTCGCCGCCGACATTGCTGGCGTTAACCGTGATTTCGCCGGAGGAGGCCGAACCGCTGACCGTTACCGAAAATTCGGTCAGTTCAACGCTCAAGGAATTGTCGTCGTCGGACCCGCAAGCTCCAACGAAGAGTCCCGATGCCAAGACCGCAGCCATCACCCGGGTGGTGTTTCGTATTCTCATGTATTCGCCCATTTCTGTGGTTGGTGGTTGTAGCGAAGTTGATGCCGCGCCGCTAGCTGCCGCTGACATGGACCGTCAGCTCCATGCCGTTATCCCGGTGACCAGGGATGCCGCAGAAGAAGGTTCGGTCCTTGGTCAGGACGCCAGCGTGAAACGAGTCAGTGTTTCCGGGCTTGATGCGCTCGGTCACGTTGTCGTCACTGAAGCCGAAATTGTGCTGGCTCCCGCCGACGTTGAGCAGCTCGAACGTCAGGTCGGTACCGGGCGCAACGGTGATATCGGTTTGGCTGAACGAGAACTCGGTCAGTTCGATCGACTCGGTGTCAGTGAACAAAATCTCCGGCGGCGCCTCGTAGTTGATGTAGGCAGGAATCACCACGCCGGCAACGACAATGACCCATAGGCCAACGATCGCGACGATCGTCTCCACCGGGCTACGCGAAAGTAGAACCTTTTGTATTTCCTTATCCCCCCAATTGGATGAGGGTTAAAGTAACACTAAATGCCGGTGAAGAGCACAAGTTGTTAAAACATTGAGAAACGCGGTCAAGCCAGGCTTGGAATCACGTCGCGGCCGTAGGCGGCAAGGGTCTCGTGTTTTTGATCGTGCATCAGGTAAACCGCAAACTGGTCGACGCCCAGCGCCGCCAACTCTTCGATCCGTTCGATATGCCGAGCGGCGGGACCCAGGACACAGAATCGATCGATGATTTCGTCCGGCACAAAGTCGGTATGAGCGTTGCCGGCCTTGCCGTGCCCCGAATAGTCGTAGCCCTCACGGCCTTTGATGTAGTCGGTGAGCGCCTGGGGCACCAGATCACTTGTCTCGCCGTATCGCTCAACCAGGTCGGCTACATGGTTGCCGACCATGCCGCCAAACCACCGACATTGCTCACGCTGGTGGTTGATGTCGTCACCAACGTAGGCCGGTGCGGCGACACAAATGTAGAGCGAATCCGGATCGCGGCCGGCGTCCGACGCCGCCGATTTGACGGCATCAATCGTCCACGCCGCGATCTGCGGGTCGGCCAACTGAAGGATGAATCCATCGGACTCGCTGCCACAAAGGTGTAACGCCTTTGGCCCGTACCCGGCCATGAGCACCGGCAACTCTGATTGCTCAGCCCACGGAAGTTGCTGTTGAGTGCCGTTGTAGGTCACCTCTTCGCCTTGCGCGATGCCCTTGATCACTTTCATGGCATCGGAGAGAGTGGCCAGAGTCGACGGCTTGTGGCCAAGGACCCGCATCGCCGAGTCACCGCGGCCAATGCCGCAAATGGTGCGGTTGCCGAACATCTCGTTAAGAGTCGCATAAGTAGAGCCGGTCACGGTCCAGTTACGAGTACCAGGGTTGGTCACCATCGGTCCGACCGTCATCTGCTCGGTTTGGGCCAGAATCTGCGAATAGATGACGTAGGGCTCTTGCCACAGAATGTGACTATCGAAGGTCCAGGCGTGCGAGAACCCCAAGGTTTCGGCCGCCTGGGCGAGCTCGATTACCCGTGATGCCGGAGGGTCGGTTTGCAAAACGACGCCGAAGTCCATGGTGAATCCTTTCGGTTGGGGCCGCCAGCAACTGGTTCACATCAGATACTGGTTCACATCAAATACTGGGTGAGGGAGCGGCGCACGTACTTGCCATCGCCGGCTTTACCGTGATAATCGCCGCCCTCGATCAGAACTTTGCCCCGAGAAATAACGGTGTCTACCTTGCCTTGCACGTCGAAACCTTCGTAGGCGGAGTAGTCCATATTCATGTGGTGGTTGTCGACGCTGATCGACCACGACGCCGCGGGGTCATAGAGCACGATGTCGGCGTCTGAACCGGGTTGTATGACGCCCTTTTGCGGATACATGCCAAACATCCGGGCGGGGGTCGTGGCACACAACTCGACCCACCGGGGAAGGGTGATCTCGTTGGCCAGCACTCCCTGATAGATCAGATCCATACGATGTTCGACACCACCGATCCCGTTGGGGATCGCCCGGAAATCGTCTCGGCCCAGCTCCTTTTGGTCCTTCATGCAAAACGGGCAGTGGTCGGTGGCGACCACCGAGAGGTCGTCGGTGCGCAGGCCTTTCCAAAGATCGCGAGCGTGATGTTCGTGTTTGCTCCTCAACGGTGTCGAACACACATAGCCGGCCCCGTCGAAGCCGGGGGCCCCGAGGTGATCCTCGAGGCTGAGGTAAAGATATTGCGGACAAGTTTCGGCAAAGACATTGGCACCACCGTCTCGGGCTCGCGCCACCTCGACCAGCGCTTCGGAGGCGGACAGGTGCACGATATAGAGCGGAGCGGCGCCGACTTTGGCCAGTTTGATGGCTCGGTGGGTGGCCTCGGACTCGAACTCCTCGCGCCGCACCAAACCGTGGTTGATCGGGTCGGTCTCGCCTCGCGCCACTGCCTGCTCGGCCAGCACGTCGATGGCGATCCCGTTCTCGGCGTGCATCATGATCAGGCCACCGCTGTTGGCCGCATTTTGCATGGCCCTCAGAATCTGACCATCGTCGCTATAGAACACGCCGGGGTACGCCATGAACAGCTTGAAACTGGTGATGCCTTCGTCGACGAGTTTGGTCATTTCTCGCAGCGAGTCGTCGTTGACATCGCCGATGATCATGTGAAAGCCGTAGTCGATGGCACAGTTGTTCTCGGCCTTGGCCATCCATTCGTCGAGACATTCGCGAACGCCCCGCCCGTGACTCTGAACGGCAAAATCGACGATGGTCGTGGTACCGCCCCATGCCGCGGCACGCGAACCGGTCTCGAAGGTGTCGGAGGCAAATGTGCCACCGAACGGCAGTTCCATGTGGGTATGAACATCGACTCCGCCCGGGATCACATATTTGCCGGTGGCGTCGATTACCCGATCGGCGCCAGACTCGGCACTTAGAGCCGGAGCGCTCCCCGGCGCAAACACCGCGGTGATTGTTTCGCCGTCGACGAGCACGTCGTTTTGTCCGGCCCCGGTTGCGCTGATCACGGTGCCGCTCTTGATGAACAAGCTCATGGTCTCGTCCCCTAGGCCCTGGCGATGGCGTTGTACATGTCGGGCCTGCGGTCGCGGTAGAACGCCCATTGGGCTCTGGTTTCGCCGATGGCGTCGAGGTCAAGGTCACGCACCACCAGTTCCTCCGCGGCGTCAGAAGCGACGTCGCCCACAAACTCGCCCCGCGGCGACGCAAAATAGCTGGTGCCGTAGAAGTCGTTCTCGCCGAGTGGCTCGACCCCGATCCGGTTGATCGCCCCGACGTAATACATGTTGGCGGCGGCCGACGCAGTCTGCTCGAGCTTCCAAAGGTAGGCCGACAAACCCCGACTGGTCGCCGACGGATTGAAGACAATCTCGGCGCCATTCAATCCGAGCTCGCGCCAGCCTTCCGGGAAATGACGGTCGTAGCAGATGTTGACCGCCACCTTGCCAACCGCAGTATCGAAGACCGGGTAGCCGAGATTGCCGGGCCGAAAATAGAACTTTTCCCAAAATCCTTTGACCTGAGGAATATGAATCTTGCGGTATTTCCCCAGATACGAGCCATCGGCGTCGATCACGGCTGCGGTGTTGTACAAGAGGCCTTCTTGTTCCTTTTCGTACATCGGAAGCACCAGCACCATGCCGTGGGCCGCGGCGATCTCCTGGAACTGTTTGGTCGTAGGCCCGTCGGGAACGGCCTCGGCGTAGCTGTAGTAGTCGGCGTCTTGAACCTGGCAGAAATACGGGCCGTAGAAAAGTTCCTGGAAACACATGACTTGGGTACCTTGAGCAGCCGCATCAGCTACCGCTCGTTCGTGTACCTCGATCATCGAGTCCTTGTCGCCGGTCCAGGCAGTCTGGAATATCGCGGCCTTTACGTTGTTCGCCATCGTGAGCCTCTCTGGGCCCCTCGTCGAGAGAAACCCGGGGTCGCGACACTATCGAGGATCTATGACCTGCACAAGGGCCCGCCTCGATATCACAGACAGCGCTCGACTAGCCGCCCTCGTCGGCTTGGGCGTAGGGACTTTCGAGAACGCTCTCATGACCGCCGGTGATGGGCTTGTCGACTCGCTGGCCGCGTTCTCCACCGGGTCCAAACGAGTTCACCACGTCACGAAGTTGGGCCCGGTCGGGCACCTGCGGCAGATGCTGGGGCTGGCCGGGTGCGGCGGCAATGTGCAGAGTCTGGGTCGGGAAGGCGAACTCGACCTGCAGCGACTCTGCGAGTCGCATGATGTCGAGGTTGAGGACGTGACGGGTGCGCAGTTCCTCATTCCAGTCGGCGGCATCCATGAAGCAATACAGCAACACATCGAGGCTCGTCGCGCCGAAACCATGGAACTCGACGATGTAGTAGTCCTGACGCATGCCGGGACTGGCCTGGATTATGGCCCGGATCCCTTCAACGAAGGCCTGCATCTGATCGGTGGTCGTGTGATACCCCACGCCGAGCGTGGTTTTGTAGCGGCGCCAACGACGCTGACCCATGTTGTCGATCTCGGCGTTCATCAGATTGCCGTTGGGCACGCTGACCAAAGAGTTGTAGAAGGTGCGCACGCGCGTCGACCTGAATCCGACCGTCTCGACAGTGCCTTCAACCCCGTCGACCACGACCCAGTCGCCAACTTCGAAGGGCTTGTCAGCGAAGATCGTGGCCCCACCCAACACGTTGCGCACGGTGTCTTGTGCGGCCAACGCAACGGCCAAACCGCCCAGCCCCAAACCCGCGACCAACGACGAGACATTGACGTTGAGATTCTGAAGCACGAACAAGATGCCGATGGCCGTCACAAATAGCCGCATCGTCGTCCGCAACAACGGAACCAGGCTGTCGTCGAGCATCGTCTCGGTCTCGGTGGCGCGTCTGGCGAGCACATCGACGCCGATGTCGATGGCACGGTAGGCCACCAAGATGATCGCCACCGCGGCAACGAGGCTGGTCGCCTGATTGACGACCGTCTCAACGTCGGGATCGAAGTCAAGGGTCGGGAATCCGACGAGCACAGTGACACCAACCGACAACAGGGGTCGCCGGTCGTCCCAGTAGGTCAGCTCGTTTCCTCCGTACCGGCGCCGTACCACCAGCCAGATCGCCCGAGCCAGAGCAAAGTGAGCAACCGTCGCTACAACAGCCAGCACCCCGAGACCCACATACTGTTGGACCTCAATCCCCAGGTAGGTGTCGGCGAACCAGGCGGGAGCAGCGGCGATCATCGCCTGAACTTAGTGAGTCCGAGGGCCTCGCCTTGAGACCCTCGGACGTATCCGTGCGAGAGACGCGACCGAAACGACGAAGATCCCCGCCATGGCCGCGACCTTGGGGACGGACGGTCAGCCGGTGGCGATGAGGTTGACGACATCGATCATTGCGCCGCCGAAGATCTCCAAGAACAATGTCGCTTCAATTGTTGATCCGGCATCAACGG
>Ga0209992_10000224_pt1 | contig 80338 bp, 84 predicted proteins | sample 2SBtaG_2_FD_182564 | JGI IMG/M metagenome (GOLD analysis project Ga0209992, IMG submission 182564) | Deep subsurface microbial communities from Kolumbo volcano to uncover new lineages of life (NeLLi) - 2SBTROV12_ACTIVE470 metaG (SPAdes)... | ecosystem: Environmental > Aquatic > Marine >... | reverse complement strand
CCTGTAGACTCAGTCCGTATATACAATATAGTGAATACAGCTGCAAAATTGAGCACAAAACACACCACAAAAACTTCTAAAAAACCAGTCTTTAAAATTACTGTCAAAAATCCAACTATTAATGGCCCTATAAGTTTTGCCCCATGTTGATTAGCATTAAGTAATGCTACTGCTTTAGGAACATAATCTTTTGAAACTAAATTCGGCACCAAACTCTGAGATGCAGGCATTCGAAAAGATCTAGCAACACCCTCCAGAGTAGAAAGAGCAACAATATAAACTAACAATTCATTTGATAAATCAAACAAAATTAATACCACGATCATCAAACCGTTAGAAATAAGGCTACCAATAGATGCAAGTATCAACATTTTTTTTCTATCAATCCAATCAGCTATAAATCCAGCAATTAAGGGAATTAATAAACTGGGGATCATCAAAGCGAATAAAATCAAACCAACCCAATTACTTGATTCTGAAATATTCCACACCAGAGCTGCCCGTGCCAAATTTGTAGTCCACATGGATGCACCAGAAAAAAGAGTTGCAATCCACATAAAAGTAAAATCTTTATATTTAAAGGGAAGTAAAAATTCGCTATCTAAATATTTCAAACTATCTTCCCTTCAAAATAATTTATTGTTTTTGTAACAATTGTAAAATGTTGCCATCAGGATCAAAAAAAGTAGCAACCATACCACCCCAATGTTCCTCTTCTGGTTCTCTGAGAAAAGAGATATTATTAGCAAGTAATTTATTCGATAATTCGATAATATTGTCAACCTCAAAATTTAACATTATTCTATATGGATCTTTAGCCTTACCTGAAACTTTATCATGAGTACCAATATTGAACCGTTCTCCACCCAAATCAAAAGTGACAAAATTAGGCCTAGTTGAATGTAAAGTTAATCCTAATAAATTCTTATAGAAATGAACCATGATATCTAACTGATCAGTCCAAATAATAATACCTGTGATTTTATTTAGCAATTTTGCCTCTTAATCAAATACCAAACAATAGTCAATCAATATGTATATATCATTGACACAATATAATTTAGAATAATCCAAGATTCACTATTAACAATACACATAAAGAAACTATGAAACAATACATTGCAAATAAATCTCCGATCTACTATGGGTGGATAATATTACTTATTTCTACATCTATGTCTGCTGTACGTCCGGTTATGGCTGTAGCAACACTTTCAGTATTTATAACACCAATGAGTGATGAACTAAACTGGAGTAGAACAGCCTTTTCTGGGGCAGTAAGTATTGGTGGATTTGTAGGTGCGTTCGTTTCTCCTATTATTGGAAAAGGAATTGATCGATATGGAACATCACTTGTTATGGCATTTAGTTCTCTTATTGTTGCTATTTCTGCCATAGCAATATCTCAAGTTGAATCTATAGTTTATTTTTATGTTTTTTATATTTGTGGAAGAGCAATGTTTGCTGGTCCATTAATGATAGCACCTCAAATCGCAGTAAGTAACTGGTTTGTAACCAAACGAGCAATAACCTTAGCAATATTACAAGTAAGTCAAGGGATAGGGCTAGCCCTTATTCCGTTTATTGCTAAATCAATTATCGTCTCTCAAAATTGGCCGTCTGCTTGGATATTTTTAGGAGTAATGGTTTTAATCATAGGAGTCATACCTCCAGGAGCATTAATGGTAAGAAAACCAGAAGATATTGGATTAATGCCTGATAATAATACAACTTCATCTAAATCCAATATCGTAGCAGAAACTTCCTACACATTAAAACAAGCTTTACGAACTCCTACTATGTGGTTCCTTATGACATTTGCAGGTTTTGGATTTATGGTTCAGGCTGGTATTAGTCTCCATCAGGCACCTTATTATCATGATCAAGGAATACCCTATTCACAAGCAGCTAGTATCGTAAGTATCTTTGCTTTATCAAGTGCAACAGGAGGTTTTCTGTTTCCTTTATTTACAACAAAATTTTCAGCAAGGTTAATGGCTACCTTTTCATCATTATTTATGGCTCTTGGTGTGATAATAATGATACAAGCAGATACATTTTTCTTAGGTCTTATTTCAGCATTAGTTTTTGGAAATGGACTCGGAGGTATGTCTACTTTAATAAATGTGCTATGGGCTGATTATTATGGAAGGGAAAGTCTAGGAGTAATTCGAGGAGTTTCCTTACCTATACAAACCGGCGGGCAAGCAATCGGACCTATAGCTTCTGGTGTTCTTTATGACGCTACAGGAAACTATTTTCTTTCATTAGTTTTATTTTTGATTGTAATCTCTATAGCAACAGTGTTGGTATTTGTTTCAAAACCACCTAAACTACCTAATTTATGAGGGACTACCACCTATAATATTGTTATCTAATAAGTATTGGTATTTGTTATTATCTAGTCCAAGAAAATTTTGAAAAATATTTTGATTATCCTCTCCTAAATTATGAGCAGGAATGGTCATATTTCTTTCTAGATTCGAAAAATTCCATGGCGTAGTCACCTGTTTATATTTACCGGCGTGTGGATGGTTAACATTATCCCAAAATTGTAAAAAGTTCAATTGTGGATCATTAACAACTTCTCTACCTTTTGATACTACACCTGCAGCAATATGAGCTTCTTGTAATATCCTCATTAATTTGTATTTTGTTTTAGAAGCAGTCCATTCATTAATAATTACATCAATTTCTTTGCTATGCTTATGACGATCAAAAGCAGTTTTATACTCTATCTTTTTGATTAGATTTTGTTTATTCATAATATTACAAAGTATTGTCCATTCCTTATCAGTACTAATAGAGATGGTAATCCAATCATCTTCACCTAAACATTTATAAACTCCTTGGGGAGCAAATATTTTATGGCTATTACCTAGCAACTTTGGAAGCTGAACATCCGATTGTGATTCTAATATATGTTCCCCAATCAAATTTACAGTTAATTCCCTTTGTGACAAATCAATAAAACAACCTTTACCAAACATTTGCCTTCTACGTATAGCACTTAATATTATACCTACAGAAAATAAACCTACCATCGGATCTGGAAATGTTTCATTTGTTAATAGTGGTTTATTCCCCAAATAACCAGTAACTGACGCTAAACCTCCAGTTTGTTCTAAGGTAGAACCTAAAGAACCATAATTTTTTTCTTTCCCACTGTTTCCCTGACTACTAATTTTCGCATAAATGATACTTGGATTGATCTTTCTTACTGATTCATAATCTAATTCTAAACGATCTACTACTGATGCTCTAAAGTTTTCTATAAAAACATCACTTATTTTGATCAATTCGTATATCTGTTTTTTTCCTTCTGCCTGAGAAAGATCTAATGTTATACATAATTTATTAACATTTCTTTGTATATGGTGGGCTGCAAGATTCCAAGGTTGATTACCAGGATTGTTATTAGGATAAACAGTGTGAGTAGCAGGTGAGGGCTTTACTGGACCTCTATTAATATCCATTCGAGAAGAAGACTCAATCTTTATTACATCTGCACCAAAATAACCCATCAGCATAGTAGTATATGGGCCTGCTGCAACTTGAGTTAAGTCCAATATTCTCAGTCCATTTAGTAAATTATTCATAAATTTAAACTACTCCTGATTGATGCAACAACGACAAATCTGAAATTTTATACCCCAATAAATCACAATATATTTCTATATTGTTTTCACCAAGTAAAGGTGCTTTATCTAAACTTGGTCTTACATTATCAATCAAAAAAGGGATGCCTGGGTACAACATTCCATCAATGTTATTAAAAAATTCTCGCTCTAACAATTGGCCTGAATGTAATAAATCTTCTGGTTCTGCTACATATCCGGCTATAGTACTTATATTTTGTAATTTGTGATAAATTTCTTCCTTATCCTGATTTAAAACCCATTCTTCAAGAATTTGATTGAGCTCAGATTCATTTTTCCGCCTAAGCTCCATAGAAGAAAATCTTGAATCATTAATCAATTCAGGCATTTCTAATATCTGGCAAAAATTGTGCCAAGTATCATCTCTTGATCCAGTAGCCAAACCCATTGTAACCCAACCATTTTTGGCTTTTAAAAGAGGACTATCTCTCCGAACATTGTCGCTACCTCTAAATTGAGAATTAATTGAATTATGAATTTGTGCAAGAGCTAATGTTTGTAATCCAGATGTTTCTACCATGTTATTACCTAACACACTAGAATCTCTAAAAAACAATGAAATTAAAATGCCTGAAAACATACTAATACCAACAGCATATTCTCCAGAATTACCTCCCACTTTTAATGGTTCTTTACTGGGAAGCCCCATAGTTTGTAAGAGACCTGATAAACCTTGGTTTATTAAATCATTCCCCTTAAAATCTACATAAGGTCCGTTCTTTCCAAAATCGGTAATCGAGGAAAGTATGATTGAAGGATTAGATAACCATATAGTATTTTCCAGCAACTCAGAATTTGAGTCATCAATTACTATATCTACAACAGAAAGTAAATCTTGAAATATTTTTCTTCCAGTAGTCGTAGTTATATCAAGTGTTATACTTTTTTTGCCAATATTTAAATATTTATATAACAGACTGGATTCTTTATACATTGATTTGAGTATGAAAGGCCCAATGCTTCTGGATCGATCACCAATATAAGGTTTTTCAACATTAATAACGTAGGCGCCTAGAGAAGATAATAATTTAGAAGCATATGACCCTGCCGCTCGATTACTTAAATCAATTACTCTTAAATCTTCTAGCATATATACATCCTTGAATAGTAAATACTATCCTTAAATTATTTATTATAAGTATTAGCGAAAAGGTAGTTATTATGCTATACTCCACATTCTTTGTAAGACAAATAAAAGGGAGTTTTATAACGAAATGGTCTTAAATTTTACAAAAGATGGGTCAGTAACTGATGTTCAAGGATTTGAAGCAGGTGCGACTTATGCTGGAATGAAAACATACGCCAAAGATAAGTATGACCTAGGTATCGTATGGTCAAACATCCCATGTGTTTCGGCTGGAGTTTTCACAACTAACAAAGTTATTTCTCCCTCAATCAGTGTCTCAAGAGATAATGTTTTAAAAGGAAATGTTCAAGCAGTCACAGTTAATAGCGGTATTGCAAATGCCGGTGTAGGAAATGCAGGGAAATTAGATGCAGAAGAGGTTATTCAATTAACAGCCAGTAAACTTAATATTAAACCTGTAAATGTTGCCTTTCTTAGTACAGGAATTATTGGGGTTGAATTACCAATGGCTTTGATAAGAACTGCTCTTCAGAAAATTGAATTTCAACCTAATTCTGGCCAATTATATGCTAAAGCTATGATGACAACTGACACCAAACCAAAAGAATGCTCAGTAACAGTATCAACAAATGGGAGAGAGTTTAAAATCGGTGGAGTTTGTAAAGGTACTGGAATGATTCATCCCAATATGGCTACGATGTTATCTGTTGTTACTACTGACGCACCTATAGAACAAAAACTTTTGCAAGATATCGTAAAGCAAACTGCTGATGAATCTTTTAATATGATTAGTGTTGATGGAGATATGAGCACTAACGACTCTTATATAATTCTTAGTAATGGAGCGGCAGGTGGAGAAATTATCACCTACGAATCTGCTGAACAGCAAGATATACAAAATGCAATAAAGGAAGTTGTTCAATATTTAGCTAAAGAAATGGTTCGAGATGGCGAGGGAGCAACAAAATTATTTCAAGTTACAATCGAAAATGCTAATAATATTGAAGAAGCGCGTGATGCCGCTAGAACAATTTCTAGTTCAAGCCTGGTCAAAACAGCTGTACATGGAAATGATCCGAACTGGGGAAGATTACTTGCCTCATTAGGAAGTAGTATAGCCGAAGTTGATGAAAATAAATTATCAGTATACATTAATGACATTTGTATACTAGAAGATGGACTGCCAATACCTTTTTTCAAGGATGCAATTATTCAACAAATGGTCAATTCTGAAATTACGTTTAGAATTAACCTAAATTTAGGAGAAAGTTCCGCATCAGCTTGGGGTTGTAATCTTTCTGAAGAATATGTCCATTTTAATAGCGCATATACTACCTAATCTAATAAATTAATTCCTTCAAGAATGAAAGAAATGAAAGAGATAGTAGTTATAAAACTTGGTGGTAGCACTTTATCTGAGATGGATAATAATCTCAAAGAAATTGCAGAACTTCATTTGTCTGGATTTCCTCTGGTAATTGTACATGGAGGAGGAGCGTTAATATCCGATTGGATGAACAAACTTGAGATTAAGACTGATTTCATTGATGGTTTACGGGTGACAGATAAAGACTCTATTCAAATTGTTACGGCAATCTTGGGTGGATTAGTTAATAAAACTATTGTTGCCTCAATAATAAATCAAAACTGTAAAGCGATTGGCTTAAGTGGTATTGATGATAATATTTTTACTGCACAATTTTTAGATCAAACACATGGATATGTTGGGAATATAACTAATACTAACAGTGAATTTGTCCAATTATTATTAAATGAAGGATACCTTCCTGTAATAGCGCCAATAGCTATTAATAGCTCAATTGTAAATCCACCTCTTTTGAACATAAATGGAGATACAGCAGCGAGTGCACTAGCAGTAAGTTTACATGCAAAAAAATTAATCTTTTTAACCGATGTAGATGGAGTTCTAGATGATAATTCTGAATTAATTAGCACCCTGTCTATTGAGCAATCAAAAAGTTTAATTAGTAATGGAACTGCCAAGAGTGGTATGATTCCAAAAATAAATTCTTGCATTAATGCGTTAGAATCAAGTGTAGAATCATTTATAATTAATGGTACGAAGTATGGGAATTTAACATCGATTATCAAGAATTCAGAAAGTGTCGGGACAAAGTTTCTAGTTTCATAATATACACATAGATGGATTTTACGATACGAACAAGGAGGAGATTAATGTCTGTATGGCAAGATTTAGAAAAAAAATATTATATGCAAGTGGTGAGAAGACAACCTGTCACCATTGTTAAAGGGCTTGGTACTAAAGTTTGGGATGATCAAAATAAAGAATACCTTGATTTTACTTCTGGTTGGGCAGTTAATAATTTAGGACACTGTCACCCTGCAATAGTTGAAGCTATAAAAATTCAAGCTGAAACTTTAATGCAAACTTCGAATCAATTTTTTACTATACCTCAAGTACAATTAGCACAATTATTGGTAGAAAATAGTTGTCTTGATCGAGTGTTCTTTGCCAATAGTGGTGCCGAAGCTAATGAAGGAGCAGTTAAATTAGCACGTAAGTATGGGAAGTTAAATAAAAATGGTGCATATGGTGTAATTACTGCTTTAAATTCATTCCATGGTAGAACTATGGCTATGATTTCAGCAACTGGACAGCCACATTACCAAGCAAATTGGCAACCATTATATGAAGGTTTTACTAACGTTGAATACAATAATTTAGAAGCAATAAAACAGGCAACAAACGAAAATACTTGTGCTGTAATGCTTGAACCCATCCAAGGTGAGGGGGGAGTAAATATACCTGATCAATCATTTTTTAAAAATGTTAAACAATGGTGTGAAGACAATAATATGTTACTTATACTTGACGAGGTACAAACAGGAATTGGCCGAACAGGTACTTTATTTGGTTACGAACAATTTGGTATTGAACCAGATGTTATAACATTAGCGAAAGGACTTGGCGGCGGAGTGCCAATTGGTGCTTTTCTTGCTAAAGAAAGTGCAGCGGCACTCGAACCTGGTGATCATGGATCTACATTTGGTGGAAATGTACTAACAACAGCTGCAGCATATGCTGCAGTAAAGTTTGCTGTTGATAATAGTATCGAAAAAGATGCAAAAGATAGTGGGGAATATCTAAAAGATTTACTTGAAAAAGCAACGGATTCACTTCCTAACATAAGTGAAATACGTGGTAGAGGATTACTAATTGCAGTTGAATTTACTGAAGATATAGCACCTGAACTTGTATCTACTTGTAATGAATTAGGTTTACTTTTAAATCCTGTAAGACCTAATGCAATAAGACTTATGCCGCCCTTAACTGTAAGTCAAGAGGAGATGAATCAAGCTGTAGAATTAATAGTTGAAGGTGTTAAAACTATATTAGCTAAAGGAAAAGAATAAGATGGGATCATCTAAAAAAGTTATATTAGCTTACAGTGGAGGTTTAGATACATCTGTTATTTTACATTGGCTTATCCAAAAAGGATATGAGGTTGTAACTTATACAGCTAACTTAGGCCAAGGTGATGATTATGAATTAATAAAAAGTAGAGCTACAAGTATAGGTGCTACACAAAGCTATATTCCAGATTTAAGAAAAGAATTTGTTGAAAATTTTATTTTTGAATCTGTGAAAGCTAACGCACTATACGAAGGAAGATACCTACTTGGAACTTCGCTTGCAAGACCACTTACTGCTAAAGCTCAAGTTGAAATCGGTAAAAAAGAAAAAGCACAATTATTATCTCATGGCGCTACGGGTAAAGGTAATGATCAAGCAAGATTTGAATTCACTTTTAGTGCATTAGGACCAGAATTTGGAATATACTCACCATGGAGAGATCCAGAATTCTTAGGAGAATTTCAAGGTAGATCTGATCTTATTGAATATGCTGATAAATATAATATTGAAGTAGAACAAACAAAAAGTCGACCTTGGAGTAGTGATGCTAATTTGATGCATATTAGCTATGAAGCTGGTGAATTAGAAGATCCAAATAGAAAACCAAGAGAGGATATGTTTAATTTAACAACATCCCCACAAAATGCTCCTGATAAAGAAATTGAAATTGAAATTGAATATTTAGATGGTATACCAATAAAACTAACTAATATTACTGACAATGTAGTTAAAACTGATGCATTAGAATTATTTATATATCTAAATGAGCTTGCAGGTATAAACGGTATTGGTAGAGAAGATATTGTTGAAAATAGACTAGTTGGTCTAAAATCTCGCGGAGTATATGAAACACCTGCTGCAACAATACTGCAAAAAACCCATAGAGATATTGAAGGGTTAACCATGGATAGAGAAGCTATGCATTTGAGAGATTCTCTAATACCAAGATATTCAGAATTAGTTTATTATGGTTTTTGGTATTCTCCAGAAATGGAACTCTTACATACCCTTTTCAACGAATCTCAAAAAAATGTATCTGGTATTGTTAATACTACTCTATATAAAGGTAATGTAATTATAAACTCACGTTATTCAGAAAATTCATTATATAATGAACAAATGGTAAGTATGGATTCACATGGAGGATTTGATAGCACTGACTCAACTGGATTTATCCATATTAATTCTCATAGATTGAGAGCATATTTTTCCCGAGGAAAATGAAAATGTATCACACCAACATAAATAATTCTGACAATGAAATATTTCAACGATTTACTGAGTCAGTTAGTTATGACAAGAAACTTTTTAAACAAGATATAAAAGGTTCTAAAGCTCATGCAAGAATGTTAGCCAAGCAAAATATTATTTCTTCGAATGACGCTAATGAAATTTGTTCAGGACTAACACAAATCGAAGAAGAGATTATTAATAATAAATTTACATGGAAATATGAATTAGAAGATATTCATATGAATATAGAATCTAGACTTAATGAGTTGATCGGAGATATCGCTGGTAAACTTCACACCGCTAGATCACGAAATGATCAAATTGCTTTAGATATGCGATTATTTTTAAAAGAAACTATATTAGACACAATTATATTATTATTAGAATTACAATCGACAATTCTGTCACGTGCCGAAGAAAATATTGATATAGTTCTACCAGGCTACACACATATGCAAAGGGCTCAACCTTTATTACTTAGTCATCATTTAATGGCATACTATAATATGTTTTCAAGAGATATTACGAGATTTGAAAATAATTATACAGAGACCGATGTTATGCCCTTAGGTAGTGGAGCTCTAGCTGGAGTTCCATACCCTATTGACAGGGAATTCGTATCAAAAGAACTTGGCTTTTCAAAAATTAGCACAAATTCAATGGATAGTATTTCTGATCGAGATTATATACTCGAATTTTTATTTAACTCTGCTACAACCATGTCGCATGTTTCACGTATCTCCGAAGAAATAATTCTTTGGTCAACTCAAGAATTTAACTTTATAAGTTTAGATAAACGTTTTACAACTGGAAGTAGCATGATGCCACAAAAACGAAATCCTGATTTTGCAGAAATCTCTAGAGGTAAAATTGGAAGAGTTTATGGTAGCCTGATAGGATTATTAACTACGATAAAGGGTTTACCTATGACTTACAATAGAGATCTTCAAGAGGATAAAGAAGGGCTGTTTGATACCATTGAAACGTTACAAAGCACTTTAAAAGTAATGAACGGTATTATTGATACAGCTACTTACAATAAAGAAATAATGCTAAAAGCTGCACAAGATAATAGTATGTTGGCAACAGATATGGCTGATTATTTGGTAAAGAAAGGTATACCTTTTCGAAAAGCTCATGAAGCTATGTACTTGTTAGTAGATTATGCTAATAGTTCAAATAAAACTCTAAAAGAGTTATCATTAGATGAATATAGAAAATTCTTACCTGAATTCGAAGAAGATGTTTTTGGCATAGATTTAGATCATTCAATAAATCAAAGAAATGTTATGGGTGGAACTGCACTTGTACAAGTTCAAAACGCAATAATAAACGCAAAAAATTTAACCCAAAATAAAATAAATGAGTATAAAAAATATTAAACTAGCCCCATCAATATTATCTGCTGATTTTTCCAAATTAGGTGAAGAAGTAGCTTTAGCCACAGAATCTGGGGCGGATATGATACACGTCGATATTATGGATGGTAAATTTGTTCCAAATATAACATTTGGACCATCAATGGTTTCCGCAATACGTCGTTGGACAAATTTACCATTAGATATTCATATGATGATAACTGAACCTGAAAAACAAATCCCTTTATTTGTAGATGCTGGAGCAGATATTATAAATGTTCATATTGAAACTTGTGTTCATTTACATAGAATTATTCAGATGATCAAATCAAATAATATTAAAGCTGGAATTGCGCTAAATCCAGGTACTCCTATAAGTACCCTCTCCGAGATAATTGAAGAATTAGACCAAATTGTCATTATGTCTGTAAACCCAGGATTTCCTGGCCAAACCTTTATTTCTAAAACATTAAATAAAGTATCGGATTTAAGAAACATAATTAACCAAGATGGTCTCAATGCAGATATAGAAATTGATGGAGGAATAAATAAATCGAGTATAAAATCTGCTGTAGAAGCTGGCGCGAATGTACTAGTAGCCGGTTCTGCTGTATACAACTCCAACGCCTCGGTTAATGATTGTATATATGAATTAAAAAATTCTATTTAATCATTTGATTATTGATTATAGAATAGTACTATGGAATCAAAAAATTTGATTAAGTTATTACCATCATTTCTTGTTACTGGACTAATAAGTATTGCTATTATATTCATAGGAATTTCTTCTGCAGATGGCAAAAGTACTAGTAGTTTTTTACCAACTAGTCTTGTTACGAGTATATCAACAGAATTAGCTACGATAATCAACCAGTTTGGGACTTCGCTTCCACTTGGTTTAGCGTTTCTAGCAGGTATGAGTGCAGCAGTAAATCCATGTGGTTTTATTCTTTTGCCAACTTACTTAGGGTTAATCCTGAGCGAAAATAATAAGGTTAATAATACAAAAGCAACAAATTATTTTCATCTATCCCAAATTGCCTTTTTCGTTACATTAGGTTTTATTATTGTATTTGCTACAATCGGTTTTTCTATAAGTTTTGGTGCTAGATCTATAATTCAAGAACTTACATCTATTATTACTATAGTTATAGGAATAATTCTGATTCTGATTGGAATAATTTCTCTCAACACTGAGACGAAAATTTACTTAAATTGGCCCACACAAGTTGCTGCTAAATTCGGAGATCCAAGAAATACTAAATACCCCAAATTTATTAATTATTTATTTTTTGGTATGAGTTATGCTATAGCATCTATTAGTTGTACCCTTCCCATATTTTTAGCAGTTATTGGGGTTTCGTTGACAAACAATAATATTATCGATATTGCAAAACAATTTGTTCTTTACAGTCTAGGAATGGGATTTGTTATAACAATAACAACTTTAATAATAGCTTCAATAGAAAATTCTTTGTTGAAAGGAATGACTAGATTAACACAATGGTTTCAATACACAACTAGCACAATTATGATACTGGCAGGATCATACCTAATATTTTATTGGACAAGTTCAGGAACGCTTTAATAAAAGATTAAGCTAATCCGAGCATACCAGACTTATTATACGTTCTTATGCATTGTGTACAAAGCTTAACTTTTTTTCTCATTCCATTAACTTCAATACGAAAAGTTTGTATATTCGGAAGCCATTTTTTATTAGTTGCTCGCTTCGAGTGACTCACATTATGCCCAAATTGGGGCGTTTTAGTACAATATTCACATTTAGCCACGTAAAACCTCTTTGACTCTTACTTTGACTTTGAGTAGAATCTCACTGTAATTCAGCGAGAATAGTAATTATAGCGAACATTAACGAATATGGCTAGTGATGTGCAAAATCTGAATAATGGGCTAAGTGGACATGAACTCAAAAATCTATTTGATTCTGGCTATAATACCTTATTAGCAAATATAGATACCATCAATTCTTTGAATGTATTCCCAGTACCTGACGGTGACACAGGAACTAATATGGTATTAACAATGAAATCTGCTAAAACAGAATTTGATAAAGAATGTGAAAATGATGCTGGTAAAATAGCCGAAGCAATGTCCAATGGTGCTTTAATGGGTGCACGAGGTAACAGCGGGGTAATTCTATCTCAATTTCTTAGAGGTTGGGCATCTGCACTTTACAATTCTGAAATTATAACTCCCCTTCAAATTGTCCATGCACTAAAGAATGGTATGGAATTTTCATATGAATCTGTAAGTAATCCAGTCGAAGGGACAATGCTAACTGTCATTAAATATGCCTATGAAGGTGCATATTCTGCATACAATAATGTTTCAAATAACATAAAAGAAATATGGGATGAGGCATATAAGTCTGCAAAAGAAGCATTAGAAAATACTCCTGAATTACTACCGATACTAAAACAAGCACAAGTTGTAGATGCCGGCGGGCTCGGAATAGTTGCAATTATGGATGGCATGAAATCTTATTTTAATGGTACAAACGATACCCCACCAGTAAAAATCCAAGTTGAAAACTCAACCATTGCCGAAAACTTTATATTTGAGTCAAATGATGAAGAATTTGGTAACTGTATTCAATTTATCATTAATAATCCTACAATAAGTAAAACAACTCTCGAAAATAAATTCTCTGATCTTGCATCCTCTGTAGTTATTGTTGATGCAACAAAATTATTTAGAATACATGTTCATTCTGAAGATCCGGATCCTATTCTAAAACTGGCAAATGAAATCGGAACAATTTCAGACGTAAATATCCAAAATATGGATGACCAAAAAGCTGAATTTTTTCAAGACATATCATCCCAAACTAATGTTATTAAAGATCATGTACATAATGCTATAGTTGCAGTAGTCGACGGAGAAGGCTTTATTGATATTTTTAAAGAACTTGGTACTACGGTAATTATCTCTGGCGGACAAACTAAAAATCCAAGTACTGAAGAAGTTTTGACTGCTATTAATGATTGTAATGCAGATAATATTTTTGTATTTCCAAACAATAAAAATATTATTGGGGTTTCTCAACAAGCTGCAAAACTTTCAGAATCAAATGTAATTGTAATTCCAACGACATCGGTTCCTGCTGGTATAAGTGGATTGTTAGGATTCGATCATACACTTTCTTATGAAGTAAATGAGGAAAACATACTAGAATCAGTTGAGAGTGTTACAACTTGTGAAATTACAAAAGCCACTAAAGATATTACTATTAATGACATCAATGTTATCCAAGGTGAATATTTATGTATAATTAACGGCGAAATAAGAGCTTCAGAAAAATCATTAGCAATTATCATAGATGATACTATTAATTATACGCAACCTACCCCAGAAAATATGATTACAGTATATTTTGGGTCAAATATAAACCCAAATATGGAAAACGAAATAGTATCATTGTTTACCAAGAAATATTCACAAAATGAATATGATTTTGTTCGAGGCAATCAAGAAATATATGATTTAATTATTTCTATAGAATAAATAGTAAGGATAAATTTATGAGTACAGTAATAGTAACGGATAGTACCTGTGACATACCAAGTGATATCATTGAAAAACTCAACATTCATGTTGTCCCATGCAGTGTTAATTTTGGCATAGAAACCTATCTTGATGGGGTCGAAATAAAAGCTGAAGAATTTTATAAACGTCTAACAAGTTCTGAAGTTTTTCCTACAACTTCTCAACCTACTCCAAACCAATTTCTTGAAATCTACAACTCCATACCTAATGAATCAGATATCCTTTCTATCCATGTTTCTGAAAAACTTAGCGGTACATATAATTCTGCTTTGCAGGCTCAAAAGAGTCTATCAGATAGAAATATCCAAGTAATTGATTCACAACTCGCTTCAACAGCTCTTGGGTTGGTTGTCATAGAAGCAGCAAAAAAAGCTCAAGAAGGCAATTCAATTGATGAAATCGCTAAACTCACCAATAATGCACTTGCTAACTCTAATGTATTTATATTACTAGATACAATCGAATATTTGAAACGAGGAGGAAGAATTGGAAAAGCGCAAGCATTTGTCGGAAACTTACTTAAGTTGCGCCCCATTCTCACTTTAAATAATGGTGCTGTTGAAGGTGTAAAAAAAACACGAAGTAAACAAGCAGGAATGAATTATCTTCAAGAAATATTACAGCAACAAAGCAGTCTTATAAATGTAGCTGTGCTCTACACCACCAATGAGCAAGAAGCATTATCAGTTGCAAAAGATGTTAAAGAAATAACCAATATTGATAATATTGTCATTTCTCAATGTGGACCAGCAATAGGAGCTCATGCCGGTCCAGGCGCAGTAGGCATTGCTTTGTTAAAAGGATAAATTTACGAAAAAATCATTATGTCAAAACATCGTAATATTAATAAACTTTCTAAATTACTTCATGAAGTTCTTATAGAACTAGGCGAAGACCCTAATCGAGAAGGTTTAAAAGAAACCCCTGAAAGATGGGCTGATTCTCTTTTGACACAAACTGAAGGAAGCAAAGTAAATCCAGAGGAACATCTTAAAACTATATTTGAACTATCAGAAGATATATATCCTGAATATTCAGATGATATGATCATAGTAGACAAAATACAGTTTTCTTCACTTTGCGAGCATCATATTACACCCTTTAGAGGACTAACTCATATAGGATATATTCCTAATCCTACCACGAGGAAAATTGTAGGATTATCCAAACTTTCAAGAGTGGTAGATTTATTTAGTCAGCAATTGCAGATACAAGAGCGATTAACAAACCAAATTGCTCAAGCAATATATCATCACCTTGAACCATTAGGTGTTATTACAGTAATACAAGCCAGACATTATTGTATGATTCAAAGAGGGGTTAAACAAAGGAATAGTGTTACTACAACAATAGCAAAAAGAGGAATATTTTTAGAAAATGATAATTTAGAAAACAAATTTCAAAATTATATAGCTATGAAACTTCAAAAAAAAATGGGGTGAGTGAAGGGATTCGAACCCTCGATCTCTAGTGCCACAAACTAGCGCCTTAGGCCTCTTGGCTACACTCACCACAAATACAAACAAATTTACCATTGTATTATTATCCAGTCAATAAACATAAATAACGCAAAAAACTGGATTAAACTAAAAATAGAATAACATATTGCTTGAGAAACATTAATGATATCACTATTATATTACATTGGCTGGGAGGGAATTATGACCAAACGAGTATTTATTACAGGAATAGGAATGATAACACCACTGGGACTTAATGTAGCCACTACTTGGCAAAATTTAGTCGCTGGAAAATCTGGAGCAAACACAATTGAACATTTTGATCCATCAGAATTTCAAACAAAAATTGCATGTGAAGTAAAAGACTTTGATGCTAATGACTTCATTGATAGAAAAAAGGCTAGACAATTAGATCGATTTTCACAATTTGCTATGTCAGCCGCTCAAGAGGCTTTAGCACAATCAAATTTAAATCTTGAAAATACTGATTTAAAAAAAGTAGGCGTAATTATAGCTAGTGGTATTGGGGGTATTAGCACCTTAGATGCCCAAGCAACAGTATTAAATGAGAGAGGGCCTAAAAGAATTAGTCCCTTCTTAATTCCTATGATGCTACCAGACATGGCTTCTGGACAGATATCTATGGCTCTCGGAACTCAAGGTCCAAATTTCTGTGTGGTTTCTTCTTGTTCTAGTGGTGCTGAAGCACTAGGTAATGCATGGAAATTGATCAATAATGACGAAGCAGAAATAGTAATCGCCGGAGGCGCAGAAGCGCCAATTTGCCCTTTGGCAGTTGCTGGATTTAATGCATGTCAAGCATTATCTACAAATAATGAAAATCCTAAATTGGCGAGTAGACCTTTTGATATTGCAAGAGATGGTTTTGTTATGGGAGAAGGATCAAGTGTTTTGATCCTAGAAAGCGAAGAGAGTATCATAAAAAGAGATGCCAAACCTTTAGCAGAACTTGTAGGGTACGGTGCAACCTCAGATGCTTTTCATGTAACACAGCCTCATCCTGAAGGTGCAGGTGCTACTGAAGCAATGAAACGTGCTTTATCTCAAGCTAATTTAGAGCCAAGCGATATTGACTATATTAATGCTCATGGAACATCAACCCCTTTAAATGATAAATTCGAAACCATGGCTATCAAAAAAGTTTATACAGATTCTGCTTTTGATATTCCTATAAGTTCTACTAAATCTATGACAGGCCATCTATTAGGGGCTGGAGCAGCTTTAGAAGCAGCATTTAGTGTTTTATCAATACAAAAGGGTGTAATCCCTCCTACTATTAATCTAACAAATCAAGATCCAGAATGTGATTTAGATTTCACGGCAAATAATTCAATACAAAAAAATATTTCTAATGTTATGTCAAATTCTCTAGGGTTTGGTGGTCATAACTCTTCATTAATATTCAAAAAGTTTGAAGAATAAATCTTGTCTAATAATATAGAAACATCGAAATATCCATGGGAAATATATAATATTATTTCTGATGAAAAAATTTCAGCATCTGAAGATTATCCAATATTCCTTAAACAACTCTTATATAATCGTAACATAACTACAGAATCCGAAATTAAATCATTTTTAGATCCTATGGAATCGATTAATGAATATTCAACTCTTCCAAATATAGATAAAGCCACTAACTATATTGCAAATGCAATTCAAAATAATAAAAAAATATGTGTGTTTGGTGATTTTGATGTTGACGGAATAAGTGCTACGGCGATTTTAGGAAGAACCTTCAAAGCAGCTGGGGTTACAATTATTCCACACATACCCAATAGGTTTACTGAAGGACATGGTTTAAATCGAGAAGCTATTAAAATGTTGAAAGATTTATCTGTAGAATTAATTATTACAGTAGATACAGGGACAACAGCAATAGATGAAATTAATTATGCTAATGAACTTGGAGTATCAGTAATTGTTACAGATCATCATTTAACATTTGATGCTTTACCGGATGCCATAGCTATAATTAATCCTCAATTACCTGATTCAATATACCCTTTTATGGGATTAACTGGTGCAGGCCTTGCTTTAAAACTTGCTGAATCTATTATTGAAAAACTTAATTTAGATAAAGATATATTAGATGATCTCTATTCACTTGCAACGTTAGGCACTGTGGCTGATGTAGGAGCTTTGATAAGTGAAAATAGGGGTATAGTTAATAAAGGACTAAAATCTATAGGGCAAAAACCACTAATGGGAATTAAAGCTTTATCACATGCCTCTGGAAGAAAAAATACCTACCTAAATGTTAGAGATTTGTCATGGAATATTATTCCTCGTCTGAATGCAACTGGTCGCATGGGTGATCCAAAATTAAGTTACGATATCCTTACAACAAATGAGTTTCCCGATGCTGTAGAAAAAGCAAAACAAATAGAAGAATATAATATTCTCAGAAGAGAAGAAACCCAAAAAGGGTTCAAAACTGCAATGAATACTTTAGAGCCTGGATCTATATATATTGCACAGGATAAAACTTTTCACTGGGGAATTATAGGTCTCTTAGCAAATAGGATTGCTGGAAGATTCCATAAGCCTGCTATAGTGATAAGCGAGGGGGAACAATACAGTCTAGGAAGTGCAAGAAGCATTGAAAACTTTGATGTAGGAAATATTATCGAGAAAACAGGTGGCTTAATCGGAGGATTTGAAAAATTCGGAGGACATGCGCAGGCAGCAGGGTTTACAATTAAAAATTCAAAAATTCCCTTATTTAAAAAAACAATACAGGAATTAAGTCGGAATTATTCTATTGAAAATAATATTAATGATATGAATAATTCTCTAAAAATTGACTGCAAATTAGAGTTAGACAATTTGCCAGAAGGAATATTGAAAATTATTGGGATGTTGCGTCCTTTTGGCGAAAAAAACCCAGAACCTTTATTTATGAGTAATAACCTGACTATTCAAAAAAAACGGCTTTATGGATCACGAAACAGAGCAGCATTAATACAACTAAAATCTAAAAACTTCATCTGGGATACATTTGCCTCAAATAATATGATGGTTCCATATGAAGTAGGAGATAAAGTAGATATTGTATATTCGTTTTCCTTACGTGGAAGTAACATGAATGTAGGAATGAATCTCAACATTCAAGATATTCGACATAGTGTTATCAGTTAGTTCTACTAGTCCAACTTGCTCTCAAAGCTAATATCGGAACACATATTGTCAATACTAATAACGAAATCAAATGTGCTTCCTGTAAACCAGCAAACCATACAGAATCAAGTCTCATAAACTGTATGAAAAAACGACCTATTGAGTATATTATCGCGTAGGAAATAAAAATCATTCCGGGAGGACCTAAACGACCACGAAGGTTCCAAAGAATAATAAAAGCAAACGTGGTTAGTATCATTTCGTATATAATTACTGGATGGCTTGGATTAAGACCGTGAAATGTAAAAGAACCGCTATCAGGATGTGAATATATAGTACCCCACACAAGATCAGTTTTTCTACTTATATGCTCACCATTTATTACATCGCCTAAACGACCAAAAGTTTGTCCAATAGCCATTGCAGGAGCTACTAAATCTAAAAGCTTGCCTATAGATAAATCTTTGAATTTTGCATACATATTACCTTGTAGATAACCTTTAGCTATTTTTTCGCCGACAAGGTTCTTGAACCAGATTTGTTTTTGACCTGCATAAACTAAGCCAAGATATTTTCGTATGAATATATTTAGAAGTCCTGATAATGTACCAAAAATTAATGCTCCATAGAGAGCAATTCCACCACGCCATACTTGATATATATATCCCAAGTTATCTTGATAATAGTCCCACCTGTCAATAACATGAACTAGCCTAGCGCCTAATATTCCACCAATGATAACCCACAAAGCTACAGAATAAATCACATCGCTATCAATATCTTCTTTTGTAGACCATCGATCAATCAAATAAATAGCTATACCAACACCTACAAAAGTAAAGAATCCGTGCCAACTCAATACTATTGAATCTCGAAATATAAATGGATCTATTCCTATTGTCATATTTTATACCTCCAAAGAAAGAATTTTAAAAGTGTTATGTGATTGTGTCAACAAATATTTAAAAGCAGTTCATTCCATAGATTTATTCATCATGGTATTATAAAAATTAATAAACGTAAGGGAATTGCTATGGATATCATAATCGAACAATTTCTTCAGTACCTAATGATTGATTTAGGTCTATCAACAAATACTATATCTGCATATAGAAATGATTTAAACCAATTCTTTATAACTATCGATCAAAATAATAACTCTATCAATTATACAAAAGCTATAACTCGTAAAAATATTAATCAATACATCAAAACAATGCAAAAGAAACAATATGCATCTACAACTATTTCGAGAAAGATTGCATCAATTAAATCCTTTGTCGGTTATTTAGAAGAAGAAGGGATATTATTTGAAAATGTTACAAAAAATATCCAAACTCCACGAAAAGGCCAATCTATACCTAATACTTTAAGTGTAGAAAATATAATGAGCATTTTAGATTATCTTAAAAGGGATATTTCATTAACTGGAATACGAAATTTGACAATGGTTGAACTTTTATATGCCACAGGAATGAGAGTGTCTGAATTAATTTCTCTAAATCTAAATGATGTTAGTATCGAGCAACAACACTTGCGTTGTACAGGTAAAGGATCAAAACAAAGAATGGTACCGATATATCCATCAATCACAACATTATTATCTGATTACATAAATTTTGTTAGGCCTAAACTCGCAACAAAAAGATCAAGTAATATGAAATCTGTTTTTGTAAATTCTCGTGGTTATAAATTAACTAGGCAATCAATTTGGTTATTAACCAAAGAGATAGTTAATTCTACAAAAATTAAATCGTTTTCTCCCCATACTCTTCGACATAGCTTTGCAACACACCTCCTTGAAGGAGGTGCAAGTTTAAAGAATGTTCAAGATCTTTTAGGTCATTCAAATATCTCTACAACACAAATTTACACACATATCAATAATAATAAACTTATGGAAATTTATGATAAATCATTTCAACGGTAATGATTGTTGTTGACAAACCTGTTTATTATTCTATAGTTTTAGATAGGTAATTAATCAATTTGAAAAATAAATAAAATGGCAAATAAATCAAAAACACAAACAAGAAAAAATAGAGTAAAAGTACCTAACGTTGGTCCAGGTAAAAATGCAGTTAAAATAGAAAGTAAACCAAACGCATCCGATGAATCCAAAATAGCAACTAAAGATGCATCAAATACCTCTCAACCTGTAGTTAAAGCAACAAATACCTCAATTAAAAATAACCCACCATACAAGAGAGAAATAGTACGTATCAGTATAACTAGCCTAATAACTTTTGGAATTTTGATAGGTCTAATTTTTACAATGTAATCTAAGCATGTGATGCTGCTCCACCATCAACAAAAATAGTTTGCCCAGTAACAAAATCACTAAATTCAGAAGCCAAGTAAACTAGTAAAGGTCCTATTTCCTCTGATTCACCTAGCCTTCTTAAAGGTATATATTTAGATAAATTTTGTTTCTGTGATTCGTCTGAGATCTGATCCTTAAACCACCCCATAGCAATAGAATTAATTCTTATATTTTCTAGTGCCCATTCCAATGAAAGAGATTTAGTAACCTGTTCAACAGCAGATTGTGTGGCAGAGTATAAAACTGCATTTTTTAAACCTATCTGAGCTAAAGCAGAAATAACATTAATAATTCTACCGTATTGATGGTTTAACATTTTTTTACCAACCTCTTGTAATACTAATAAGGTGTTTCTTATATTAGAATCAATCAAAAAATTAAGCTCGCTATCAGTAGTATCAACAAATGATTTACCTAATACAGTTTGAGCACAATTAACTAAGATATCTATATTCCCAAATTGATTTTCTACTTTATCTAAGGTTGCAACAAGTGACTCTCGATTATTTCTTTCGGTGAAAAATATATTTGTATTTTCATTAGCACCATGAGATTCAAAATTGAGTATACACACATTTGCACCTGCTTCCTCTAATGCTAAAATTGCAGAAGTAGATATAAAGTCTCCTCCTACAGTCACAAGTGCATTTTTCCCTGACAAATCCCATTCTTTTGGTTTCATTTTTATTCTCCCTAAGAAATACTTATTTATTGTTTATTAGCAGATTGAATTAAATTAACTGCATTATACGCACTCAAAGCTGCGCTCTCCATAGTAGATGGCCATCCGGTATCGACCCAATCTCCAGCAATATACAAATTATCTACAGGAGTAGTATTAGTCAAGCGATATTTCTTACTATTGGGTATACATCTAAATGTAGCTTTTCTTTCTTTGATTATTTTATATTTTTCTACATATTTAATTTGAAATTGTGGAAAAATAGACTTTAGTTCTTCAAATATTGATTCAATTATTTCCTCTGTTGTTTTTTGCAGTAAATACTTGGCATCACTTATGGAAATATCTAGCCATTGAGACTTATTATCTCGAGATGGTTTATTAAAAATCCACTGTAATGGACTATCAATAATATTGATAAATTGATCATTCATTATCTTTCTATTCAACCAAATATGAATATTTACAATAGATGAATATTGTATATTAGGTAATTGGTTAAAAAATTCATGATTTAGTAATTTATCAGGAAGAAAAGAATAAAGTGAATGTGATGGTACAGCACTTATAATTACGTCTGCAGATAAATGAGTTCCATCTCTCAATTCAATACTAGTTATATTGTTATTGTCATAAACTAATTTATTTACACTGTTACCTAAATATAAAGTCCCACCATTACTTTCAATATAATTACTACCTGGAATTGATATTATTTCATCTAATGTACCCTGAGGAAATCCTAATTTTACGTAGTTGTTCCCCTTTAAAATGGATTCTTGAAAAACCATTAATCCCATATCTGCACTAACATTATCAACATGATCATTTAATGTCGGCAATACAACTAAGTTCCAGAATTTTTCAATTACATTTTTTGATTGAGAGTTGTTTTTTAACCATTGGGAAAATGTAATATCTTGATATTTAACATTATTTCTATTAATAAATTTCATTTTGACCAAGGTAAGTATCGCACGCAATTTTTCCTGAAATCCAATGTGAGGATATTTTAGAAGTGAAACTAATAACATAAATCCATATGGGATATATTTTGTATCTCGTATAATGCCCGTTTTCCCTCTTTTATCAGCTATTTTAACACTGAATGAATCCTGAAAATTTACCCCTGACAAACTATCTATTTTTGTAAGAAGTTGTAAGAACTTATCATAACAACCCATCAGTAAATGCTGTCCATTATCATACGATTTATTGGAGGATTGTTTGACAGAATAGGTTCTTCCTCCTAAAAATTTTCTCCGTTCTATTAATGAGACTTTATAACCCTTTTCTTGTAATAAAATGGCGCTATAAATACCAGCAATTCCTCCACCTATTACAATTGCAGTCTGTTCACTTATTTTTTGGTTATTTTGTATTGCAACCATGTAAATCCCATAATCGATAATTTTTCAAATGTGTTTAATCTATACTTGGTATTGAAAATATGGTAATTCGACTTTTCGATTTTTTTCAATATTTTGCTATAGATTCTTGATAAAATTTTTAAACAAATACGAGAATCTGTATCAACAAGAGGAAGGAGCATTGATCCTGATTCAAAATATTTTTTTGCTCTATTTACTTCAAACTTCATCAACTGTATGAAATCGTTATTATATAAAGATCCTGAAAGTAAATTTATTGAATAATTAAATTGATCCATTTCATCCAATGATAAGTAACATCTATTTTCAGCTAAATCATCTGGAATATCTCTCAGTATATTAGTGAGTTGCATTGCTAAGCCAAAATCAATTGCATAATCTATAGCTTTGGGATTTGTATATCCAAATATGGAAATACAAATTAACCCGATAACACTTGCAACCTTATAGCAATATTCTTTTACTTCTTCAAAAGTAGTGAAAAATTTAAATTCAATATCCATCCTTACTCCATCGATAACATCGAAAAAATATTGTTCCGAAATATTAAATTCTTTGATTATTGCACATGTTGCTAAAATGATTGGATCGCTTTTTAAGGTCAAAACATCCGAATTAATTCCAGATTTTAAATTATCTTCAATACTATCTAATAAGCGTTTTTTTTCAATTATTGACTTATTGTTATCTACTGCATCATCACATATTCTACAAAAAGCATATGCAGTGTAAATCGCTCTTTTTTTTTGCATTGGTAGTGTTATAAAAGCATAATAAAAATTTCTAGCCTGATTTTTTGTGACTTGTTCACAATGATCAAAAGCATCTTTTAGATGTGTATCACTAATGCCTAATATGTCCAAATAATTTGTATCCTAACCAATTAGAAATCAAAACTGATTTTAATAAAAGTACCGCTTTATCTATGCGTGTTAATTTGGGTCGGCCTAAAAAAACATTGTACTTCCTTTTCTTGATCTTTTCCAAAATTCCTAACCCCCCAAGATTAAACATAGCAATTTCTATTTTTGAGCTTCCTGAGATATGGTCTAATAATTTTATACCATTTGAGAAATATTCTAATGTTCTATTAATCTGAAATTCCATCATATTAACAAAACATTGATTATATTCACGGTTCCATAATTGCTTTTCATTATATTCAAAATTTTCCATATCTTCTAAAGGAATGTATATACGATCTCTTACTATGTAATCTTCTTCAATATCCTGCCAAAAGTTTGCCAATTGTAACCCCGTACAAGTTAAATTAGAAAGTTGAATACATTTGTCCTCAGTAAAACCTAGTAGATATAATACAAGCTGACCAACTGGGTTTGCTGACTTTTCGCAATAGATTAAAAGATCAGAAAATGTATTATAGCGTTTAATGTTTTGATCCATTCGATTAGCTTCTATCAAATCCAAAAAGGGTTGTATTGGGATACTAAATTCACATATAGTTTTATGAAGAGCATGGAAAAGTAATGAATCCGGTTTGCCTAGATAACATAAATTTAATTGTTCTTCAGCGTAATTAAGATAATTATTTGAATCTCCAGAAAATTCATCTCCGAAATCATCGATCATACGGCAATAGGCATAAATTGAATGAAAATGTTTTATTATTTTTCTAGGCAGAAATAATGTTCCGATAAAAAAATTTTCATAATTACTTTTCGCTAAAGATTCACAATATTGAAAAGCCAAATCCTCTAATTGATAACTTTTCAAAATGACACCATCTACACCTATTAAGATAATCTATAAGCTAAGTAATTTGTTAACTGACATAATTGATTATAACCCCACTTTGTTAATGAATCTTTGACGCTATTAATACAATCCAAGGCTAATTCTGAATGATATTCAATCATAGATTGGGATTTTTCAAAAACTTTAAAATCACTCATTATTGAAATAATTTTCTCCATTTCAAAATCAGAAAGCTCAGATGAAAACATTAAACTATCCAATTCTTTATTTTTTGCTTCATTTGCGATATCTAGAGCTAATAAAATTGGATATGTTTTTTTCTTTCGTAAAATATCACTACCGACTGGTTTACCAGTGATTTTTGTATCCCCCCAAATACCTAAAGTATCGTCTCGTATTTGAAATGCTCTACCTAAATGTATTCCAAAATCTCTAAATTTTGTTGTTATATATTCATCATTCAATGAATGTAATGCTCCAAGTTCAGAAGAGCATCTAATCAAAGCACCAGTTTTTTTAGAAATCATTGATAAATATTCATCACTAGTTACATTTAATCGATTTTCAAATTGAACATCCATAAATTGCCCTTCAATCATTTCCATTGAAGCTTGAGATAAAAGTTCCGCTGCTTTTAGCATAATAGATGAATCGAGATCAATATCTGATTGAACAAAATCGGCAAGGGAACGCATGGTATTACCTATCCATAGTGCTCTTGGCTCTCCCCATAATGCCCAAACGGTTTTTTTATGTCGACGTTCAGTATCCCTATCTTGGATATCGTCATGAATTAAAGAAAAATTATGAATTAATTCAATTGCAAGTGCTGAATTGTAAACAGGTAGATAATCATTTGTTAAAGACTCACATACAAGTAAACTTAAGGTAGGCCTCAAAGACTTACCAGCTAATCGTTTTTCTAATAAATTACCATCTTCATCCGTGAAGCCTAAATGATAACCCATTGTTGTATTTAATTCATTAGCAAATGAATCCAAACAATCATATAATCCTTCATCTATTATTAATCTGAATTTATTAAAGCATTCAGGAGGATTAGAGAGAATATTATCAAAATTATTAAGAGATTCTATATTCATAATTTTTAACACCTTATATGTTGTAAAATAGTGTAGCATTTAATACTTTAAGAATATATCTATTTACATCACCTATACTTGACAGTGACTCGCTAGAAGTTTACATTTAATTAAAGGTTTTGTTAAGATTTTAAGAACCTTTGAATCGAAAGGACGGACATATGGAAACATTAATTGCCGTCTTCTCGGCTTTAGTAATTGGAATAGCTTTAGCAGCAACGGTTCAATTCATTTTGGGTCGTAGAGGTGTAACGCAAGCTCGTTTAAACGCAATTGGTGTTATAGAAGAAGCTGAAGAAAACAAACGAAAAATTGTTCTTCAAGCTAAGGAAGAAGCACTAAATATCCGCAGTACATCTGAAAAAGAATTGCGTGATAGACGTTCAGATCTTAATCGTACAGAAAGACGATTAAATCAAAGGGAAGAACAGATTTCCCAAAAAAATGAGAGTACTCAAAAACGTCATCGCCAAATAGAAGCTGAATTAGAAAAAAAGCAAAATTCACTTGATGAATCAAGGGCAGAATTAGAGGAGATAAAGGAAAAAGAAGTAAAGCAACTTGAAATAATTGCTGGTGTGTCGATCTCCGATGCTAAAAATGCCTTAATGAAAAAAGCTGAAGAAGACATTAAATTTGAATTAGCTAAGCGCTATAGGGATATAGAAAACGAATATAAAAATGATGCAAACAATCAAGCTAAACGCGTATTAACGTTAGCTATTCACAGATTGGCATCTGATGTTGTTTCTGAAAATAGCACATCTACTGTTAAACTTCCAAATGATGAAATGAAAGGACGTTTAATAGGTAGAGAAGGTCGAAATATTCGAGCTATTGAAGCAGCAACTGGGGTAGACTTAATAATTGATGATACCCCTGAAGCAGTCAGTGTATCTTGCTTCGATCCTATACGTAGAGAGGTAGCGAAGATAGCCTTAACTAACCTAGTCGCTGATGGTAGAATTCACCCAGCAAGAATTGAAGATATTGTAAACAAAGCTCAAGAAGAACTAGATGAAACTATTTGGTCAGAAGGAGAAAGAGCTGTTTTTGAAACCAGAGTCAGAGGAATGAATTCAGAATTAATTCGACTTATTGGTCGTTTAAAATATCGATACAGTTATGGTGAAAATATTTTACAACATAGTATTGAAGTATCAAATATCGCAGGTATGCTTGCCGCAGAACTTGGTGCAAATATAGAAGTTGCCAAAGCTGGCGGACTTTTACACGATATTGGTAAAGCTTTAACTCATGAGGTAGAAGGAACACACGCAGAAATAGGTGCCGATGTTGCCCAAAAACATGGGATATCTGAACCTATCTGGCGTGCTATTATGGAACATCACGATGAAGATATGGGTTCGATTGAAGCCTTTATTGTTGCAGCAGCAGATGCGGTTAGTGCGGCTAGGCCAGGCTCTAGAAAAGACACCTTAGAACATTATGTGAAACGACTTGAAGCTCTAGAAGCAGTAGCAAATGAATTTCCTGGAATAGAACGAAGTTTTGCTATACAAGCTGGAAGAGAAATTCGAATAGTAGTTCAACCAGATAGTGTCGATGATACCTCTGCAGCTAAATTAGCTCGAGATGTAGCAAACAAGATTCAAGATACCTTAGCTTATCCAGGGCAAATTAAAGTAACAGTAATCAGAGAAACACGTAACGTAGAGATTGCTACATAATTTTAAATATATCTTAAAGGGATTTGTTTACCTATGGTGAATGTAGATCTACACCTCCATACTACTTTTTCTGATGGTAATCTGACACCTGATAAATTAATACAACTAGCCCTAAAAAATAATCTTAATGTTATTTCTATCACAGATCATGATTGTACAGATGCAATTGATGAAGCAATTCTTGCTGCATCAGACAGTAATTTAACAATAATACCTGGAATAGAACTTAATACCGATACTGATGACGGTGAAATACATATTCTTGGGTATTTTATTGATTATCAAAATAAAGAATTACAAAAATTACTTGCTGAATGTAGAAATAGTCGTGTTGAACGTGCAAAAATGATTGTTGAAAAGCTTAATGGCATTGGTATTGATATTCAATGGAAACGTGTACAAGAACTTGCAGGGCATGGTGCTATTGGAAGGCCTCACATAGCAAAAGCAATGTTAGAAACGAAATCAATCAAAACCTTTCAGGAAGCTTTCGAAAAATATATCGGAAGAAATGGAGTAGCCTACATTGAAAGATTTAGGCTGAATGCATTTGAAGCGATAAGTACTATACAACAATATGATGGAATACCTGTGCTAGCGCATCCTGGTTATATTAAGAATCTTGATAATCTTCTACCTAGTTTAATTGAATTTGGATTGAAAGGTATGGAAGTTTATTATGCTAATTATGACAAAAATACTATTAATAATTTGAAAAATATTGCATGCAAATACCAATTAATCCCCTGTGGTGGAAGTGATTATCATGGAATCAAAACTAAGACTGAAAAGTTACCAGGAGCTCTTGGGCCACCTATAGAATCAGTTAATAAACTAATAGAACTGAAAAACAAACAGTTATAGAAAGTTTCTATATTCCCCATAGATTATTAGAATATACTAATTCTAATAATCAGTGTATACTAATAATATTGTGTGATAATTCACAATATTATTAGTTTGCAAGGAGATTACTTTGAATTTACGAATACTTATCCCTCTGATTATTGGTCTTATGATAATTGGCTGTGGGGAAGAAAAAGAACAAAACCCTACTACAATGAGTGACCAAAACGAAAATATGATTACTCAAGAACCTACAGCAACACCTATGCCAGAACCTACAGCAACACCTATGCCAGAACCTACCGAAACTACAAATGAATCATCTGTTACGAACAATATAGAAACAAATACAAATTACCCTGTAACAATCATTGATAAACTAAATCAAATTATCGATATTTCAAATAAACCTGAAAAAATTGTTAGTATTAGTCCAACTGCAACAGAAATGATTTATAAAATTGGTGGTGAAGTTATTGCAAGAGACCGAGCTTCTGTTTACCCTCAAAATGTTATGAACCTTCCATCAATTGGAAGCGCATATTCTCCAAACATAGAACTTATTGTAGAACAAAGCCCAGATTTAGTTGTTATGGAAGCACTAACACAAGCTCGATTTATAGGTGAATTTCAAAAACTTGGAATACCTACTATAGCTGTTCGAGCAGAGTCATTAATTGATGTTACTGAAAGTATGAATATACTTGGTTCTGCATTGGCCTTAGAAGAAAATTCCGAAAAAGCTGTATCTGAAATAAATAAAAAAATTGATTCACTTAAAACTTCTGTAAATTATACCGAAGAGATTTTGATATTAATTTCTGATGCTGACAGAAATGTTTATGCTGCAAAACCTGAATCATATGCTGGTGCTGTGGCAAATTTATTTAACCTAACTAATGGTGCTGAAGGTATGGAAGATATGGGTCCTTATCCTGGCTATACTTTATGGACAGCAGAAAAAGCTGCAACAAGTAATCCTGGATTTATTTTTACAATATCTCCTGCTCCTGAACCTGCACCAAAATTATCAACCATGTTACCTATGATACCTGGATTTAATAGATTAACTGCAGTCACTACTGGAAATGTTGCAGAACTTGATCCTATATTATTCATGCAAGCACCTGGTCCAAGAATGGCCGAAGCCGCAGAATTAATTGAATCTATTTTAAATGAGAAATAGCTATACGTTAATAACAGTACTTATACTAATTTCAGTAGGTTTTGCTATTGGTTTATTATTTGGCTCTTCAAATTTAACAATCCAAGATTTTATTAACACAATAACAACTAAAACCAATTCTGGTCATGCGATGATCATTTGGGATATAAGGATGCCCAGAATTGTGATAGCGTTATTCGTAGGTGCTGCATTTGCATTATCAGGTGCTCTTTTACAAATTACTACACGTAATCCCCTCGGAGATCCTCAATTATTTGGAATTACTGGAGGAGCTCTAATTATTAACGCATTAGCTGTATCAGGAATATTAACTGTTCAAATATGGCAAGAAATGAGCATTGCCGTTATAGCGTCAATTTTAGGTTCAGGTATTATATATTATTGTTCTTCACGGGATACAGTTAAACCTGCTACTCTTGCATTAATAGGATTTTCAATAGGTGCTATGAGTATTGCTATTTCTACTGGAATTATGGCCTATTCTAGAGTGTTTACTCAACAAGCTCTAGGAGTTATCGGCGGTAGTACTGCAAATTTAACTTGGGATAATTTTACTCCAGTAATACCATTTTTTATATTAGGAGTAGTTATTTCCGTCATTATAAGCAACAGATTGCATGTCTTAGTTCTAGGAGATACTTTAGCAAAAACCTTAGGCGTAAATCCAAAGCAGACTCGATTTTTTGCTATTAGTGCAGCAGCTATTCTCAGTGGAGCATCTGTCAATATCGTAGGTAGTATCGGTTTACTCGGTTTGATAACACCTCATATAACAAGGATTATTGTAGGGAATAATGTAAAAACGATTTTATTTTATTCTATCCCTTTTGGATCATTAATTATGATATATTCCGACCAAATATCCCGCTTAATATTTATGCCATATGAAGTTCCAGTGGGCTTAATAATCACAATAATTGGAGCTCCTATGATGATATATTTAGCTTGGAGGCATTTATGAAACTCTGTATTAATAATGCCTCATTTGGATATAATAAAACTGTATTATTCAATTCGATTAATTTGGACATTACAACAGGTGGATTTACTTGCATAATAGGACCAAATGGTAGCGGTAAAAGCACTATATTAAAAACGATTTCAAAAGAATTAACTCATCTCAGTGGAGAAATCTATTTAGATTGCGACCATGAAAATAACTCGATCGATATAGAAAAAAATATAAGTTACTTACCAGCTGGATTGCAGGATCCTTTACATGTAACAGTTAAAGAGCTAGTAAATCTTTCAAGATTTAAGGCAGAAAATATATTCAATTGGGAACCTTCTAAAATCGACATTATGAAAGTAGATGATTGTTTACTTAAATGTGATGTTAAACAATTTTCAAATACACTATTTACTAACCTATCATCAGGAGAAAAACAAAGAGTTTGGTTAGCATTTTGTATGGCTCAAGAAAAAAGTTTTCTATTATTGGATGAATCCCTAAGCAACCTTGACTATCAAACAAGAAAAATATTCTTCAATATGCTGAAAGAACTTTCGCGCAATGATATTGGTGTATTGCTAGCAACTCATGACTTAGATATGGTGGAGCAATTTGCAGATGAAGTCATACTAATAAAAAATAATAGCTTAGTAAAACTACCACAACCCATTTCGAATTTAAATGAATATTTATATTCGAATATAAATTAACGACCTTTAAAATTAGGTTTTCGTTTTTCCAAAAATGCTCTAACACCTTCTTTGTGATCTTCGGTACCTCGTGCAATGTTCTGAGCAACGGAGGCAACCTTTAGGCTATCTTCTAAATTTGTATATAAAGATTTTTGAACTAAATACTTTATTAATGACATTGAATACGTAGGGCCTTGAGCAATTCTTTTTGCTAATTCCATAGTAGTATCAAGTAACTTATCATGTTCTACAAGTTCATTTATTAAACCAAGTTGTAATGCTTTATCGGCAGGGACAAGATCTCCTAAATATTGTAATAAAAGAGTATTACCAAGACCAATCATCCTTGGCAACTGCCAACATGATCCATCAGCTGGAATTAATCCATTTCGTATAAATGCTTCTGAAAAGCTAGCTTTATCTGAGGCGATTCTTATATCACATGAAATAGCCATGCCCATACCAATACCCATCGCATAACCATTAACCATAGCAATAGAAGGTTTCTGTAAATTATGTATCCTTAATGGTAAAAAGCGTAAACGATCTCTCTCATCGGTCTTGTTTGCGTATACAGCTTCCATACGTTCCCATGCAGAAATAGACTGTTCGACATCTAAATTATCAGCTGCTTGTTTCTCTCGTTCTTCAATGTTTTTGTTAAAGTTACGAACATTTGCACCAGAGCAAAAAGAAGGATCTTCGCCACTTAAAACTAAGACACGTAAATTGGGATCGGATTCAAGCCTATCTAATTGATCGTTAATTTCATCAGACATATCTGAACCCAAAGCATTTCTTGTTTTAGGATCATCCATTTTTATAAATAAAACCCCATCATTTTCTTCAACATGAATGTATTCAGTATTCATAATTCCTCCTATTTAGTAGCCAGAGTAAACTAATTTATTCCCATCAATAGAATAAAAAAAAATTAAGTAAATCGGAAACAAATTAAGTAGGCTTTAGCACAGCAGGATAGCCATAGATAAAATCTATAGAAAATATAGATATCATCATATTGATAAATACCACAAGATAATAGATAATAAAATAAGTGATGGAATTAGTACTATTTATATTCGATAATATAAATATAACACTAAATATTTACGGATTTCATATATATAATTTCATATACATAATTATTTCGTATTATTGTGCGTCTTTTTTTATCATGTAGTTTTTTGTTACTTATATAACTTATTGAAAGGATTTTTCAAAATGTTTTGGCCTAGTAAAGAAGATCAAATAGAAGAATTAAATAGAAAATGGAATGAATCAGAACGATACAAAGGTATAAAACGAAATTATACTGCTGAAGATGTAGTCGCCTTAAGAGGTTCATTAAAGATAGAAAACACTGTAGCACAAGCTGGTGCAGAAAGATTATGGTCCCTTCTTCATTCTGATCCTTATGTATCTACTTTTGGCGCCTTGACTGGATCACAGGCTTCACAAATGGTTAAAGCTGGACTTAAATCTCTTTACATGAGTGGATGGCAAGTTGCTGGAGACGGAGTAGGTAATACAGCAGGTCAAACATATCCTGATCAAAGCCTCTACCCTTCAAATAGTGTTCCAACATTAGTTAAAACACTTAATAATGCATTATTAAGAGCAGATCAAATCAGTAAATTAAATGGCGAAGACTCAGTCAATTGGCTTGCACCTATAGTTGCTGATGCTGAAGCAGGATTTGGAGGCCCTATACATGCGTTTGAACTTATGAAAAATATGATTGAAAGTGGTGCCTCTGGAGTTCATTTTGAAGATCAATTAGCTGCTGAAAAAAAATGTGGGCATATGGGAGGCAAAGTATTGGTACCTACCTCTCAATTTATTAACACCTTAAATGCTGCACGATTGGCGTCAGATGTTTTAGATGTTGAAACTATATTGATAGGAAGAATTGATGCACTCGATGCAACTTTACTAACAAGTGATATTGATCCAAGAGATCGCAAGTTTTTAACTGGTGAAAGAACAGCTGAAGGATATTTTCAAGTAACAGGTGGCATGGAGTCTACAATTCAAAGAGGCTTAGCATTTGCACCTTATTCAGACTTATTATGGTTCGAAACGTCACATCCAAGCCTAGAAGAAGCAAAAGAATTTGCAGATGCTATTCATGCTGAATTTCCAGATAAAATGATGGCTTATAATTGTTCACCTTCATTTAATTGGAGAGCAAATATCGATGAAAAAACAACCACTGAATTCAGAGATAAATTGGCAGAAATGGGTTATAAATACCAATTTATCACACTAGCTGGCTGGCATATGTTAAACCTAAATGCATTTGAATTAGCTCAAGAATTTAAAGAAGAAGGAATGCCTGCATACGTACGATTGCAAGACCGAGAATTTTCTTTGGAAGAAAATGGATACACAGCAACAAAACATCAACAAGAAGTAGGTGCTGGATTTTTTGACAAAGTTATTATGTCTATAACTGGAGGAGACTCAGCAACAACTGCATTAGCAGGATCCACTGAAAGCGGACAATTTAGTTAAAATATAGTAAATAATTACAAAAAACCATCACTACAGTTTGAAAGTAAAAGGATAGTGATGGTTTTTTCTATTTACGGGTTCGAAATAGTATGAATTTATGCTAAAGTGACAAAAATTTAGAATTGATAGGAGTCATATGTCTACTAAATATAACACTATAACTTTAGAAAAAGCTGAATCTATTGCCACGATTACATTAAATAGACCTGAAAGATTAAATGCGATTAATATAGAGCTCGGATACGAATTCCTCGATGCATTAAATGACTGTGAAATGGATGATAATGTAAGATGTATTATACTCACTGGGACAGGGCGATCGTTTTGTGCTGGAGACGACCTAAAAGGCATGGAAAATGATAAATTTCCTAGGGAAACTGGTCCAGATGAAGTTAAACACTATACCTTTGGAACAAATCGCTGGACTTTAGTAGTTAATGCGATGAGAAGACTCGCAAAACCAATTATAGGAAGTTTGCGAGGACATGCTCACGGGGGTGGATTTAATCTAGCAATGGGGACAGACATCCGTATAGCCTCAGAAACTCTAGATATGGCCATTCCATTCATTAAATGGGCACAAGCTACAGGAGCAAACCAATTACACTATCATATAGGTATTGGTTTAACTTTGGAATTAGCATTTACTGGAGACTCAATAAATGCTGAGCGAGCTGAAAGACTGGGATTAATTAATAAAATTGTTCCAGATGACAAATTAGAAGAAGAAACATTAGCATTTGCTAAAAGATTAGCAAATGGGCCTACAAGATCATTAGGCTTAACTAAGTCAGCTATCTATAAGGGATGGAATAAAGACCTAGATACTGCGTTTGATTATCAAGGTATTGCACAGGTATTTGCTAGACAGTCTGAAGATCACGCTGAAGGAAGACTTGCTTTCTCAGAAAAAAGAAAACCAGAATTTAAAGGACAATAAAAATTTGAGTAATAACCCTAAATTATTAGAAACACTAAAAGTCATTGAAATCGGGCAACATATTGCCGCCCCATTCGCATCAAAATTACTTGCTGATTTAGGTGCTGATGTTATCAAAGTTGAACCTTTAGAAGGTGATGTATCAAGACAAATAGGCCCATTTCCTAACAACATCGAAAATCCTGAAAAAAGTGGGCTTTTTCTGTCGCTCAATACCAGTAAACTCGGTATTACTATAGACTTTGATAATAAAGAACATATAAACCGTTTATATCACCTTTTAGAAACTTCTGATGTTTTAATTGAAGATCAATCATACCAAATGAATTCAGATTTTAGATTTGATTATGCAAAATTAACAAAAATGTTTCCTAAATTGATAATAGCTACTATTACGCCATTTGGTTTAACAGGCCCCTACAAAGATTATAAAGCTAATGATTTGATTCTTTTTCATATGAGTAGTTATGCACATATAATAGCCAGTTCAGTCGAAGATCCCAATCAAGAGCCTCCTATTAGAGCAGGTGGGCATCAATCAGAATTTGTTTCTGGTCTATCAGCAGCAACTGCAACAATGATTTCGGTATTCAATCAATTACAAACACAACGAGGAACTCATATAGATATTTCAAAACTGGAATCTATCACAATGATGCCACAAGGTCCAATAGCTGATGCAGCCTTTTCAAAAAAACGTCAATCAAGAAAAGCAAGTGATAGGAAAGTTGGTGCTATTGTCGCAATGCTTCCTACTGTGGATGGATATATCACTATTTCTCCTAGAGAAGATCATCAATGGGAAGCCTGGTTAAAAATAATTGATAACCCTAAATGGTCTACGAATCCGAAATATGAAACACGCAAAGCTAGACAAACAAATTGGGTAGACCTTGAAAAGTTACTTTCACAGTGGACCTGTACAAGAAAAAAAGAAGATATTTATCGTGCATGCCAAGACGCACATGTACCTGCTTTTCCGGTCAATACTGCTGCAGACTTATATAAATCTAAGCAATTGAATAGCCGCGAATTTTATCAAGAGATTAATCATCCTATTGCAGGAGTTTTACCATATACTAGTTTTCCTTATAAATTGTCACAAGCTACTCTTGAAATAAAAGGACCTGCACCCACTCTTGGACAACATAACAAAAGTATTCTAAATATCAACTAAATAGTTTTATCTAATTCTAACAACTATGCTTTACATATATATAACTTATTTGTAACAAGAATTTAACATTTCTTCTATAGATTGATTTCTAATGGTTTTTTGGAAAAAATAATATGGGATTAGGAGGAGTATATGGATTCTGGGTCAATAGCTTGGATGTTAATAGCATCAGCTTTAGTATTATTTATGACACCTGGTTTAGCTTTCTTTTACGGAGGTTTGGTACGAGGAAAAAATGTTATATCGACTGTAATGTATTCTTTTATTTCATTAGGAGTAATTAGTGTTGTTTGGGTTTTATGGGGATACACACTTGCTTTTGGTGAAGGCGGGAATGCCTATATAGGATCACTTTCAAACTTTGCACTTAATGGAGTTGATACTCCTGATGCACAGGTATTTGCTATTTTTCAAATGATGTTTGCAATTATTACACCAGCACTTATTACTGGTGCATTTTGTGAGAGATTTAAATTTAAAACCTATTTAGTATTTCTAGTTCTTTGGGTAACAGTGGTATACGCACCTATAGCACACTGGGTTTGGGATCCATCAGGCTGGATTGCACAACGAGGTGCTCTAGATTTTGCTGGTGGTGCAGTAGTTCACATTAATGCAGGTATGGCAGCAATTGCTGCTGCAGCATTAGTTGGAAGAAGAAGAAATATTGAACAGGGTATAGAACCACATAATGTACCTTTTGTTATTCTTGGGGCATCAATGCTCTGGTTTGGTTGGTTTGGATTTAATGCTGGATCTGGTCTAGCAGCAAATGGACAAGCTGTCAGTGCATTTCTAGTCACTAATACAGCTGCAGCAACTGCGATGGTTGTTTGGGTAATACTTGGTATGACTCATGGTGGCAAAGTTAGTGGTGTTGGCGCTGCAACAGGTGCAATTGCAGGATTGGCAACTATTACTCCAGCTTCTGGATTTGTTGGTGTGGATTCTGCTTTAATCATTGGTGTTATAACAGGAATTGTAACATTTTATGCTGTCTATTTTAAAAATAAAGTTAACTTAGACGATGCTTTAGATGTTTTTGCTGTACACGGTATCGGAGGTATTATCGGTGTGATAGCAACAGGAATTTTTGCAGAAAAAGTTATTGGAGGAGCAGAGGGTTTAATTGAAGGTTCTTCCACTCTACTTGTCGAAAATATAATACTTGTTATAGCTACTATGCTTTATTCTTTAATTGTAACTTTAATCCTACTAAAAGCACTCGATATCATACCAGGCTTAGGTTTACGATCCGCAGAATCTGAGGAAGATCAGGGATTAGATGTGAGTGATCACGGCGAAAGAGGTTATGTTGCAGATGGAGCTGATAATTAAACTAATGTATTACTACTTCACACCTAATTTAGATTCTAAAGAGCTTAAAAGGTTTGTGAATGAGTTAGCAAATTGATTAACTCCGTCAACAAGTAACTTATCAGTTATTTGATCAAGATTAATGTTAAAGTCTGGCAACTGATTCAAGGTATTCTTTGCCTCATCTAAACCAGTTTGTATTGTGTTGTCAGCTTTACCATGATCTATAAATGCTTCAAAGGTAATTTGGGGCATAGTATTGATAGTAAAATTACCGATTAATGAATCAACATATAATAAATCACTATAGTTGGGATTTTTTGCACTAGTGCTTCCCCATAATAATCTTTGAACACGAGCACCTTTCATATTGTCGCCCATAAATTCATGCGTAGAAAACGTTTTATTAAATTCATCGTATGCGACTTTTGCATTAGCAACAGCTATTTTCCCTAGAAGATGACTGGAATCATTTTGATGTGCATTAAGGATTGTATCTACAGCTGTATCAATTCTACTGATAAAAAATGATGCTACAGAATATATGTCACTTACATCCAAACCTTTTTCGATTCTTCTTTTGAGGCCATTAATGTAAGCATTTTGGACATTTTTATATTGTTCTACAGAAAAAATCAAAGTTACATTAATATTGACACCTGCAAAAATAAGTTCTTCAATCGCTAATATTCCTTCACCGGTAGCAGGTACTTTAATAAGTACATTTGGTTTATTGAGCCTATTAAATAAATACTTTGCTTCTTCAATAGTAGCTTTTGTATCATATCCAATAAGTGGGCTGACTTCTAATGAAACATACCCATCTTCACCATTAGTTTCATTAAAAATTGGAAGTAAAATATCAGATGCATCGCTTATATCTTTACAAACTAAGTCCTCATACACCTTTACGATATCACTTCTATCAAAAATATCATTTATTTGCTTATCATATGAATCACTTCCAAGTGAATTTTCAAAAATACTCGGATTGGAAGTAATACCAGTAATTCCTGAACCCAATAATGATTTCAATCCACCAGATTCAATGATATCTCTACTTAAATTATCTAACCAAAGTGATTGTCCTATAGATCCCATTTTACTCATTAATTCATTCACCACAGACTCCAGATGTTCTCAATATTTATGCTTAAAAATCACCTTAATTGTATAACGAACTAAGATCTATAAAAAGCCTAGAAAGAAAAAAATTAATTTGTTACAATGCTAAAACTATTAAATGTAGTCCAATTTATTTACTCATCCAAACAAGGAGGATCTATGTCAGCAGAAGTAGGACAATCAGCCCCAGAATTAACATTAATTAATAATGAACGACAACCTGTAACACTTGCAGATATTAAAGGTAAAACAACAGTTTTGGCTTTTTTTCCAGGAGCTTTTACAGGTGGATGCCAACAAGAAGCTTGTACATTTAGAGATGCTCTTTCTGAATATAATAATCTTGGTGCACAAGTCTATGGAATAAGCGTAGATTCCTTTTTTGCACAAAACGCATTTGTAAACGAAAATGATCTAAATTTTCCTTTTCTAAGTGACTACTCAAGGAAAACTATTGAAGACTATGGAATTGCTGTAAATGACTTTGCGGGAATGCCTGGATATACTACTTCAATGAGAGCAGTATTCGTTATAGATTCTGAGGGAACAATACGATATAAAGTTGCAGTTGCTCCACCAGAACAACCAGACTTCGATGAAATCAAAAATGCAGTTAGCCAAATATAAATTAGTGTTTATTGGGGGTATGGTATGGTATTAAATTTAGGAGATAAAGCACCTGATTTTAATTTAAAATCAACAGATGGGTCGAACATTTCTCTTGACTCCTTGAAGGGAAATAAGACAATCCTATATTTCTACCCCAAAGACGATACCCCTGGTTGCACGATAGAAGCATGTGAATTTAGAGATTCTAATGAGGAATTACAAAATTTAAATGTGAAGGTGCTTGGTGTTAGTCCTGATGATGAAGATTCTCACCAACAATTTACTACTAAGTTTGATTTAAATTTTCCTTTACTTGCCGACCCCGGAGCAGAACTTGCCAAAACATATGGTGCTTGGGGAGAAAGAGAACGCCAAGGTAAAATCATTGTAGGTATTATCAGGACAACTTTTGCAATTGACGAAAATGGTTATATATCCAATATATGGCCACAAGTAAGTCCAGAGGGACATGCAAAAGAAATAATTAATTGGGTTAAGGAAAATTAATTTTTCTTCAGAACGCTATCGAGATTGATCCTCCAAAGCATAATAGTTCCGACAAGTAATATAATTAATAGAGAAAACACTCCGAACCTCGGATCTATCAAACCTGCAACAATACCATATAAAATCGGTCCGATAGTTGCGGAAAATCTCCCGACAAACCCAAAAAAGCCAAAAAATTCTCCTGATTGTTCTTTTGGGATTATTACTGCAAAAAGGCTTCTTGCCAATGCCTGGCTTCCACCCATTACAAATCCAACAAATATTCCTAAAAATATCCATTGCAATGAAACAGTTATACCTAAAGGTTCCCATAAAATACTTCTCATAAATTTTGGCCAAACGGAAAGAGAATCATTTAATATTGACTTATGTGAACTACCAATCCCTGAGACAGACTCAGAACCACCATCAATATATAGAGAATAAGGCGACAAATTTTCTTCTAAAACAATTTTCTTTATTTCTTTTACTGATTTTTCATCTACTTGATCACCAATACTATAATTTTCCAAAACATCGAAAGCTTTAGTCGGCTTTTCTATAGAGCTTGGTATTGCGAGAATTTCATATCCAGATTCATCTAGACTTCTCAGCTGGATGTCATAATCGGATGAATTTTCAGGAGTTAATGGTGCAAATCCAAGAGCAATTACGACTATAAATGCCCATCCAAGCAGAGCTACCAATAAGGCTTTTTGAGATCCAATTTTATTGGCAAATATACTAAATGCCATTGCACCAGGTGCAGCTATAAACTGAATTATCAATATGGTAACCATATTGATTTGTAGAGTAACCCCTAAAACATCAGGACCAAAAGCCCCGGCTACACTAATAATTGTTTGAATTGCATCATTAAAAATTAGATACGCAATGAGGTACAAAAATATAGTTCGGAATTTTGAAACCTTTTTCAAAGTTCCAATAACTTGATTGAATGCTTCTGATATAGACATTTTCTCATTTTCATATAAAGAATCAACCTCTGGTTCAGGAACATTCTTAAAAGTAATTAATGCCGATAAATACCACCATACAGCAACCGAAGCCATAGAAATTCGTATAACGAAATCTGATGAATCAAAATATATTATCGCAACTAGATGAATAGCAAGAAGCAATCCTCCTCCAATATAACCATAGGCAAACCCTAAACTACTTACATAATCTATAGACTCTTCTGAAACAATTTTGGGAAGTAATGCGTTATAAAAAACCCATGCTCCTAAAAAACCTGCATTAGCTAAAGTCGCACACATAAGCAACCATGCCCACTCGGAGCCTGTATATACCGAAAAGAACAAAAGAAGCGTTGCGAAACATCCTATATAGGTATATATAACAAGAATTTTCTTCTTAATTTTCCTTGTATCTGAAATTGCTCCAAGTATAGGGCTTGAGAAAGCAATAACAGCTGTAGCCAATGCTATAGCTAATGCCCATATAGAACTTGCAGTAAAAGTAAATGGGCCAAAATCAAGTCCCTGTGGATATACGTCTTTAAATATAGCAACAAAATATGGAGGTAAAATAGCAACCATTATACTTGTAGAAAAAGCAGAGTTCCCCCAATCATAAAAACACCAACCACGGATAATTTTTCGCTGTTCTTGAGGAAAATTGCTCAAACGACCTAACACTATAACTGCTCCTATTCTTGTAGTTATATCGTATTTTTATCTTTATAGTTAATAATCCTGCAAAACACAACACAAAAAATATTAATAACTACTTAACATTATCTAAATTGCATTCTAGAATCACTTTTATGAATAAATTACCATTAGAAGGCATACGAGTAATAGACTTTAGTTGGATCATTGCAGGCCCAACATGTACCAGAATGCTTGGTATGATGGGTGCAGAAATAATAAAAATTGAAAGTCATCGAAGACCTGATCCCACAAGAGTTGGGGGCGGTGGAAATTTCCATTTTTTAAATCAGTCCAAAACTTCTTTAAGTCTTAACCTACGCACCGAGAAAGGCGTAGATATTGCGAAAAGACTTATATCAATCAGTGATGTTCTTGTAGAAAATTATGCCAGTGGTGTAATCGAACGTATCGGACTTGGATATGAAAATATTAAAGAAAATAACCCAAACTTAATTATGGTTTCGTCTTCAGGCTTGGGACACTCTGGACCCGATAAAGATCATGTAGCTTACGGGACATTGCTTCAATGCTTCACAGGTTGGAGTTATCAGACTGGTGTACCAGAAAAACCACCAATGATCGGTGGTGTTTGGGCAGATCCTTTAACAGGCATGATGCAAACATTCCTTGTAGCCAGTTGCCTATCAGGACGATATCGAACAGGTTTGGGACAATATGTTGATTTTTCAATGGCTGAAGCAAATACCACGTTACTACAAGAATCCTTGATGAATTTTTTTATGAATAAAGAAATTATTGAAAGGAATGGAAATTATGAATCAGGGATTGGTATACATGACCTTTTTCCATGTAAGGGATTCGATTCTTGGGTGGCTTTGGCTATAGAAAATGATGAAGACTGGAACAAATTTTGTATGCTATCCAAAATTCCTGAATTAATTCAATATAATTCTAATGAAGAAAGAATCAAAAATAGAGAGAAAATAACTCATAATATTTCAAACTGGACGAAACAATTTGATAAATTCGATCTGATGGAAAAACTTCAGTCAAATGGTATTATGTGTGGGGCATCAATGGATAGTTTAGAAGTTATAGAGAATAAACATCATATAGAAAGAAATTTTGTCAGTGATTACATCCATAAAGACTATAATGATATTAAATTACCCAACGTTCCATGGACGCTAAATAATGCTCCTGAAACAAAAATAGCTCCTGCACCGGAACTTGGTTCGAGTAACAATTATATACTACACGACCTTTTAGGTATCGAACAAACCAGTATTGATAAAATGGTCGAAGAACAAATCATTTATTAAGGTGTAATTGTATCAAGATATGAATGATAGTTCCGTTTAGTTTCATTTAAATGGTCTCCACCGAACTTCTCAAGCATACTTTCAGCAATTACACATGCTACCATTGCTTCACCAATAACTGCACAAGTTGGAACAAAGGTTATATCGCTTCGTTCAAAATGAGCTTTATCAACAAATTCTCCAGTATGTAAATCTACTGTTTCTAATCCATTAATTATTGTAGCAATCGGCTTAACTATGGCATTAATAACTACTGGCTCACCATTACTCATACCGCCTTCTACGCCTCCAGCATTATTAGTTTTTCTGGACCATGTACCATCTCCAGGTTTATCACTATCTTTACTCCATTTATCTTTAGGTAAAATTACATCATGAACCTGTGAACCAAAGAGGTCAGCCTGACTAAATCCTGCACCAAACTCTACGCCTTTTACAGCATTGATACTCATCACAGCTCCAGCAAGTTTAGTAGTGATTTTTCTATCCCATTGTATGTGAGTTCCTAAACCTATTGGTAAACCAGTTGCGACAATTTGAATTATACCCCCTGCACTATCTCCATTAGCCCTTGCCTGATCGATAGTATCAATCATTTCAGAGGCCTTTTCAGCATCAAAACATCTCACTGCTGCGAGTTTGGATCCATCAGGATTTTCCTGATGAAATGGTGGTTCTTCTAATAAATCCCAATTCAATTGACCTGTGTAATTTGAATGAACGCCACCAATACAAGTTACATGAGAATGGACTTCTATATCGAATTCTTCTAAAAATCTTTTTGCTATAGACCCAGCAGCAACTCTAGCAGCGCTTTCCCTAGCACTTGATCTTTCTAATATATTTCTCGCATCATCTTGAGCATACTTAAGAGTACCGGCAGTATCAGCATGACCCGGTCTAAGTTTGGTAAGCTTTTGATATTCAACATCAGTAGGATTTATGCTCATTTCATCAGTCCAGTTAACACCATCTGGTCCTGTCCCTGTAGACCAGTCTCGATTTTCAATCCACATTGCAACAGGACTGCCCATTGTCACACCGTGTCGAACTCCAGATAAAATTTCAGCAAAATCTGTTTCTATTTTCATTCTACCTCCACGGCCATACCCAACTTGTCGTCTAGCCATATCAGCAGCAATATATTTTTCACTAACAGGAATACCTGCTGGTAATCCTTCTACTATCACTGTTAAACCTTTACCATGTGATTCTCCAGCAGTTAAAAATCGAAACATTTTTGTATTCTCCTAATATAAATTTCTTTTCAGATTTACCATTATACCAAACAATAAAATAATTTTTCGTATATAATTAATATTTTAATAATTGATAACAATATTATGTTAATTAGAGACTATATAAAAGAGTTGATTTTAGAAAGTATAAACTCTTGTCATAAAAACGGAATATTACCAATATTTGAAATAGATCAAATTGAAGTTGAAAGACCTCAAAACACAGATAATGGAGATTTTGCAGTAAGCTTACCTCTAAAACTTACTAAGGTATTAAAATCCAATCCATTAGAAATTGCTAACACTTTAACTACATATATAGATAATGAAAAAGCAAATACGGTTTTTGATAAAATTATTGTTGCACCACCTGGATTTATAAATTTTTATTTAAGTCATAAATGGGTACAAAATCACCTAGAAGAAATCTTAAAATCAGGTGAAGAATATGGAAATATTACAAAAACAAATCCAACAAAAATTCAAATAGAATTTGTGAGTGTTAATCCTACTGGGCCTTTACATGTTGGTCATGCTAGAGGAGCAGTTCTAGGAAGCAGTTTAGCAAGTATAATTCAAGCTTCGGGAGATATAGTATCAAAAGAGTATTATATCAATGATGCTGGAAATCAAATTGATTTGTTCGTTCAATCAGTATATTCAAAATATTCCACTTTAATTGGAGAAAAATATCCGATGCCTGACAATGGATATATGGGAGATTATATTAAAGAAATAGCAAAAGAAATACATAATGATAATAACAAAACAAAATTAAATGAAGAAACAATTAAACCTATAGCTTTAGACAAAATGCTTTCAAATATACGATTAGATCTTTTGAATCTTAATGTCGAATTTGATAATTGGTTTTCTGAAAAATCTTTATTCACCAGTGGGGAATTTGATGACACTATGAATCAGTTTGAAAGAGATCAAAACTCATTCACTGAAAATAATGCTGTCTGGTTCAAAGCTTCAGATTTTGGAGAAGAAAAGGATCATGTATTAATTCGTACAAATCTTGAACCAACATATTATGCAACAGATATTGCTTATCATAGAAATAAATTCCTTATACGAAACTACGACAAAGTAATTGATATTTGGGGAGCAGATCACCATGGCCATATATCACGACTAAAATCTGCATTAGAAGCTATCGGCATAGATCGATCTAAACTGAACATCTTGCTTTACCAACTAGTAAGCCTCAAGCAAGGTGATGATAAAGTTCGAGCATCAAAAAGAGCTGGAACTATTATTACAACAAATGAATTGGTTGAAGAAGTTGGATCAGATGCATGCAGATATTTTTTTATCTCAAGATCACCAGATAGTCATATGGATTTTGATATTGATCTAGCTCAAAAGAAATCTTCTGATAATCCAGTATTTTATATTCAATATGCACATGCTCGTGCATTTTCTATACTAAAGTCTGCAGCAGATGAAAATATTAAAACAAATAATAGTAATACAACATTATTGGAAAACGAGCATGAAATCAATTTGCTCAAAAAATTTACCGAACTATCCGAAATTATACAGATTTCTGCTGATCGTTATGAACCTCACCATCTCGCAAAATACTCATTAGAGTTAGCAACATTCTTCCATCTTTTTTATCAAAACTGTAGAGTTATTGATGAAAGTCAAAGTAATGAAATTAGCAGTGCTAGATTAAACTTGGTAGAAGCATTTATTTTAGTTATAGGGAAATGTCTAGATCTAATGGGAATGTCGAAACCACAATCAATGTGATAATCAAACAATTATCCCTCTAAACCACCTTCAGCTTTATAATTTTTACCACGCTGTGTGTAATGAGATGCAGTTCTTTTTATTAATTCATGATGTTTCTCGGTAGTTTCTCCACGTGGCTTACCAGGGATACCTGTAACAATAGTCTTTTCAGGGATTCTAGCCTCTTCAAGGACAACTGATCCTGCTGCAATTATTGATAATTCTCCTACTTCAACTCCATCATTAACTACAGCGCCATTACCAACTAAACAATTATTGGATAAAATTCTTCCATGCCAGACGACAGCATGACCAAGTGTTGAATCATCACCTATCCAAGAATCAGCATCGGAATGAACAACACTGTTATCTTGAATATTAGTTCTCTTACCAATTTTAATTTTTCCACTATCCCCACGAATAATAACTCCAGGTAAAATCATGGTATATTCATCAATTTCAACATCACCAATAACATATGCAAATTCACTAACAAATGCAGTTGGATGAATCTTAGGTTTTTTGCCTTGGAATTCTCTAATCAAAGTAATCCTCCTTAATGAATGATTCCGCCATTATTTTTCAATAATAAATAAGTAACGTTATTATAGAGTTTAGTACTTACTATTACTACTATTTAATTTAAAGAAAAGCTTTTATACAAAAATTGATAATTAGTTAATCATTAGATGTATAAATATTTTGTATACATTAGTAAAATGATGACAATATGAAAAATAAAAAATATGGAATATTAAGAATCAGGTCTAGTACACATGAACGGCTTAAAATACTAGCAGAAATACAAGATAAGTCGATTATTGATGTAATTGATGAATTAACTAAATTTATGGATCAATATATTCTTAAACAAGAAAAAGAAACTGATATAAGTGAATTTGATTGGGAACGATATATTATTGATAAATATGACGAGAATATATGGAAATCAAATAAGGATATTATAACTAGAAGTAAAGATGAGCCAATATTAAGACTAGTTAATAAACATATTCTTTATCCTAAAATAAAAACAAAGGATACTAATAGGCCCTCAACTGCAGTACTTGATTCATCTTTACTTATACAACTTAAATATACCAGTGGAGGTACTGTTGAGAAAAATAGAGAACAACTTAAAAAAGGAAGTATAAACTATCTAACTAAGGGCTGGTTTAAGGTATTCAGATCTTTTGGAAAAAAACCAGAAGTACGACACTCTCAATTTGAAAGATTCTTTGATAATAGAATTAAGCAATTACTTAAAGACAGAATAATCAAATCTCCCAAACCCGGTGTATTTCAATTAGTCAAAAGATTAACTACTGATGATTGGAGGTTAATTGAATCTATTTTAATTTTACCTCCGCACAAAGATTTAAAACTGACAAAGTTAAAATTCTAATGAGGTGGAATATGGAAACAGAAATAATTGGTTTTATGGCTCAACTAATTACTGGTATTGCGACATTGTTAGTTGCTTTAGTTTTGGTCTTTCAATTACGAAAACAAAACCAGCAATTAAAAATTCAGCATCAAGATTCCGATAACAAGATAACTTACGATAGCATTACAGCAATGGAAAGAGTGACGATTCCTGAAAATTATGGTGATTCCTTTGTTGATATGATGTGGAAAGCACGAATAGAAGGAATCTCTAATATGAGTAATCAGGAAATATGGAGATTTCAAAACTGGTTGGTTGTTGCAGGTAGAAGGCTTATTTCAGAGTTCAGATTAAATAGATTTGGACAAGCAGCGATTAATAGGGGATTATATCCACAGCAGGGTTCTACAGAAGCGCTAGAAAGGTACTATTCAATCCAAGTTCGCAATTTATTTGATTACAAAGCATCATTAGATTTGTATACATCATTCATGCGACCGAGATTTAGTGCAGGTATTGGAGGGCAAAGCGGTCTATTGCAAATCGCAGATAAAACCTACGAAGAAATGTCAGGGGAAAAATTAGAAGTTAATAGTTAAGGAAATTAAGTTGCTAGTAGAATTAACAATTCTTGGAATCATAATTGGAATATTTTTGTGGATGAAAAGTGATTCACTAGAAGGTGGAAGCGGATTAGTATTTACTATACCAATATCATTATGCATTGTATTCATAGTGTACGGATTAGGTCAATTTATATTAAGAATTATCAATTAAACAAAAAAATATATTTGTATACATTTGTAAATAACGACAATTTATAATATCCAACATCCTTTATTTATATCAATTGAATAAATTTATCTTAAAAAGATATAAATTCTGGAAAACAAAATCGACAGCAATATGTGTCAAAAGTGTGCCATGTCGAGATATAAGGATTTATTACTAAAAGTTGTTTCTCGTAGATTTTAGAATATTTCTACATGCATACAACTATCAATCTCAGTAACTTAGAATTAGTACATATATATACTTAAATAATTTTTCTTAAAAAATCATCTGTATAGAAATAATTCTATATTTACATAAAATGATGTTGATTGCTGTGAAAAAAGAATAATAGGCATTATAAACCCCAAAAAGCACGACAATAAATATTCGTGAGTTACACTTTTTATTACAAAATAGATATTAAACAATGTTATTCTGTATACTATGTATAGTTTTACGAAGTAATATTTCTACAGAAATTTAATAATATTAAAGGGACATTATATTGATTTTTAATAACATGAATGACACCGAGATCCAGCCAATTCTTACATCTATAATTACAGAAGCTGGAGAATTGGTTAAAGAGGGATTTTATACTACAAAACAAATATCCTATAAGAGCCCATCAGACCCAGTTACAAATATAGATTTAGCTTCAGAAACTTTAATCCGAGAAAGATTGAAACAATATTTTCCTGACATCGAAATTCTTGGTGAAGAATATGGCGGTAATATAATTTCTGATGAATTGCGATGGGTTATTGACCCCATTGATGGTACAAGAAATTTTGCTGCAGGTATACCGCATTTTTGTGTATCAATTGGTTTAGTTCAAGGTAACAACCCGGTTGTTGGAGCAATATATGATCCAATACGAGATGAGCTATTTTTTTCCCAATCCAATCAAGGAGCTACTCTTAATGGAAAAGCAATGCAAGTTAGCACAAAAACAAATCCAGGAGATTTTATAATTGGATTAGATATAGGCCAGGTAGATGAAAAGGCTATGCTTGCTTTCAAACTTATTGAAAACCTTTTTCCTACTATGCAATGTTTAAGAATATTTGGTTCAGCAGCATTAGGAATGGCATATGCTGCGTCAGGTCGAATCGATATTTTTTTACATCATTCTCTTAAACCTTGGGATATAGCTGCTGGATTATTATTAGTAACAGAAAGTAATGGAATTACCCTTGATAAATCAACATTAAAACAAGCCAATCTTCTCACTAAGGGATTATTATGCTCTAGTGAAGAGTTACTAAATGTATTTCTAAAAATGACAGAAAATGAAAAATGGTATCAGTAAAAACAATATTAGGAAATCTGGTCAATGAAAGAAACCTCTGGTCTGCCAAGTCCACCCGACTTGCCTAAAGACTTCCGTAAATCATCAGACATACCAAATTCTTGAGCGTCCTCAATATCTTCCCATTCAGTTAATATAAATACTTCTTTATCTGTTATTGAGTTACGAAATATTTTTTCACTGACACAACCATATGATTCTCGTACAGTCTTTTCTTTATCCCAAATTGACTTCCATAAACTAAAATTCTGTAATTCAATTTTTACTAACATAAACATAAATCACTCGATTCTTGGGTTATATTTATGCCATTCAGTACTTTTCTCAAAAGCATATGCAAGGTTTAAAATATTCTGTTCCCCAAATTTTGGTCCAATAATTTGCAAACCAATTGGCAACCCATCCGAAAATCCACAAGGTACAGAAATTGCAGGAAGTCCAGCAATGTTTACAGGAACAGTACAAACATCACTTAAATACATTTGAAGAGGATTGTCTGTTCTTTCTCCTACTCCAAATGCAGTAGTAGGAGATGTAGGAGTTACTAATAAATCATATTTTTTAAAAGTTTCTTCAAATTCATTTATAATCACTGTTCTTACTTTTTGGGCCTTTAAATAATATTCATCATAATACCCCGAGGATAAACTATATGTACCCAACATAATCCTTCGTTTTACCTCTGGCCCAAATCCTAATTGACGAGTGACTTCTAATTCTTCCCACATAGAATCACCCTCTTTATACCGAAATCCATACTTTACACCATCAAATCTTGAAAGGTTTGAAGAACATTCTGATGGAGCAATAATGTAATATACTGCTAATGCCAATTCGCTTGAGGGTAAAGATACTTCCCGGTCAACCTTTGCTCCAAGAGATTCTAATTGTTGAATTGCGGTTTCAACAGATTCTCTGACTTTATTATCAATACCGGATACAAAATATTCTTTTGGAACACCTATTTTCAAATTAGATATATCCTCCGATAAATTTTTATAATAGTCTGGAGAATCATATTTTAAAGAAGTTGAATCATTTTTATCATTACCAACTATAGAATTGAGAAGTATTGAACAATCCGTAACATCTTTTGTTATTGGTCCAATTTGGTCTAGGGAGGATGCAAATGCTATAAGACCAAATCTACTAACAAGACCATATGTCGGTTTCAAACCAACTACACCACACAGCGATGCAGGTTGCCTAATTGAACCACCGGTGTCCGATCCAAGAGAAGCTATCGCTTGAGAAGCAGCAACAGCAGCAGCTGGCCCACCACTACTTCCACCTGGGACTTTTGTAACATCCCAAGGGTTTTTTGTTGTATTAAATGCCGAGTTTTCTGTAGATGAACCCATAGCAAATTCATCTAAATTTCCTTTACCAAGAAAAACCGCATTTTCATCTCTTAATTTCTTCACAACAGTTGCATCATATGGAGGAATAAAATTTTCAAGCATTTTAGAAGAACACGTTGTTAAAGTATCCTTTGTACACATATTATCTTTAATCTGTAAGGGAATACCTGTTAAATAAGATGCCTTGCCTGATTTAATGATTTCATCGGCGTCTTCAGCTTGTTTTAAAGCTTTTTCACCATCTATTGTCACATAACTTTGAATGACATTTTCTGTATTTCCTATACGATCAAGATATAATTGAGTTAATTCCTTAGCGGAAATGGAGCCTTCATCAAGCAATTTCCGTGCAAGTTTTATAGTCATATTTTGTAGTTCTAGATCCATATTTTTTATCTTTCAAATTATTAGTTATTCTAATACTGGCTTTACTTTAATATATTCATCCTCAACATCAGGGGCATTTTGCAAAACTTGTGAATGGTCTAATGAATCGGCAATTTTGTCCTCGCGCATAACTGTCTGTAAAATCCCATACTGAGGCTCCACATCTTTGGTATCAACACCTTCTAGTACTTTGATATGATCTAAAATATCGTCAAGTTGATTGGTATATTCACCTAACTCTTTTGCATTAAGTCTAATTTTTGCCAACCTAGATACATATTCGACTGTTTCTTTATCAATTGCCATATTCCCTCCAAATAACATCATACCAGTTAGATCAATGCGAAGAAATAATTTTATCAATCATCTCTACGGATCCTAAAATCTCATTATTATTATTGGTTACAATATAATCAAAATGCTCACTTTGATCCATTTCATAAGAGGCTTTTGATATCCTAGCTTCTAATTCAGATTGATTTTCAGAATTTCGTGTCGTTAAACGAGCGATTAATTGATCAATATTTTCTGGTTGTACAAATATTAAAAGAGCATCATCAAATTTTGATTTAATAGTTAAAGCCCCTTGAACATCAATTTTTAAAATAGCATGCCGTTTTGTATACTTCGCAATATCAATTTGAGATATTGGTACCCCATATCTATTGCCATAGACCTCAGCATTTTCAATAAATTGATCTCGATCTAACATAGCTTGAAATTGATCATGCGTAAGAAAAAGGTAATCTTTGCCATCTTTTTCTCCATCACGCATTGACCTAGTAGTAGCTGTTACCACAAAATACCAATCTTTACCCCGAGATTTTAAATGATTAATTATTGTATCTTTACCTACACCAGAAGGCCCAGAAATAACAAAAAGTTTTGTACTAGGCATATTATTGCTCTCCCGTTAAATTACTCAAATCATTCCAGAATTGAGGATATGAAATTGCAACACAATCACTATTATGTATAGTTGTTTTTCCCTGTGATAAAATAGCAGCTATAGCTTCCATCATAGCTATACGATGATCATCAAATGATTCACAAATCGCTCCATTTAAACTACCCACACCATTAATAATAATGCCATCTTCTAACTCTTCAATATCTGCTCCAAATTTCGATAATTCACTTACTGTAATAGATAAGCGATCACTTTCTTTATTCCGTGCATCTGAAGCATCTCTAATAATTGTTTTTCCTTTAGCAAAACATGCTGCTAAAGCAATAATAGGAATTTCGTCTATTAATCTTGGAATTATATCCCCACCAATTTCAACACCTTTAAGGTCACTTGATTCTACAATAATATCTCCAACTTCTTCTCCTGCTACAACAGTTGGGTTTTTTACAGAAATTTTTCCACCCATTGCAGACATAACATCCAAAATACCAGATCTGGATGGGTTTATTCCGACATTTTTCAATGTGATTTTTCCTTGTTGATGACATAATCCAGCAACAATCCAAAAGGCTGCAGAACTTATATCAGCAGGAACATTAACATCAGTACTTTGAAACTCACTAGCAAATGGTTGTATCATTAATTTCAATCCATCGTTTTGGATATCAACCCCCATGTTACCTAGCATTTTTTCGGTATGATCTCTAGAGTATGCAGGCTGATGCAAAATAGTTTCACCAGTGCTATTAATTGCTGCTAGTATTAAACAAGACTTTAATTGCGCACTAGCCACAGGCATTGTATATTCAATTCCTTTTAATTCAGAACCTTGTATTGCAAAAGGAGCCTTAGTATTTCCATCCCTACCATTAATATGTGCACCCATTTGTTTAAGAGGAGTAATAATTCTACCCATTGGCCTCGAGCGAAGAGAATCATCTCCTGTTAATACAGAAAAAAATGGTTGTGTAGACAATAAACCTGAAATTAATCTCATAGTAGTACCAGAATTACCTGCATCTAAAACTATTTCTGGTTCTTGTAAACCAGTTCTACCTACTCCTTTTATGGATATAGTAGTTAAATCAGTTTCGTTTAAATCAACTTCAACCCCCATACTTCTCATAATATTAATAGTAGAAATACAATCTTGACCAAGAGAAATATTGGTGACTTTAGCAGTACCTTTTGCTATAGAATTAAATATAACTGATCGATGTGATATTGATTTATCTCCAGGTAAATATAGCTCTCCTTCTATTCGGGAAGATTTACCTACAACCATATCCATATCATCTACTCCAGCGTTTATTTTTCTTCTGATTATCCATTAATTGTTTTGATGAAATTTCGAACATTTTTTGATATCTCTCTCTTATTCTTCCCCCAAATAACATATCAGCTATTTGATCACTTGAGGTTGGAAGATCGGGTTGAGTTGGATTATTTCCTAAATCATCGAAATCTTCCCCAGCTTCATATCTATATAGCCAACTTTCGCGAGATAGTAATGCTTCTACAAATGTATCTAATAATTCATCTACAGCGTCCTCTTTTTTATCAAGGTCTTCGATATCAGTATTTTCGATTAATATTTTAATTTTTTGCAGTTGTTCTGTAGCACGATCAATCCAATAAGTAATTGAATCTTTATTAGTTAAAGCTATATCCAAATGCATAACTGGACTTCCAGAAGCTAATCTAGAAATATCTCGATATCCTGATGCAGCAAGTTTGGCGATTTCTCTCCAAGAAGGACTTTGACTAGTGGAAAGTATTAGTGCCTTTGATAACATCATTGGTAAATGGCTAACTGCACCAACATAACTATCATGTTCCTTAGGATCCATAAAATATGGTTTTGCACCAATATATTCAATCATCGAAATAATAGAATCTACAGCTTTTTGACCTGCTTTTGAATGTGGTATAACGACGTAACGACAACCTTTAAATAACGTACTATCTGCACTTGCAATACCAGAAGATTCACGTCCTGCCATTGGGTGACCACCTACAAAATGAACATTTTCTGGCAAATATTCATCAGCCCAGTCCATTATTACTCTTTTTGTACTTCCAGTATCAGTAACAATAGCTCCGGGAGATAAATGTTCAGATATATCTTCCATAATTTGCCGAACTGACAAAACTGGCGTGGTTATTATCACTATTTTTGCATCTTTAACAGCATCAGGTAAATTCCAAACAGATTTATCTATAGCTCCAACTTTTTTCGCTTTGTTACCTACAGCATTATCCTGATCATAACCCCAAATCTCAATGTCAGAACGCTTACCTGATTTCAGTGCAAGTCCCATGGATCCACCTATTAAACCTAAACCAATGATTGCTATTTTATCCATGGTTGACCCCATTTCTACAACAATTATTAATACTAATCATCTTCATCTTCATCTTCATCTTCTACATCTACATTTTCTACAGAAAAAGAGATTCGATCATTATTTTTACTAGTAGATTTATTTTTCTTATCAGGCAATTTATTAATTTCTTCTTTTAAAGCTAATATTTCATTTACGCCGATAGATTCATTGAAAATAAATCCATCAACTCCAATTTCTCTTAATTCTTGTAACTCTCTAGTTGTTAATTTATTACTTGATTCAATAAAAAAATATTTGGTAATGTAGTTTCTAATATTAGCTAAGGTGACTAAAGTGTTAAGTGTGATATTCGTTTCATTTGGGAGAGAGGTAACAATCACATCTATTGGTAAATCTTCTAAATTCTTAATATAGAACTCAGTAATATCGTTTTCTACAAATAAAAATCTACCTATAGATCCTTCTTCTAGTGGTTCAATTAAAGAATCCTTAATCCCAAACATAATAAAACCAGGCTGGTTTTTAAGATTTTTTTCGGCTTTTTCAATTGTTAAAGAATTCATGTTGATACCCCATGAAAAATCCTTTAGTAATTGTACTTTTGATTTTGGTAATTCTTCAGCATTAACAATGAGTGCATCAGGGTTAATTTTTTTTAAAGAATTTAAAGATTGCTTTGTAATTGTTTTCGTAGAAACAATTATTATTGATGAAGGGGTTTTATCTTCAACTTTATTAACTTTAAAACCTAAGCTCCGTGAAGCAGTTTTAGTAATTTTATCAAATTTTTCTATTATATTTTTCATTTATTAACATCCTATAAATAGTTACATATCTGCTGCAGCGCCTGTTTCTTCATCATACCATTGAGTGCCATGTTCTTCATCCTCTTTATCAATCTGTTTTAATTCATTCTCCAACATACTAATTCTCTTTTGTAAATCAGCTCTTAATGGATCATCTGCACGCATTAATTTCAATTCTTGTTTTAAAACGGCAAGCCTTTCTTCTACTTGCCATCGCCAAAATTTTGGATCATAAATTGTCATATTTCCACTATCCTTAAGACTCTTGTGCTATATTAGTGTAAAGGAAATCATACCATGAAAAAAAATAAAAAACTAAACGAAAAACACACCGATAAAAAGGTTGATGAAATTTCTACTCAAAATAAAATTTCGACTCCAGTTCCTGAAGAAAATAAAACTGAATACGGAAAACTTGGTCGCCCTACAAAATACAAATGGGACGGACCTGAAGGATAAAATTATTCACTCGAGCTTTTGAAATCTAGAGATACTGAATTTATACAATATCTCAAACCTGTAGGTGCAGGTCCATCAGGGAATACATGCCCCAGATGTGCGTCACATTTGACACATGTAATTTCAACTCTAACCATACCATATGAAGTATCTGTCTCTTCTTTTATTTGATCAGAATCCATAGCTTCCCAAAAGCTTGGCCATCCACAACCTGAATCATATTTTGTATCAGATGAAAATAAAGGATTAGCACAACAAACACAAATATAGGTACCGTCTTCTTTGTTATGTAAGTATTCCCCTGTGAAAGGTGGTTCAGTAGCCTTATTTCTTGTTACCTCATATTGTGCAGGTGTTAATTTTTGTTTATATTCCTCATTATTCATAATTACCCCTAATAACTAAGCAAATTTGTTGTATATATAATTATAAAACTCGTTAACCCATTTATCACCATCATTTAATGCAGGTATTAATTTTATATTTTCACCACCTGCTTCTACAAAATACTCTTGATTCCTTATAGCTATTTCTTCTAGAGTTTCCAAACAGTCAAAAACAAAAGCCGGGCAAATAACTGAAATATTCTTAATACCCTTATTAGGTAATGCTTCAATGATATCTGTAGTATTCGGTTTTATCCATGGATCAAATCCAAATCTACTTTGAAAAGCAATGTCAAAAGGTTTTTTAATACTGACTTTATCCATTACTTTTTTTACGGTTTCATAACAATGATGCTTATAACACATTTTATTAAATTCACACAGAATTTCACAACAATTCTCTTGGATTAAACAATGGCTCTTTGATATATCCATTTTTTTTATTTGCCGCTCTGGTAAACCATGGAAACTAAATAACAAAAATTCACTTTCTTGATACACATTAGAATTTTCAATTGTTTCAGCTAAACAATTAATTATAAAATCTTCGTGATAAAAATATGGATTGATTTCATAAGGAATATTTATATTTTGATCTTCAATAATTTGAATTGCTTTTTTTATACACGAACCTGAAGTAGCTTGTGCATACTGGGGAAACATAGGGGATAATACAATTTTTTCTACTTTAGCCTCTTGTAAATTTTTAATCCCTTGTTCTATCGATGGTGTACCATATCTCATACCGATATCAAATATGATATCTGAGTTTATTGCTGTAATTTTTTTTACAAATCTTTTAGTGTAAGCAAGCAAAGGAGATCCTTCATCCATCCAAACACTTTGATATTGGGGTAGTACTTTTTGCGGTCTAAATGGTACAACAAACAAATTGACAATAATCCAACGTAAAATAGGATTAGTATCGATAACGTCTGGATCAGATAAAAATTCTTTAAGATATGATCGTACACTGGGTATAGTTGGTTCAGACGGAGTTCCAATATTCATTAATAAACAACCAATTTTTGTATTATCCACGTGTTAAAATATCCTTTACATATATAATAGTGACACCTAATTATTATATATGATTTTTATTATTAGATACTAATATACTTTTACGAGTTCTTCCCAATTTGTCGTATACCGTGGTGAAAGATTATTTCTTTTCATCTTCCAATTTTGATTAACTCCTTGAGCCGCATAAAATATCGTTTCTCGCCCCATAGATTCATTAATTATATCTATGGATTTCATCAAACTATCGCGAGATGAATCTTGTGGTGTAAAAAAATGACCTTGTTGATACTCTTCTGAAACCAAATTAAATAACATAATTCCACATTTGTGGTAATAGTACCCATATTTATATATTTGTTTTAATAACGTTTTGGCAACACGAATAATAACAGCTGTATCTGATGTAGGTAAATCAAATTCAAATTTCAAACTATTTCGATACTGATGTTGATCAACTCTAAATGGATTTGTTTGTAAAAAAACGTATAAACTTTTAGCTTTACTGCCTTGCTGACGCAATTTTTCACATACTCGTACTGCATAGGTTGATAACGCTTGTTCTATTGGTTCTAATTTATCAAGTAAAGTGCCAAAAGATTTCGAAGACATAATAGATTTTTTGGGCACTTGTTTTTCTAAATCAAGACAAGGTAATCCCTGAAGTTCATATACCATTCTTTCTACTACTACACTTAGCTTTTTCTGAATAAACTTTGGATCAGTATTTCTTAATTGAAGTGCTGTGGATATACCTAAAGATCGTAACTTCTTACCCCATCTATGAGATATTCCCCATAATTCTTCTACAGGTAAATCTGCCATAATATATTCTTGTAAGTCTATATCTCTTAGATCAAATACTCCACTTTCAGTCTGTTTTTTTGCAATATGATTAGCAATTTTAGAAAGTGTTTTTGTGGGAGCTATACCAATAGATGTAGGTATTCCAGTCCATTGAAGAACGTTATTCCTAACTTCAAGCGCCCAATCAAATAAATCTCTCATTGCAAATCCATCTAAACGTAAAAATGCTTCATCAATCGAATAAATTTCAACGTCTTGATTAGGTAACATCATACTCAGTGATTTCATGACACGTTGTGACATATCGCCATAAAATTGATAGTTAGAAGAAAAAACTTTGACATTATTTTTTTCTATAAATGATTTATGTTGATAATATGGAGCTCCCATAGGAATCCCCAGGTCTTTTGCTTCATTAGAACGTGCAATCACACATCCATCATTATTAGAAAGAACAACAATTGGCCTCCCTATCAAGCGAGGATTAAAGACTCGTTCACAAGATGCATAAAAGTTATTGCAATCGACTAATGCAAATATACTCAAACTGTCTATACCTCATGTAGCACATTAGTTACTACACCCCAAATTACCACATCATTATTTTCTTCAATTTTAATAGGTTCGTACTCATCATTTTCAGGCATAAGATAGGTTCCTTGAGATGATTTTTTCAACCTCTTTACCGTTAATTGCCCATCTATAGCTGCTATAACAATTTTCCCATTTTTAGCTTCTAGACTACGATCAACCACCAAAATATCACCATGATGAATACCTGATTTAATCATAGATTGTCCAGCAGCTCTTACAAAAAAAGTAGCAGTTGGATGCTTAATAAGATGTTTATTTAAATCTAATTTACCTTCAAGATAATCATCGGCAGGAGAAGGAAATCCAGCCTGTACTGCACTCGCATATAAAGGCAAATGATAGCCACTCGTTTCAACATATTCTAATATTTCTTGAACCATACTTTCAGGTATTCGAATAGGTCTGGTTGATTCTTTATATTTTCCTTGACCTTTAGGTCTACCAGCTCCAAGTCTTGATCCACCACGTGGCATTTTGGTATCCTTAGCTATTATATATATAATAATAGAATAGTGTACATTATTCAAAAAATCAATGATTACGAGAAAATTATGAAGTTGAGAATTTTTCTTACATATGGATTGAGTATGAGTATTGCAACTATTGTTGCTATACTGATAACCAATCTGTTATTTAATGGAGAAAATTACTTAATTGCCATAGTGGGTGCTATGGGTGCTGGTTGGATAAGTGCCAAATATGGGTTAGGACTCAAAAATCAGAGGTGATGTGTGAAAAATGTTGAGGAAGAAATCCGTGATCTTATTCAGCAAAACGGACCGATAACGTTTTCTCAATTTATGCAAATTTGTCTTTACTCTCCTAGGGGTGGTTTTTACTCTACTCGTGCAAACAAAATCAATGCAGAATTTGGAACATCTCCAACAAGCCATCCATTATTTGGAACACTTATCGCAAAGCAACTAAAACAAATGTGGCAAATTCTTGAATTTCCTTCTCCTTTTCAAATTATTGAAGTAGGTTCTGGTGATGGAGCACTTGCAAGATCTATTGTAGATGAAATTCAGCTATTAGACTCTGACTTTTCTAACGCACTACAATATGTAGCTACAGATTACGAACCTTGGTGGCCAGATTCGCTAAATGAATCACTTGGATGGGATGGAGAAGCTCAAAATAATCGCTCTAATAAAAGAGAAATGACATGGGGAATTAATCGAATAAAAGCAGAAGGAGTTACCCCTTTTAAAAACATAACCGGCTGTATTCTTTGCAATGAATTAGTAGATAATTTCCCTTTTCACCAATTTGTTATACAAGACGGATTAGTGAAAGAAGTATATGTAACAACTTCAAATGCAGGCTTTAGTGAAATTTTAGATATTCCATCCAATCCATTAATAACTAATCGCTTAGAATCATTAAATCTTTCTTTACCAGAAGGATTCCGAGGTGAAATAAATCTAGGCATTGATACTTGGATGTCCCAGGTTTCAAAAACTTTGGACAAAGGTTTTATACTATCGATTGATTATGGTGAATTATCGGAAGATCTTTATTCATCAAAACATAATAATGGGACTTTAATGTGTTACAATCGGCATCAATATAATAATGATCCATACCAAAATATTGGTTCCCAAGATATTACATCATTTGTCGATTTCACATCACTTATGAGAGCTGGAGAAAAGCAAGGTTTTACAACACAAGGATATTCATTACAGCGTAGATTTTTAGAAAATCTCGGTTTTTATTCTTATTTAGATTCCCTTGATACAAAAGAATTATCATACGCAAGAAAAGAATTAAGTCGCATAGCTATGAAAACCCTCATTGATCCAGAAGACTATGGCGACTTTAAAGTTCTTATTCAATCAAAAGGAGTCATAAACAACATAGACCTATTAGGTTTTAAAAACTAAAACAATCTATTAACCAAAAATTATTTTCCATTATAAATAACTACAGGAGAAAAACATGAAAACTGCTATACAAAATGGGAAAATTGTAATGGGCACTGATACTATTTCAGTTTTAGAAAATCAATCTATTATTATTGAAAACGATATTATCCTCGATCTATTACCAACTACTGAAGCTCATAAGAAATATCCTGAAGCAAGCACAATAGATGCAAACAATCGAGTAATATTTTCAGGATTTTCAAATTGTCATACCCATTTAAGTTTAACTCTTGCTCGAGGAGTTTTTGAAAATGAATCTTATGCAAATACTCCTCCATTTCCAGGTCCTCCTAGAAGATCACTACCAAAGATTTCAACAGAAGAACAACAAATTATGGTTTTATTAGGTGTAATAGAAGCAATTAAATCTGGAACCACAGTCGCTATGGAAATAGCACAAGGTATTATGAATTACGCAAATGAAATTCAAAAAAGTGGGCTACGTTTGATCTTAGCAGAACAAATGTCCGATAGAGTATCTGGAAATATCGGAGAGCCGGGTAAATTTGAATCTGATCAACAAAAAATAGATGCTGGTTTAGAACGAATTACTAATTTACACTCCAAATGGAATGGATATGATGGATCGAGAGTTTTAGTAGCCCTTGCAGCGCACGCACCTGATATGAATTCACCACAATCATTACAGGAATTACGTAAACTGCAAGAGAAACTCGATGTTATTTCAACAATTCATCTGAATCAATTATGGGGAGAAGTGCAAAATATAAAAGATAATTATGGTGTTACACCTACTGAATACTTAGAGCAAAATAATTTTCTGACAAGTAAACTTGTTGCTGCCCATTGCAGATGTATGACAAAAAAAGAGGAGCAACTATTAGGTAAATTCAAATCTTCAGTATCATTCAATTCATCAATAGCTGCAAGAAGAGGATTAAGCCCTAATATAAAGGATCTGGAAAAATATGGCTGTAACATTTCAATGGGCTCAGACAACATGGATGAAAATATGATCGAAGTTATGAGAACCGGATTATTTATGGAACGTATTCGAATGATGGATGGTAGAAATCCAAATCCAAACGAAGTATATAAATGGGCGACACAAAATGGCTACCAGTCTTTAGGAATTAATAATGGTGGATATATAGCAAAAGGAAATAAAGCTGATTTAATTATAGTAAATACCTTTAAACCTCACATGACACCTCAAACAGATATCGTTTCAAACTGGGTTCATATGGGTCAAATACAAGATGTTGAGTCTGTTATGGTAGATGGTAAGTGGATTATGAAAAACCATAAAATTCTAAACTTAGATGAAGAATACATAATTAAAGAAGCTAATCGAATCGCAAAAAAAGCCTGGAATAGCTAAGATAATTTTAATTGGAGGAAAAACTATGCCTAGAGTTGATATTTTAGAAAGAGATGAAATTCCTAGTGATAAACAACAGTTCTATGATGAAATAGCTAAATATCGAGGACATGTTGCTCGACCATTTAAAGCTTTACTAAATAGCCCTGAAATTGCAACAAAAATTGCATCCCTAGGTGAAGAACTAAGATATGTTTCACCTACAATTAACTCTGAAATCAGAGAAATAATAACCTTAACAATATCTAAAATTCAAAACTGTGAATATGTTTGGACTCACCACGTTGACTCAGCGAAAGAGCTAGGTATAAGACAAGAGGTAATCGAAACTATACAGAACAATATACCACCACGTAAATTACTGCCAAAAGAAGGAGTATTTGTACAATTTACGAAAGAATTACTAGAAAATACTAAAATATCTAATGCAACTTATAGTGCAGTAGAACACTTACTTGGTCAGAAAGCTCTTATTGACTTGATAGCAATTATTGGTTACTACAATATGCTCTGCTTATCAATAAATGCCTTGGAAGTAGACCTTGAAGATGGGATTAATCCCTTACTTAATAAACAACAGTAAATAATTAATACTCTTGTTCTATACACCTAAAAGTAACGACACAAACTCACCTGATACAGTAAATAGGATTCAGTGGATCCAGCTTTTTGTTGTTGGTTCCGGTATGTTTCTAAGTGCTTTAGACATCAGTGTTAATGTTGCTCTACCAAATATATCAGAGTTTTTCTCAGTTTCCCCTAACATAACTTATCTTATGATAATTTTTTATCTTGGTACCACTGTAGCCCTACAATTACCAATGGGGAGTGCAGGAGATGTATTTGGATTAAAAAACGTTTTTATTTTTGGACTAATTATCTATTCATTAGCAATGATATCTATTGGATTTTCTCCAACTATTAATTCTGTACTGGGGTTCAGAATTCTACAAGCATTTGGTAATTCCGCTATATTATCTATCGCACCAGCTTTAGCAACTTCTTTATTCCCATCATATTACAGAGGTCGAGCACTTGGAGTGATGGTTGGAATAGGAAGTTTTGGTTTGGTTTTTGGTACGGTATTCGCTGGTACTATACTCGAATTTTTCTCCTGGCAATGGATATTTTTAGGCAGATTACCAATATGTATATTATGTATTATTGGTTCATTAACTCTAATAAAAAATTTTACTAAACCAGTCATTCAACAAAATCCAAAAAGTAATAATTTCGATTGGATAGGAGCAATACTTGTATTTATCGGTATTGTATCTGCAATATTATTTATAAATTTGGGGACAAAAATTAGCTGGTTTGCAATTATAACTTTGTCTACCTTAGTTATTTCTATTATTTCAATAACATTATTTGCTAGGAGGCAAATGATGTTAAGTAATCCATTAATTCAGTTTAATTTAATAAACAATCCTGTTGTTCTAGGGGGATTTTTTGCAAATCTATTTTTGTACATGGGATCTTTTGTTAATTTATTTATACTTCCCTTTTTTGTTGCAGAAATTATTTCAGCTTCATCAATAATCTTAGGTATCTTTCTCCTACTGAATGCAATTTCAATATCGTTTTGTTCTCCAATAGGTGGATATTTATCAGATAAATATGGTCCTGGAATTATTAGTGTAGTTGGATTAATTATTGTCAGTATAGGACTATTCTCGTATAGTATCTTATCTGCCAACTCGTCACTAATAGGGATAGGAGTAAGAATGATTATTGTCGGGTCAGGTATAGGCCTTTTTCAAAGTGCAAATTTAAGCTTAATCATGGGCAAAATGTCATCGAGTTCCTTAGGAACAGGGGGAGCAATATCAGCCATTTCTCGAGCATTTGGTAGCGTAACAGCGGTTACAATTATAGGGTGGTTATTCATATCTTTATATCAATCAAAGTCACCAAATATTGATATCTTATATGCGTCTTCATCTCAAAATTCAATTGAATCATTTATGTATGCATTTCAAATCTCCTATATATTAGGTTCAATAATTATCATTCTAGGAATTATCTCTTCATTGATTGCATGGTTTGGATTAAAAAAGTCAAAAAATACTGTTAATTAGTGTTTGGCAAATCTCTAAGGAAATGCGACAATCGTAATGCTAAAAGAAAAAGGTATAGGGGCAAGGGATGGATGAAAAGAATGCTATTTTAAAACCACCTACAGCATTAATTGATTGTTGTATACTTGCATCGTGGATACATTTCGACCCGGATCAACCCAGACAGGTAAAATCACGGGACGATATTTTCAATGCAGTATTCAAACGATTTTCTGAAGGTTGCTACCCTAATGGAGTAGATGTTTCTTTATCTTCTGCAAAAGGAAGTGAAACTTGGGGTAAAATTTATCAAGAATGGTTTACTAATTTCAATATTCCCAATGCTGATTATCAAGTAGTAATTGGAACACAAATTGCTAAATTGATATCTATGAATATAATAATGCGTGATAATTTTGAAGATGGATTTTACAAACTTGTTAGTCCATTATCTCAAGATATTATCGATAATATAAAAACTACCACACTTTTAGTGCCACAATTAGGAATAGATATTCCTGAGTTAAGATTAGGATAAAATGTCCACTTGGGTTTTTATCACTATTTTTGCCGCATTAATGCAAACTATTCGAACTAGTTTGCAAAAATCATTAACCACATTTCTTTCTGCAGAAGTTATTACGTGGATACGATTTATATTTGGATTTCCTATTGTGATCCTTTACGTACTCTTCTTGCACAATAACGGTTTGGAATTTCCCTCAATAAGTCAAAAATTTATGCTGTATTGTTTATTTGCAGGATTATTTCAAATTATTGGAACAATATTATTAGTTTCTCTATTTTCTCATCGAAATTTCGCTGTCAGTACTGCATATACAAAAACAGAAGCTATACAAGTTGCTATATTTGGTGCAATTTTCTTTCAAGCATATCTGAATATTCTTAGTAGTATAGCTGTAGTATTGGGTATGTTAGGTGTAATAATCATGTCTTCATCACAACAAAATATACAACTTAAATCACTACTAACAGGTTTAAAAAGTAAATCAGTATTTATTGGAATAACATCAGGAGCGTCATTTGCCTTTGACGCTTTACTTATTCGAGAAGCAATTCTTATACTCAATCACGATAATCCTTTAACCAATGCAGCGCTAACACTGCTTGTTATATTGATACTCAATATAATTCAACTTGGATTATGGATTATGTATAAAAATAGAACAATGTTTAATGGAATCTTAATCTATTGGAAACGATCTTTATTAATAGGTATTACAAGTGCAATCGGATCAATTGCATGGTTTACAGCATTTGCATTGACACAAGCAGCTTATGTGAAAACAGTTGGACAAGTTGAATTACTATTCTCGATATTAGTTACTCAGAGAATATTTAAAGAAGGAATAAGCCGTACTGAAATCTTTTCTATACTCTTAATCCTTTTTAGTATCGTTCTTTTGATATACAGTACAAATTAATAGACATTTAATCATATCTAGACTATGTTATCAAAATGTTAAAAAACAAAACTAATAAAATATTAACATTTACTTGTAGTAAACATATTGTAGGTGACCTATATTTTGCAATTATGTATCCCTTGTTACCATACATAGCTATAACGTATGAACTTAATTACACTCAAACAGGTCTTATCAAAACTGTATTTGATTTAGGTGCTGCATTAACACAATTACCTGCTGGAATTATTTCTGATCGTATAAGTGAATTTTGGCTTATTGGGGGTGCTAATCTATGGGTTGGTATCGGTGTAATATTAATGAGTTTAGCAACTACAAATATTATGTTTTTGGGTATGTCTTTTATAACTGGATTAGGTGGGGGAGTTCAACATCCTGTTGGGGCAAGATTCGTTTCCAGAGGGTCAGATCCTAAATCCCTATTTACATCTATAGGTATATTAAATTTCTCAGGAGATCTTGGAAAAATCATTGCTCCAATTATTGTCGCAGTATTAGTCGTTTCTTTTGGATGGCAAAAATGTCTATTATTCGTAGGTATTAGCGGAATAATACTGGTACTTGGAAGTATGGTTATGAATCTATCAATATCAAAATCTTCGAACAATACAAATAGTATACAAACCCCAACTAGTACTAACAATTCAAATTTACGTACTGTAATTGATGCCCAGTTTGTGGTACTGATGATGGCAGGATTTATTGACTCAATGATTCGAACAGCTACCCTAACATTCATACCATTCATATTTATCGCAAAAGGCATGACTACACTTCGTACAACACTAATATTTACCATATTGTATAGTGGAGGATCTATAGGAAAATTTTCTTCAGGATGGTTGAGTGATCGATATAATGCTTTCACTATAATTTTTGCTACAAAAATAGTAGTTAGTATACTACTCCCAATCATCCTTATCACCAATATACCTATTGGAACAGTATTAGTATTTATTTTGGGTATAGGTTTGAACGGAACTTCTTCTGTCCTTTACGGAATAGTAGCACAAATTACAAATCCAGAAACACGAGGAAAAGCATATGGTATTTACTATACAAGTACCGAAGTTGGGGTCGCGATTGCACCAATATTGTTTGGATTTATTGCTGATAGCTATAGTTTGAATATTAGCATGATAGGTATTTCAATAGTAAGTTTACTAGTAATTATTCTAAGTAAAAACATAGCAGTAAAGTGAAAGAGTTTTAAACTATGCCAAATTTAGACTTAAATGATGTTTCGATCCATTATGAAGAGACAGGGGAAGGTCCCTTCGCTTTTGTACATTGTCATGGCATAGGCCAAAGTGGGAAACCTTTTACTGAAGAATTTAGCTTTTGGGAAAAATATTTTGACCGTGTAATTACATGGGATAACAGAGGATTAGGGGAATCTTCACAAGCTTCAAAATATTCTGTACCTCTTTATGCAAGTGATTTAGCACGATTATTAAATCATCTCAATGTGAAAAAAGTAGTTCTTCATGGAGTGTCTTGGGGCGGTATAGTTGTACAACAATTTGCATTAGATTACCAAGATATGTGTTCAGCAATAATAATTGATTCTAGTTCTAGCGAAGTAAATGTTACAGCTTCTGAAAATTGGTATAAACAAAGTGAAGAGTCTAGAGTTGGTACTGGAATTAGAAAAATCAAACCTGAATATATGGATTCATTCCTAGCTCAAGCTCGTGCTACAGCTGGACTAAGAGAACACCCATACACACCAAGATTGCAAGAAATAAAATGCCCTGCACTTATAGTTGGCGGTGGCCAAGATTCAATAGCAGGTGCAGGTGGATCTATTATTTTAGGAAGAAATTTACCAAATTCACGTACGGAAATTTTTCAAGACTCTGAACATGGGGTATATCGACACAAACAAACAGAATTCAGAAAACTTGTTCTAGAATTTTGTAAAAATATGCAAATTATTAACTAAAGAAAGAAGACATAATGACGACGAATTTGCTTTGGAGAAATCTAGAAAGTACCTTAGGTAATAAAATAAATGAATTTGAAGGTGTTGCTGGTTTATCAATCCGATCCCTTAAGAATAAAAACACCATATCTATAAATGGAGATGATATCTTCCCTACAGCATCTTCTATTAAAATACATATATTAACCCAACTATTTTCCTTAGAAGAAAAAGGGATGATAGATTTATCAAAACGAATCCGATTTACGCAAGATATGTATGGAGCAGGGAGTGGAGTGATACATTTTTTGGAAAATGACCCTGAATTTTCCATTTTAGATATCGCTATTTTGATGATGCTTGTTTCAGATAATACTGCTACCAATATGTGTATAGATTTAGCTGGGATGGAAGAAACAAATAATCTTATAAGAGGTTTTGGTCTATCGAAAACAAAACTTGGACGTAAAATGATGGATGCTGACGCTATCAATCGCGGAGAGGAAAATATTTCTACCCCAAATGAATTAACTACAATGATGGAATTATTGTATCAAAAAAAACCATCTGCAAAAGTATCTGAAAACGTACTCGCTATTATGAGTAAACCCAAGTCTGCCTATCTTAATAAAGCTGTCGGACCAAATACAAAAGTTGCTAATAAACCTGGTGGAATGGATAAAGTTCGATGTGACGTTGGAATTGTATTTTTACCTAATAATCCATATTCTATTTCTATTATGACAAATTATGGAATCATTGACTCATTAGACCAAGAAGCCTTTATAGTCGATATAGCTAAAACAGTGCATAAGTTCATGCTTACTCTAGATCAGACAAATGAATTTGGTTTAGGTCTACCCAGTACTATCCCATTGTAAACTAGAAAAATCCAGGAAGAATATAAATGAAATTAAATATAAAATGGCTAGGTTTTTTTGCCATTGCTTTTGGAGTTTTTGCCAGTGTTACTGAGCAAACTTCAGCACAAATTCTCGTACCCAAAGTTACAGATCATTTTGGATTAAGCTTACCTCATGCACAATGGATAATGTTGGCATATATATTAACAGTCTGTGCATTGTTTATGCCTTTAGGGAAAATAGCTGATAAAATCGGCAGAAAACCAATATTTCTAACTGGCCTTCTTACCTTGATGATCGGAGGAATTATTGGAAGTGTTGCGACTACCTATTCAATTATATTAATTGCCAAAGTTATAGCAGGTTTTGGTGGAGCATCAATCGAAGCAAATGGTATGGCTATGATAGCTGACATTTTTGGACGAAAACAACGCGGTAAAGCCATGGGGTTATATATGTCCATAATTGGATTTAGTGCTATAGCAGGACCACTAATTGGTGGATATTTAACAAATATTTACAATTGGCGAGCTTTGTTTATATTCAATGTCATACTTTGTGGATTAGGGATAATTATTGCACTTATTATATTTAGAAATAAAGAACTCAACATACAACCTAATCAAATTACTGGTGCGTTTTCATTTGACTGGAGAGGTAGTTTTTTATCTACTGCAACTCTTCTAATTTTCCTTCTAGTTATAACATTTGGAAATCAAGAAGGCTGGACTTCGTTCTATATCAGTACTGGCATTTTTCTTTGCTTATTATTATTTTTCTTATTTATTTGGCAAGAAAAAACTACCAAAGATCCATTATTAGATTTAGATTTTTTTAAGGTAAAAACTTTTTCTCTAAGCGTTACAACCAGATTTTTAGCATTTTTAAGTATGTCATTTTCGGGGTTTCTTATGCCTTTCTATTTGATTCAAATAATGGGATTTACAACAACAACTGTAGGAGTCCTACTTGCTCCGGGCGCACTTTCCATGGCTATTATTGGACCATTTAGTGGTCAATTGTCTGATAAAATTGGAACCAAATGGTTAACCGCATTCGGTATGGCAATTAGTGGTTCAGCATTACTATTACTTGCTTATCTCAATATTAATTCTAGTATTACAGCTATATTACTAGGATTAACACTTCAAGGATGTGGAGCGGGAATATTTATGTCCCCGAATAATAGTGCAATAATGAACTCTATCGATAGTTCTCATTTTGGTATCGGATCAGGATTTATGAATTTGATTAGGGCAACAGCAAGTTTATCTGGTATTGCAATAGCTACAACTATAGTCGTTATTACAATGACTCAATTAAACTTTGAGCCAAATCTTTCAAATATTACTGATTCATCAGATAATGGTATTAAGTTATCATTTATAAGTGGAATGAAAAATTCATTTACTATCGCTGGTTTTATAATGTATATATCCGCAATAATTTCGATTATACGTGGTGAACCGAAATCTATGAATAATAGTTGAGGTGAAGAATTAAAAAGTTAATTGTTATATTAATTTTTTTACTATTACTGATAAGTTGTACCAGTAGTTGTGATGAAGAAATTTCAGATCAAACTTTCACTGACGAAAAAGTTAATGAAACAGTAGATCCCAACGTTCCACAAGATGATGCAAAACTATGGAAAGAAGACCAAATTGCAAGACATGACAAATATCCTGCATTGGTATATTAAAAGAGGTGAGATATTACAACAACAAACTTAAAATCATTGAAGTATATATGGGTAATTTTATTAATATTAGTAATTTTTATTTTACAAACAAATAGAATATACGCACATCAACCATTTAAAATAATTAAATCGCCTACAGAAACAACCATTGATTTAAGTGACGCATCTGTATCTCATGCATTTTATGGCGAATTTGAGTCTACGGATGAAGAAATAATATTTAATCTCAATAATTTTTCCGACAAAATATTGAAGTTTAGTATTTTAATCCCAGATCAAGAACCTGAAAATCAAATTAAAGAAAACTATCTACCTGAACTTACCATTGAAAAATTATTAAATTCTGAAAATCAGAGTGAATCTGTTGAGGAATTATACAAATCTAACATACGAAGTACATTCTATGAACCATACAGTCAAATGAACCTAATCAGAGTGATTTCTCATCAAGAAATCTTACAAAATGATTCTATAGTCAGAGTTACCTTAAAATCCAATGGTGTATTGAGATATGTATTTTCTGTAGGATCTAAAGAAATTTTCTCATCAGTGTATGCATCAGGCGATACTGAATATTTTAATTCATCAGCACAAATAGCTTGGTATATCAATCCTATATATATAAGTGAACCAACTCCTACACCCCAAGAACTAAATGAAAGTGAACCAACTCCAAAACCCGGGGAAGTAAATGAAAATAAACCAATACAGCCAGCCGAGGAAATTCAGTCAACCACAAAAACACCTGAATTAGTTTTAGAACAGGTAGATAGTGTAAACACTACACAAAGCAGAATAAATATATCTGCTCTAATTTCAGGGTTTTCAGCCATAATATTAGTTGTTGTAATAGTGCTAATAACTTATAGATTTAAGGGTAATAAAAATGGAAACAACTGATTCATTAATAGAAGCAAATACACGATTTTATCGAGCGTTTGAATTATTCGATATAGAGGAAATGAATGAATTATGGGATAAAGAATTAGCAGTTACCTGTATCCATCCAGGATGGCCTTTAATTCAAGGAAGAAAAGAAATACTACAAAGCTGGACAAACATATTCAACAATACCATGGTGATGCAATTCACCATAATTGAATCTTCTATTACAATCGAAGGGGAATGGGGATGGATTGTTTGTACTGAATCTCTACGTTCAGTAGTTAATGGAAAAGTTAATGAAGGTAGAGTAGAAGCTACAAATATTTTCCGTAGAGTTGAAAACCAATGGTACCTAGTACATCACCATGGGTCTCCTATTATTAACTAAATTTGTAATTATAAGTTTTTAAGTTTAAAATTTCCTTATCTAATCACTTAGTCAATACTAATAAATGATAATTAAAAATATACAATTACCGTCGATATTAATAAGTTTAATGCTTTTGATTGGATGCCAATCCAATGATGGTGTTGAACCTAGTGATTGTACTATTATCGAAGACCCTAAATGGTATGTACAACCAGCCTTGGTAAGTGTTGAAATTAAAGATGTAGGCTACATAACAGGGGTTTTAATAAAAGGTACAAGCTACATAATTACAAGTGCAAATAATATCGCAGAAAAAATTTCATCAAATTCCGAACTCTCTGTTCATTTCTATGGTGGCTTTGTCTCTGAAGGTTTAAACGCGAAAGTTTATCCCTCAGCAAATATAGGTATTATTGAGACTCAAATTCCATCAAGTTTAACTGGGATCGTAACTAAAGGATCAACCCCAATCCCAAATGAAATTGCTATTACTGGCTCTTATGTTTTTAACGGACCTTATAGTACCATCAACGCTTCATATCAATCTTCTCGATCAAATCTTACAGGTTTAAATACTTATGTATTTTCTTCTCAAACCGCGATATCAGAGGATTTTGATGGAGGGTCCGTATTTGATTTATGCGGTCAATTAATTGGTATTGTTACTGGAGCTACTGCAGGAGACGATCCAACTATTATAGTTTCTGAATTAAATCCGGTATTATTAAATGAAATAGAAAATAATTATTCAACCCTCAAAACTTATTATGAAAAACCTGATTTAAAAGAAGATACAACTACTTCAAATTCGATAATAAGTTCCACAAGTAACTCAGTTGTAATAACTACTGAAACAGCATCAAATACAGAAACTGTTGCTGTCCCTACACCAACAAAAGCTCCCACTGCAACTCCTACCCCTAAACCTGAAACAACTTCTACACCAGTTGCTACAAAACCAACAGCAACTTCTGTCTCGCCTACTCCTACTCCTACTCCCACTCCTAAACCTACGCCTATACCAACTCCTACTCCTAAACCAACTCCTACTCCAACTCCTACTCCAACTCCAATAGTTGGGCCAGTATTAAGTAATTTGAATATCTCAAAAACAAATAATGCAGAATTAGAAAAAATGGTCGCTGAAAATAAATATTTAACAGAGGCTGAAAAATCTGGTTGGGCATTTAAGGAACGTGCAATTTCAATAGAAATAGGAATTGAACCTAACGTTGATGGAATTAAAGAAGCGAGTGTTTGGTTTATAAGAGATACCCAAGAAACGAGTTTTTCCTGCTTTGGATTTAATAATGTAATTATCGACAACAAAGCAATGTTAAGCTGCAAAATTGCATTAACCGTAGAAGGTGATTTTTGGAGTGATCGAGGATATTACTTATGGGATCGTGTGAATATGAAAGATCAAAATAATATTCGCTCAACTTATTGGAATACTGGGAAAGTTGATCAAAATGTCGACGATCCCACCAACAAAATAACTAACCACGAAATAACTGCAGAACACCTATATTTTGATTTTGCTGCCACTCCGACACCGGTCGTCACACCTACACCTACACCCACGCCTACACCTACGCCTACACCTACACCCACACCTACGCCTACACCTACACCTACGCCTGCACCAACTCCTGAAGATTATGCTAATATTTTTTCAGTGACATTTAATAGTTCTTACGACAACAGTAATGTTAATAACGGTACTGTTACTGGAATAAAAGGCGGATCTTTAAACTTGGTAGGATGTGATATTTCTGGAACATATAATCTTGGATCACCTTGGCTTATTGTTGATTTTAAAGATACTTCTACTGGTGAAACATTACAAATTAACGAACACGAACTTACCTGTAATGCGAGTATTTCAACACCTAAAACTGGTACATATACCTGGCAAAAAGCACAAATAGTTTCACCTTTAAATAATAACCAAACACTTACTAAAACTTATTATCCAGATGGAACATACAAGGATAATAACGACAACCTTATGGGAACGCAGAATATTTCTATTCCGCAAATAAATATTATTGATCCAACCCAAACAGTTTCATATAACCTATTAACACATTCTCATGGCTATGCAGGTCGCACATTAAACTGGACAAACTTAAATATCAATTCAACAGGGAAACCTTATGCTATTGTTACCCCTGGTTCGACTGTGAATGTTAGTAGTAACTTAACATATACACATACAAGTGGTTACTGTCCTGGCTGTATAGTTCAATTCTACTTACGGGTTCAAGATGTTCATAATACATGTCTACGAAGTGGGGGAACTTATGGTGGAGGGAATATAACAAAAAATTTCAGTTTTACTGCGCCGAGTGATTCTGGAACTTATTACATCCAATCGAGAGGATCTTTACAATATTCTTGTAGCAATAGCAACAATGCTGGAGGAAATAGTTTTGGTAATAATTCTATTGGAGTTATTGTTGTTGCAAATACAGGTTCAAATGAAGCCAACTACACAACTTTCGAAGGTCAATAATTAAACTATGAAACGTACTATCATTCATTTCATAAGAATTCTCGCATGGTTACTTGTATCATTCCATTCCATAAATCTCATATTAAAAATAATACGAAATGTAGGATTAGATGAAGGAATTACCCCTCGAAACCTTATGATAATTCCTTATTATTTACTTTGGATTGGTTTCGAGGCACTCATAGCAATTCAATGCGGTAAACTACTGAAAAAAGACACAACCCATAATTAATAACTTTAGTAATAACTGTTACGATTTACGTTATTATATTTTGTAATTACTACGATATATATAAATAAATAAAATATTATTGTTTTATATATGCTATACTATCACCCAGAATATATACCAGATATAAAATGGGAGGTTAATATGACATCGAAAATTATTGGTTCTTTATTAATACTCGGTACTATTTTAACTATGGGAGTATGGATGTTTTTTGGAGTCGACACTGATAATATGTCACCTTCAGATAAACTGAATGTACTTATTGCCAATAAATCACAAATACAGATTATTACATTTGTAACCACATTTGGATTTGCTTGTTTAATTATAGGCCTTCATTACTTAAGTAGAAAATTATCAGATCATATATTATCCGAAATCGGTGGGTTGATTTTAATCGCGATGTTACCACTTATTATATCAATCAATATGTCTGATCTTGTCGCTCTAGAATCAGAAAAACTATATTCAAATGGTACTGCTATAGTTACTGCTGCTACAGCTTTCGACTATGGATTTCTAGCTATGATGGCAGGTATATTCTTAATAGGTGCTGGGCTTGCCATTGAAAAGAAAATTGGAAAAGGAATTATTGGAGTATTACTCGCAATCTGTTCTGCAATTGCTATATTATCTGAAGTGGGGCTAGGGGCGTTTGATGCAGTTGCTTTTATCGGATGGCTAGGAACGTGGTTACTCTTCTTAGTAACTGGTATATTTGTTTTTCTGCAAGAAGAAAATTAACTATAAAACTTTCTCTAGAAATAACTAACAATATCAATGGTTATTGTAAAATTTAGACTCAAAACTAAACCTCTTTTTATAACTATCACATTTTGAGAATTATATTTAAGAGGAATTTTTAGGAGGAAGTACAATTTTGAATGATACAGAATTGATGCAGATAGCAATAGATCAAGCTGTTAAAGGTATAAAATTGGGCGACCAGCCTTTTGGGGCAGTACTTGCCATGGATGGCGAAATAATTCATACAGGTCGGAATGTAGTAAACAGTACATTTGATCCAACTGCTCATGCAGAAACTATGGCTTTAAGAAATGCAAGCATTTCAACAAAAACGCTTAGTTTTCCTGGTGCGACACTTTATGCTTCTTGGGAACCTTGCCCAATGTGTCTGGGTGCAATCATGGCAGTAGGAATAACAAGACTCGTATTAGGAGGTAGACGAAAAGATGGCGAAAATCAGTACAGTGGATATACAGTAGAAAAGCTAATAAACCTAGCAAATTTTGGAGACAAACTATCTCTTACCACGGGTGTACTTCAACTAGAAAGTGAAGAGATTTTAAATATATGGAGATCCAAGCAGAATTAAACTTATTCTAGATAGTAAATTCTCAATCTTATTCTAGTAATAAGATTAAATTTATATATGTTTAGTATTGGTATAACTGCCACTCTATCTATAAGCCTTACTAGTGTTTTGTAATTATTGAGGCAATTAGATGAACGCAAATAATGATATAATCCTTCTCAGAAGAGAGGTGATATATATGACAATGGATGATAATCCTTATAGTTTAGACGAACAAGAGATCAAAGAGTTACTAACGGAATATGCACAGTGTGAAGGTGCCGACCAAGAATCTAATATGATTTGGTATGCACTAGATGAAGCACAAGAGAAAGCATTGGAACTAAACTCCTTAGTACATAGCATTATGATTATGTGTGCTAAAGCCGAAAGCATGGATCAACCTTTAGACCAACTACAGAGTATGCTGAGCTTTGATGATGAAACAGAATCAGAAGATGAAGGGATGCTAATGCTAGAAGAACTCCAAGAAATGGTAGGATACTGCTTAGCAGATATAGACGCCTTAATTAAAACTAAAGATAGTGATAAAGAATGGAAACGCTAAGGTAACTTTTCTCGCATAAACCCTTGTTATTTTATTGTGGTACAATCCGACAGGCAATTATTAGAGAATAAAATGGATTTACTACAGAAGATAACTACTTAGAGGTAAAAATGCACAAGTTGATAGCCATAGCAATAACATTAATAGTACTGCTTTCTTGTGATGTTTCTACTACTAATACACCTGAGGCAACAATTGATGTAGGAATATCAGAAGGTTTAGAAGAAAAACCAGAATCTACAGTTAGTCCTGTTGCTGAACTTATATCTACTCCCACGCCAACTCCTCTACCTACACCAACACCTACACCAACACCCACACCTACACCAACACCTACACCAACACCCACTCCTCTACCAACACCCACGTCAACACCTCTACCTACGCCTACACCTACACCAATAATCCCTGTAGTACTTGAAGGTGAAGGTGAAACATTAGTTTTCTCTGGTTTCAAATGGGATAGTGGAATTATTCAAAATGGTGTTTCCAGGTATATTTTGGAACAAGGATACGGATATAGTACAACTGAAGTGTTGATGCAATATGGAACTGAAGTTCAGGCTTTAAGAAATGGAGATCTTGGTATTCGAATGGAAATCTGGACTCCAAACAATGACTGGACATCAGCTCTTCAGCAAAATGAAGTATTTTCTCCTGGTAAAAGTTTAGAAAACAGTTGGCAAAGTACATTTATGATTCCAGGCTATGTTCAAGATTCCAATTCTGGATTAGTAAATGTACAAGATTTAAAAAACCCAGTATATAGAGCATTATTTGCTGAAGATGATAGTGGTGGTAAAGCTGTACTTTATAGTTTTGAAGGGACAGCTGATGATCAAATTACTGCGTACGGTCTTAGTGACCATGTAGTTTTGCGTTCCCCGGAATCGGTTAGTGATTTAGAAAACAAAATAAACACTGCTTATACTAATCAAGATCCGCTATTGTTTTATTATTGGGGCCCATCGATTTTGTCTTACAATCTCGATATGATAAATTTAATTCAGCCACATCCTTCTAATTGTCTCAATCTAAATCCAAATCTAGGATGCGCTTATCCCGATTCAGAAATAATGATTGGTGTCCATTCAGATTACCAAGGTAATGATTACAGAGAGCTTCGGTCTTTCTTAACAAAGTGGGATTGGAATGCAAATAGTCAGATACTATCGGAAATTTATTATAACAACATAAAAAATTCTAGCTATAACCCATCCCAAGATACAGCTATTTGGTATCTCAAGAATAATAATGCTTGGAAAGATTGGGTAACACCAGATGCTCAGAAAATGATCGATGAAGCACTATCGACTCAATACTTATCTAAACTAACTAATATTTCAAATAATATTGAAAATAATTATTATGCAGACTGGTCTCCGGATGGGTCTAAAATAGTGTTTACTTTTGAAAATTCTGAAAATGAACATATATTTGTAATGAATGCTGATGGTACTTATCGAATTCGACTTACATATAATGGAAAAAACCGTAGGCCTTCATGGTCTCCGGATGGTGCTAAAATCGCTTTTGATTCAGATAGAGGAGATAATGATAGTTTTTCTGGAAAGTTTGGTTCCAGGGAAATATATGTAATGAACTCAGATGGAACTAATGAAATTAGACTTACCAATGATAGTTATGATGATTATAAGCCTTCATGGTCTCCAGATGGTACTAAAATAGTGTTTACTTCTGAAAAAGATGGATTACCTCAAATTAATACTATGAATTCAGATGGTACAGATCAAATTAATATTTCAAATAATAATGTAGAAGATAGCAATCCTTCGTGGTCTCCCGATGGATCTAAAATAGTCTTCACTTCGAAAAGAGATGGAAATATGGAAATCTATACTATGAATGTAGATGGTACTAATCAACTTCGCCTAACTAATAATGATAGTTTGGAATATAAACCTGTATGGTCTCATGACGGGACTAAAATAGCATTTACTTCTGAAAGAGATGGGAATGCTGAAATCTATATTATGAATGCAGCTGGTACCAAACAAACTCGTCTCACAAATACATTTGATATAGATGAATGGGCGACTGCATGGTCACCTGATGGGTCTAAAATCGCTTTTGAATCAGATAGAAATGGAAACTGGCAAATTTTTGTCATGGATAATATTCCAACTTAATGTATCCATAACCCTTTTTAAATTGTAAAGTTGCAAACTTTTTTTATATTAGCTTAGAGTTGGTAAACTATACTACCCTGAATATTTACCCTGTGGTAAAATCTCGCAGAGGTTAAGTATACATAAGTTAAACTTAAGAAAAAATATATAAGGAGAATTAATATGCAAGTTACTACTTTAATAAATTGGATTTCCGGCCTTGTTTCATGGTTATTAGCTATTTCATCTGTAGCATTGATTGTAACAATAATGTCTGACTTTTCTCTGTTAGCTGAATCAGGTGCCGAGAATATAACAGATGCCATAGAAGTTGTAGCACTTATTGGAGCTAAAATTGTCGGTGGATTTTATTTGTTGTTAATTGCTATATTTTTAAAAAGATAAAAAGCAATAAAAAAATGCAATTGTAGTGCAAAATATTTTTGATAGTAAAGTTGCGACCCTATTCTTTTCTATATGATCGCGTTTTGCATGAATACGTGAATCCCTTCATTCATGCTATAATAAAGACGTTCTAGTAATCAGCTTGCGTATTGTGAACAATACGTAAATCAATCTAATTCATGTTAGATGGCTAAACTCAAGCCTGAAAAGCTGATTATTAGGGCAACCATATAACTGCATTTCAAAACCCCTTTTTAATAGTAAATTTGCAGACCCTGAATTATTGAATCCTCCAAAATCCAATGCCAGATAAAATACCAATAATTCCTATGAATGTCATTGGAATACCGACATCTCCACCAAAGTCAGGTAACCCCAAACCTAAAGCAGCCAATCCAACTACTATCAACAAAACTGGAATAATCTTACTATTCATTTTGTACCCCCCCCAAACAATAAAAAGAATTAATTGTGGCTAAGATATAATCAATTGAGTTATTTTGAAAGACCTTTTTTAAAGATACTACCCTGAGCATCTACCCTGTGGTAAAATCTCGGCATTATGAATGAAGATACAAAACAACGTGAAAAAAATCATAAACCTCCAATTTTTTTAACAGCTAAATGGAAAAACCTCCTTTTTTGTAATTATATAGTTGATCGTGATTTGCTAGAACCCTTGGTACCAACTGGTACTGAGATAGATTTATGGGAAGGTAATTGTTACATTAGCCTTGTGGCCTTTCAATTTTTAAGTACAAGTATTTTCCATATACCAGCAATAACCCACAGAAATTTTGATGAAATTAATCTTAGATTTTATGTAAAAAAAACCTTACCAAATGGAGATATAAATCGTGGAGTGGTTTTTATCAAAGAAATAGTACCCAAAAAATTAATAGCATGGATAGCTAAAACTTTATATGGAGAAAAATATATCTCGTTACCTATGAATCATACTATTAAAGAAGACCTCATTTCATATGGTTGCAAAAATGCAAATATATGGAACAAAATTACTGCTACTATACCTAAAAAAGAATTTATCCCTACACTCAATGATTTTGAATCATATATCACAGAACATTACTGGGCATATGTAGAAAAAAGCAAAGGACAAACACTAGAATATGAGGTTGAACATCCACAATGGGCTATTCGTAATGTTTCTGAGTACAACATAGATATTAATTTTGATTCTTTGTATGGAGAAACATATAAACTATTAAACAATCTTCAACCTGAATCAATATTTTTTTGTGAAGGATCAAATGTATCAGTTCGTCTTGGAAAAAGTATCCAACGGCAAAGTTCGTCTTCATTATAAATATTATATCAACATTATCGGAAGTTGTTGAGGATTCCCTAGATAATATTCTTAATAAGAAAAAGCATGACTAGGCTAACACCACGGAATCCTTTGTATGTCGTAAGTCGTGGAACAGGTAACAAAAGATTCTATAATAATACATACAGCCCAAATCACTAAAAACAACCAAGTAGACATTGCAAGGTAGCCTTTGATAATCACTTTATCAACTTTCAGTGGGGCAAGCCTCTTAGTAAATAAAGAATCCCCCATTATCTGATATCTTATTAACCAGTACCATAATGATGTTGTAATAGTAAGAGATATAATTACTGCAATAATTGTTATTCCTAATAGTGTCATTAAATAATCATCATTCATGGAGGGATTATAGCATGAGTGACGATACCCTAGTGACGATAGCTAACAGACAGTGACAGACACTATAAAAAGGGAATTATGGTGCAGTTTAATACCTACAATTAGCACCATAGTAGTACAAACAATCTAGAATAAGTTCATCAACTATATTGAAGGTGTTGAATATTAGCATTAAGATAATTAATACTAGCAGGATAGGTACACCTATAAAGATTGTTTTCCCATATGGCTGATTCCAATATGTGTTTATATAGAAACCTATGTACCCAAAAACGATAGCTACTATAAAACAAATTGCAATATAAAGGTTGGTTCTGTCTTCCATAAATGTTACTGAAAAAAGAAGAAGAAGAAGAAGAGCTTGTAAACACCCACCTATAACTGCGTAAACTATTGCACTTAGAATTCTTAATGCTATTAACATTACTGCCACCTCTCTTTGCGAGGGATTTTACCACATATTTTTAAGGTCAAGCTAACTTATAAGCTAACTCTACTGATTAGACCTTAAGGAAACACCATTGATAATAGGGTAATTTAGGTTTAAAATCGTTACTTTCAGCCACCGTAGCTCAGGGGTAGAGCAACTGTTTCGTAAACAGTAGGTCATGAGTTCAATTCTCATCGGTGGCTCCATGTTTTTGAACCTAAAAAGAGCCAATAAGCGTTAACCTACTGGCTCTTAAAATCAAAAGGAATGCAAGGGGAATGCAATTAGGAAGACAACTAGTATTATTGCGAGTTCGAGTCTCGTACCCTGGTCCATTAAATAATTGAAAAATCTAAACTAATTTTTTTCAACAAATG